>SWCH01000374.1_pt1 | contig 59460 bp, 56 predicted proteins | sample 4690051 | NCBI WGS metagenome assembly SWCH01 (sample SAMN10267282, study PRJNA491770) | bioreactor metagenome | isolation source: DHS bioreactor inoculated with | place: Japan: off Shimokita Peninsula
CTTGCAAATGCTGGATACGCTTCCGTGAAAAACTGAAACGCTCTAAGTTCCACAGCCAGGGCTTGGCGCTTGGATGTTCCTGTTTTATTCTGCAAAAATAATAAAGAAGGGCCCGCCATGTCTGTCATCAGCCATATCACGCTTGGCACGAACCATCCCGAGCGCGCTGGTCGGTTCTACGATGAAGTTCTGGGCATTCTGGGGTTCGAGCGCCTTCCCAAACCGCCCGGAAAGCCGCCCGCGTATGAGAAAGGCGGAATGCCGACGATCTATCTTTATAGTCCGGAGGATGGACGGCCTGCGACATGGGGCAATGGAACGCATATCGCATTCATCGCAGAGTCGAGAGATGCCGTTCATCGTTTTCACACCGCAGCGCTGCGGCTCGGAGGAACCTGCGCGGGTGAACCTGGTCCGCGTCCGCACTATGGAAACAATTATTATGCGGCTTATGTCCGCGATCCCGATGGAAACAAGCTCCAAGCCGTTTGCTATGCCTCGCCCGACCAGGACCGGAATACGGTGATCGATCTGTGAAGTCGACCGGCAGCCGGTTTCACGGCACTTTTCAACGTCGCCGTGCAATGCGCAGGCTTTTTTCTCTTTTCTGAGACACTTCTATGTTGCAAGTTCGGGGACAAGGAGGAAGTGCCTTATGTCCAACGAGAATTCGCACGCCGTGCGCCTGCACGGCGTGTCAATTGATTTTGCGCTCGCCAACGGAAAGCGTTTCGAAGCCGTGGCGCCTGTCGACCTTTCCGTCGGCAACCATGAATTCGTCGCCATCGTCGGCCCGACCGGCTGCGGAAAATCCACCCTGCTCAATGCCGCCGCGGGTCTTCTGAAGCCGGCGAGCGGCTCCGTCGAAATCTTCGGCGAACGCCTTTCCGACATCAATCGCAAGGCGGGATATCTTTTCCAGCAAGATGCCCTGATGCCGTGGAAGACCGTCAGCGACAATGTCGCCATCGGCCTCGAGATCGCCGGGACGCCCACAAGGGTTGCACGCGAGAAGGCGCGCGAGTGGCTGGTCCGGGTCGGTCTCGGCGCCTTCGGCGACCGCTTTCCGCAAATGCTCTCGGGCGGCCAGCGCAAACGGGTCGGTCTGGCGCAGGTGCTGATCCGCGATCCCAAGATCCTCCTGATGGACGAACCCTTCGGCCCCCTCGATGCGCAGACGCGCCTCATCATGGGCGATCTGCTTTTGAAATTGTGGTCGCAAGACCGCAAGGCGGTGATGTTCGTCACGCACGATCTCGACGAGGCTATCGCGCTCGCCGATCGCATCATCATCATGTCGGCGGGACCGCGCTCGCGCATCATCGGCGATTTCCCGGTAACGCTGGAGCGGCCGCGCGATGTGGGAGAAATTCGCCACGACCCGCGCTTCAACGCATTGCATCGCGAAATCTGGGACGCCCTGCGCGACCAGGTCATGGCCGCCTACCAGAACACAGCCGGAGCGCCCGCAGCATGAATCGCGGCTTATTGATTTCCCTTCAGATTCTCGTTGCCATCGTCACGCTGGTGCTCTGGCACATCGCATCCAGCACCACTTTGTTCGGCGATCCCAAGACGATCTCCTTCTTCTTCGCCGACCCGATCGGCGTGATGAAGCGCATCTGGACCTGGTTCAGCAGCGGCACGATCTGGTATCACCTGGGCATCACGCTGACGGAAGCCGTGCTCGCCTTCCTGATCGGCGCCATAGGCGGCGTCGTGTTCGGCTTCTGGTTTGCCCGCAAGCCGCTTTTGGCCGCCGTGTTCGACCCCTATGTGAAAGCCGCCAATGCCCTGCCCCGCGTGGTTCTGGCGCCGATCTTCGCCTTGTGGTTCGGCCTCGGCATCTGGTCGAAGGTGGCGCTCGGCGTCACGCTGGTGTTCTTCATCGTCTTCTTCAACGTGTATCAGGGCGTGAAGGAAGTGAGCCAGCCCGTGCTCAACAACGCGCGCATGCTCGGCATGAACGAGCGCCAGCTCCTGCGCCATATCTACCTGCCCTCCGCGCTCTCCTGGGTGTTTTCGAGCCTCCACACCTCGGTCGGGTTTGCGGTGGTCGGCGCTGTGGTCGGCGAATATCTGGGGTCGGCAGCCGGCCTCGGCTACCTGATCCATCAGGCGGAAGGCGTGTTCGACGTGGTCGGCGTTTTTGCCGGCATGTTCGTCCTCATGGCCTTCGTCCTGGTGGTCGACGGGCTTGTCAGCCTCGTTGAAAAACGTCTGCTCGCCTGGCGGGCATCATAAGCGAAAACACTTCTACAGGGACGGAAACGACAGGAGAAATGGAATGAAACGCAGAACGGTTCTTCTCGGCGGCGGCGCATTGACGCTCGGCGCACTCGCCAGCAACCTGCCAGCGATCGCACAGGACGCGAAGCCTGAAAAAACGGATGTGACGCTCGGCGTCGGCGGCAAGCCCCTGCTCTACTACCTGCCGCTCACCATCGCGGAAAAGAAGGGCTTCTTCGAGGAGCAGGGCCTGAATGTCACGATCAACGATTTCGCCGGCGGCTCCAAGTCGCTGCAGGCGCTGATCGGCGGTTCGGTGGACATGGTCACCGGTGCCTATGAACATACGATCCGCATGCAGCACAAGGGGCAGGACATTGTCGGCGTCTGCAACATGGGCCGCTTCCCCGGCATCGTGATCGGCGTGCGCAAGGACATTGCCGGCGAAGTCAAGTCGGTCGCCGACCTGAAGGGCCGTACGATGGGCGTCACCGCGCCGGGCTCGTCCACATCGCTGATGCTGCAATATGCGCTCCTGAAGAACGGCCTCGAGGCCACCGACGCCTCGCTTGTCGGCGTTGGCGGCGGCGCGGGCGCCGTGGCCGCAATCAAGCAGAAGCAGGTCGAGGGCCTGTCGCATCTCGACCCGGTGATCGCGCAGCTTCAATATGACGGCGACATCGAGGTTCTGCTCGACACCCGCACCGAAGCCGGCACGCGCGAGCTGTTCGGCGGACCGAACCCCGCCGCCACGCTCTACACCACCGCCGCCTTCACCAACGACAATCCGGTGACGACCCAGCGCCTGGTCAACGGCATGCTCGCGGCGCTGAAGTGGCTCCAGACGGCTTCCGCCGACGAGGTGGCGGATGCGGTTCCGGAAGAATATCTGCTCGGCAATCGCGACCTCTACAAGCAGGCCTTCGAGAACTCCAAGGAGATGTATTCGCCCGATGGCGTGGTCTCCAGGGAGGGCTACGATTCCATGATGGCGGTGTTGAAGACGCTCGATCCCGAGCTTGCCAACGCCGACGTGCCCTATGAGAAGACCTTCGACGCCCGTTTCATAACGGCCGCTTAGCGCATTTTGCAGTCAGGCGGTTTGACCTGACATCCGCAGAAATGCGAAAATTGGCAGGCCGCGCCCTCGCGAGAGCGGCCTGCCATCCTTACACACTACCGTTTATTTTCAGAGGCCTCGCATGTGCGCCGAGAGGAGACCGTGCAGGGCCTTGCCGGCATCTTCGATGTGCTGCGCGAGCAGGTCACAGGCTTGCGCCTCATCGCGCCTGCGGCATGCTTCAAGCAAGGCCCGGTGCTCCCGGTGCGATTGTGAAACGTAGTCAAGCTCGATCGCCGCAACACGCAAATAGCGGCCCGCAAGCTCGTTCAGCCCGGCGATGTGGGCGAGCAGACGCGGCCGCCCGCACGGCTCGTAAAGCGCGATGTGGAATGCCTTGTTGAGCGCCCCGAAAGTGCGGATATCCCCGTCCTCAGCCTGCGCCTGGATTTCCGTTGCCCGATCAAGCTGACGATTTGTGAGTTCGGGAATGGCGAGCCGCAAAGCCAGGACCTCGGCGGCGCCGCGCATCTCGTAAATCTCCTGAAACTCCGCCGCGTCGAGCGGTGCCACAGTCGCGCCGCGATTGGGCAACATCTGCACCAACCCCTCGGCTTCCAGAAAACGCAACGCATCGCGCACCGGCATGCGGCTGGTGCCATAGGTTTCGGCGATCTTCTCCTGGCGTAGCGCCGAGCCGGCTGCGAGCGCGCCCGAGATGATCTCATCGCGCAATCCCGCCGCAATCCGCTCAGCCTGTGCGCCCCGCTTCTCGCTCATTCATCGCATCCGCTGTTGAAGCCTGTCTTGCAACCTTCACCGTGTGTAATGCGCCCCCGGATTGACAGCAATCCAGATTTCTGTATCCAATTTATATTAATGGATACAGAAAGGATTTAACATGACAGTGGAGCGCTTGCGGCACATTCCCGGCATCGGTGTGGACAGGATGGGCGATGCAGCCGATGCAGCCGGCAGTGCGGAAATGTTGCGGCTGGAAAACCTGGATACCGACATTCCACCGCCGCGCGAGGCGATCGAGGCCACCCAGGCAGCGATCACCCGCGACGACGCCAATTCCTATCTGCCCTTTCTCGGCATCGACGATCTGCGCAAGGCGGCAACCCAAAGACTGACGGAGACGACGGGGGTTTCCTATGACTGGAAAAGCCAGTGCGTCATTTCGGCGGGCGGGCTATCGGGCCTCCTCAACGCGCTCCTTGCCATGCTCGAACCGGGCGACGAGGTGGTGATCACCGACCCGGCCTATGCCGGGCTCATCAACCGTATCAGGCTGGCTGGGGGCATACCGAAGCTGGTGCCGTTGGTCGTGGTCGATGGCGGCTGGCGGCTCGATCTGGAGGCGCTCTCGCAGGTGGCAGGCGCGCGGACAAGAGCCATCCTGACGATGAGCCCTTCCATGCCGTCGGGCATCGTGCACACGAGGGAGGAATGGGGAGCCATTGCCAATGTGGTGCGCCAAACCGGAGCCTGGCTCCTGCATGACGCAGCCATGGAACGGATCCTTTACACCGACGGGCCCGTGATACACCCCGCCAGTATCGACGGTCTGGCCGAGCGCACCGTCAGCGTCGGCTCGGTTTCCAAGGAATACCGCATGATCGGCTGGCGTGTCGGCTGGATCACCGGACCGCGCGCGATCATGAACGACATCGGCCTTGTGAGCCTCACCAATGTTGTCTGCCAGGTGGGCATCGGCATGCCGGGCGCGGCCGCCGCCATTGCGGCCCCGGACGATGGCATTGCCGCCGCCACCGCCGAATGGAAGGCGCGGCGCGACGTGATCCTCGCCGAGCTTGCGGGTCTTCCGGTGATCCGCCCTGATGGCGGCTGGTCTCTTCTGATCGACACACGAGCATTGGGCATGGAACCCGGCGAGGCGTCCAGGCGACTGTTCGAGAAAGCCGCGATCGCGGCAACCCCCATGACCGGCTGGGGCAGCCCCGAGCGCGCCGGGCGTTACCTGCGCTTCGTCTTCGCCAATGAGCCCGTGCACCGGCTCATCGGGATCGGCGAGCGCGTGCGGCATGCCTGGGACGTCTAGGCCCCGGGCAAGGCCCCGGCAACGGACACTTTTCTTCCTGCTCCACCTTCACCCTCATCCTTGGCCTCTCGCCGGGCGAGGAGGAAGGCGCGCGAAACGGATGTATTCGCAACTTCATGCAGGTCCTGCTCCGGTCAGCAAGTGGATGACCGGACAGCCGGCTTGACAAACTCGCTGCCCTTCATCACCCTGCAAGCTCACCTGGGGGGTCCCGTCAAGGGGCTGAGATTCTGCTGGGCATGGATATCCATGCAGCGCAGTGACCCGATGAACCTGATCCAGTTCATACTGGCGTAGGGATGGTGCAAGCTTCGCGGGCGAAACGGCTCTCAGCCGCCGGAAACCATACGGGTCCAAATCCTCGAAGCCTTTCCTCCTCTCGGCAAGAACTGGGTCTCCATTGCGTTGAGAAGACGCATTTGTCCGCGCCGGGCTTTGCCGCCCGGTTGCAAAATGCAAATCGCAGAGGAGGCTCTGACCCATGGACGCTTTTGCCCCGACCGTGACCACCGGCCCATTGCCGGCATCGCGCAAAGTCTACAAATCCGGTACCATCCACCCCGATATCCGCGTGCCGATGCGCGAGATCGCGGTTCACCCGAGCGCCGGCGAACCGCCGGTGACGGTGTATGATTCATCCGGCCCCTACACCGACCCGGACGCCCTGATCCAGATCGACAACGGCCTGCCGCGCCTGCGCGAAGCCTGGGTCAAGGCGCGCGGAGACGTGGAGGCCTATGAAGGCCGCATGGTGAAGCCCGCCGACAACGGCTTTGTGTCGGGTGAGCGCCTGACGCCGGAATTTCCCGTGCGCCATCAGCCCTTCAAGGCTCGGGACGGCAAGGCCGTCACGCAGCTCGCCTATGCGCGAGCCGGCATCGTCACCCCGGAGATGGAATTCATCGCCATCCGCGAGAACCTCGGCCGCGCCGCAGCCAAGCAGGCGCTTGTCCGCGATGGCGAGAGCTTCGGCGCATCCGTTCCCGATTACGTGACGCCCGAATTCGTGCGCGACGAGGTGGCCCGTGGCCGCGCCATCATCCCCTCCAACATCAACCATCCCGAATGCGAACCGATGATCATCGGCCGCAACTTCCTCGTGAAGATCAACGCGAATATCGGCAACTCCGCCGTCACCTCCTCCATGGCGGAGGAAGTGGAGAAGATGGTGTGGGCGACGCGCTGGGGCGGCGACACGGTGATGGACCTGTCCACCGGCCGCAATATCCACAACATTCGCGAATGGATCATCCGCAATTCGCCGGTGCCGATCGGCACGGTGCCGATCTACCAGGCGCTGGAGAAGGTGAACGGCATTGCCGAAGACCTGAACTGGGAGGTCTTCCGCGACACGCTGATCGAACAGGCCGAACAGGGCGTCGACTATTTCACCATCCATGCGGGTGTGCGGCTGCACTATATTCCCCTCACCGTGGATCGCGTGACGGGCATCGTCTCGCGCGGCGGTTCGATCATGGCCAAGTGGTGCCTGCATCACCACAAGGAGAGCTTCCTCTACGAGCATTTCGAGGAAATCTGCGACATCTGCCGCGCCTATGACGTCTCCTTCTCGCTGGGCGACGGCCTGCGCCCCGGCTCCATCGCCGACGCCAACGACGCGGCCCAGTTCGCCGAACTGGAGACGCTGGGCGAGTTGACGCAGATTGCCTGGGCGAAGGATTGCCAGGTGATGATCGAAGGCCCCGGCCATGTGCCGATGCACAAGATCAAGGAGAACATGGACAAGCAGCTCGAAGTCTGCGGCGAGGCCCCGTTCTACACGCTCGGGCCGCTCACCACCGACATCGCGCCCGGCTACGACCACATCACCTCCGGCATCGGCGCGGCCATGATCGGCTGGTTCGGCACGGCGATGCTCTGCTACGTCACGCCAAAGGAGCATCTGGGCCTGCCCGACCGCGACGACGTGAAGACCGGCGTCATCACCTACAAGATCGCCGCCCATGCAGCCGATCTCGCAAAGGGGCATCCGGCGGCGAAGGTGCGCGACGATGCCCTGTCGCGGGCGCGCTTCGAATTCCGCTGGGAGGACCAGTTCAACCTCTCTCTCGACCCGGAGACAGCGCGCAGTTTCCACGACGAGACGCTTCCCAAGGAAGCGCACAAGGTGGCGCATTTCTGTTCCATGTGCGGGCCGAAATTCTGCTCGATGCGGATTTCCCACGATATCCGTGCCGAGGCGCAGAAGGAGGGAATGGCAAAGATGGCGGAGAAATTCCGCGAAGGCGGCGACCTCTACATGCCGCTGGATCAGGTGCCTCCGGCGGGGGAGTAGGCTTGCCGTGAACAACGAGACTTTTGGTTTCTCGGCTTTTGAGAGGCGCGCGTCCGTCTTATCCCGCGACGCGCACTCCTCATCCTCCGGCAGCACGTTCATGGGAGAACGATGATGCGCGTCCTCGTTCGCGGGGCCGGCGTTGCCGGCCTCACCCTTGCGCATGAGCTTGTGGAGCGGGGCGCCGAGGTCACCGTGTTCGACCTGCTGCCCGATTCTTCGGGCAGTGCCTCATGGCTTGCCGGCGGCATGCTCGCACCATGGTGCGAGCGCGAAAGCGCCGAAGAACCGGTTCTGACCCTTGGCCGCCTTTCGGCGGACTGGTGGGAAAACGCACTTCCCGGCCATGTGGTCCGCAACGGAACGCTTGTCATTGCTCCGCCGCGCGATGCCGGCGAGCTTGGCCGTTTCGCAACCCGCACCAGCGGTTTCGAGGAGCTGACCGGCGACCGGATCGCAGAGCTCGAACCCGATCTCGGCGGGCGCTTCCGGCGCGGGCTGTTCTTTGCGGGCGAAGCGCATCTCGATCCGCGCCGCGCGCTTTCAGCACTTCGCGAAAAGCTGGAGGCGCAGGGCGTCGCGTTTCCTTGCGGCGGCACGGAACCGGCGGGCGCGGACCGCATCGCCGATTGCACGGGCATTGCCTCGACAGTACCCGCGCTGCGCGGCGTGCGCGGCGAAATGCTCGTGCTGGAGACGCCCGAGGTGAACCTGTCGCGCCCGGTGCGCCTGCTGCATCCACGCATACCGGTCTATATCGTGCCGCGACACGGCAGCCGCTTCATGGTCGGCGCGACGATGATCGAGAGCGAGGATGACGGCCCGGTCACCGCGCGCTCCATGATGGAGCTTCTGAACGCCGCCTATGGTCTGCATCCGGCCTTTGCCGAGGCAAAGATTGTGGAAACCGGGGTGGGCGTGCGCCCGGCCTATGCCGACAACCTGCCCCGCGTGACGCGCACGACCGAAGGCGTCAGCGTGAACGGGCTCTACCGCCATGGCTTCCTGCTCTCGCCGGCAATGGCACAGGAGGCAGCGGCGATGATACTGCAGGAAAAGCGGCAATGTGCCTGACGTCATGCACGACAGTACCCACCTCTGGCCTGCCGCGCGGTACATGGAGATGATGCGATGAAACTGACGGTCAACGGCGAGGAACAGGCCGTTTCCGCCACGACGCTGGCTACTCTGCTTGTGGAACTCGATTACGAGCCCGATTTTCTGGCGACGGCGCTCAACGGCGAACTGGTGCCGGCCATCGAGCGCGCGGAATGCGTGCTGAACGACGGCGACCGGATCGAGATCCTCGCGCCGATGCAGGGGGGCTGAACCATGCTTTCCCTTTATGGCGAGGATATCGCCTCCCGGCTGCTTCTGGGTACGGCGCAATATCCCTCCCCGGCCATTCTGGCCGAGGCGGTGCGCGCATCAGGCGCAGGTATCGTTACCGTATCGCTGCGCCGCGAGACGGCGGGCGGACGCACGGGCGGACAGTTCTGGGACCTGATCCGCGAACTGGGTGTACGCGTCCTGCCAAACACGGCGGGTTGCCATTCGGTGAAAGAAGCCGTGACTACGGCAAGAATGGCGCGCGATCTTTTCGGCACCGACTGGATCAAGCTGGAGGTGATCGGCCATCACGACACGCTTCAGCCGGATGTGTTCGGCCTTGTCGAGGCCGCGCGCGTGCTCGTCGATGACGGCTTCAAGGTGTTTCCATACACGACCGAGGATCTCGTCGTTGCCGGGCGCCTGCTCGAAGCAGGGTGCGAGGTCCTGATGCCCTGGTGCGCGCCCATCGGCTCGGCGCGCGGGCCCGTCAACCCCGATGCGCTGCGCTCCTTCCGCGCCGAGTTCCCCGATATTCCGCTCATCGTCGATGCCGGCCTCGGGCGCCCTTCCCATGCGGCAAGCGTGATGGAACTGGGCTTCGACGCCGTGCTTCTCAACACGGCTGTGGCCAAGGCCGGGGATCCGGCGGCGATGGCCCGCGCCTTCGCGCAGGCCGTGGAAGCCGGACGCCGCGCCTTCAGGGCAGGCCCGCTGGAACCTCGCGACATGGCCGTTCCCTCCACCCCCGTCATCGGCAAGGCAGTGTTCGAATGAAGCTCGACCCGTTTTATCTGATCGTCGACAGCGCCGCCTGGATCGAACGGCTGGTGCCGCTCGGCGTGAGGCTCGTGCAGTTGCGCATCAAGGAAATGGACGAGGCCGGCCTGCGCGCGGAGATTGCCGAGGCGAAACGGCTCTGCGCGGGGCATGGCTGCCAGCTTATCGTCAATGATCACTGGCGGCTCGCCATCGAGACGGGTTGCGACTTCGTGCATCTGGGGCAGGAGGACCTCGCCGAGGCCGATCTCGCCGCGATCCGCAAGGCGGGCCTGAAACTTGGCGTCAGCACCCATGACGGCGCGGAATTGCAGACCGCTCTCGATGCGAAGCCGGATTATGTGGCGCTCGGCCCCGTCTATCCGACCATCCTGAAAAAGATGAAATGGCGTCCGCAAGGGCTCGACCGTCTGGCCGACTGGCGCCGGCGCGCCGGAGACCTGCCGCTCGTCGCCATAGGCGGGCTCAACCCCGAACGGCTGCCGGGCGTCTTTGCGGCGGGTGCCGACAGTGCCGCCGTCGTGACCGACATCACGCTCAACCCCGATCCGGAAGCGCGTACACGCGAATGGATTGCGGCGACCGCGCAATGGCGTTGAGCGAGCCTCATGTCCTGATCGTCGCCGGCTCGGATTCCTCCGGCGGCGCGGGCATTGCCCGTGACATCGAGACGGTGGCAGGCTTCGGCCTGCGCACGGCGCTCGCCATCACCGCCGTCACTGTGCAGACTCACGACGCTGTGCGCGCGGTCGAGCTGTGCGCCCCCGGCCTTGTGGAAGCGCAGATGCGCTCGGCGCTCGAAGCCAACCGCATCTCGGCCATCAAGATCGGCATGCTCGGCAGTCGCGCCATCGCCGAACGTGTTGCCGGGGTGCTCGCTGCCCACACCGGCATTCCAGTCGTGCTCGATCCCGTCATCGCTTCTTCCTCGGGACGTCCGCTGCTCGGCCCAGACGCTTTGGACTGGCTGCGCGAAGCCCTGATGCCGCTTTGCACACTGGTGACGCCGAACCTGCCCGAGCTTGCGCTTCTGAGCGCCAGCGCGCCCGCACTCACGGAGGCCGAAACCGACAGGCAGGCAAGGCTGCTTCTCGGAGCCGGCGCCCAGGCCATATTGGCCAAGGGCGGGCATGCGGAAGGGGCCGAGGCCGTCGATCTTCTGTTCAGACCGTTGGGCGCGCCCCTTCGCTTTTCGGGCGTGCGTCTTCAGGGCAGCCGACGCGGCACGGGCTGCATGCTGGCAAGCGGCATCGCCGCGGGCCTTGCAGCCGGCAAAACGCTCGAAACGGCCATTGCGGCTGCGAAAGAGACCGTCTCCGCACGTTGGCGCGCCGCGTGAATTTTTCGCGTGTTTGACACCGATCAAGGAATTTCCCGGCCGAACTGCGAATGTGCTCCCGCATGCTCCCGATGGATCATGCGGGCAGACCGAAGGAAGTTTTTCATGATCCTACCCAACGACACGACCGTTCTGGTGGCCAACGGCGAGAAGCTGAAGCTCTACCGCAACAAGGGCGCGGAACCGCACATCAAGCTTGCCGAATTGCCTGAGCCGAAACTCGACAGCCACAATAGCGGCACCGGTGTGCACCATCGCAGTTCCTCGGCCAATCCGGACGCCAAGCGCCTTGAGGAAGACAATTTCGCGGCAGCCATCGCGGGTTATCTCAACGAGCAGGTCGTGGCGGGCCATTTTAGCTCGCTCTTCGTGATTGCCGACCCGCGCACGCTGGGTGAGCTGCGTCGTCACCTCCATGCCAACGTCAAGACCGCCCTGGTCGGCGAACTGGCTAAAGATCTGACCCATCATTCGCTCCAGGACCTCGAAGCAGCCCTGACCAGCCACTGAGAATTGCTCAGAGCAAGGTTGGAGGCGGCACCGCACGGGAGCGCGGAGGAAACGCCTGAAAAAACCCGATGCCAGTCGGGATTGCGAGACCGTGACGGTGACAGAGCCGGCCCGACGCAAACCGTCGGGCCGGTTTCATTTTGGAACCGCCGGCCTGAAATCGCTCCGCTCCTGAGATCCCCAAGGCCGGCATGAAGCGGTCTCCGCTATTGTTCGGCCAGAATGCGTGAGCGGGCTGCGACAGGAAGCCGGTTCCAATCCCTCCCGATCGCGTATAGATCGGTCTCCCGCAATGGCCGTTCCCGCCATTGCCATTCCACAGACCAGAAGACCGGATCGCGCCATGACCGAGAAGACGTTCGACATCAACCTTTCCTGCGAGGACCGGCCCGGAATCGTGGCCGCCGTGACGACGGAGCTTGCCGGGCTTGGCGCCAACATCGCCGAATCCAACCAGTTCTGGGACCGCCAGACAAACCGGTTCTTCATGCGCCTTTCCATCACCGGGCCGGACGCGCTGGAACGCGACGGCATCATGCGCGCCCTGGAGCCGGCGATTGCGCGCTTCGACATGAAGACCGCGCTCGCCGACCGTTCCCGGCGCCCCAAGATCATCATCATGGTCTCGAAATTCGACCATGCGCTGCTTCATCTTCTCTATCAGATCCGTGTCGGCTGGCTCGATGCCGAGGTGGCGGCCATCGTGTCGAACCACGAGGATTCGCGCCGCACGGCAGAGGCGGAAAACATTCCCTATCACTGCTGGAAGGTGACCCGCGACAACAAGGCAGAACAGGAGGCGAAGCTCATCGCCCTGTTCAAGGAGACGAACGCCGATCTCGTCGTTCTCGCCCGGTACATGCAGGTGCTTTCCAACGAGTTGTCCAACCGCCTCTATGGCAAGGTCATCAATATCCACCACTCCTTCCTGCCAAGCTTCAAGGGCGCGAAACCCTATCATCAGGCCCATGAGCGCGGCGTGAAGCTGATTGGCGCGACGGCCCATTATGTAACGCCCGATCTCGACGAAGGCCCGATCATCGAGCAGGAAACCGAGCGTGTGACGCACGCGCTGAGCCCGGAGGATTTCGTCGCCTCGGGACGCGATATCGAGAGCCGCGTGCTCGCCCGCGCGGTGAAGCTGCATCTGGAAAACCGGGTCATGCTGAACGGCCATAAAACCATCGTTTTCGGCTGATCCGACCGCCCGCGCCCTTTCGCGTTTTCTCGCCGGCCCGTTATTTCGCAGGAAATGACGGGCCTTTTCATGACGCCGGCAAAACGCGGCGGAAATCCATCCGCCGCCCCTCCTCTTCTCTTGCAAAATCCGCACAAGGAAATATATGAGAACATCATAATATATATGGAGACGTCACATGTCCCTCGATAAAGCCGTTCTCGCCTTTGCCGGCACCATGGTGCTGATTTCAGTGGCGCTCACATTCTGGGTCTCGCCGCTGTTTGTCTGGTTCACCGTGTTCATCGGCTTCAATATGATCCAGTCGGCCTTTACCGGCTTCTGTCCAGCAGCCATGATCTTCCGCAAGCTTGGCTTCAAGGCCGGCTGCGCCTTCAACTGAACGGGAGACTAGTCATGCGCGCGCTTCTTCCAGCCCTTGGTCTTCTTGCAGCGAGTCTTCTTGCTGCCAGTCCGGCATCGGCCGAGACCCTGACCCTTTCGCCGACGACCATCCCCGAATGGAAACCGGTCTATGGTCGGGTGGAGACGCGCGACACCGTTCCAGCCCGCGCGCGCATCGGCGGCGTGGTGGTCGACCTTTCAGTCAGCGAAGGCGACGAAGTGAGTACGGGCCAGAAGATCGGCGAGGTCCGAGACGACAAGCTGGCCTTCCAGGTCGCTGCGCTCGACGCACAGTTGCGCGCGCTCCAGTCCCAGCTCCAGACCGCCGAAACGGAATTGGAGCGCGGCCAGACACTGGTGCAACGCGGCGTCATCACCACGCAGCGCCTCGACCAGCTGCGCACCGATGTCGACGTGGCACGCAACCAGATCGCGGCAACCGATGCCCAGCGTTCCGTGATCGAGCAACAGGCGGCCGAAGGGGCCGTCCTTGCACCGGTCGGCGGGCGTGTCCTGACCGTGCCGGTTACCCGCGGGGCCGTCATCATGGCCGGCGAAAGCGTGGCCACCATCGGCGGCGGCGGTTTCTTCCTGCGCCTTGCCATTCCCGAGCGCCATGCCCTGTCGCTGGAGGAAGGCGCCGATATCCGCATCACCGCCGCCGGAAAGGAGATGCCCGGCAGGCTCGCAAAGATCTACCCACGGATCGAGAACGGCCGGGTGATCGCCGATGTGGAGGTCGACGGGCTCGACACCGCCTTCGTGGATGCACGCGTTCTTGTCGAGGTTCCGGTCGGCGAGCGCCAGGCGCTTCTCGTGCCCGCGGCAGCGGTCGCCACGCGCTCAGGCATCGATTTCGTCACCGTATCGAGTGCCGGCGAAACCCTGGAACGCGCCGTGGTGTCGGGCGAAACCATCCGGCGCGATGCGGGCGAGTTCATTGAAATCCTGAGCGGCCTTGCCGCTGGAGATACGGTCGTCGTGCCATGAACGAGACACAGCATAGACTGGGCATAGCGGGCGTGCTCACACGCGCCTTCATTCATTCGCCCCTCACGCCTCTCTTCCTCATCGCCGCTTTCGCCTTCGGGCTGGTGGCGCTTGCCACCCTGCCGCGCGAGGAAGAGCCGCAGATATCCGTTCCCATGGTGGACATCCACGTCACCGCCAACGGGCTGAAGGCCGAGGATGCGGTGAAGCTCATCACCGAGCCCCTGGAAACCATCGTCAAGGGCATTGACGGCGTCGAGCATGTCTATTCCCAGAGCGGCGACGACCATGTGATGGTGACCGCGCGTTTTATCGTCGGCACCTCGTCCGACGCGGCCGTGCTGCGCGTGCATGACAAGGTGCGCGCCAATATGGATCGCATTCCCGTCGGCATTCCGGAGCCGCTCATCGTCGGCCGCGGCATCGACGACGTGGCCATCGTCTCGCTCACCCTTTCACCAAGGCCCGAAGCCGCATCGGAGATGACGGCCAACGATCTGACGCGCATCGCGCGCGAACTGCGCACCGAGATTTCCAAGATCGAGGATGTGGGCCTCACCTATCTCGTCGGCGAGACGGGCGAAACGATCCGCATAGCCCCCGACCCCAAGCGGCTGGCGCTCAACGGCATCACGCTGCAACAGCTTTCAGCCAAGGTGAGCGGCGCCAACCGCGCGTTTCCCGCCGGACAGGTGCGCGACCGGGGCGAACAGATCATGGTCGTTGCCGGCGAGACGCTGCGCACGCCGGAGGAAATCGGCAACCTGCTTCTGACCGCCCGCGACGGCAGGCCCATCTATGTGCGGGACGTGGCCGACGTCGCCTTCGCGACCGATACGAGCGAGGCGCGCGTGTCGACCGTGACGCGCGCCGACGACGGCAGCTATCTGCGCGTTCCCTCCGTCACGCTGGCCATCGCAAAACGCGCCGGCGCCAATGCGGTGACGGTGGCCGAACAGGTGCTCGAACGCGTCGAGCTGCTGGAAGGCACGCTCATCCCCGACAGCATGGAGGTCGCCATCACGCGCGACTATGGCGAGACGGCAAACGAGAAGGCCAACGAACTGCTCTTCCACCTGGGCCTTGCGACCATTTCGATCATCGCGCTGGTGTGGCTCGCCATCGGCTGGCGCGAGGCCGTCGTCGTGGCGATCGTGATCCCTGTGACGATCCTGCTCACCCTCTTCGCCTCGCGGGTGATGGGCTATACGCTCAACCGCGTTTCGCTCTTCGCGCTCATCTTCTCCATCGGCATCCTGGTGGACGATGCCATCGTGGTGATCGAGAACATCGCCCGTCATTGGGGCATGAAGGACGGGCGTGATCGGCAACAGGCCGCCATCGAGGCCGTCGCGGAGGTCGGCAACCCGACAATCGTCGCCACGCTGACGGTGGTCGCGGCATTGCTGCCCATGCTTTTCGTGTCGGGCATGATGGGGCCTTATATGAGCCCCATCCCCGCAAATGCCTCGGCGGCGATGATCTTCTCCTTCTTCGTGGCCGTCATGGTCACTCCCTGGCTGATGATGAAGGCCGCCGGTCGCGCGCCGCTGCATCACGGCGCGGAAGGAGATCACGCGCAGGGTGGCCGGCTGGGCAAGGTCTATAGCGCCGTCGCACGCCCGATCCTGAAAACCAAGAAGCGGAGCTGGCTGTTCCTCGCCGGCGTCGGCATCCTGACGCTTGGCTCGCTCACCCTGTTCTATACCAAGGACGTGACGGTGAAGCTGCTGCCCTTCGACAACAAGTCGGAGCTGGCGGTGATGATCGACCTGCCGGAAGGCTCGTCCGTTGAGGCGACGGACGCCGTGGCGCAGATGGTCGCCCGCAACGTTCTGGAGTTGCCGGAGGTCCACTCCGTGCAGACCCATGCGGGCGCCGCCGCACCTTTCAATTTCAATGGCCTGGTGCGCCACTACTATCTGCGCGCCGAGCCGCAGCTCGGCGAAGTGGCGCTCAACTTGACGCCCAAGGGCGAACGGGACCGCTCGAGCCATGACATCGCGCTCGACGTGCGTGAGCGGCTTGCCGCCCTGCCCTTGCCGGTCGGCACGAACATCAAGGTCGTCGAGCCGCCGCCGGGACCGCCGGTCATGGCGACGCTGCTGGCCGAAATCTACGGCCCGGACGCCGAGACACGCCGCCAGGTGGCGGCCAAGGTCGAGGAAGCTTTCCGCTCGGTGCCCTTCGTGGTGGACGTGGACAATTCCTATGGCGATCCGGCCCGGCGCATGCGCGCAACCATCTCCACGGACGATGCCGAATTCTTCGGTGTCGAGGAAAGCGACGTCTTCGACACGATCGCCATTCTCAATGGCGGCTCGACGGTCGGCTACTCGCATCGCGGTGGCGGGCGATCGCCAATCCCGATCCGCGTCGAACGCCCCAAGGGCGAGAAGGTGCTGGACGAAGACTTCCTGACCACGCCAATTCCGGCCAATGTGCTGCCGGGCGCGCGCGGGGTGGTGGAGCTGGGCGATGTCGTGCGCGTCGCCGATGAACGCGCCTCCTACCCGGTCTTCCGGCACAATGGACGCGCGGCGGAAATGGTGACTGCCGAACTTGCCGGCGCCTTCGAAGCCCCGCTCTACGGCATGCTTGCCGTGCAGGAAGCCATCGACGCGCAAGACTGGACCGGACTCCAGAAGCCGGTCATCAAGCTGCATGGGCAACCTGCCGACGAAAGCCAGCCCACGCTCCTGTGGGACGGCGAGTGGGAAGTCACATGGGTCACGTTCCGCGACATGGGCGCGGCTTTCATGGTGGCCCTGCTCGGCATCTATATCCTTGTCGTCGCGCAGTTCGGCTCCTTCAAGGTGCCGCTCGTGATCCTCACGCCCATACCGTTGACGTTCATCGGCATTCTGGGCGGACACTGGCTGTTCGGCGCGCCCTTCACGGCGACATCGATGATCGGCTTCATCGCGCTTGCCGGCATCATCGTGCGAAATTCGATCCTGCTCGTGGATTTCATCCGCCACTCGGGTTCGCCGGACAAGCCGCTTACGGAAGTGCTCATCGAAGCCGGCGCGATCCGCTTCAAGCCGATCCTGCTCACTGCCTTCGCGGCGATGATCGGCGCGGCGGTTATTCTTGCGGATCCGATCTTCCAGGGACTGGCCATCTCGCTGCTGTTCGGCCTGGCATCGTCGACCCTTTTGACGGTGCTCGTCATTCCGGCGATCTACCGCGTGCTGAGGACCTGACGTCAAACAAGAACATGAAAAAGCCCATCGCCTTCATCAGGCGATGGGCTTTCAGACAGACGGTACACGTGAAGATCATTCAGCGGGGTGGTCGAACTTCACTTCCTTGAGCTTGTCGATACCGAGCGCCTGCAAGGCCAGCTTCTCGTAGAAGGGCTCGGAAACACCGCTGCGAATCTTGTGCAGGAAATATTTCTCGAAACCCACCTTGGCCGCATGCACCCATTTGCCGGAAGAGGCCCAGTTCACATTGCGCGGCGGGATTTGCGGCTGGGCCACAAAGGCAACACCGGAATCGCCGAAATCGGCAAGGCATACGGCATTCCAGGTCGCCTCGGCATCCGGCTCCTTGCCCTCGATCAGGCGAACGATGTTGTGCGCGGTGGCGGTGACCATGGATTCGATCATGAAGCCCGTCTTCGGCACGCCGACGGGAACCGGCGTCTTGCCGACCGGCGGAATGGCCACGCAGACGCCGATGGCGAAGACTTCCGGGAAAGCCGGATTGCGCTGATGCCTGTCGACCAGGATAAAACCACGCGGATTGACCAGCCCCTCGATATCGCGCACGGCCTCCACGCCCCGGAAGGCCGGCAACATCATGGTGAAAACCTGCGGAAGATCGTGGGTCTGGCGCACACTGCCGTCTTCGGCCATCTCGGAGACGAGCATCCGCTCCGCGTCGAGCTTGTCCACCTTGGCGTTGCATATCCACTTGATGTGATGAGCCCGCAGCTCGCTTTCCAGCAGGCCCTTCGTATCGCCGACCCCATCCAGTCCAAGATGGCCGATATAGGGCTCGGAGGTCACGAAGGTCATCGGCACGCGATCACGCACCTTCGCATCGCGCAACGCCTTGTCCAGAATGAAGGCAAATTCGTAGGCCGGGCCGAAACAGGATGCCCCCTGCACCGCGCCGACGATAACGGGTCCAGGTTTGCGGATCAGCGCATCGACGGCTTCCTTCGTCTTCAAGGCATGATCGATGTGGCAGACGGACTGGCTGTGCGCCTCCGGTCCCAGCCCCTCGATCTCGTCAAAGGCGAGTTCAGGCCCCGTGGCGATGACGAGATAATCGTAGTCGAGCGAAACGCCGTCATTGAGTTCAATACGCTTTTCCTGCGGCTGTACCTTCCGCGCGCCCTGCGGATAAAGCTTCAGGCCGCGCTTGCGGCACACCTCTTCCAGATCGACCTCGATGGATTCGCGGCTGCGCCACCCCACCGCCACCCAGGGGTTCGACGGCACGAAGGAATAGTGCCGGCCGATCCCGATCACCGAGATTTCATGTTCCTTGCCCAGAGCCTCGCGCAGCTCATAGGCCATGATGGTGCCGCCAAGTCCGGCGCCCAGAATTGCTATTCTCGCCATTTCCAGTCCTCCTCATTCCCAAGCTGGTCCAGAAAGGCAGGCCGGTGTATGACCCGCGTTCCGAACAGATCATGCGGCCCCGCCCCGGAACGGGCATTGACTCCGATCAACCCGCTGCCCACGTTTGAAGGCTTGACAGAACGGCGGCAGAGCACAACATATTTATCTGCTAATATATTCATATAGGCAAATGAAACGCAAAGAAATCGCTGAATTCGAGGCAAAGGCCAAAGACGCCTCGGAGCTGTTAACAGCCATGGCCAACCAGAACCGTCTCCTGATCCTGTGTCATCTGCTGCAGGGTGAGACGAGCGTGAACGCGCTCGCAGACGCGATAGGCATGAGCCAGTCTGCGCTGTCGCAGCAGCTTGCCAAACTGCGCGCGCTGAAGATCGTGGAAACGCGACGCGACGGCCAGTTGATCCATTACCGCCTGTCCGCCCCGGAGGTGGAAAAGGTGCTGGAGACGCTCTATGGCATCTATTGCGAGCCGAACGCGGCCGCCTGAAGCCCTCAGGCAGGCTCTCCGCTGGCCATGTTCTCAATGGGCCAGCAATAGCGGAACGGGCACGGTTTCGAGCATCGAACGCGTGACCCCGCCAAGGATTGCCTCGCGGAAGCGCGAATGGGCAAAGGCGCCCATCACCAGAAGTTCGATCCTTTCCGCATCGGCGAATGTCTTCAGGCGCGCGGTCACATCGCCATCGGATGCGGCCAGTGTTTCAAGCATGGGGTCCCGCACGCCATGCCGCGCAAGGTAAGCGGCGAGATCGGCGCCCGGCGCCATGCGCGACAGGTCCTTTTCTCCCGTTACAGATACGATGAAGACGCTATCCGCCCCTTTGAGAAACGACAGGGCGTTGTTTACCGCCCGTGCCGCCCGTGCGCTCCCGTCCCAGGCAATGGCGATGCGTTTCGGGGCAGCGCCGCCACCCGCAGCCGGCACCAGAAGCACCGCCCGGCCACTGTCGAAAATCACTTCCTCCACCGCCTCGCTTTGCATGTCCTCGCCCGCCTGCGGCGCATCCATGACGCACAGATCGTTGACGCGCGCGAGACGGGCAAGATACGCCGCCCGGCGTTCCAGCCGAGACAGCGATTGCTCGGTGAGGCAATCGACACCTGCCGTGGAGGCGAGCTTGCCGGCGGCGCGCGCGCTCGCAACAGTCACCTTCTCCATTGCTTCTATCTCGCTCTTGAAAAGCGAAGAGGAGGAGGCACCCGTTCGCGAGACAGGCAGATATATCGCAGGTGGAAGGGCGCAAATGGTCAAACAGGAATCGTGCAGGCCCGCGAGTTCGAGAGCGTATGCGAAAGCCGGCGTGATCTTGAAAGGGTCCTGCGCCTCAAAGCCAACGAGAATACATTTCGGTTCATCGGCCATGGCGTGGTCCTTTCAGTTTCCTGTTGCCGAAGGCTATTTCTGAAGAGTCTCGATATAGGCGATGATCGCGTCGATCTGGTCCGGCTCGGCGATGAATTCCGGCATGTCGGGATGTCCCACCACGATGCCCTCGGCAAAGGCCTCTTCCAGCGCATCGATGGGATAGCGCTCAGAGAGCGTGCGAAAGGCCGGAGCCTCCGGATGGGTGCTTTCGTCCTTGAGGCCGACCGCATGGCAACGCGCACAATTGGCCTCCACCAGTTGCCGGCCGAAAGTTACGAGGTCTTCCGGCTGTGCGGCAACGGGTGCGCATGACAGAAAACCGGCAACGGCGATCGCGCCGGTCAGACTCCACAAGTTCCGCATTTTTCTCCCAATCGTCCTGATGGCGCGAAACGCCTTATCTTCGATGTTAGACGCACCACCGTGATGGCGACTTGATCCGGATCAAGAATAGGTCGAACCTTCATCCGCGTCCCTTGATCTTCGTCAAGGCGACCGCCGCATGCAAAAGGTTACGGCTAACCGGGCATTCCTTGTAAGCTTGCAAGAATGCAGGGCGCTGTTGCACGCTATTGAAAGGATCGACCATGACCACAGCATCGGATCTCTCTCCCAAGTTCCGCCACGTGCGGTTGACGCTCGCCCGCGAGAAGGGCCACCCGCTCGGTGACCAGGAAGAGGGTTACGATCTGCTCGTACCGCTCAACGAGGAAGGTCATCTCGACGCCGAAGAGTGGAAGAAGCACCAGATGCAATGCCGGGTGCGCCAGTTTGCTCCCGATACGGAAGACCGCATCGGCCGGCTGCGCCGCAAGCCGGGCGGACAGTGGTATTTCGACTATGAGGAAGGCGAGCGCGACGACGAGATCGGCTTCCGCCTGGGTGAGGAACGTTTCGTGCAGGGAGAGTATGTCTCCGTAGCCCGCGAAGGCACGATGCACACCTACCAGATCAAGCTGGTCGAGAGGATTCGCTAGAACCGGCTCAGTTTCGATCGAAACCGCCCCTCACCTTCTCTTACGGGGAGAAATTCCCGCCAGGGCATGAGGGCGGACCGTTCCGGCATGGAGCGTCGGGGTCAGCTCGAGGAGCCATGCCGGAGCATCGGCACGGGAAGCGCCGTCGGTCGCGTCGGCGCCCATATGCCGCCGAAGATCAACCTTCCATCTGGAGCACATGGGTGGCCTTGATGGCTGCCGAGGCCCGGTTTTCCACCCCGAGCTTGGCGTAGACCTGCTCCAGATGCTTGTTCACGGTGCGCGGACTCAGACCCAATATCTCGGCGATGTCACGATTGGACTTGCCGCGCGCGATCCATAAGAGCACCTCGCTTTCGCGGTTGGTCAGGCAAAAATGCTGACGCAGCACCGCCTCCTGATCGCCGCTTCCACCGGCCACCAGCCGGAACAGGTGCTCGTCGGGGGCGATGGTGCCAAGGCACACGAGTTGCAAGCCCGCCGGGCGCTCGGGATCGAGCAGCAATGTCTCGCCGGCGAGCGTCGCCGTTCCCCGCTCGGCAATCCATGCGCCGGCCCGCCGCGACAGCCGCTCTTCGGCACCGGGCCCCGGCTCCGGCGCGCGCAGGAGCCTGGTAGCCTGCGGTGTCACCCACTGGATGGCGCCGTCCGACGACAATGCCAGAAGATGCCGTCCCGCCGCATCCAGCGCCAGGCGCGCGCTCTGGGCGCGGCGGGCATTGGCCAGATGCACCCTTATGCGCGCGTTCAACTCGTCCAGATTGATGGGCTTCGTGAGGTAATCGACCCCACCCGATTCCAGCGCGTGAACCACGTGCTCGGTCTCCGTGAGCCCTGTCATGAAGATGACCGGCACATGCGCGACGCCTGCCATGGTCTTCAGCCGTCGGCAGGTCTCGAACCCGTCGAGGCCCGGCATCACCGCATCCATGAGAATGATGTCGGGAGCAAGCCGCTCTGCGATGCCCAACGCGGCCTCGCCGCTGCGCGCGACCAGAACCGTGACGCCCGCCGCCTCCATGGCGCTCGTCAGGAAACCGAGCGCCTCGGGGGAATCGTCAACCACCAGCACGATGTCGCCCGCCGGCCGGGCCGCTGCGGCCTCACTCATCGCCGCCCACGCTTTCCAGGAAACGCGTGTAACCGGCGAAGTCGTAACTTTGCATATGCGATCTCAAAACCTCCACGAACTGGATATTCTCCGGCGAACGCGAAAGCGCCTCCAGCTTGATCTCGATGCCGCGCACATGGCCGATCTGGCCAAGGCCGATCAACTCGCGCACATGCGCCGCACCTGGCGATTTCAGGACGGGACGGGCGGTGCGTTCCGCCGCATCCCGATCTTCGCCCTCATAGACCCATTCAAGCCGCAGATGCCCCTCCAGCTTTTCGAGAAGCTGGCGCAGGGCAAATGGCTTGGCGAGCGCATCGCTATGGCCCGCATCGCGCGTGCTGCGGTTGGTGCCGTCGCCTATATTCGCGGAGAGCATGACGAGCGGAACACCGACGCCGCGCCCGCGCAGTCGCTTGACCAGGTCCCAGCCGCTCATGCCCGGCATGAGGATATCGATGAAGAAGAGGTCCGGCTGGATGGCTTCCGTCAATGTCAGGCAATCGGGGCCGTCGACGGCGGTCAGCACCGTGAAGTCGAGCGGCTGCAGCATATGGCGCATCATCTCGCGGTGCTCTGCGTTATCGTCCACCACGACAACGGTGCGGCGCGGCCCGCGATAGGCGACGATGCGCCGTTCAGAGGGCGCGCTGACGACGGGCCGATCCACACGGGCAAGCATCAGTCGCACCTGGAAGGTGGAGCCGGAGCCCGGCTCACTTTCCACCGCAATGTCGCCGCCCAGCGTCTCCACCAGAAGCTTGGTGATGGTGAGGCCAAGCCCCAGCCCCGGCGACAGGCGGTTGCGCTCGGCGCTGCCCCGCGCGAAGGGCTCGAAAATACGCCCCCGATCTTCCTCGCCAATTCCCGGTCCGCTGTCGCCGATGCGGAAATGGGCCACCTCGGAGCGATAGACGACCGCGAATTCCACATGGCCCCGCTCTGTGAACTTGATGGCATTGGAGAGCAGGTTGACGAGGACCTGTCGCAGGCGCTTCTCGTCGGCCCGCACATGGCGTGGCAGCGCCTTGTCGCGGCTGTGGCGAAACTCCAGCCCCTTGGCTTCCGCCTGGAGCCGGAACATATCGACGATCTGGTCGAGGAAATCGGCGAGATTGATCTCGGCCATGTGCACCTGCAGTCGCCCGGCCTCGATCTTGGAAATATCGAGCAGGCCGTCGATGAGACCGGACAGATGCTCGGCGCTGCGGCGGATGACCTTGATCGAGGATTTGCGCGGCGCGGGAATATCGTCCTCGCGCTCGAGGATCTGCGCATAGCCCATCACGGCATTGAGCGGCGTGCGCAGTTCGTGGCTCAGCCCCACCACATAGCGGCTCTTGGCCTGGTTGGCCGCCTCCGCCGCTTCCTTGGCACGCTGGAGGGCGGCATCGGTCTTGCCATGGGCGGCGATCTCGCGGAGCAGCGCCGTGTTCTGCCGCGAGCTCTCCTCCTCCGCCACGCGGCGGCTGTCCTCGGCCAGCACCAGATACCATGTGACAATGCCGGCCACGACGGAGAAGACGAAGAAGACAACGAGGATCGTGCCTCCCACGACATCGGCTGTTTCGGGGGCCGCCTTGACGGCGAAGGTGTAGATCATCGCCAGCATGACGCCGATCAGCGCCACGGCGAACCCCATCGCCATGCCATAGCGGCCAAGCCGTGTTCGCAGGGTTTCGATTGCGACGGAAGGCAAAATATGCCGGGCGACAGTGGCAGCCTGCGCGCGGAAATGCGCCTTGGGCTTGCACAGGTCGTGGCAGCGCGCGTCGAGCGAACAGCATAAGGAACAGATCGGCGCGGCATAGGCCGGACACCAGGCCATGTCCTCCGGCTCGAAGGGATGCTCGCAGATGGAACAGGCGATCGCGCCCTCACCCTGCCAGCCCCGCCGCGCCTTGCGCGCCAGATAATAACGCCCATCCGTGGCCCAGGCGATGGCGGGTGCCGCGATGAAGGCAACGACGAGTGCGATATAGGGTGCGAGCGCCGCCGCGAGCGGGCCGAACAGGCCGAAATGCGCTGCAAGCGCGATCGCCGCCGACAGCGACATCGACCCCATGCCGACCGGGTTGATGTCGTAGAGATGGGCGCGCTTGAACTCGATGCCGGGCGGCGCGAGCCCGAGCGGCTTGTTGATGAAGAGATCGGCGGAGATGGTGCACAGCCAGGCCATGGCGACGATGGAGAAGACGGTGAGCGTGGCCTCCAGAAGCCGGTAGATGCCGAGTTCCATCAAAAGCAACGCTATTGCCACGTTGAAGAGAAGCCAGACCACCCGGCCGGGATGGCTGTGCGTGAGGCGCGAAAAGAAGTTCGACCAGGCAAGCGACCCGGCATAGGCGTTCATCACGTTGATCTTGAGCTGCGAAACGACCACGAACACCGCCATCAGGACCAGCGCCGCCGTCTCATTGGGGATCATGTAGCCGAAGGCCACCGCATACATCTGCGCCGGTTCCGATGCATGTTCCACCGGCACGCCCGTCGACAGGACGAGCACGGCGAGGAAAGAGCCGGCAAGCAGCTTCGGCGCACCAAGCACCACCCAGCCCGGCCCTGCCAGGAACACTGCCAGACGGTGGCGCTTGCGCGATTGCTCCTGTGGCGGCAGGAAGCGGAGGAAATCCACCTGCTCGCCGATCTGCGTCAAAAGCGCGAGGATGACGGCGGAGGCGGCGCCGAACTGCAGAAGGTCGAAGGGCGCAACACCACCGGCTGCCGGTGGTGCATGGGCGCCGGCAAACGCGCGCCAGAGATCGAATTTCTCCCAGTCGAGAAAAGCGATGAAGAAGAAGGGAAGGATGTTGAGGACGATCCAGACGGGCTGGGTCAGGAGTTGGAAGCGGCTGATAAGACGGACACCGTGGGTGACGAGCGGAATGACGGCGAGCGCGCTGACGATATAGCCGATCCATAAGGGCAGGCCGAAGGCAAGCTCCAGCGCGCTCGACATGATCGAGGCCTCGATGGCGAAGAGAATGAAGGTGAAGCTGGCATAGACCAGCGAGGTGATGGTGGAGCCGATATAGCCGAAGCCCGCGCCGCGCGTGAGAAGGTCGATATCGAGCCCGTGCCGTGTGGCATAGCGTGAGATCGGCACGCCGATCACGAGGATCACCACACTTGCCACGAGGATCGCGACAAAGGCGTTGGTCGTGCCGTAGGAGAGCGTGATCGCACCGCCGATCGCTTCCAGAGCAAGAAAGGAAATGGCGCCGATGGCCGTCTGCGAAATGCGCTGGCTCGAAAACCGTCGCGCGCTCTTCGCCGTGAAACGCAGCGCATAATCCTCCAGCGTCTGGTTGGCCACCCAGCGATTATACTCGCGCCTGATGGGAAGAATTCGCTGTCGCGCCATGAATTTGCAGGCTGCCCCTGGTCTCTCGCATTGCCTCGGCACACAGATGACTACTTTTTGATCATCTTCGCAATATGCCGAAAATTTAGGCTAATCGCGAAAGTCGGCTAATCCACTGCGAATCCTTGCCTTTTCCCTTCTGAAGAGATTTCGGGAAAAGGGACCTACGTCATTCAACGTATATGAGCCCTCTCTGCTGCATCGCACAATCGGCTCCGCGGTCGGGAACAGGGCATGCCCGGCCACACAAGAAGCCGCTCAAAAATCAGCCAGGGGAACAATCAGATGACTCTCACTCTCACACGCCGCGCGACACTCGCCGCAGCGCTGACGGGCGCAATGGCCCTGTCGCTCGGGTCGGTGCGCGCCGCTGACGACACGATCAAGGTCGGCATCCTGCATTCGCTCTCGGGCACCATGGCCATCTCGGAAACGACGCTGAAGGACACAATGCTTTTCCTGATCGACGAGCAGAACAAGAAAGGCGGCCTGCTCGGCAAGAAGCTGGAGGCCGTCGTGGTCGATCCGGCCTCCGACTGGCCGCTTTTCGCGGAAAAGGCGCGCGAGCTGATCTCGGTCAACAAGGTGGCCGCCGTGTTCGGCTGCTGGACCTCGGTCAGCCGCAAGTCGGTTCTGCCGGTGTTCGAGGAACTGAATTCGATCCTCTTCTACCCCGTCCAGTATGAGGGCGAGGAAAGCCAGCGCAACGTGTTCTACACGGGTGCCGCCCCCAACCAGCAGGCTATTCCCGCCGTCGATTATCTGATGAACGAGGAAGGCGTGGAGCGCTGGGTTCTGGCAGGCACCGACTATGTCTATCCGCGCACGACCAACAAGATCCTGGAGCAGTATCTCAAGGACAAGGGCGTCGCTGCCGAAGACATCATGATCAACTACACGCCCTTCGGCCATTCCGACTGGCAGACGATCGTCTCCGACATCAAGGCCTTCGGCTCGGCCGGCAAGAAGACGGCCGTGGTCTCCACCATCAACGGCGACGCCAACGTGCCCTTCTACAAGGAGCTCGGCAACCAGGGCATTTCAGCCACCGACATCCCCGTCGTCGCTTTCTCGGTAGGCGAGGAGGAACTGGCCGGCATCGATACGGGCCCGCTCGTCGGCCATCTCGCGGCGTGGAATTATTTCGAATCCGTCGACACGCCTGAAAACAAGGAATTCATCGACAAGTGGCACGCCTATATCGGCGACGACAAGCGCGTGACCAACGACCCGATGGAAGCCCACATGGTCGGCTTCAACCTCTGGGTCAAGGCGGTTGAAAAGGCCGGCACCACCGATACCGACGCCGTGCTCGATGCGATCATCGGCCTGGAGACGCCGAACCTGACGGGCGGCATCGCCAAGATGCTTCCCAACCACCACATCACCAAGCCCGTGCTGATCGGCGAGATTCAGGACAATGGCCAGTTCGACGTGGTGTGGGAAACGGAAGGCACGGTGCCAGGCGACGCCTGGTCGGACTTCCTGCCCGAATCCAAGATGATCGAGGCCGATTGGACCGCACCGATCAACTGCGGGAACTACAACACCGAAACGAAGGCCTGCGGCGGAGCAAGCTGAGGCTCGCCCCGAACCCGCTCCTCACCCTCCCCTTCTTCCCGTACGCGGGGAGAAGGGGACCCGAAGGGCCGGATGAGGGGCTGGCGCCAACCCGATCAAGGACAGGCCAATCCATGTCAGCCATCCGCTTTGCCATAAGCATGATCGCCATGCTTTTTCTGCTGGCCGCAGTCGTGCCGTCCATGGCACAGACGGACCCGCTTCAGAGACTGGTCGAGGCCTTGCCCAAGGGCGGCTACGCGGAGCGGGAAAAGATCATCCTCGACCTTGCCGGAACCGGCGATCCTCGCGCGGCGGATGTGCTCGACGCGCTCGGCAAGGGCGATCTCTACACGCTCAAGGACAATGGGGCCGTGGGGGCCGTGGGGGCCGTGGTTGTCGCCACGGGACGCGGAAACAGTCTCGAGACCATCGACCCTTTGACCGGCAAGGCACTCGGAACCGCAGACAAGAGCAGGCTCGACAAGATTCGCGTCAACAATCGCCTGCGCCGCGCCATCGACAGCGCCGTCGGCCAGCTCACCCTGATGGGCAAGGACCCCGCGACCCGCCTCGCAGCGGCACAAAGCATGCTGAAGACCGCCGATCCGGCAGCAATCAAGATGCTCGACACTGCAATCGCACAAGAAGACGACGCGCGCGTCAAAATCGCGATGGAACAGACGCGCGCCGCGGCTCTGCTCAAATCCGATGCAACGCTTGAAAACAAGATCGCCGCAATCGAAACGCTGGTCGCCAAGGGCGACCGCGAGGCTCTGGCCTTTCTCACGGGCGCGCGTGGCGGCGCTTCCGCCGACCTCCTGCCCGCCATCGAAAGCGGCATCAAGGCCATCGAGAGCAAGCTCGCCTTCTGGTCGGCGCTGCAGAATGTCTGGTACGGTCTGTCGCTCGGTTCCGTGCTTCTTCTGGCGGCCATAGGCCTTGCCATCACCTTCGGCGTGATGGGTGTCATCAACATGGCCCATGGCGAGATCGTCATGCTCGGCGCCTACACGACCTTTGTCGTGCAGGAGGTGATCCGCAACAATTTCCCCGACCTGTTCGACTATTCGCTGGCCATCGCATTGCCGCTCGCTTTTCTGGTGACGGGGGCCGTGGGCGTGGCCATAGAGCGCGGCATCATCCGCTGGCTCTATGGCCGCCCGCTCGAAACCCTGCTTGCGACCTGGGGCCTGAGCCTCATCCTCCAGCAGACGGTGCGCACCATCTTCGGCCCCAACAATCGCGAGGTGGGCAATCCCTCCTGGATGTCCGGCGCCTTCGATCTGTGGGGCCTGTCGATCACCTGGAACCGGTTGTGGATCGTCGTCTTCGCGCTGATCGTCTTCGCGGTGCTGCTGGCCGTGCTCAACCGCACGCCGCTCGGCCTGCAGATGCGCGCCGTGACGCAGAACAGGCGCATGGCCTCCTCCATGGGCATCCGCACGCCCTGGGTCGACGCTCTGACCTTTGGCCTCGGCTCCGGCATCGCCGGCGTCGCCGGAGTGGCGCTTTCGCAGATCGACAATGTCTCGCCCAATCTCGGCCAGAGCTACATCATCGACAGTTTCATGGTCGTCGTCTTCGGGGGTGTCGGCAATCTGTGGGGAACGCTGGTCGGAGCGCTGACGCTCGGCGTCGCCAACAAATTCCTCGAACCCTATGCGGGCGCCGTGCTGGGCAAGATCCTGATCCTCGTCTTCATCATCCTTTTCATCCAGAGACGGCCGCGCGGGCTCTTCGCCCTCAAGGGCCGGGCGGTGGACGCATGATCACGCAAACCCTGATCCGCGCACTGGACCGCAAGGCGAGCTTCGTCGTTGTCCTGCTGCTCTTCATCGCGGTGGCGGTGCCGGTCTCCAACCTCTATCTGCCGGAAGGCCACCCGCTGCGCGTGCCCGACCATTTCGTGCCGCTCTTCGGCAAGTACCTGACCTATGCCATGCTGGCGCTGGCGCTCGATCTGGTGTGGGGCTATTGCGGAATTCTCTCGCTTGGCCATGGCGCGTTCTTCGCGCTCGGCGGCTATGCGATGGGCATGTACCTGATGCGCCAGATCGGCGACCGCGGCGTCTATGCGAACCCGATCCTGCCGGATTTCATGGTGTTCCTGAACTGGAAGGAACTGCCCTGGTTCTGGCAGGGGTTCGACATGTTCTGGTTCGCGGCGGCCATGGTGGTTCTGGTGCCGGGCCTGCTTGCCTTCGTCTTCGGCTGGCTCGCCTTCCGCAGCAGGGTCACGGGCGTCTATCTCTCCATCATCAGCCAGGCCATGACCTATGCGCTGCTGCTTGCCTTCTTCCGCAACGACATGGGCTTCGGCGGCAATAACGGCCTGACCGACTTCAAGGACATTCTCGGCGCACCGATCCAGTCCGGCACGACCCGCGCCGCACTTTTTGCCGCCTCGGCCATCGCGCTGGCGCTTGCCTTTCTCGTCTGCTCGGCCATCGTGCGCTCCAAGCTCGGCAAGGTGCTGGTCGCCGTGCGCGACGCCGAAAGCAGGACGCGCTTCCTCGGTTACCGGGTGGACAACTACAAGCTCTTCGCCTTCACCGCCTCGGCCATCATCGCGGGCATTGCCGGCGCGCTCTACGTGCCACAGGTGGGCATCATCAATCCGGGCGAATTCGCACCGGCCAATTCCATCGAGATCGTCATCTGGACCGCCGTCGGGGGACGCGGCACGCTGATCGGCCCGATCATCGGCGCCGTGCTCGTCAACGCCGGAAAATCCTGGTTCACCGGCATCCTGCCCGAATTCTGGCTGTTTGCGCTCGGCGGCCTTTTTGTCGCGGTCACCCTCTTCCTGCCGAAGGGCATCGTCGGCGCCTTTGCCGGCGGCTGGTCGGCGCTGAAGGCGCGGCGTGCCTCGGCGCGCGCCGAGGAAGGAACGGACCTTTCCGGCGACCTCAAGACCTCACCGGCGGAGTGACACCATGGGCAGACAGGAAACCCTCCTCTATCTCGACGGCGTCTCCGTCTCCTTCGACGGGTTCAAGGCGATCAACAACCTCTCTTTGATCGTCGGGCACAATGAGCTGCAGGCGATCATCGGCCCGAACGGCGCCGGCAAGACGACGATGATGGACATCGTCACGGGCAAGACCCGCCCCGATGAAGGGGACGTCTATTTTGCCGGCACGGTCGATCTGACGAAGCTCGACGAAGCCGCGATCGCCGAACTCGGCATCGGCCGGAAATTCCAGAAGCCGACTGTCTTTGAGAGCCACACGGTACGGGACAATCTGGAACTCGCGCTCAAGAAGCCCCGCGACGTCTTCTCGGCCTGGTTCTACCAGGCGGATGACGCGGACACCGCCCGCATCGGGGAAATCCTGGAGATTGTCAGGCTCACCGCCCGCGCGCAGGACCTCGCCGCCAATCTCAGCCACGGGCAGAAGCAATGGCTGGAGATCGGCATGCTGCTGGCGCAGGATCCCCGCCTCCTGCTGGTCGACGAGCCTGTTGCCGGCATGACCGACGCGGAGACTGTGGAAACGGCGAAGCTTCTGAAGGACATCGCCGCGACACGCTCCGTCGTCGTCGTTGAGCACGATATGAGCTTCATTCGCGACCTCGCCGCCCGCGTGACGGTGCTCGCGGAAGGCTCCGTTCTGGCGCAGGGCAGCCTCGACCATGTGAGCGCGGACCCGCGCGTCATCGAAAGCTATCTGGGGAGGTGAGGATGGGAACCGGTCTGAGCATTGACGGTATCGATCTCTATTACGGCGCCGCACAGGCACTACGCTGCGTCAGCGTCGAGGCGGAGCCGGCCAAGATCACCGCCGTGCTTGGACGCAACGGGGTCGGCAAGTCCTCCCTGCTCAGGGCAATTGCCGGCATTCAGCCGGTGGCGCGCGGCGAGATCGCCATCGGCGGAGAAACCCTGCGCCGGACACCGCCCTATGCGCGGGCGCGGCTCGGGCTCGGCTATGTGCCGCAGGGACGGGAGATCTTCCCGCTCCTGACGGTGAAGGAGAATTTACACACGGGCTTCGCCCCGCTGAAACCCACGGAACGCACAATCCCGGACACGGTGTTCACCCTGTTTCCGGTGCTGAAGAACATGCTGTCGCGGCGCGGCGGCGATCTGTCCGGCGGTCAGCAGCAGCAACTTGCCATCGGGCGGGCGCTCGTCACCCGGCCGAAAGTGCTGATCCTCGATGAGCCGACGGAAGGCATTCAACCCTCGATCATCAAGGATATCGGCCGCGCGTTGCAGTTTTTGCGCGATGAATTGGGTATGACTATTCTTCTCGTGGAACAATATCTCGACTTCTGCCGCGACCTGGCCGACAGTATCTACATCATGGATCGAGGCGAGATCCTGCATACCGGACCCGCTTCCGATCTCGATAAACCCGAGATCAAGCGTCATCTCACGGTATGAGCCAGTGATCGTGCAGCCAGCAGCAAGCCCGTCTAAGGAGCCTTCCTTGTTCCCTGCCCGCCTCCAGCGGGCACGCGGAACTGGCCGCATCGACGTTGCCTGCAGCGAAGGCCGAACCCGGCTCAAGACCTTTTTCCAGGAAGGCTGCGCCAAGATCCGCCTGCCCCGCGCGCATCATGAAGCACTCGAGGCCGTCATCATCAACACATCGGGCGGCCTGACCGGCGGCGACAGTCTCGACTGGCACGCGGAAGCCGGCTCGGGCGCGCAGCTTTCTCTGACCACGCAGGCCTGCGAACGCATCTACCGCTCAGCCGGGGGCGAGGCCGATGTCTCGACCCGGCTCGTCATCGGCGAAAATGCCCATATCGACTGGCTGCCGCAGGAAACCATTCTTTTCGAGCACAGCCGGCTTAGACGGAACCTGACCGTCGAGCTTGCGGCGGGCGCGACCTTTTCCGGTGTCGAGGCCGTGATCCTCGGGCGCAAGGCGATGGGCGAGGAGGCCCGCACCGCCTGGCTTCGCGACGACTGGCGCGTCTTGCGGGAAGGACGCCTGATCCATGCGGAAGCGACACGTTTGACCGGGGCCGGCCACGAGCGCGACGGGCTTTCGCTTCTCGCCGGCAACAATGCCTTTGCCACGCTGCTTGCCATCGCTCCGGACGCCGAGGCGCGGCTTGAGCCACTGCGCCGCCTTTTGCCTGCCGATGCGCAGGCCGGCGCGAGCGCCATCGGCGAAAGGCTTGTTCTGCGCCTTGCCGCCCCTTCGGGGCTTGCCCTGCGGCGCGTGCTGGCTCCCGCCATCGCCTGCCTCTCCGGCGTGGGCGCCCTGCCCCGCCTGTGGACCATCTGAAACAGGAAACCACGCATGAACCTGACACCGCGCGAAAAAGACAAGCTCCTCGTCGCCATGGCGGCCATGGTCGCCCGGAGGCGGCTGGAGCGCGGCGTGAAACTCAACCATCCCGAAGCCGTGGCGCTCATCACCGACTTCGTGGTGGAGGGCGCGCGCGATGGACGCAGCGTCGCCGATCTGATGGAAGCTGGCGCCCATGTCGTTACCCGCGCGCAGGTGATGGAAGGCGTGGCCGAGATGATCCACGACATACAGGTGGAGGCCACCTTCCCGGACGGCACCAAACTGGTCACCGTCCACGAACCCATTCGCTGAGGCATTTCCAACCGAAGCGACGTCGCTTCGGTTGGAAATGCCGCAAAACAAAAATCAGAGCACCGCATCGAACCACGGGGAACCAGAATGTTACGACGCCTTTCGCTTGCCGCCTTCCTTGCCCTTTCCGCCACGGCGCCTGCCTTCGCGCATCTCAATCCGGCCGAACACGGTTCCCTCGCCGCCGGTCTCTCCCACCCTTTCTTCGGCCTCGACCACATCCTGGTGATGGTGGCGGTGGGCCTGTGGGCGGCAAGCCTTGGCGGACGGGCGTTGTACCTCGTTCCCGCCGCCTTCGTCGGCACGATGATCATGGGTTTCGGGGCGGCCATTTCCGGTGCGCCGCTGCCCTTCGTGGAGCCCGTCATCCTCGCTTCGATCGTCTTCCTGGGGTTGATGGTGGCCCTTGCTCTACCCCTCCCCCTCGGCGGCGTAATGGGTGCCGTGGCCTTCTTCGCCTTCTTCCACGGCCATGCCCATGGTGGTGAACTGGGAGCGGCGGGTGCATTGCCCTTCGCAGCCGGCTTCGCAATCGCGACGGCCATGATCCACGCGATCGGCATAGGGGCGGGCATCGCGCTCGGACGCGTTCAGAGGGCCGGGCTCTTCACCCGCATTGCCGGCGCAGCGACGATGCTCGCCGGTCTCTGGCTCGCCTTCGCAGGTTGAGCGGCAGGCAAGGAGGAACGCCCATGATACCCGGCGAAATCATCACCGCCCCCGGCGAGATAGAGCTTAATGCGGGGGCCGAGCGCGTGAGGCTCGAAGTCGCCAACAGCGGCGACCGGCCCGTGCAGGTCGGCTCCCATTATCACTTCCATGAAACCAATCCGGCGCTGAAATTCGACCGGGAGAAAGCGCGCGGCTGTCGGCTCGACATCGCTGCCGGCACCGCCGTGCGTTTCGAGCCGGGGCAGACGCGCGAGGTCACGCTGGTGCCGATCTCCGGCGCGCGGCGGATCTACGGGTTTCGCCAGGAAATCATGGGAGCGCTGTGATGCCGACGACAATCTCGCGGGCCGCCTATGCCGATATGTATGGCCCCACAACAGGCGACAGGGTGCGCCTTGCCGACACGGAACTCTTCATCGAGGTGGAGCGCGATCTCACCATCTATGGCGAGGAAGTGAAATTCGGCGGCGGCAAGGTGATCCGCGACGGCATGGGCCAGAGCCAGGCGACCCGCGCCGAAGGCGCGGTCGACACCGTCGTCACCAATGCGCTGATCGTCGACCACACCGGCATCTACAAGGCCGATGTGGGCCTGAAGGACGGGATGATCGCGGCCATAGGCAAGGCCGGCAATCCAGACACTCAGCCTGGCGTCACCATCATCGTGGGACCCTCCACGGAAGTCATCGCCGGCGAGGGCAGGATCCTCACCGCCGGCGGCTTCGACGCGCATATCCACTTCATCTGCCCGCAGCAGATCGAGGAAGCGCTGATGAGCGGCGTCACCACCATGCTCGGTGGCGGCTCCGGTCCGGCGCACGGCACGCTCGCCACCACCTGCACGGGGGCCTGGCATGTGGGGCGCATGATCCAGGCCTTCGACGCCTTCCCCATGAACATCGGCCTTGCCGGCAAGGGCAATGCATCCGTGCCGGCACCGCTGGAGGAAATGGTTCTGGCCGGCGCCTGCGCGCTGAAACTGCACGAGGACTGGGGCACCACGCCGGGGGCGATCGACAATTGCCTGAGCGTTGCCGACGCGCTCGACGTGCAGGTGATGATCCACACCGACACGCTGAACGAGAGCGGCTTCGTGGAGGACACGGTTGCGGCGTTCAAGGGCCGCACGATACACGCCTTTCACACCGAGGGCGCAGGCGGCGGCCATGCACCGGACATCATCAAGGTGGCCGGGCTCTCGAATGTCATCCCCTCTTCCACCAACCCGACCAGGCCCTATACGCGCAACACCATCGCCGAGCATCTCGACATGCTGATGGTCTGCCATCACCTCTCGCCCTCCATCCCAGAGGACGTCGCCTTCGCCGAAAGCCGCATCCGCAAGGAGACCATCGCCGCCGAGGATATCCTCCACGACATGGGCGCCTTCTCCATCATCTCCTCCGACAGCCAGGCGATGGGGCGTGTCGGGGAGGTGCTGATCCGCACCTGGCAGACCGCCGACAAGATGAAGCGCCAGCGCGGCAGGCTGCCGGAAGAAACCGGCGACAACGACAATTTCCGGGTCCGTCGCTACATCGCCAAATACACGATCAATCCAGCCATCGCGCATGGCGTATCGCGCCATATCGGCTCGCTAGAAGTGGGCAAGCGTGCGGACCTCGTTCTGTGGAACCCGGCCTTTTTCGGCGTGAAACCGGAGATGGTGCTTCTTGGCGGCACGATCGCCGCTGCTCCCATGGGCGATCCGAACGCCTCCATCCCCACACCGCAACCCATGCATTACCGGCCGATGTTCGGAGCCTATGGCAAGGCGGTTACGGCAAGCTCCGTCACATTCACCTCGGCAGCGGCGCTCGCAGAAGGCGTGCAGCGGAAGCTTGGAGTCGACAAGGCACTCATCGCCGTGGAAAATACGCGCGGCGGGATTGGCAAGCGTGCCATGATCCTCAACGACGCCACGCCCTATATCGAAGTCGATCCGGAAACCTATGAGGTTCGCGCCAATGGTGAGCTTCTCACCTGCGAACCCGCCGACGTGCTCCCCATGGCGCAGCGCTATTTTTTGTTCTAGCTTCGCCGGTGCCTGAAATGCCAACCCATGGCGCCCTCAAGGAGCCCGTTTGCGATGATTGCCTGGACGCTGTTCATCCCGGCCTGTTTCGCGCTGAATTGCGCGCCGGGCCCGAACAATATGCTCGCCTTCGCCAACGGCGCGCGCCTGGGGCTTGCACCCGCCTTTCTCGGCGGAATGGGGCGGCTTCCCGCCTTTTCGCTGATGATCCTCATAACCGTGATCGGCCTCGGCACGGTCCTTGCCGCATCGGCAATGGCCTTCACCGCGATCAAGTTCGCCGGCGCCGTCTATCTCGTCTATGTGGGCATCCAGTTCTGGCGCAAGGCGCGCGCGATGGCTGCCGCCCGCTCGCTCGATTCCGCCCTTTGGGCGCTGATGCGCCGCGATTTCATGATGGCGATCAGCAACCCGAAGGCGATCGCGATCTTCACGGCATTCTTTCCACAGTTCATCACGGCGGCAGAACCTGCCTGGCGGCAACTCGCGGCAATGGGCGGCGCGTTCCTTCTGCTGGAGATCGGCGCGGTCGCGCTTTATGCGGTAGCCGGGGTGTTGTTCGGCAAAATATTGAAATCCGAGCGTGTCTTTGTCTACCTCAACCGCTTCGTGGGCGCGGTGCTTATCGTATCGGGCGGCAGCATGGCCCTTTCACGATCCTGAGGATGCAGCGGAATGCCGCGCTGCCGGGCCTTTCCTTCGCAACTGCAACATGCTCTATTCCCGATGCCGTTTCCGTAGCCCTCCTCCCGGCTGCCGGAGTTCACCACCACAAGCGCGATGACGCCCCGGACTTTCGTGGGCGCCGCCTGATATTTGCCCAAGGAGTCTTCAATGACCGTGAGAAAAGTTCCCGATGTGACGTTCCGCACCCGTGTGCGCGACGAGTCCATCGAAGGACCCAATCCTTTCCGATGGGAAGACAAGACGACCGCCGACTATTTCGCCGGCAAGCGCGTGATCCTCTTCTCGCTGCCGGGTGCTTTCACCCCGACCTGCTCGACCTTCCAGCTTCCCGATTTCGAGAAGCTCTACGGCGAATTCCAGGCGCAGGGCATCGACGAGATCTACTGCATCTCCGTCAACGACGCCTTCGTCATGAATGCCTGGGGCAAGTCCCAGGGGCTGAAGAACGTGAAGCTCATTCCGGATGGTTCGGGCGAGTTCACCCGCAAGATGGGCATGCTGGTCGCCAAGGACAATCTCGGTTTCGGCATGCGCTCCTGGCGTTATGCCGCCGTGGTCAACAATGGCCTTATCGAGAAATGGTTCGAGGAAGAAGGCTTCTCCGACAACTGCGATACGGACCCCTATGGCGTTTCCTCGCCGCAGAACATTCTCGAGGCGCTGAAGGCCGGCGAAGCCGTCGCGGCCTGACCGACTTCCATTATCGTTGCAAAGCCCCGGGCAAGGTCACCTTGCCCGGGGCTTTTTGTTTGAGTCATGATCAGACGATGAAAGGCCACGACCGATGATCCGAGCCACCGCTCATGCCCACGCCGGGGCCCACGCCGGGGCCCATACCGGCACCCTGCCCGGCACCCTGCCCGGCGCACCCTATGCGAGCGTCACGCTCGCCCATGACGAGCGTCATCTGCGCCGCAAGCTGCTGACGGTTTCGACAGGCGACGAGGTTCTGGTCGACTTTCCGTCAGCCGTCGCGCTCGCCGATGGAGACGCCCTGGTTCTGGACGATGGACGGCTCGTCGCGATCCGTGCGGCGGAGGAGCCTCTCTACGCCGTGACCGCGCGAGACCGGTTGCACCTTGCCAGACTTTGCTGGCACCTGGGCAATCGTCACCTGCCCGCCGAGATAAGCGAGGATCGCATCCTGATCGGCCGTGACCATGTGATCCGCGACATGCTCACGGGACTTGGCGCGACGATAGAAGAGATCAACGCTCCCTTCTCGCCCGAGCGCGGGGCCTATCACAGCCACGGGCATCATCACCATCATCATGACTGATGCGCGCGCGTTGCAGAAGCTGCTGACCTGGGCGTCGCCGGCTTTTCCCGTCGGCGGTTTCGCCTATTCGGCGGGGCTCGAGACGGCCATTGCCGACGGCCGCGTGAAAGATCGCGCCACGACCCAGGAGTGGATCGATGGCGCGCTGCGCGCAGGGGCGGCCCGCAATGACGCAATTCTGCTCTCTCAGGCCTATCGTGCCTTCACCGTGCCGGAGAAATTGCAGGAGCTGGCCGACCTCTGCCTCGCCCTGACGCCCGCCCGCGAACGCCACCGCGAAACGCTCGCCATGGGGGAGGCTTTCGTCACGGCGGCACAGGCCTGGCCATCGGACACCGCAAGATCACTGCCTGCGCCATGCCCTTACCCCGTGGCATTCGGCGCGCTGGCCGCAGCCCACGGCATAGCACATTCCGACACGCAGCTTGCCTTTCTCACCGCTTATGCGCAGGCGCAGGTCTCGGTGGCCGTGCGCCTCGTTCCCATCGGCCAGAGCGACGGGCTTGCCGTGATCGCAGCGCTCGAACCGCTTGTCGCCGAAGAAGCGCGCAACGCGCAATCCGCCACGCTGGCTGATATCGGCGGCATCTCCTATGGCGCCGATATCGCGCAGATGCGCCATGAGACGCTGACGACACGAGTGTTCAAATCATGAATTCACACCACCCGCTGGACACTGAACCGAGGACAGACAGATGAAATCTTCCAACGGTCCCTTGCGCATCGGCATTGGCGGGCCAGTCGGCTCCGGCAAGACGACCCTTTGCGAGATGCTTCTCAAAGCCATGCGCGAGCGTTATTCCATGGCCGTCGTCACGAACGACATCTACACCAAGGAGGACGCGCTCATTCTGGCGCGCCTGCAGGCGATTTCGGAAGACCGCATCGTCGGCGTCGAAACGGGCGGCTGCCCGCACACGGCGATCCGCGAGGATGCCTCTTTGAACCTTGCGGCCATCGCCGACCTCAACCGCCGCTTTCCCGATCTGGATGTGGTGCTGATCGAAAGCGGCGGCGACAATCTGGCCGCGACTTTCTCGCCCGATCTCGCCGACCTGACGCTCTATGTCATCTCGGTGGCGCAGGGGGAGAAAATCCCGCGCAAGGGTGGACCCGCCATCACACGCTCGGACCTTCTCATCATCAACAAGACCGATCTCGCCCCCCATGTGGGGGCAGACCTCGACGTGATGCGGAGCGACACGGACAAGGTCCGCGAGGGGCGGCCTTATGTGATGAGCGATCTCCTGCGGCGCACCGGGCTCGACGAGATCGTGGCCTTCATCGAGAAGGCGGGAGGGCTCGGCGCCGTCTGATCCATTCCATCTGTTTATTTGCACGTACAAGCGCACGGGCTCGGCAAAGTGCGAGGTTCCACGACACCAGCCGGGTTTTGCGGCCTCCCTTCTGCCGTGCAGCGATCGCTCTCCCCTCGGGGTGAGCGTGTCCGAACGGGCATCCCCGGAAAAAAATCCCCTACTCCGCCGCTTCCGCGAGGGTGGCCGGCCAGTCGCCATGCAAATCGGTCCCGCGGCCCTCGATCTCGAAACCGTGCGAACCAAAGAAATCGCGTTGACCCTGGATCAGATTGGCCGTGCCCCGAGCCTGCCGGTAGCTGTCGAAATAGGAAAGAGCGGAGGACAGGCAGACCAGCGGCAACTCACCGAGCGCACCCGCGGCCACCACGCGACGCAGGGCGGGGTGGCAGTCCTTCATCAGGGCGATGAAATCCGGTACCATCAGGAGATTGGTCGAGGCGTCGCCGGCGAATGCGCCGGCCATCTGGTCGAGAAAGCGCGATCGGATGATGCACCCGGCACGCCAGATCTTCGCTATCGTTGCAAGCTCGAGTCCCCATCCCTTTTCCTCGGACTTCCGGGCAATCACCGAAAAGCCTTGCGTATAGGAAACGATCTTTCCCGCCAACAACGCCTTTTCCAGATCGTCGAGCGAGATATCGACCGTGCCTGCGCGCTTTCCGTAGACGCCCTCGGCTGCGAGGCGCTCATTCTTGCGGGAGGAAATGGAGCGCGCCGCGACCGCGCCTTCGATGGCCGTGGCCGGAACGCCAAGTTCCTGCGCGGCGACGGCCGACCAGACGCCCGTGCCCTTCTGCCCGGCCTTGTCGAGAATGAGATCGACCAATGGTTCTCCACTCTCGCGGTCGACCGCTTCGAGCACATGCCCGGTAATCTCGATCAGGTAGGAATTGAGCGGCCCCTCGTTCCAGCGCTTGAAGGCACCGGCGCAGGCGCTCGCATCCATGCCCAGCCCGTCGCGCATCACGCCATAGACCTCGGCGATCATCTGCATGTCGCCATACTCGATGCCGTTGTGGATCGTCTTGACGAAATGGCCGGCACCGCCCTCGCCGAGCCAGGCGCAACAGCTTTCACCCTTGAACTTGGCAGCGATCGCCTTGAGCACGGGAGCCGCATTCTCCCACTGCTCCCGCGAGCCGCCGACCATGATGGAGGGCCCATGGCGCGCGCCTTCCGCGCCGCCGGAAACACCGACGCCAAGATAACCAATGCCCTTCGGCGTTAGATACTCGAAGCGCCGCTCCGTATCGCTGAACAACGAATTGCCGCACTCGATGATCGCATCGCCCTTGTCGAGCAAGGGAAGGAGAAGCTCGATCATGTCATCGACCGGCTGGCCCGCCTTGACCATGATGATGATGGAACGCGGCGTCTTCACCGATCGGACGAAAGCGGCAAGATCGAGTTCCGGCATCACTCTGCCATCCAGCCCCTCGAGCTTCGCGGCCGTCATGAAGTCATCGATCTTCTGTGCGGAGCGATTGTTGACGGCGACGGTGTAGCCTTTTTCCGCGATATTGAGGGCGAGATTTGCCCCCATCACCCCGAGACCGACAAGGCCGATATCCGCTTTCGTCATGGCACGATGCTCCAAATTTTCCTGTTTGCATCGCGGACTATGCAACAGCCCGCCCCCGGATGCACCCTTGTAGATCGGGAAAGTTGGCAGGCTTCAAGGCGACGCCCTCAAGGCGCGATGTGGATTTCCACCGTTCCCGCCGCAAGTGCGTCGGCAAGCGGGCCCGGAGGCGGCGCGTCGGTGATGACCCCTGTCAGCGCGGTGAGAGGCTCGACCGTCGCCACCAGATCCAGATCAAACTTGGTATGGTCTGCAAGAAGATAGGTCTCGCGCGACTGACGGATCATCGCACGCTTGACACCCACCGCCAGGCGGTTGGCCTCGGTGATACCCTTGGTCGTCAGGCCGCTGGCGCCGATGAAAGCCCGGTTCGCATTATAGCGACCAATGAAATCAATGGTTTCGGCACCATAAATCCCCACCTCGCGCGCCATGAAGTCGCCGGGGCAGATGACCACCTGAATCGTCTCGTTCTGGGCGAGCGCCGAGGCCACGGCGACACTGTTGGTCAGCACTGTCAGATCGCTGGCCGTCGCAGCCAGGCAAAGCGCGAACTGGTGGGTCGTCGAACCCGCATCGATCATCAGAACCTCGCCCGGCCGCACCAGTTCGGCAGCACGGCGGGCGATGCGGGCGCGCTCCTCGATGCGCGCCTGGTCGCGCTCGCCGAAAGGCGGTTGCGCTCCCATGGGCGCAACGGAAGCCCCACCATAGGCGCGCGTGATCAGGCCCTCGCGGCTCAGCGCCTCGACATCGCGCCTGACGGTTTCGGTGGAAACGCCAAAACGAGCCGCCAGCTCCGATGTGCGCACATGCGGGTGGTGCTGCAATTCCAGAAGAATCTGGTCACGGCGGTCATTCTTGCGCAGACGCGCCATCAGCCCTCCCCGCCCGCTGGATCCGGGCTCTCAAAACAGCGTCAGCCACTTCGGCGAAGCCCGCGCCCCCAGCCCTGCGGGTGATCCATTTCGGCGGGGTGGCCACCATATCGCAGAATTCCGCAAAATTCGCCACACCCACACTGTTGTCGAAAAAACCGAACATGGGCGCATCGTTCGGAGAATCGCCAACGAAGATCACCCTGTGCTTCTCCTGATCGAGATCGAGGCCATAGCGCTCTGCGAAGAGCCGCCGCGTCATTTCCAGTTTGTCATAGCGACCGAACCATCCATTGACATGAATGGACGACACTTTTGCGACCGCGCCGGCTTCCTCAAAACAGGTCACGATGCGGCCAATCTCGGAATCGGCGAGGCGTGGAACATCCTCGGCGAAATCAATCGCAAGATCGGCCTCGCGAAATTGCTGATCGGCGGAAATGCGCGCTCCCGGAACACCGGCAAGAATGGACGTGGCAAGATCGTCCAGCTTCCGGCGGTCCGCACGCCGCTTCTCATCGCTTTGCGAAAAGACACGCGCCATGCCGCCTCCCGTCTCCAGGGCAAAATAGAAGGCGCCGTTCTCCCCCACCACCGCATCGACCGGCCACAGGCGGGCGATGAGATCGCACCAGCCGGCGGGACGGCCGGTCACTGGCACAACACGGATTCCTGCCTCATGCAGATGCTCAAGCGCGCCATAAGCGATGCTCGGCAAACGGCCGTCCGTGGTGAGCGTGTCGTCAATATCGGTAAGAACGAAATCGATGCCACGCAGCAATTCCGGCCGGAATGTCCCGAACGGACGCATCGTCGCCACTTCCGCAACCCGCCTCGCCGTTTTTGCAACCATGAAACACCCTCTCCAGATGAGTGATATGCCACGCTTGTAATTGCATTTTTTCCGATTTTCGAGGGTATTCCAAAAAAATTTGTGCAATGTGTTGCAAACTACCACAAAATACCGATACGTTTTCCAGCAGCCGAGCCTGGGAGAGGCTCCGGGTTCTTACAGGTGCGCAGCGCCTGAACTGGAGGAGAGACATGACTTTGATGACCAGCAACGACCGCCTGGTCGGCGGTGCCGCGGCAGCCCTGTTCGGCCTGTCCGCTCTTTTTCTCAGCACATCCGCCGGAGCACAGGCCGGGGCACAAGAATGCGCAGAGCGCGGCCAGCTCGACACCATGTATTGCGATGCGAATGGCGACCTGGTGGCAGACACGCCAAGCGATGCATCGAAGCTCCAGAATCCCGGCACGCTGGTGTTCGCCTACACGCCGGTCGAAGATCCGGCGATCTATGAAGACATATGGGAGCCCTTCATCGAGCACCTGAAAAAGGTGACCGGCAAGGACGTTCAGTTCTTCGCCGTGCAGTCGAACTCGGCTGAGGTGGAAGCCATGCGCAGCGGCCGCCTGCACATCGCAGGATTTTCCACCGGGCCGACCCCCTTCGCCGTGAATCTCGCGGGCGCCGTGCCCTTCGCGATCATGGGATCCGAGGACGGCCGCTTCGGTTACAAGCTGCAGGTCTATACGCGCAAGGATTCGGGCATCAACGAAATGGCCGACCTCAAGGGCAAGCGCGTTGCCCACACCTCGCCCACATCGAACTCGGGCAATCTCGCGCCACGGGCGCTCTTCCCCAATCTGGGCGTCGTACCCGAGCAGGATTACGAGGTCGTCTATTCGGGCTCGCATGACCAGTCCATGCTCGGCGTCGTTGCTGGGGATTATGACGCGGCTCCGGTCGCCTCCGAGGTCGTTGAGCGGATGGCCGAGCGTGACCTTTATGATCCGGAGGAGGTGAAGATCGTCTGGGAATCCGATCCATTCCCGACAACCTCATACAATTACGCGCACGACCTGGACCCGGTCCTGGTGGAGAAGATCAAGGAAGCCTTCTTCACGTTCGACTTCAAGGGGACCGCGCTCGGTGAGGAATTCTCCGGCGTCAGCAAATTCGTTCCCGTGACATATCAGAAGGACTGGGCGGTCATCCGGGAAATCCAGCAGGCGAATGGCGTGAAATACACGCCGCAGGATCTCGCCAAGGAATAGCTCCTCCACGTCCGGACGCATGCTGCAAACAGGCGCCGCATGCGTCCGGCTCCTCCGGCCCGGCTTTTCCGGGCCGCCCTTTTCCGCCGATCGTGCTTTTCGCAGTGAGGTGGAACCGCCCGATATCCGCATGAATGCGGGAAACAAGGAGACGGAGCGGAACAGCGTTTCGCTGAAACGATGAACCGCTGCGCTGTTCGGAGTGAACCCATGTTGAAGATTTCGCAGCTCGTGAAGCGCTACGGCAATGGTGCACCGGTGCTGAAGGGGCTGGACCTTGAAGTTCCAGGAGACAGCGTGGTCTCCATCATTGGGGCTTCGGGAGCCGGCAAGAGCACGCTTTTGCGCTGCATCAACAGGCTTGTGGAACCCAGCTCCGGCACAATCGAACTCAACGGCCTGAGGCTTACCGACCTGAAGGGATCCGAACTGCGCGCGGCGCGACGGCGCATCGGCATGATCTTCCAGGGGTTCAATCTGGTCGACCGCCTCACGGTAATGGAGAATGTGCAGTCGGGCCGGCTCGGCTATCTGCCTACCTGGCGCGCCGTTCTGCGGCGATATCCAAAGGAGGACATACGCCGGGCCTATGAACTGATGGAGCGGGTGGGCATCGCCCACTACGCGAACAAGCGGGCCGACGAGCTTTCCGGCGGCGAACGCCAGCGCGTCGGCGTGGTTCGCGCGCTGATGCAGGAACCGGAAATCCTTCTCGCCGACGAGCCCACCGCCTCGCTCGACCCCAAGACCTCCGAGCAGATCATGGAACTTCTGCGCGCCCTGTCGCGCGAGTTCTCATTGCCAGTCCTCATCAACATCCACAATGTCGCCGAGGCCAAGCAGTATACCGACCGCATCGTCGGCATGCGCTATGGCCGCATCATCTTCGACGCGGAGCCTGCCGCCCTCGACAAGGCGGCAATGGACGAGATCTATGCCGGCGTGCCCGCCGAAGAGCGGGGCGAGACGGACAATGTCACCCCGCTGAGGGCGCACAACGCATGAGTACCCGGTCAGCTCCCCTGCCGGACACCTGGCGCCGGCCGCCCATGATCAAGAACCCGGTGCTGCGCTATACGCTGCTCATCGCGGTCGCGGTCTATTTCGCCTGGGCGATATTCGCCCTTCCCATCGACTGGACCCGCGTGTCGCAGGGGTTCACGCGCGCCGCCCGCATTTTCAGCGGCGCCTTTCCGCCCAGCTTCGAGCGAAGTGGTCTTCTGATCGACGGCTTTCTCGAAAGCCTGAAGATCGCGATCCTGGCAACCGTCGGCGGCGTGCTTCTGTCCATCCCCATCGCCTTCATGGCGGCCAAGAACCTGGCGCCGCGCCCCATCTATCTCATCGGCCGGGCGCTGATCATTATTGCCCGCAGCTTCCACCCCGTGATCGTCGCCATCGTCTTTGTGAAGGCGGTCGGATTCGGACCCTTTGCGGGCGTTCTCACGCTCATCGTCTATTCGATAGGCTTCGTCGCCAAGATGCTCGCAGAGCGGATCGAGGAGATCGACTGGGGACAGGTGGAGGCGATGCGCTCCGTTGGCGCGGGCTATCTGCCAACCATGTTCTATGCGGTTTTCCCGCAGATCATGCCGCGCCAGATCGGCCTCAGCATCTACCAGCTCGACAGCAATCTGCGCGCCTCGGCCGTGGTCGGCATCGTTGGAGCGGGCGGGATCGGCTCCACGCTCGCCAATGCCTTCGGCCGCTACGATTACGACTTCGCGCTGGCCATCACCATCGTCATTGTCGCCGCCATTCTGCTGAGCGAGGCAATCAGCGGACAGATCAGGAAGCGGATATGGTAAGCATGGATTCCACACCCGAGGAATGGGCTCGCTACACCCCGCGCGAGCGGATGCAGCGCTACGCGATTTTCCTCGTCATCATTGCCGCGATCGTATGGGCGCTCGGCAGTATCGACGTGATCTGGCCCTGGGTGCTGGACGCGCCGCAGCAGATGGGCGACCTGTTCGGCCGCATGGTGCCGCCGGATATTACCAACCTGTCGAGCATCCTGTGGGTGCTTCTGGAAACCGTGAACATAGCCACTATCGCAACCGCGATCGGCGTGTTCGTCTCACTGCCTGTCGCCTATATCGCAGCACAGAACACGACCCCCAATGCCGCCACCCTCTGGCTCGGGCGTTTCATCCTGGTTGCCAGCCGCTCCGTCAACACCATCATCTGGGCGCTTCTTTTCGTGGCGGTTTTCGGTCCGGGAATCGTGGCCGGCATCGTGGCCATCATGTTCCGTTCCATCGGCTTCATCGGCAAACTGCTGGGCGAGGCCATCGAGGAGATCGACCGCCGGCCGGTGGAAGCACTGGAAGCCACCGGCGCTTCGCGCTTCAAGGTCATCGTCTATGCCATCGTGCCCCAGGTGATGCCAACCTTCTGGGCGGTCGCCATCCTGCGCTGGGACATCAACCTGCGCGAATCCACCGTGCTCGGCCTGGTGGGAGCCGGCGGCATCGGCATCATCCTGCAAAGCGCCATCGACACATTCAACTGGCAGGAGGCAGCGACGGTTCTTCTCGCAATTCTCACGCTTGTCGTCATTGGCGAGGTCGTCTCGGCATGGCTACGCAAGAAGATCATCTAGCGGGATCTGACGATGAGACAGGTAGCCGGCGACGAGGAACAAAGCCGGCATTTCCGGGTTCCGCCCGGCCACTCAGGCGAGATGCGCCTCCTGCAGCAAGGGGGGCGCATCCGCAGTCAGCAATTCATGCGACGAAAAGGGCTCAGCCTAAATTGGCGATCACGCCGCCAGCCACGCCACCAGTAATCGCACCGATCGCCGCCCCGCCAGCCGTGCCGACGGCAGCACCGATGGTCGCACCCAAACCGGCACCGCCAATGGCGCCGGTGAAGGTACCCACACCAGGAAACACCGAACCGGCAACTCCACCCGCGACACCACCGATCAACGCACCAGCAGCGACGCCGGCCCCGGCACCCACGGGGCTACCCACCGCCAGGCCGAACCCCCCACCAGTGACAACACCACCAGCAATGGCGCCCGGGCTGCGGCCACCACCACCAAAGCTAAGACGATCAGAAAGAGACGCAGGGCTATAAATATTTTTCATTATAAAACAATCCATCTATAAATAAATATAAAAACAAAACTCATATAAATCAATATAATCTACTCAATACACCTCCATTTTAGATAATATAGACAAAAATTTACTTGAGCATGTTCGGATGGGCAAGTCGAAAATATCTTTCCGGCGCACTTGCGATCTGCTCGAACATCCCGACAATGCAGGATTTCCGGCTCCAACCAAAAGGCACGATGAAGCGCGTCTCAAATTTGCACATTTGTCATTTCAAAATAACTAATGTAACATACTCGGTTGAGAGCATCCCACGAACTTCCGCACCGATTGTGTTTCATTCGATGCCATCCTGTTGAGGGACAGGGGAGAGAAGCGACGCGGCCAGGTTCCACCAGGTTGAGGATAAACACGATACGAAATGAGCGGTTCAGTTTTCTTTCTCCATATGGCGGGCGCGGTCGCGCTGCTTCTATGGGCCACCCGCATGGTGCGCACGGGCGTTGAGCGGGCCTATGGCAATGTGCTGCGCCAACGATTGCGCCGCACGCTCGGCAATCCGATACTGGCCGCGTTGACGGGCCTGGCGCTGTCCATCGCCCTTCAGAGTTCAACCGCGGTTACACTGCTTGTCGGTTCCTTTGCCGGGCTTGGCATTGTCACCGGGCTTTCGGGGATTCTCGCCGTTCGCGGCGCAGAGGTCGGCTCGGCCCTTGTCGTCAAGATCCTCACCTTCGACCTCACGCTTCTTGTGCCGCTCTGCCTGCTGGCCGGCACCTTCATCTTCATGGCGACGGAGCGGCGCCAATGGCGACAGTTCGGCCGAATTCTCGTCGGTGTCGGACTGCTCATTCTTTCGCTTGAAATGATGGGCGAGGCTTCAGAGCCTCTGCGCCAAAGCACCATCGTTCCGCTGATCGTGGGCTACCTGTCCGGCGACCCCATAACGGCATTCCTGCTTGCCGCGGTGGTGACATATCTGTTCCACTCCAGCATCGCAGCCGTTCTTCTTCTGACGACATTTGCCGCGCGCGGCATCGTCTCGCCCGAGCTCGGCATTGTCATGGTGCTCGGCATCAATCTCGGCAGTTCCTTCATTGCCCCGATGTTGACCCGCAGCTCACCGCCGGCCTATCGCGTCGTGCCGCTGGGCAATCTGCTGATGCGCGGTCTCGGCTCGGTCGTACTGCTCATCGCCTTCGTGATGTTCGATCCAACGCTCGAGCGCCTTGGCAGCGATCCGGCTGACCGCATCATCAATGCGCATATTGCCTTCAACATCATCATTCTGATTGCAGGCATCCCGCTTTCGCGCCTCATCCTGAAGGCCACTGAAGCCATCGTCGCCCTGCAATCGGGCGATGCCAAAGAGGCTGAAAACGAGGAAGAGACCGCTCTTCTTCCGCATGAATCCAGCGCATTGAACGATAACGCGCTCGACCACCCTCAACAGGCGCTGGCCAACGTGACCCGCGAGGCCGTGCGCATGTGCGAAACGATCGAGTACATGCTGTGCCGCATTCTCGAACTCTATGAGAAGGCCGACCGCAAATCGATCCAGGAACTGGCCGCGCTCGACGATACGGTCGACCGCAGACATGCCGCCATAAAGCTCTATCTCGCGCGCATCACCATGCACGAGATGACCGATGAAGAAGCCCGGCGCTGCCAGGAACTTCTCGGATTCTGCGTGAAGCTGGAGCAGGTCGGCGACATCATCGTGCGGAACATGCTCGCGCATGTGGAAAAGAAGATGGAGCGGGGTGTCGAGTTCACCGACGAAGGATGGCGTGAGCTGTCCAATTTCCATGCTTCCGTGCTTGCCAATGCCCGCCTTGCCTTCAACCTCCTCGTCACCCAGGACGCCCAGACCGCGCGTGAACTGGTGATGGAGAAGGATCGGCTCCGCGACGTGGAAAAGGAGACGAGCCGCAGACATTTCGAACGCCTGCGTCAGGGCACCGAGCAGAGCGTGGAAACAAGCTCCATCCACCTCGACACCATCCGTGACCTCAAGCAGATCAATTCCCTGCTTGCAGCTCTCGCCTATCCGGTCCTGGAAGAACGCGGCCTGCTCAGCGGCTCTCGCCTCAAGGCAGTCTGAAACATCTGCGGTATTGCCATGAATGAAAACGCCCCCGGCAACGGGGGCGTTTTTTTGTTTGCCCTTTCCTCCGAGACTGAACTAAATAAAAATCAAATAATAGATGGGCGTAAAATGAATTTATCATAATAGTTTTGATTTTATATTTATAATTATTTAGGTTTATTATAATGATGATTTCCCCAAAAACAAATATTCCGCCCCGCTCAGAGCATGCAATCAACGCACCGTCTGCCACGCCTCGCACACGCCACATAGCCCGTGACGATGCTTTGGGAGAAACCTCACATTCATCCGCCAAGGATGCCGCGCCATCATCCACAGCGAAGCCGCTTACGATCTTCAAGCTGGACACGATAAAGAAAATTCAGGAGATCTCTTCACGGGTAAACCAGAATTTTCCCGATCTCCAGAAGACGGCCCGAGACACTGCCAGCAAGATCATTCTGAAGTTGACCGGCAAACATGCCGACCCCGACAAGCTCTATCTTCATGGATTCTCGAGCGCCAGCACGTCGCACACGAGCTTTACCGGATGGGAGCATCACGATGCCCCGACGTTTTCCGCGACCCTGACGGAGATGGTGCTGCGGAATTTCGATTCCCACAGCCAGGATCTCCAGTCCATCGACCTCGACGTCAATATGGGTGTCTACACGGACGGCCCCGGCGGAGACTTCTACGGCGCCGGGAATGATTTTCCCCTGCCTGTTTCCGCATTCAGAGACGCCATATGGGCCGAAGACATACAGACGAGTTTTTCCGGCAAACTCGAGCAATTCTGGTCCGCGCATCAGGACGATGCCCGCATTCTCTCGAAGGTACAGTTCCTGATCGAAGTCGAGGCGGCGAGAAACACGAGCCGAATTTCGGAAGATGCCCATCGGGCAATCCTTTCTTCAACCGCGCCGGAACTGCTTGATGGCGAACAACTGGGCCTCGCCGAACTGGAAGCCAGGCATGAGCCAAGCCGAGACGCGCTGGCGCTGCGTTTCGATATCAATGGATATGCGTCGAGCGACATGGTTCGCTTCAAGACGCCGGAAGGGGGCATCGTCCTCTACAGTCCGGGCGAGGAACCCTCTCTCCGGCAGTTCGATACCGAGGCCAGGGAGCGCGCTTGGGTTCTCGCACAGGCACGCAGCAAAAGCGGGCTACTGGCTCTGGAAAGGCATTTCTCATTCTATAACAGGCAGGACGGCATCACCTATACGGGCACCGACAACGGGCTGAAAAAGCTTGCGGCCGGAACATGGACAAGCGGAATCAACATCAAGAACGAGCACATTCAGCAGGATATCTTCGCCGACATGGCGCAGCAGATGCGGAACCGTAGCCTGAGCGACGCCGATACCCTCATCAAGTCGGACAGCGAGGTCACCCGCGATACCTGGCTCGACGACGTCAAGGCCTTCAACAGCGTGTTCTGGCCAATCCTGATGGTCGTTCCTGGTGGCTCCGCCATACTCACCACGAGCATGACCGGGGAACTCGGCCTGGAAACGGACAAGGCCATCAACGGCGACACCTACAACGAACGTAGCGCTGGCGCGAAGCAGGCCATGTCCACCGCAGGCACGATGCTGGTGGGCACTGCCCTTGGAAAATTCCAGAAGAGCCTGGCTATCGACGAGGCCGGTTTTTCCGCACGGCCCTCCGAGCCGACATCCGACACCCCCGGTATCGCAAAGGCCACATCCTCCCCACCCGTCGCGGATATGGCCGCTTACGCGGTGCCGGACGCCACGGTCGCCGACGGCAAGATGAGCGCTGCGGGCATTTACCAGGTCGGGGACCGTTTCTTCATCCGCACCTCAGATGCTGGCAGCCCCTCGCAGACCTTTGAGGTGCGAAGTGATTTCAGATTTCGAGACCATTACGTCAACGTCATCGACCCACAGTCACGAAGGGCGGTGGCCATTCTGCACAGCGATGGCAAGGGCGGTTGGCTCAGGGTGCCGGGGGATGGCGGAGGCATCGACCGCCCGCCTTATCAGGCGGTGGACAGGGAAGAGATAAAATTGGCACTGAACGCTCAAGGCTATCTCATCGAAACTGAATCCAGCTGGCGCAAGGCGACCTTCGACACGATCGAACAGATGAAGGAACGCGTCGACCGGGTACGGCTCAAATTCGAGGATCTTGGCAGGGAGGCGGCACAGGGAGGGAGAATCGGTGACTATCATCTGGTCTACAGGGTCGACAACGTGACCCCGGAACAGATTCTCGCCGATGGACGTTTCCGCCCTTCAAGGCGTTTTTTCGCCCAACCAAACATGCTCAACACTCCAGCCACGATCGGAAGCGCGTCGCTTAACGGAAACAATAATGTCTTCAACTGGTGGTCAGGCAGCAATTGGTATGAAGGCGAAAGTTATCAGTATGCCATCGTTACCGAAGGCGAGCGCGTCGCCTCGGTGCTGGACGGGGGCGAAAGCGAGGAGGATGATTTCGACGAAGTGCATTTTCCACCGCCCCGCGCCCAGAACGTCTATCTGCTGGATTCTTCCGACGAGGAGGCCCGACGCATCATCTCGGTACTGGCAACCTCCAAAAGCGTCAACACCAGCTATGGCGTGCCATTGGAAACCTACGTGGGCTACAAAGCCGGGACATTGGAGCTCGATGACGTTGTTGCATCTCCTCCGTCGACCACTCTCAGCGGAACGGATCCAATCGAACACACATCAGAAGCGGTTGGCTCTCGTCCACCATCGCAACAACGCGTACAGGATTGGGTGAACACCAGCCCCTTCGAGAAGGCGCCCGACGATCCGGACCTTGCTCCGTCCGAGCACGACATCCCCTCACCGGATTCTTCTTCAAGCCGCGCCCATACGGGGGAGATCGAGGAAGCCGTGCCCGCTTGGGAGTACTTCAATCCTCCGGGGGAGCAAGCCGGGGATGATACCATTCAACCTGGCCCATCCTCGCCTGATCGCGTTCCATGAAGCGAGGCATTATGGCGTAAGATGGATTATGCCGCATGGCCGAGTTTGGCGGCTGTTGTGCCTCCTTCTGGCCACGCGGCAGTTCGGCATAATCGGAGCGCTTCGAGGAACGCGGGTATTGGTGGAATGCGGCAAGGCAGCTTTCCAACCGACTGGCCAAAGAGCAGCCTCAGGTGCCGCCAAACGCCTCGCAATGCCACCGACTTTTGCGCCCGACCTGCGATAGAAGTTCCCCTTCAATTTCAGCGGCGGCCAATATGTCGAGGGTAAACGTTTCTATCGCAAGGCGAGGAGCGACACCTCATATCCGTCCGTCACGCTCCACTTTCCTTCATTCGGCTTCCATGAAGTCGAACGGCTTTGCAGGGACAAACTGGTTCGATGCCTCGCCGGCAAGGATACGGCTCATATCCACCCCGAGATCCAATTTGCGGACATGCGCGCCTTCGGAGAAGTCGAGCTTCTTCATATCCACCCAAAAAACATTGGGTGACGTTGCCGATTCGCCATAGAAAAGCATGCTCTTCTGATCCGCCACCACGCGCCAACGGGTCGTGGAAAGGTTCGGTGCCTCTGGAATGCTTACGCCATAGGGCGCCGAAGCGTTGCGGATAACGCTGAACACGGCGGCGGCGGCAATCTGGAGATCGTCGCTTTGGGTTACCGCGTTTATATAGAAGCCGGCGCGCACGAAACGGTCTTCTGAGCGGCCGCTGCCGGGAAGGAATTTGAGGGGGTCGACCGCGCTCCAGTATCTCTGGTTGGCGAGCTGGTCGTCATAGGGCGGGTCATTCGTTACCACCTGAAATGCGCGGTCATGGTGGATGCTCAGCTTTCCGTCGATCCACTCGAGGACGGCACTGTCGCCGGTTGCATCGGAGAGCGTCAGATGCAGCGGCGCGAGACTGCCGGGGCGGCCAGGCACCTCACCGCTCACCACATCCACGGGATTGCTGCGCGTGTATTCGACGGCCTCCGAAACCGTTGCGAACTGATCGAGGTAGAACTGCGCCCAGATCGAGAGCGACATGCGAGGCGTCGTCCCGTCGTCTTCCGGGAATTTCGTGGCGTTCAGCCAAAGCAGGCTGGCGTTGAGACCGGCTTCGTTCATGCCATCGACCGTCGAGATGTCATAGCCGGAGACGGCCAGGCTGCCATATTTCGATGTCCATTCCACGGAACGCGGCCCGGCGGCCCCATTGCGCTTCATCCCGCGCGGAAAGACCCAGAAGTTGCTGACCATCGGATCCTTGAAGTCCATGTTGCGGCCCGTCAGGTTTCGCCCGTCAGGCCCATGGTAGACGACCCGCGTGCAGGCCTGGGCCTCTGCAGTCAGCAGTGCCAAAGTAGCGGTGAAGGCGACGAGAATGCGTATGAATCGAGACATGTCGAAGACCAATCCGTAAGAAGACTAAGCAAAACCTTTGCCGGTCAGAACCGATAGGTCATGCCGAGAACCGGGCCGCTGAGGCGCGTGTCATAGACGTGACCGTTGTGATCGTAATCGACGTCGAGCACCTTGTAGCCCGCGGAGGCGGAAAGGCGATCGCTGAAGGCGTAATTGACGGTCGCCATCGCCGACCATGTGAAATCCGATCCCGCGCCGAATCCGCCGATGTCGGCCTGCGCTTGCACCGACAGTTTTTCCGTAATCGGAAGGAAGGCGCGCAAACCGACCAGTGGATCGACCCAGCCGAAGCTTTCGCCATGGTTGACAGACCCGCTTAAACCGCCAAGGCTCCCAGTAAGCGTCACATCGTTCGAGATGTACCAGAAGCGCGCGCCGCCGAGAGCATCGAGCGTGAACTGCGGCGTATCGACGACCCGGTAGCCGCCCATCAATGTCGCGGTGAACTGTTTGGTGTCGACCTTTGCATTGATGTCGCCGCCCGGCGGTATTGTGCCGACGCCGGGAATCGCGAGTGCCGGCAGCGGTCCGGTAACATGGCTGTCCGTCGTATCGACATACATGATGTCGCCCGAGAAGACGAAGCGGTCGTAGCGTCCCCAAATATTGATGAAACCGCCGAAGCTCAGGTCATCCATGACGTCGGAGAAAGACTTCTCGACGCCGATCGTCGGGCCTCGCCGAAACGGTGAAATGTGCCCTTCGAAGCCGGCGGCCCACATATAGGGGGTGACCTGCAAAGCCCAATTTTGAGGCTCCGCCGCAATATGCTCTTGCGCTACGTTGAGGGTGGCGTCCGCACCATAGGCGGAATGTGCGCCGCAGACGGACAAGGCAATGACAACGGCATACCAAGGCGACAGAACCTCGCGGGTATCGGCGACGATCGGCTGCTCTGGGAGGGTGTGACAGGCTTGATCCCGACCGTGAGCCCGATCATGCGGCTTTTTGCCAGATCGAAACAGAATGATGCCCCCCTCCTTTTGCATCTACGTCAACTAAATTGCTGATATCCGTAGGTAAATTGCGATGTTGGGTACTTTGCTTCATACAGGCCTCGCCAAACTCCCGCAACCTACGACAGATTTGATCCAAGAAAATAGCGATCTGCAAGGGATGCTTTAAGCGTCCTTGCCTCCTGCCATGAACGGCAGAGATAGTCGCAAGCCACAGCAAATCTGGCTAAAAGACATCGCTTTGGCGCGAATATTGTCGCTCCGACGCTATGCCGATGTCGGCATAAGGGCCAAAGGCCGGCCCATATGATCGCAATGACCTCGACAAATCGACGGCACCCAATCTTGCCCCAGGGTAAATGGAAGCCGCGCCCGGACACAAGGCGGCGACAAACTGCCTTACTCCCCCATGGTTTGCAGTCCGTCGAAGTCGGAGGGCCTACATGTCCCTCGTCAGTCCGCACCGCCGAATGGCCTGTAGCCCCCGCCCCTTTGCAGGGGTCCGTTCACATCTTGTCATAACTGGGGATTTTGCCGGCTTTATACATTGATAACACTGGGAAACCGTTTGACTCGCTGGGCCAGACCTGCGAGCCTTAATCCCAATAATGAGACGAATGGGGCATCTGTCGAAAAATTGAAACGGACGCACGAGCGACAGGCGAATGGCGAGTTGGTGCGCGCCGTTGGCCTTACCAAACTTTACAAAACGCGCAATGGCGATACCGTCGAAGCGCTCTCCCCGACCTCGATCGCAATCCGCGACGGTGAATTTTTGAGCCTTATCGGCCCTTCCGGCTGCGGCAAATCCACCTTTCTGAAGATATTGGCAGGTCTTGAACAGCCAAGCGGCGGCAGTCTTGAATGGCGCGACGGCCCGCCATCCACCGGCGCCGACGTGGGCTACGTCTTCCAGGAGCCCGTGCTGCTACCGTGGCTCTCGATCCTCGACAATGTGCGCTTTCCGCTCGATGTTTTCGGCGTATCGAAGACAGAAGGAAACGAACGCGCGGCCGCGATGCTGGCGCTGGTCGGTCTCGGCGATTTCGGCAAGGCCTTGCCCAAGGAGCTTTCCGGCGGCATGCGCCAGCGCGCCGCGATCGCCCGCGCCCTCGTCTACCGGCCGCGCATCGTGCTGATGGACGAGCCCTTCGGCGCGCTCGATCTTCTCACCCGAGACCGGATGAACGACGAACTCTTGCGCATCCGCGCCGAAACCGGTTCGACCATCGTCTTCGTGACGCATTCCATCGAGGAAGCAGCCTATCTGTCCGACCGCGTCGCCGTCATGTCGCCGCGTCCCGGTCGCATCAGCGCGCTGCATGGGCTTGATCTCGGACCGGAGCGTTCCGAGGCGCTGAAGGACGACCCGCGCTTCCATGGCTGGCTCTCGACGCTGCGCAAGGAGCTGAAATGACCGGCCGCGCCGCACGCCTCCTCTTCAACGTGGTGACGCCGCTTCTCCTGGTCGCGGCGTGGTGGGCCTATGTGAAGATATTCAACGTGCCGCGCTTTGTTCTGCCGGCGCCGGACGCGGTGTTTCGCGAACTCGTTTCGCTGTTTGCGAAGGGCACCATCTGGCCGCATCTGGGTCACACGGTGGGCGTCATCCTCGCCGGCTTCGCCATAGGTGCCGCCGCCGGGCTGGCGCTCGGCTTCGTGCTCGGCAAATGGCAGCGCGTGGAACGCATCGTCGGCCCTTACCTCTTCTTCTTCCAGACCGCGCCGAAGATCGCGCTGGCGCCCCTCTTCATCCTGTGGTTCGGCCTCGGGCTCACCTCGAAGATCGTGCTCACCGTGTCGCTCGTCTTCTTCCCGGTCATGGTTGGCACCATGCTCGGACTGCGCTCCGTGCCGGCCAATCTCCATTCGCTGTGTGCGATCCTGAAGCTCAACCGGCGCGACAAGCTGTTGCGCGTCGAGCTACCCTCCGCAGTTCCGGAAATCTTTGCCGGCCTCAAAGTGGCCGCCGTCCAGGCGACCATCGGCGCGATCCTCGCCGAATGGCTTTCGGGCGGCAAGGGGCTCGGTTACCTGATGGTCTTCGCCGGCACGACCTACAAGACCCCGCTGCTCTTCGCCATGGTGCTCATCACCTCGCTGCTCGGCATCATTGTCTACCAGTCGCTTGCCGCAACCGAGAAGTGGCTCCTGTCATGGCGATGAAGGAACGCTCCGCGATCTGGCCCTGGCGCAATGGCGTGCCACCGCATCTGCCGCGTCCCGAGATCATGCCGCGCGCCTTTCTCCTGCCCGGCGATCCCGCCCGCGTGGACCGGGCTGCCGAAGTGCTCGATGATTTCCACATCGTGGGCCAGAACCGCGAATACCGCATGGGCTGCGGCAACTGGCAGGGCACGCCGATCGGCGTCTGCTCCACCGGCATCGGCGGCGCGTCCACCGAGATCGCCATGGTGGAACTTGCAGCCATGGGGGTGGAGGTGACGATCCGTACCGGCGGCATGGGCGCGCTCGTCGCCGATCTCGCCCTCGGCGATTTCCTGATCGCTGACGAAGCGGTCCGCAACAGCGGTGTCGCAATCTTCTATGCCGGCCCGGAGGAAAGGGTGCGGGCGGCCCCCGGTGTCGTCGACGCGCTCGAGGAGGCGCGCAAGGCGCTCGGCCTTTCAGGCCGTACCGGAAAACCCGCCACCGCCGACGGCTATTACCGCGCGCAGGGCCGCCCTGACCGGCCGGACGGCGCGGGCAACCCCTCTCTTCTCGACGCGCTCGCCGCGAAAGGCGCTGACGGGGTCGAGATGGAAACGGAGGTGGTGCTTGCGGCAGGCACGGCCCTCGGCCTGAAGGCTGGCGCAGTGCTCGCCGTTCACGCCCACCGGCTCAGCGATGGCTGGCTCGAAGATTACGAGAAGACGCAGCGCGACCTGTTGTCCATCGGCGCCCGCGCCGCAGCGACGGTTCTCGCGACTGGTCCGGTTTAACAACAACAAACGTCAAACAGCATCCCCAAGAGGAGAACGACGATGAGATTCCTATCAGCACTCGGCAAGGCGGCGCAGGCCGCCCTCGTCGCCGCGGCAACCGTCTTCGGTATCCAGGCCGCATCAGCCCAGGAAAAGGTGACCATCCAGATCGACGGCGCCGCGGTGCCCTACTATCTGCCCATGTATGTCGCCGACCACTACGGCTACTTCAAGGAGCAGGGCCTGGAAGTCGAGTTCCTTTACGCCAATGCCGCCGACATCCTGAACAACATCGCCGCCGGCAATGTGCAGTTCGGCTTCCCGAACGGCGATGCGGTGATTTCCGCCCGCGCCAACGGCCTGCCGGTAAAGGTGGTGCATTCCACCTATCAGCGCGGCATCGGCGCGGTGCTCTTCAAGCAGGCGAGCGGCATCAAGACCCCCGCCGATCTCGCCGGCAAGAAGGTGGCCGTCACCAGCTACGGCAGCCCCAACTACATCCAGCTCCAGGTCATGATGAGCCAGGCGGGCAAATCCGTCGATGATGCCAATGTCGAGATCGTCGGCACCGGCGCCATCCTGGATGCGCTGAAGTCCGACCAGGTCGATGCCATCGTCTTCTCCATGCTGCGCTATTACGCGCTCAAGGCGGAAGGCGTGGATGTCGGCATGATCCCCTCCGACGACTACCTGCCGAGCCACGGCAACGTGCTCGTGACATCGGAGGACTATCTGGGCGCGAACCCCAAGGTCGTGAAGGGCTTCATCACAGCGCTCGACAAGGCGCTGAAGCACATCGTCGAAGGCGACGTGGCCAAGGAAGTCTCCATGGTGATCGACACCTACACGCCGACCTTCGCGCCGCAGAAGGACATCGTGACCGAGATCATCAACGAGGTTTTCGTCAAGACGCTCTGGCAAAGCGACGACACCAAGGCGAACGGTTTCGGCTATGGCAACATCGCCTCCTGGCAGAAGACGATCGACGTTGCCAAGGAATATGAAGCCATTCCGGACAGTTTCGACGCCACCGAAATGGTCGTCGAAAAACCCTCCGATCTCTAGAGCGTTTTGCAGTCGTGCGGCATTACCCGCATCCGCATAAATGCTGAAAAGCAGGACGATGGAGCGGAGCAACGTTTCCATGAAACGATGAGCCGCTCCAATAACCACCAAGCCGGGGCACGGATTGTTGCCCCGGCCCATCTTCTGAAAATGCACTCTCGGACCGAACCATGAAACGCGCGATTATTTCCCTGACCGTCTTCATCCTCCTGTGGTGGGGGCTGGTGCGCGTGTTCGAGGTTCCCGCCTATCTGGTGCCCTCGCCTGCCGACCTCGGCGCGAAGGCATGGTTCCTGACCACCCAGGCCGGACTTTTCAGCCATGTGCCAATTACGGTTTTCGAAATCCTGGCAGGCTTTGTGATCGGCACGGTGGTGGGCGTTCTGACGGCGGTTCTCTTCGCGCGGGCGCCGCTGGTGGAGGTGGTTCTCAACCCGCTCATCATCTTCGTGCAGACCGCGCCGAAGATCGCCATCGCGCCACTGCTGCTCCTGTGGCTCGGCCTGGGCGCAACCCCGAAGATCGTGCTGGTGGCGATTGTCACCTTCTTCCCGGTTCTTTCCAACATGCTGAGCGCGCTGCGCTCCATCGATCCGAACCTTCTGTCGCTTGCCCGCATCCTGCGCATGAACCCTCTGCAACGCCTTTGGCGCATCGAGCTGCCGCAGTCCCTGCCGCTGCTTTTCGCCGGCATGAAAGTAGGCGTGACGCTTGCCGTCACCGCAGCCGTGATCGGCGAACTGATGGGCGCGCGCGCCGGCCTCGGCTACCTGTTGAGCCTTGGCCAGGAGACAGCCGATGTCGGCCTCGTCCTGGTCGCCGTCATCCTGCTCTCGCTGGTGGGATATGTGCTCTATCTGCTTCTGGGCATTGCCGAACGGCGCATGCTCAACTGGCATGAAAGCCGCGAGGCGCTCGACACCCTCGCGGTCGAATAAGAGCGGAGCTTTTCAGCCGGCTTTTGCTCTCTCGTCCTCACCCGCCGCCAGCGGGTGGAAATGGGCAATCCTGTCGAGCAGAAGCTGCCCGTAGTCATCGCGTGACATCGCCCGGTCGCCGACCCGCAGCAGGCCCCGCGACACCGGCACCAGAAGATCGCCGTCGTGATCGCCTCGAAGAGCCCTGACGGTCGCGACATCGCCGCCCTGCGCGCCCATGCCGGGCGCAAGAATGATGGAGTTCGGCAGAAGCTCCCGCAGCCGCCGCGCCTCGCTCGCCGCAGTCGCGCCGATCACTGCGCCGATCGGGCTGAGGCCCCGCCCATCAACGGTTGTTTCAGCGATGGATCGAATGAGATCGGCCACCCGGTCGGAGATGGCGCGGTTGCCCGAGATGCGATCCTGAAGCCACGCAGCGCCCGGATTTGAAGTGCGGCAGAGGATCAGGATACCCTTGCCATGTTGCCGTGCGGCATCCACGAACGGCTCCAGCGTGTCCGGCCCCATGAGCGGGTTGACGGTTATGCAATCAGCCTCGAAATCGCCACTGCCACCTGCCGCTCCCGGCACGAGATAGGCCCGCGCATACGCCGCAGACGTGGCATCTATGTCGCCGCGCTTGGCATCCAGCACCACGCCGATGCCGGCGGCGCGGGCCCGTGCCATACCGCGCGACAGCGCCTCCATTCCGGCAAGCCCGCAGGCCTCGAAATAGGCGGCCTGGAATTTCATGAAGCCGACGGAGCCGATGATCGTCGAGAGGACGAAATCGGTGTAGCGGAGAATCCAGTCGGGTCCATCGTCGAAGACCGC
>SWCH01002714.1_pt1 | contig 57094 bp, 56 predicted proteins | sample 4690051 | NCBI WGS metagenome assembly SWCH01 (sample SAMN10267282, study PRJNA491770) | bioreactor metagenome | isolation source: DHS bioreactor inoculated with | place: Japan: off Shimokita Peninsula
CCCCCCCATGACCGGAGCCATAAGACCGGAGCCACAAGACCAGAGCCACATGACCTCCCGCATCGACCGGACCTGCCCCGCCAATCCTTCACGATACCATATTGAAATCGATTTCATTGTATGGTTCCATTCAAGAACCAACTTGGGAGGAAGCCTCGTGAAGAAACTTGCAGCACTTGCCATGTCCACGGTTGCGGCCATCGCCGTAACCGCCTTCTCCGCCAATGCGGAAGATTTCAAGATCGGTCTGTCCAACGGCTGGGTCGGTTCCGAATGGCGCACCCAGATGATCGAGGAGGCCCAGGCGGCCGCGGCGGCCTGGAAGGACAAGGGCGTCAATGTCGAGGTCGTGGTGCAGAGCGCCAATGTCGACGTACCGGGCCAGATTGCCCATGTCCGAAACTTCATCAATGAAGGCGTCAACGCCATCATCATCAATCCCAACAGCCCGACCGCCTTCGACCCTGTTTTCGCGCAGGCCAAGGAAGCCGGCATCCTGGTGATCTCCACCGATGCCGAGGTCTCTTCGCCCGATGCCGTCTATGTGGGTATCGACCAGAAGGCATGGGGGGCCGCAGGCGCCGAATGGCTCGCCAAGGCGCTCGACGGCAAAGGCAATGTGGTTGCCATCAACGGCGTTGCAGGCCACCCGGCCAACGAGATGCGTGTCGCCGGTTATCGCGAGGTTTTCGCCAATTATCCCGACATCAAGGTCGTCAACGAGGTCAACGCCAACTGGGATCAGGCGCAAGGCCAGCAGGCCATGCAGAACCTGCTTGCCACCTATCCCGACATCAAGGGCGTTTGGGTCCAGGACGGCATGGCGGCTGGCGCATGGAAGTCCATCATCGATGCGGGCAAGACAGGTGACATTGCTGCAACCGGCGAAATCCGCAAGGACTTCATCGACCTGTGGGTGAAGGATAAGCTGAATTCCGGCGCGTCGGTGAACCCTCCCGGTGTCATGGCCTCCGCGCTCAATGTCGCCGTCTTGATGCTTCAGGGCAAGGAGCTGAAGGCGCCCGCCACGGCCGGCCAGTACAAGAACGCCATGTATCTGCCGATCCCCTTCATCGATTCTTCCAATCTCGATGAGGCCGTGAAACAGGTCGAGGGCAAGCCCGGCTATTATTCCTACACCAGCCAGCTTTCCATCGAAGACGCAGAAGCCCTCTTCAAATAGGATTTCCCGAAACAGGATTTCCCGGCGGCGGCCAGGCATCGCGCTGACGTCGCCGGCTCCGTCGGGAAGGAGCATTCCATGTCGAAGCTGGTTCTCAGCGACGTAAGCAAGACTTACGGCGCAACGGTGGCTCTCAGCCATGGCGACCTCACGCTCGAGGCGGGCGAGGTGCATGTGCTGATCGGCTCCAACGGTTCGGGCAAAAGCACGCTCTGCAAGATCGTGGCGGGCAGTGTCCGGCCGGATTCCGGCCGCGTCGAGATCGATGGCAGGCCTGTTGCCATTTCCGGTCCACAGGCCGCCAGAACGCTCGGCATCGGCATATTCTATCAGGAACTCAGCCTCGCCGCCCGCCGCACGGTGGAGGAGAATATCTGCCTTTCCGATCTTCCGATGAAGGCCGGGCTGTTTGTCGACCGGGCAGCCCTTTCAGAGCGCGCCGCCCGCTACATCGCCCTGTTCGACGGGGTAACGGGTGAGGGCTTTGCTCCCGATGTGCCGGTCGATACGTTGCGCGCCGATCAGCGCCAGCTCGTCGAAATCATGAAAACCCTGGCAAGCGAAGCCCCGATCCTGATCTTCGACGAACCCACCTCCGCGCTTGACCGGGCCCAGGTGGATCGTTTCTTCGAGATATTGCAGGGGCTGAAGCACGATGGCCGCGCCATTGTCTTCATTTCCCACCGCATGGACGAGATTTTCGCCATCGGCGACCGCGTGACCATCATTCGTGACGGCAGGACCATTTCGTCCATGGCCCTTGCCGAAACGCAGCCCCCTGCCCTCATCCGCCTGATGGTCGGCGAGAAGGAGGAACTGGCTCCTGCCAGCGCGCCCACGGCCACAACGGACGCCGGCGAAACCGCGCTTGCCGTATCCGGGTTGACAGGCCTCGGCTTCGCGAATGTGAGCTTCGACCTGAAACACGGCGAAATCCTGGGTTTCGGAGGCCTTCACGGTCAGGGTCAGTCGGCGGCTCTGCGCGCGCTTTTCGGTGCAAATCCATATGCTTCCGGCACCGTCTCGCTGGCCGGGCATCCGGTGCGCGTTGCAAACCCCGCCGAGGCGATCCGTCAGGGCTTCGCCTATGTGTCGGGCGACCGCAGACGCGACGGTGTCGTCACGGGCCGTTCCATCCTGGAGAATGTCACACCGATCCATTTCCTGCGCCAGCGCCTTGCGCTTGTGCGGCCGGGGGCGCTGCGCAAGGCGGCCGAGCCTGCGGTTTCGGCGATGAAAACCCGCTTCGCCGGCTTTTCCCACCCCATCGATTCCCTATCGGGCGGCAACCAGCAGAAAGTGGTCATCGCTCGCTGGCTGATCGACAGGCCGGACATCCTGCTTCTCGACGACCCCACCAAGGGCATTGACCTTTCGGCCAAGGCCGATCTCTTTGCCCTGATCCGCGAGCTTGCGGCACAAGGCATGGCGATCATCCTCTATTCCTCGGAGGATGCGGAGCTTCTTGCCAATGCCGACCGCATTCTCGTCTTCAACGGCGGCAGGCCCGTCCGCGAGCTCACCGGCGAGGACCGCACCCGCTACAATCTCTACCAGGCCGCCTACGAAGCTGCCTATGGGGCCGCATGATGGCACGCATTCTTGCCCGTTATCCGTTTCTGCCGGCGCTTGTCATCGCGCTTGTGCTTCTGGCGTTGAACGGGCTCTACCAGCCGCGCAGCGTCAGCCTGATCGGCCTGACCGGCCTCACCAAGACCTATCTGGCGCTGATGCTGCTTGCCATCGCACAGACCTATGTCGTCTATGCGGGCGATATCGACCTTTCCGTGGGCGCCATCGTTTCGCTGGTGAATGTGGTTCTGGTGGTCCTGATGGAGCGATGGGGCGGTGGCGGGTTGTCCATCGTCGCCGCCATGGCGGCCGGGCTTGCGGTCGGCCTTGCCTGCGGGCTGGTTAACGGGTTCGTCGTCGCCGCCCTGCGTCTGCAGGCGATCGTCGCCACCTTTGCCACATCGATCTTCTTCACCGGTATCGCCCTTTGGATCCTGCCGGTGGCGGGGCTGCCTGCGCCCACCGCCTTCTGGCGCACCTATGGCGGCCGCTTTTTCGATCTGCCCTTCGTCTTCTATGCCGTTCTCGTTCTTGCGCTGCTTCTTTATCTGATGGCGCGGCTGCGGTTGACCACGCAGCTTCTGGCTGTCGGCGACGACGCGCAATCGGCCTTCCAGAGCGGCCTTCCCGTCACCGCGATCCGCATCAAGGGCTATGCGCTGTGCGGCCTGTTCGCGGCACTGGCCGCCTTCTGCATAACCGGCGACACGGCAAGCGGAGATCCGCTGGTCGGCGGCAAGATGACCCTGTTCTCGGTCGCAGCCGTGGTTCTTGGCGGTGCGGCGCTGTCCGGCGGCTTCGGCACGGTGGTCGGCTCGGTCTTCGGCGCGCTCATCATCGGTCTCATCAATTCGCTGGTCTATTTCGTGGGCACCCCGTCCGAGTGGCAGAACCTCGTTCAGGGTCTGGCAATCCTGATCGCCCTGATGGCCGGCATTCTCGTGGGACGGAGAACAAGGCGATGAACGGCGTTTCCTCCCTTTTCAGGCAGCCCCTTGCCATCGCGCTTCTTTTGATCGCCGCCCTTCTTGTTCTCGGCGAACAACTGAGCCCAGGCTTCGCCTCGATGCAGCAGATCCTGCGGCTGCTCATCGTGGCCGCCTTGCTCGGCATTGTCGCCGCCGGCCAGAACCTCGTCATTCTGGGCGGCCGCGAGGGCATCGATCTCTCGGTCGGCGGCATCATCTCCCTGTCGGCCATCATTGCCGGAAACCTGATGAACGGCGCCGATGCCGGCATTCCCCTCGCCATTGCGGGCTGTATCGCGGCGGGAGCATTTTTCGGCCTGCTCAACGGGCTTGGCGTCACATTTTTGCGCATCCCGCCTCTGGTCATGACGCTCGGCATGCTCGGCGTTCTACAGGGCCTGCTCGTGGTGATCCGAAACGGCATCCCCTCCGGGCGCGCCGCGCCCGCCCTTTCGCAATTTGTCACGCAGCCTTTCCTCTTCGGCCTGCCGGGCATTCTATGGCTGTGGATCGCCGTCGGCCTCCTGATGGCGCTCCTCTTGCGGCGCACCGTATTCGGCCAGCGCATCTATGCGATCGGCTCCAATGAACACGCCGCGATCATGGCCGGCGTTCCGGCAAAGAGGGTCCGCATCCTGCTCTTCGTCCTGTCAGGCGTCTTTGCCGCCATCGCCGGCATCTGCCTGCTCGGCTATTCGGGTTCCTCCTTCGCCAATGTGGGAGAGCAATACATGCTGCCCTCCATCATTGCCGTGGTTTTCGGCGGCACCTCGCTCGCCGGCGGCAAGGGCGGCTATACCGGCACCATGGCGGGCGCGGTCATGCTGGTCGTGCTCCAGAGCATTCTCACCACCATCAACATCGAGGAATCGGGACGCCAGATGATCTTCGGCGCCACGCTTCTCGTGCTGATGCTGTTTTATGGCCGGGGAAGGGCCATGCGCGCATGAGTTCCCGCCAGCCCAAGATGAAGGACATCGCTGAAAGACTGGGCGTTTCGCCCGCCACGGTCTCGCGCGCCCTGTCGGGCACGGGCCTTGTGGCCGAGCCGACGCTCTCGCGCATACTGGAAGCGGCCGATGCCCTGGACTACCGGCCCAATGTCAGCGCCCGCAATCTGCGCAGGCAATGTTCCATGACCGTGCTCATGGTGGTGCGCGACATCGGCAATCCCTTCTATCTGGAAGTTCTCAAGGGTGCGGAAGCGGCCGCCCGCGAGGCCGGCTACTCGGTCCTCATGGGCAACACGGAAAACGATCCCGAACGCGAGGCCGACTATTTCAACATGCTGCGCGACGGCAATGCCGACGGCATGGTGCTGATGACGGGCAAGCTGCCCTCAAGCCGTTTCAAGCTCGACAAGCTGCCGGTTGTGGTCGCGTTGGAGCGCATCGAAGGCTCCGCTTTCCCGCATGTGGAGATCGACAATGCGGGTGCAGCCCGCGAAGCCGTGCGCCACCTCCTGTCGCTTGGTCACCGCCGCATCGCGCACATTGCCGGCCCCAGGGGCGAGCCAATGGCCGAGGCCCGCCGCAAGGGCTATGAGCAGGCCATGCATGAGGCCGGTCTGGAGATTTCCGGCGGCTATGAGCAGCAGGGCGATTATCTCCTCCAGGGCGGGCGCGACGGCTGCCGCGCGCTCCTGTCCCTCGAAGACAGGCCAAGCGCCATCTTCTGCGCCAACGACGAAATGGCCTTCGGCGCGATACACGAATTGCGCCGCAGCGGCCTCGATGTGCCACGCGACGTCTCCGTCGTGGGCTTCGACGACATCTATCTGAGCCAGGCGATGTTCCCGCCGCTCACCACGGTCAGCCAGCCGCGCGCGGATATCGGGCGCAAGGCAATGACCGTCCTTCTCGACATCATCGCCGGCGGCAAACCCGCCGACATGCGCGTGATGATGCCAACCACGCTGATGCTGCGCGAAAGCACGGCACCCCAACAAGAAATCGAAACGCCACGAGGAAATGAGATATGACCAAACAGACGAGGCAGAGGCTGCGCATCGGGTTTGTCGGCACCGGCTTCATCGCGCATTTTCACCTGAAGTCGATGGTCGGCGTACGCAATGTGGATGTGACCGGCGTCTACAGCCGCAGCGCCGATAACCGCCAGCGCTTCGTGGATGCCGTCACCGAACTCGGCATGGGCGACTGCCGCAGCTATGAAACGCTGGAAGCCATGCTGCAGGCAGATGATATCGACGCGATCTGGGTTCTGTCGCCCAATCACACCCGCCTCGATATCATGCGCACCATCCACGCGGAGGTGAAGGCCGGGCGCTCCAAGGTGTTTGCGATTGCCTGCGAAAAGCCGCTTGCCCGGACAGTTTCCGAAGCACGCGAAATGCTGCATCTGGCAGAGGATGCCGGCCTCAACCACGGCTATCTCGAAAATCAGGTCTTCGCCACGCCGGTCCTGCGCGGCAAGGAGATCGTGTGGCGCCGCGCCGCCTCCACCACCGGCCGTCCCTATCTGGCGCGCGCCGCCGAAGAGCACTCCGGCCCGCACGAGCCCTGGTTCTGGCAGGGCGACAAGCAGGGCGGCGGCGTTCTCTCCGACATGATGTGCCATTCGGTCGAGGTCGCCCGCCATCTTCTGACGGCGCCCGGCGCGCCGCGCAACTCGCTGAAGGTCAAATCCGTCAACGGCACCGTCGCCAATCTGAAATGGACGCGGCCCGCCTATGCCGACCAGCTGCGCGAACGCTTCGGCAAGGAAGTCGACTACCGCAACCGGCCATCGGAGGATTTTGCGCGTGGCGTGGTGGCGCTTGAGGATGAGGACGGCAACGAACTGATGATCGAGGCCACCACTTCCTGGGCCTATGTGGGCGCGGGATTGCGGATCCAGCTTGAGCTGCTCGGCCCCGAATATGCGATGGAGTTCAATTCCCTCGCCACCGGCCTGAAGATTTTCATGTCGCGCGCCGTCACCGGCGACGAGGGTGAGGATCTGGTGGAGAAGCAGAATGCCGAACAGGGCCTGATGCCGGTTCTGGAAGACGAGGCTGGCGTCTATGGCTATACGGACGAGAACCGCCACATGGTCGAGTGCTTCCGCAAGGGCGAGACGCCGCTCGAGACCTTCCATGACGGGCTTGCCGTCGTGGAGATCCTGATGGGCCTCTACCGGTCTGCGGAGACGGGCGAGACCGTCCGCTTCCCCGCTCCCGAGCTGGAAGACTACGTGCCTGTGGTCGCCCGCAGGTCAGCCTGACCCGATACCGGCTGGGCCTGCCCTTCACGAAGGTGCGGGCCCGCCCCAAAATGAGCATCCCGATGCACACATCACCCGCGATCCTCGTTCTGGGCAACGCCAATGTCGATCTCGTCCTGGGCGAGATCGACGGCTGGCCGGCGGTCGGCACGGAAATCATGGTGGAACGCAGCGAGATGCGCGCCGGCGGCTCTGCCGGCAACAGCGCCCTTGCGCTGGCGGGGATGGGCGTCGACCATCTTTTCATCGCCTCCACCGGAAACGATCCCAACGGAGCCTGGCTGCGTGATGCATTCCGCGAAAAGCAAAGCATCTGGATCGTCGACGACTGCACCACCACGCTGACCGTGGGCATCGTGCACAAGGGCGGCGACCGGGCCTTCTTCACCACGCCCGGCCATCTCGACACGGCGCGCGTGGAAGACCTCGTCGCACGCCTGCCCCACGCGCCCTCGGGCCCTGCCTTCGCCCTCGTATCGGGCGGGTTCCTGATGCCGGGCCTGCGCAAGGGTACCGGCGAACTCCTCGACGCCCTTCACGCAAGAGGCTGGCAAACAGCCATCGATCCCGGCTGGCCGCCCGAAGGCTGGCAACCGGCCACCATAGGCCTCGTCAGGGAATGGCTGGATCAAGCCGACATCGCGCTCCTGAACGAGGTCGAAGCCGCTGCGATCACCGGCAAGGATGATCCCGATGAAGCAGCAGCCGCGCTCGCTCAAGGCATGGCTTCACCGCGGATGACCGTCATCAAGCAAGGCCCGGCAGGCGCCTCTGCCTATGCGAATGGCCATCGATTTCATGCATCCGCCCCAGCCGTTCGGGTTATAGACACGGTGGGCGCCGGGGATACGTTCAATGCCGGCTTCCTGGCGGCCCTTGGACAAGGCCAAGACCTTTCGCAGGCACTCGCGCGCGGCGTCGCGGCGGCCTCTCGCGCGGTCTCCACATCGCCCAGGCGCTATACGGATTAGCGTTTTCCGGGACACGCCGCAGGCAAACCAGCGGCGTATAAAGGAATGGCCCCTTGAAGGGGCCTTTCGAAAGCTTCGACCGTCAATGGATGACAGGTTTGCCCTGCGCTTCCCTCCCGCGTCCGATGCTCAGCACCTGATAGACGATCAGTGCCGCGAAAGTGGCCGTTCCGATACCGCCAAGTGCAAAACTGCCGATATTGAGCGTGAAATTCCCCGAACCGAAAACCAGCGTGATACCGACGGTAAACAGGTTGCGCGGCTCCGAGAAATCGACACGATTATCGACCCAGAGCCTGATCATCGCCGCAGCGATAAGACCGAAGACGGCCACGGCCAGACCGCCCAGAACCGGCGCTGGAATGGTGCGCAGCAACGCCCCGAACTTCGGCGAAAATCCAAGCCCGATCGCCACAAGCGCAGCGATAACGAAGACGAGGGTGGAGAAGACCCGCGTCACCGCCATCACACCCATGTTTTCCACATAGGTGGTCACGCCTGTTCCGCCGCCCGACCCTGAAACCATCGTGGCAATGCCGTCGCCAAGAAAGCCCCTGCCGATAAAGCGGTCCATGTTCTGCCCGGTCATTGCGGCGATAGCCTTGATGTGGCCGAGGTTCTCAGCCACCAGGATCAGCGCCACCGGTGCGATCAGCACCATCGCTTCGGGAACGAATTCGGGTGTGCGGAATGCGGGCATACCGAACCACGACGCCTGAGAAAGCTCCGAAAAATCCACGGGAGGCAGGAGCCCCATACCGTTACCCATCACGAGAACCGCCACATAGCCGATCGCGATACCGACCAGGATCGACACACGCCTCAGCGCCAACGGACCGAAGGTGGAAATCACCGCGACGGAGAACAGCGTCAGCAGCGCCACAATCACATGAGGTCCAGTGCCCTGCGTTCCCTGCACGGCCACGGGCGCAAGATTGAGCCCGATGGCCGCCCCGATGGCCCCTGTGACAGCCGGCGGCATCAGCCGCTCGATCCAGCCGGTTCCGGTAACCATCACCACGACGCCGATCAGCGCATAGAGCGCGCCGGCGGCGATGATGCCGCCAAGGGCCGGCCCGATATCCGGGTTGGGACCAGTCCCTGCATATCCCGTCACGGCAATCACCACGGCAATGAAGGAGAAGGACGATCCAAGGTAACTCGGCACCCGTCCGGCCGTGCAGATGAAGAAGATCAGCGTGCCAATGCCCGAAAACAGGATCGCCAGATTGGGATCGAACCCCATCAGCAACGGCCCGAGGATCGTCGAACCCGACATGGCCACAAGGTGCTGTATGCCCATCGGAACGGTCGCCGCCCATGGCAGGCGCTGCTCGGGCAGGACCGTCTCGCTGCGAGCCACCGGCCAGCGTGGAAAATAACTCATGATCTAACCCCCTGGGCCTCGGTCTTGCCGGCAAGCCCGCCTAACCATTGCAACACATCCGCGGCATCGGTCACGTCCGCATATTTCTGATCCATGTCGTAGAGATTTGCCTCGTGCGGCGCTGCCGCCCGGTCGGCACAACAATCACGCGGAACGAGCACGTTGAAGCCCGATTGCACGGCATCGACGACACTTGCCCGCACACAGCCCGAAGTGGTCGCGCCTGTGACGATGAGCGTGTCCACCCCTGCCCCCGTTAGTAATGCCGCAAGGCCGGTTCCGAAAAAGGCGGAGGCCCCCTTCTTGACGATCACCGTATCCGCAGAATGAAATCCGGTCGCCGCATCGATCTCCACCAGCCGCGATCCCTCGATGAGGGCTGCCATTCCAGCAGCCTTCCGGAGCCAGGGCAGTTTGTCGACCTCACCGGAGTGATAGGCGATCGTGGTGTAGATGACCGGAAACCCGGCAGCGCGTGCGGCATCGGTGATGCGACGGGTCCGGGCGATCTCTGCCGTCATGTCCGCTGCGGTGGGATAGGTCGTATCCGTGAAGCCATAGGTGAAGTCCACCACCAGGACAGCCGGTCTTCGTCCACGCGGCACGGCATGGCCGAAGCCCGCCGCCGCATAGACCTTGTCTTGCGTCATTCTTGTTCCCCCTGAAAAAAGGCGGCCCCGAAAGAGCCGCCATCCTGAAAGTCAGTTTCGCTTCATCTGGATTTCCTTGACGACGATATCGCCGTCAACCACCACCGGTTCGTCATCCAGAAAAAGCGAGCAGCTCCGCATCGGAATGTCGAGGTGACAGGCCGTATCGTTCGGGCCTCCCAACTCATTGTTGGGACCGGTCGAGAACATCACATTCCCGTAGAAGCTGCGTGGTTCCATGCCCATACCGCCGGGAAACTCTCCCGGAACCATGCGATGCCACTTGGCCTGCGGGTTCATGCCCCAGCCGACATGGCTCATGCCCTTGCCGCGCTCGTCGTTGAAGTCGGCCATATACGACTTCACCAGTTCCGCATCGAGCCCACCCCGGATATCGGTGATCCAGCCCTTCTCGATGGTGTAGACGATCGGCTCACGCACATAGATATTCTGCGGCAGCAGGATATCTCCCGGCGCAACGACGATCTGCCCGTCGACGCCATCGTCGTCCCCACCGGTGAAAACAAAGCCGGACGGCCAGTGATCCCAGCGCCCGGGCGTGTCATTGCAGGCATATTCCGCCATGGTGGGATAGGTGTTGAGCTTGTAGGTGACATCCGTGCCATGCGCAGAGGTGATCCGCATCACCTTGGCCTTTTCCAGCATGGCGGCAGCGATCTCCACCTTCTCGCGCAGCTCGGGATACGGCAGCATCCGGGCAAGGAGTTCAGGCGGTTCCACCGCCGTCAGAATACGCGTTCCGGCGGCCTGGATCGCAAACTGTTCCGGCGAGAACAGAAGAAACACGCAATCGATCAGCATGTCGCAGTTCTTCAAGACCTCCACGGCATCCGGCAGCGCTGCAAGGCCGGTTACCCCGACATTCCAGCCTCCGGTCGGCAGGGGGGCCGGCAGGCGCATGTGATACATTCTCGCACCGAGCCTTTGTCCCGCCGCCATGAAGGCGTCGGCATAGTCGAGGCGGTCATTGCCCTGTGTCAGCACGACGAGCTTCTCGCCCTCGTGGACACCGGACATCTTGAGCTGATGCAGGCAGATTTCAGTGAAACTCGCGTGATCCATCGGATCGCTCCCATATTGGTCTGTCGTTCAGTCGGCTCGGAAGTCCATGACGGCAGCAAGAAAGCCCTCCAGGTCGTCCCAGGGGATCATGTGGCCGGCCCCGTCCACACGGCGGATTTCGAGATGGGGCATCAATTCACGGGCTTCCGCCTCGTCCTCGGGCAGAACCACCGTCGCGCCGCCGGCAATCACCAGTCGCGTCGGCATCCGGATCTTCGGCATGTCGGCGTGAATGTCATCCGTGGCGAAGCCGTCGAAGGCGATGCGGATGGCGCCCCATTGGCAGGTGTGCAGCCATTCGGCGCGCAGCGCCACCTGCTCGTCTGTCCAGGTCGGGCAGAAAGCCCGCATCTCCCCGACGCCACACCCTTTCTGGGCAAGTCGGATCGAATCTCCATACCAGGCCCAGTTCGCGGGATAAGGCCGCCTGTTCGGCCCCGACATGGGGGGATCGACCAGGACGAGGCCGCCAATCGGAGCGGCATTGCGCGCGGCGGCGCGGATCGCTGTCCGAGCCCCCATCGAATGGCCGAGAAGAATGGGTTTCTCCATGCCTTCGGCCAGGGCGATCGCATCGTCCGCCATGGCATCGAGGGTATAATCGAGATCGCCCGCCTCGCTCAGCCCGCGCCCGCGCACGTCAAGCACATGCACGTCGAACCGCTCCGAGAGCCGTTCGGCCACGAAGCCCCAGGTGATTGCGGGCGAGGTGATACCGGGAATGAGCAGCATGGCCGGCCCCTTCCCCGGATAGTGAAGCAGATGCTGGCGGATGCCATTGGCATGAACGTTGTAGCCGCGTGCCATCTGAGCCCCCTCAATATGCGCCGGAAAGCAGCGTGCCGCCGCCCGGAACCCTGGTCTCGACCTGAAGCGCGCGCAGCATCTGCCATGTGGTGGCGATGGCAGCGGTGACAACGGGCTTTCCCGTTCGCGCTTCAACCATCGGCACAGCCGGAAGAGACGGCATCTGCACGCAGGCAGACAGCACGACCGCATCCACATCGTCGGTCTTCATTCCGGAAACGATCTCCGGCAGCTTCATCGGATCGTGCGCGGCAACGGCGAGATTGTCGGAAATCTCGAGGGCCCGCCAATCGCTGACCTCGATGCCCTCGTTGCGGATATAGTCCACCACCATCTCGGTCAGCGGTTTCATGTAGGGAGCGACCACCGCCACGCGCTTTGCGCCCATGGCCCGCAATCCCTCGATAAGCGCGCCGGCCGACGTCACCACAGGCGCAGGCGCGCCATTATCGACGGACACCTGGTGCAGACGCGGCCCCGAGACACAGTGATACCCATGCCCCATCGACATGATGGCGACGAGGCAGGCATAGCCCATCACATCCACACGCGCGTCGCTCAGTTCCAGGGCGCAGCGGTCGCTGTCGGCATCCATCGCCGCCAGTTCCTCCTTCGTCACATGCTTCATCCGCATGCGGGAGGAATGAAAGGTGAAGCGCTCGTCGCCCACGCTTTCACGCGCCCGCAAAAGCGCGGGGATTTCGGTTTCCATCGTCACGTTCGAGCTCGGAACGATCTGACCTACGCGGAAATGCCTCATGGAATTGAACCTCGGGTTGGAAAGCTGAACCGAGGATAAATTACAATTCTGTATAATTACAAGCCCGAATAATTTTCATCGGCCGCGCAAAACCCGGAACAGCCCCTCAGGAGACTGGAGCGGCAAGCCCCGCAGCGAGAAAGGCGACGAGCTCGCGCAGCATGGATTCCCGGTCGATTTCGCCGATCTGCCCATCTGTGAGATCGTTGAGGCGCCCCAGATCGTTGAGCATGAAAAGATAGGTGCCGACGAGAAAGGCCATGCGCAGGCTGAGGACCGGCCGGGGAATATCCGGCAATGCCTCCGAAAGTGCCTGAATATAGCGTTTGACCGAGGCGTCGTAGACCTCTCTGCGCAGGCGCAAAGCATGCTCCTCCGGCTCCGCATGCAACCGCGCCTGCAGTTTCACGAACGCCGCGCCGTTCGGGCCGCTATGCTTCATGTCCCATTGCGGTCGCAGGTAAGCCATAATGATTTCAGGGGCTTGAAGAGGTTCCCCACGCGCAAGAAGCTGATCGAGCTGTACGTGCCGCGCGCCCGAGACCAGCCCGCCGCGCCGGCGAAAAACCTCGTCGAAAAGATCTTCCTTGGTGCCGAAATAATAGCGGATAAGGGCCTGATTGACCCCCGCCGCGCTGGCGATGTCACGCAGTTTCGTGCCTGCGAAACCGGCCTCCGCGAAGGCGATTTCAGCCTGATCGAGGATCACATCGCGCATGTCCTCGCCATCTTTGGGACGGCCGGGCTTACGACGGGTCTCGCTCTTGGGAACGCTCATGGGAGGCCTCTTCTGCAATCCTGGTCCCGGTTCTGGCAGCAGCCGGAAGAACCCGCAAGAGGCAAATATTATTGATATGAATAATTAAATGGTGCCGTTTTCAACGCCGCACCACTTCACCGTCCTCATGCACGATCCGCAGGCGATCGCTGAAATCGAGAATATAGGAGAACTCGGCCGTCGCGCTTGTCTCCTTTCCCCGCTCGGGGCTTGAGACATAATAGTCATAGGTCCCGATCACGGCACAAATGGTCTTCTGGCACTTGGCATGCAGGGAATCCTCATGGACTTTGAATTCGCGTCTGCTCCGGCGCGAAAAATACGCTTTCTTGTCCTCAAGGATCTCGTCCTTCGAGGCCTTCCGCTTAAAATACTCGACCTGATCCGCATAGAATGCGCGGGTGAACTCCATGGCCTTGTCCGCCGCGGCGCTGCCTGCCTGAATGATCAGCACGGCAGCGTTCACCGCCCTCTGCTCTCCCGCCCCCCTCTGCGACCGCAAAGCAGCCGGCTGTTGCGGCGCAAGCGGGGCTGAACCGCGCCGGGTTTGCCGGAGGCTCCAACTCCTGAGAAGGTGGAGCTATCATGAGCAAGACGACGAACAAGTTTTCCCCCGAAGTGCGTGACCGTGCGGTGCGGTTGGTCCTCGACAATGAAGGCCAGCATGGATCGCGCTGGCAGGCCGTTATGTCGATTTCCGCGAAGATCGGCTGTGCGCCCCAGGCCCTGAACGAGTGGGTCAAGAAGGCCGAAATGCAATCCCGGCATCACCGCACCGGGGAGACGGAACAGACTTCCGCCTTGAGGCAAGCATGTTCGGTCGGCAACGATCAATTGCGATGGATCGACTAGGACTTGTGGGGATTCATTTTGAATTGATGATTGCTGCAGCGGGATAGATGATTGCCTGGAAGCTTTTGTCTGTTTTGCATGCCGCATGGCGATGCGTTTGAATTCTTTGCGCTTGCAGAAGTAGTTCTCGATCAGGTGCCGCCACTTGTAGATTTCGGCATCGATTTGACGGGGCATGGCTCGGCGGGAATGCCGGGATATGACGACCTTGGCGCCACATTCGTCGAGATCAGCTCCGCACGATCCAGAGCACAGCCTCGATGAACAGGCGGTTGTTTCTTCCACTCAGGCCGGGGCCAGTCGGCTTGCCAAGGCAATGAGGTCCAATCGGTCCATTGGGCGTCTTTCAGTACAAAGCGATCCATCAACAGTGTGAAGCACACAAAGACTGACTTGTGAATCCCCACAAACCCTAGTGCATTCGACCTATATGGCTCCCCGTTGCCTGCAATGCTATGGAACAGTCTTCACCCCGACAGTGCTCAGGAAAGGTGCCTTTAATTGCGCCAGGACCGTATCATCATAGCAGACGATCACCCGGTATTCCGGGACGGTCTGGCACGCCTGATCCAGCGTCATGAGCCCGAGGCCATCATCGATCAGGCCGCGACGGTGGATGAAGCTCTGTCTCTTGCCGGAAGCGGGCCGGCGCCAGGCACCTTCATTCTCGATCTGCTCTTTTCAGCCGGGAGCCTGGAAACACACCTGCCCGAATTGCGCCGGCGTTTCAGCCGCGCCTCCATCATCGTCGTATCGATGATCGATGACCCAGACGTCGCGCGCCGCATCATGGCCACGGGCGCGGACGGCTTCATCTGCAAGAGCCTGCCGCCGCACGAAATCGTTGCGGCGGTGGCTGCCGTGCGCAACGGCGATGCGGTTCTCCAGCTGGAAGCCTCCGGCCTGCCTGTCAGCGAAGCCGACCAGTCCCTTGCCGGCCTCACGCTTCGCCAGATCGATGTGCTGCGCCTGCTCTCTCGCGGGCTCAGCAACAAGGAGATCGGCCTGGAGCTAGATATCTCCCCCTTCACCGTGCGGGTCCATGTCTCGGCGGTACTCAAGGCGCTGGGCGTCACCACCCGCGCCGGCGCAGCCGCCAAGGCGACCGCCTGCGGCCTGGGTCAGTGATGCGCCGCAACCGCCTCCGTGGTGAGGACGGAGCGTAACTCCGCCGGCCTCACGGGTTTTGCCAGTATCGGTACAGAATCGTCTCCCAGATCCCTTTGCACGCGCGTTTCATCGTGACCGGTCACGATGATTGCGGGAATTTGACGCCCAACCAGCTCGCGAACCGCCACGATGCAGTCGGCCCCGGTCTTTCGCCCCCCCAGGTCGTAATCGGTGATCATCACATCCCACTCGGAGGCAACCTTGGGGATGCCGGTTTCCACCTGCACCGTGCATCCCCATTTGCGCAGCACCAGCGCCGTTGCGAGCAGGACATCCTCGTCATCCTCCACCAGAAGCACATGAAGTCCCGCGACCGCCGAAGGCGCGCTCGTCGCGGCGGGAACGCTCGGCGGGGCTACCTCGCGGCATGGTTCCAGGCCGGAAATGATAACGGAGGTCCCGCTCCCCGGCGTCGAGCGGAGCTCCACCCGCAATCCCATCAACCCGCCGACCCGCCTGACGATCGACAGGCCGAGGCCCACGCCTTCAATGTCGCGGTCGCCGCGTTCGCGCACCTGATAGAACTCGTCGAACAACTGATCGAGATGCTCCTCCGCGATACCGGGACCCCGATCGTGTATCTCGATGGAAACCCTCCCGTTTCGCCTGCGACAGCCAATCACGATAGGTGCGTCGGGCGCGTATTTGAGCGCATTGCTGACAATATTCTGCAACATGGTGGAAAGCAGCGCCGGGTCCGTGCGCACGACGAGGCTGCATGGAACCGCGCGCAGTTCGACATCCGCCCACTGCGCCATCTCCGAATATTGGCGCACCACATCGCCGATCACATCGCCAACACGCACCGGAGCAAGCTTCGGCTCCACCTTGCCGCTGTCGAGCGTCGCGATGTCGAGGAGCGAGCGGAACAATCCAGCCACGCTTTGCAAAGAGCGGTCGATGTTCTCGACCATCTGGCGCTCCTCTCGCCCGAGGCCCGCATCGCGCAGGCAGGCGGTGAACAGGCTGATTGCGTGGATGGGCTGGCGCAGGTCATGGCTCGCCTGCGCAAGGAAATTGGACTTGGCGAGGCTCGCCTCGCGCGCTTCGTCCAATGCCCCACGCAGGGCGCGCTGAAGGCTGTCGATATAGCCCGGAACGATCAGTGTGGTCAGCACCAGGGTAATGACCACATACGGTTCGGCCCGCCACTGCGCATTGAACACTGTGGAAATGGCAATCGCAGCAAGCGCCATGCCGGTCGCCGCCAGCAGATAGCGCGACCCGAAACGCATTCCATTGCCGACCGTCACCCACAGCAGGGTGGCGTAGATCGGCAGCATGCCCATTCCACCCACAGCCATGGCCAATGTCATCGCGCCGTAGTCGCCGCACATCGCGAACATGCGGCGCCAGACGAAATGTCCGGGTCGGCGCACGATGTGCCAAAACAAAAGGAGCGAGATGGGGATATACCCAACCACCGCGAAAACGGCTAGCCGCTCACCCATCGTGTCGAGACCGTCAAATGCCAGCACGGAAACGATGTAGATATCGAACAACGGCACAATGATCAGCCGGACGATCGCCTGGCCCCGCTCGGCATCTACACGCTTGCCTGTGATCCCCAGCCGCTCTGCAATCCACGGGCGCTGCCCCGGTAAAATTGCGGCTTCGGCATTCGACATCGGTTCCTCCCCTTGGTCGTTTGAGGAGAACCACTTAACGAGCCCGTCAGCCCCTTGTCCATGTCGGCCAGGTGCCACTCCTGGTTTTATCGCCGGTTTCGCACACACTCTCCCAAGGCTGGCCCATTTGTCTGAAAACGCCCAACGAGACGTGTCAGCCCCACCTTGACGGCGGGGCTGTACATTCCAACGGAACCGAACGCTACCGTTTGGCCTCCCGCAATTTCGTTATCGTCGAGCGAACGGAAATCGCTTCGGGGTCGACCTTCAGCTCGATCAGCGCAGCGGTATCGGCAGCCAGCGCCCGCTCAAGCGCCGCCTCGAAATCCTCGATCGCTTCCACCTGCTCGCCATGGAGCCCATAAGCACGCGCAAGAGCCGCGAAATCGGGATTGACGAGATCGGTTCCCGAGATCCGGTGCGGGAAATCGCGTTCCTGGTGCATGCGGATCGTCCCGTACATGCCGTTGTTGACGACAATGAAGAGAACCTTCGCATTGTATTGGATCGCCGTTGCCAGTTCCTGCCCGTTCATCAGGAAGCAGCCATCGCCCGCGAAGGCGACCACCATCCGCTCGGGGAAGGTCAGCTTCGCAGCAACGGCAGCGGGAACTCCATACCCCATCGCACCCGATGTCGGTGCAAGCTGGCTGCGATAGGTCTCGAATGGCCAGTAGACATGCACCCAGCCGGTATAATTGCCCGCGCCATTCGTAACCACGGTATCGGCAGGCAGGCGCGCCCGCATCTTGACGATGACTTCCGCCAGATCGAGCTTCAGCCCTCTCTGGGGCGGCTGGAGGGAGGCTTCGTAATCGGCACGGCATTCGGAGAGCCAGGCGCTTTCCTTTTTCCCCCTGGGAGTAAGCTCGCTGAGCACCTTCGCCGTTTCGCCCGTCGCCGCATTGATCGGCAGATCGGCCTGATAGACCCGCCCCAGTTCTTCGGGATCCGGATAGACATGGATCATTTTGACGCTTGGCTGCGGTGGCTGGACAAGGGTGTAGCCGGCAGTCGTCATTTCCCCCAGGCGCGACCCCAGCACGAGCAGAAGGTCCGCCTCCTTGAGGCGTTTGACAAGCTTCGGATCGGCTCCGATCGCGAGATGGCCGATATAATGGGAATGACTGTTGGAGACATAGTCCTGGCAACGCAACGACGCGACGATGCCCACACCGAAACGCTCGGCAAAAATTTCAGCCGCCCGCCCGGCTTCTTGCGACCATCCCCCGCCCCCGACGATCATCAGCGGCCGCTCTGCTGCCTCGACCATCTCCTGCAATCTGGCGATCCGGTCGCCAAGCGGCGCGGCGGGTACGGGTTGGGCCCGCTTTCCCGGCGAAACATCGCCCGCGACGAGCCCGCTCAGGACATCTTCCGGCAACGCCAGAACCACCGGCCCCGGACGTCCCGCCATCGCAGTCTGGAACGCGCGGTGAACATATTCGGGGATCCGCGCCGGATCGGATATCTCGGCCGCCCATTTGGCGAGCGGCGAGAACATTGCCCGGAAGTCGACTTCCTGGAAACCTTCGCGGTCCTTGATGTCGCTTCCCACCTGCCCGACGAAAAGCACCATCGGGGTGGAGTCCTGAAATGCCGTATGCACACCGATGGATGCGTTGGTGGCGCCCGGCCCGCGGGTGACGAAGCAGACGCCCGGCCGACCGGTCAGCTTGCCGTAGGCATCCGCCATGTTCGCAGCGCCCCCCTCCTGTCTGCAAACCACCAGTTCGATTTCCTCACGCACGTCATGAAGAGCGTCGAGGACCGGAAGATAGCTTTCGCCCGGCACACAGAAAACCCGGTCGACCCCTTGCGCCCTGAGGGATGAAACAAGGAGATCCCCTCCCCGCGTGCCACCATTTGCTGACTTCACCGTCATGAAAACCTCCGATATCCCTGCAGAAAGATTGCAGTCTTGTTGCTTGTTATGCCGCTGAGTTGGCCGGTATACTCACCAAATCCGACCTTTTCCGACCATTTCGAGGGAATGACGGCACAGGACAGCGTGTTGATGTTTGTGGAACACTTGCACATAGTGTAGGAGAGGGTTCGGCCAATACCGCCCTCATCCAGACCAAAAGTGGATTTTCATGCTTCAGGGATCCGTCGTAACCGTTTCGCCCAACGCCGGCATTCGAGCGAAATCCGAACAGGATGCGCAAACGATCTATCGCGACCTCAAGGCAGCGATCATGGACGGCACCTTTGCCGCGGGCAGCAGATTGCCGACGGAACGCTCGCTCTCGGCCCAGTTCGATGCCGCCCGCAACACGGTGCGCAAGACGCTGAACCAATTGGCCGATGAGGGACTGATCATCCGGCATGTGGGGCGCGGAACCTTCGTTGCCGAGAACGCTGGTCGCGGGGAGGGCCCGACGCCTGAATACGCGCTCGCCGAGCTTCTCGAGGCGCGTCTTCTGTTCGAGCCCAATCTGCCCGACCTCGTTATCGAGCGGGCGGGGCCTGAACACATCGCCCAGATGGAGGAGGCTCTGGTCGCAATGCGATCCGCCGAAAGCTGGAACGATTTCAAGGAAGCGAAATACGGCCTCCACATTGCCATCGCGCGCGGCTCGCGCAATCGCTTCATCATATCCATCTTCGAGCAGATACTGGCCTCGCGCCGGCGCGCCGGCTGGGGTCGGCCCGGCGGACACCCCGCTCCCGTCTCGGCCGTGCGCGAAACCGCCTACCGCGACAATCTGGAAATCGTCGAGGCGCTCAAGCGCGGTGACACGGCCGCCGCGCGCGAGGCAATCCGCGCCTATCTGCTGCGCACCCTCTCCAACGCCAGCGGCGATTGAGCCGGCGAACCCTTTCGTCAGCGTCTTGATCGCAAAGGCCAGTGCCATCATCGCTGGTCGACGCGTTTTTGCAGGGCCCGGCCAACCAGAATGAGCGAGAGCGAAGCCAAAAGCACCGCCAGGCCTGGAAAAACCGACATCCAGGGGGCAAAAAGGATGAAATCCTTGCCCTGCTCCAGGATCGCGCCCCAGTCCGGTGCCGGCGGCTGCACACCCAACCCCAGGAAACCGAGTGCAGACTGAATCTGCAGGATCAGTGGGAACAGGATCATGTACTGGGTGAAGATGAGGGGCATGACGTTGCGCGTCACATGCTTGCGCAGGATCGTCGCTTCGGTGATGCCCATGGAACGGGCCGCTTCCACATAGGTCTTGCCGGTCTCGCTCAGGGCCCCGGCACGGGCGATGCGGAAGAAGACCGGCATATAGACCATCGACAAGGCCAGGATGAGATTGAGCGTCTGCGGCCCCAGTATGCCGGTGATGATCACACCAAGAATGATCGGCGGAAAGCTCAAAAGCACATCGATGAGCCGCCCGAGCAACTGGTCGGCAAGGCCGCCGAAATAACCCGAAACCAATCCCAGCGTCCCCCCGATCAGAGCGGAGAGGAACAAGGACCCGGCGCAGATCGACAAGGTGATGCGGGCACCATAGACGATGCGCGAATAGACATCGCGCCCCACATCGTCCGTTCCGAACCAGTGCTCCGCAGACGGCGGCTGCATGGCCGCATTGACGTCGATATTGAATGGCGAATGCGTGGCAAAGAGCGAGGGGAAGAGCGCCACGACCAGGATGATCGTCAGGATCAGGAGACCGAGCGCCAGCCCCGGCTCCCGGCTCGCAAGGCGGCGCGCGCGCTGGGCCAGGGATGGCGAAACGGTGGAATTCACAGACTGAGACATTGTTTTCCGCACCTAGGAAACGCGTACGCGTGGATCGATGAGCCGATAGGTGAGATCCACCAGCAGATTGACCACCATGGCCGAAGCCACGACGATCAGCAGCGCGCCCTGAACGATCGGATAATCCCGCGTCTCGATGGCCGTAAGCAGCAGCCGTCCCAGACCGGGCAGCGCGAACAGCGATTCCACGATCACCACACCCCCGAGAATCTGGACAAGGATCAGTCCCATGAAGGTGACGATAGGAATCAGCACGTTGCGCAGGATGTGCTTGAAGAAGATGAGCCTTACCGGAACGCCCTTGGCGATGGCGGTACGGACATATTCCTGATGAAGCGCGGAAAGGACATTTTGCCGGACAAACTGGCTGTAAGCGGCAGCTTGCAGCAGGCCCAGGCTCAAGATGGGCAGGAGCAGAATTTCGAGATTGTCAGACAGCGACCGTGTCGGCGGTACGTAACGGAGCGGCGGCGACCAGGACACGGTCGCCGAAATGCCGACCAGAAGCATGAGCCCCACCCAGAATACAGGTGCCGACAAGCCCAGTATGTTGAAGCCCTGGATCAGATTGTCCAGCGGTTTGCCTTCGTAGATTGCAGCGACGATCCCGAGGGGTATGCCCACCAGCGTCGCGATCAGAAGCGTGAGCAGCCCGATCTCCAACGTGACGAAGAACGCCTGGGAAAGCAGCTGCGTGACGGGAATGCCGCGCGTCCAGCTTGTGCCAAGATCGCCTTGCAGAACCCGCATCAGCCAGTCGGCATATTGCACATAGATCGGCTGATCGAGCCCGAAGAACTGCCGCAAAGCGGTTTCGGCGGTTTCTCCACCGGCCTGCCCCATCATCTGCGAGACAACGTCGCCCGGCACGAGGCGTACGAGCAGGAAGACGAGAACCGATGCGAGAAGCGCTGTCAGGATCGAAGCCAGCAAGCGCTTGAGAAGATAGAAGCCCATAAGGATTGTCCGTTACGCCGAAAGACGCGGGAGCCTGCCTCCCGCTTGAAGATTCGGGCGCTGCCGGGCCGTGACCCGGCAGCGCAAAAACTCATTGCGCGAGATAGGTCCGGGCAAGCCCGTAATACCATCCGGTCGGATGCTGCACGTAGTTCATCACCTTCTGATTGCGCACGGTGATGTGATCGGGCGAAAACAGCATGATCGTGGGAACCGTCTCCGCCAGGATCGTCTGGAAGTCGTTGTAGATCTTGCGGCGTGCGGCGGGATCCGACGTCGCGCGCCCCTCGTCCAGCAACGCGCTGGCTTCCGCATTTTGCCAGTTTCGGAAGTCTGCGCCTTCGGGCTTCGAATGGAAGTGACGATAAAACAATAGATTGGGATCGGGCTGCGTCGCCCAGTCATTGAAGGTGAACCCCATCTTGCTGGACCTGAAATTGTTGATCCAGACGCCGAGATCCACGCGCTCGATATTGAGGGTGATGCCAACGCGCGAAAGCTGTTCCTTCAACGTGACGGCAGCAGCATCCATCCAATCGTAGCCATTGATGGTGGTGAGCGAGAGGGCGAAACCATTCTCCATGCCGGCCTGCTTGAGAAGCGCCCTGGCTTCTTCGGGCTTGGGCCCTTTCATCGGCAGGTCGGCGAGCGGCAATCCCCACTGCTCCTGAAGAGCGGCCGGCACGGTACCCAGCACCGTGCCGAGATCGCCGATAGACGCTTTCATGATCTCGTCCTTGTCGATGGCGAGCGAGATCGCCTGTCGGACCAGGACATTGTCGAGCGGCTTGGTTTCGGTACCCAGATCGATGGAAGCCTGGCCGAGCGAGGGCCACCGTTCGATCTCCAGTCCCTCGACACCCTGTACCTGCTGAACGTCCTGCGGACGGCTCAGCGCGACCAGGTCGACGCGCTGATTGCGCAAGGCGACGAGCATCGACGCGCTGTTGGGCAGGATGGCGAAATCCACCCCATCGAGATAGGGCATGCCCTTCTCCCAATAGCCGGGGTTCTTGTCGAGGACGATGTGCGAGTTCGGCGCGAACTCCGCCAGCATGAATGGCCCGGTTCCCACACTCTGCGAATTCATGCGGTTCTTGGCGCTCTCATCGTCGAAATAGCCATCGGGGATGACGGCACCGTACTTGTTGCCCAGGGTCATGGGCAATGAAGCGTTCGGCTTGTTGAGCGTGAATTTGACGGTGTAGTCGTCAACGATGGAGATGTCGCTGATCGTCGCGAAATCTCCTGCTCCGGGCGAACCGTTCTCCGCATTGCGAATATAGTTGTAGCTATAGGCCACATCCCTCGCCGTCATCGCGGCGCCGGTGTGAAAGGTCACGCCCTGACGAAGCTTGATCGTATAAATCAGCCCATCGTCGGAAACAGTGTAGCTCTCCGCCAGAAGCGGGATTGCCTCGCCCTTGGGGCCTTCGTAGAACAGCCCCTGATACATGAGCACGGTCACGCGGATACGGGCATCCGCCGCCTGGTGAAACGGATCGAGCCCCGGCGGCTCGACGAGAAGGCCCATATTCAGCCTGCCGCCCGCAGTCGGATTCTCGGCAACCGGACCGTAGAGCGGTTCCGTCTGGGCGCTGGCCGGGGAAACACCGACCGCCGCGCCCAGCAGGATCGCTCCCACCAAGCCGGTACGAAGGCCCTTCCCCGGGTTGAACATGTTCAGTAATGACATTGTTATTCCCCTTTTTCGTTGCGTCATTGAATTTTCCGGCCCCGAGGCAGCCCTCCCGCCCCGGCAAACGGACAAGCCCACGATGCGAAGCGGCGGTCAGTCGCGGTAAGCGACCGTCATCTCGACCTCGACCACGGCATTTCGCGGCAGCTCCGCCACGCCGACGGCCGCACGGGCGTGCCGGCCGATCTCGCCGAATATCTCCACAAGCAATTCCGAGGCAGCGTCCAGCACACGCGGCTGCGCGTTGAACCCTGGTGCCGAAGCCACGTAGCCATTCACCTTGAGGACGCGTTCGACCCTGTCGAGCGAGCCGAGTGCGGCCTTGAGGCAGGCCACTCCCTGCAACGTGCAGATACGCGCCTGCTCCCTTGCCGTATCCAGATCGACCTCGGCGCCGGCCTTGCCGAAAACGCGAACCTCACCATCGATCTTCGGCATCTGGCCGCTGACATAGGCGACCCCGTTATGCAGCGTCACCGGCACATAGTTGAAGGATGGAGATGCGGCTTCAGGCAGGTTGATTCCAAGGGATTTGAGCTTTGCTTCGATCATGGCCGCGCTTCTCCTGTGAGTTCTCGGATAACGGCATTGAGGTCATATTGCGGTGCGTAGCCCGTATCCCTGCGAAAGGCCGCATCCGAGATGAGCGGAAAGGTGAGAGGGCTTTCGATGACATCGTGCACGACGGCATAGCCGGGCACGGCAGCCTGCACGGCCGCCACGATCTCGCTCATCGAGGCGGTAAAACCGTTGACATTGTAGTAGGCGGCAAGCGGTCCCGGGCTTTCAAGCGCCAGCAATGTACTGCGCGCAATATCGGCCACATGCATCAGGTCAATACGCTCGTCGTGGAATTGAACGCTGTGGGCATGCCCCGGTCGTGCCTCGCGGATGACACCGCTGATCGCGCTGGCCGCGCCCCGGTACCAGAGGTCGCCGCCCAGAAGGAGGGCCATCCGCAATCCCACGACGTGCAGCCCGTGGCGGTCCCTGTAGTACTGGGCCAGATCCTCGCCCAGAACCTTGGTCAGCCCATAGAAAGTGGTAGGCCGCCGTTCATCGCTTTCATCGACACGCCTGTCGCCATAAAGAGCCGCGGGCCCGTAGACGACGGTCGAGTCCGACCAGACCACCCGTTCAATACCTTCGAGATGCGCCGCCTCGAGCGTCCTGCGGAACCCCTCGACATTGACTTCCATGGCGCGGGCAGCATCCGCATCGCCGCTACGCATCAGTCCCTGCGCCCCGGCGGCATAGGCCGCATTGGTGACGACAGCACCACATCCGCCCTTTGCGATGGCGGCACGAAGCCCGTCCTGATCCAGGACGGAGCCCAGGCTTTCATCGAAACGGCCCGCCAGGTCGCCCAGAAGATCAACATCCATCCTGGGGCCGAAGACATGCACTTTCAGGCCCGCGTCGAGCAGGCAGCGAACGATATGCGACCCCACGAAGCCGCGCCCGCCAATGACGAGAACCGGCTTGCTTCTGTCGAATTGGCTAGAGCTGGAGGTCATCGCGGATACAGGCCTTGAGATGATCGGGAGCGATCTCGCGCAGCGTGGGAACGGTTTGCGCGCAATCGTCTGTGGCGAACGGGCAGCGTGTTCTGAAAACACAGCCGGAAGGTGGCTTGGCCGGGCTTGGGATTTCTCCCTTGAGCACATGCTTCCTGGCCGAGACGACGCCGGGCGCGGCCTGCAGGAGAGCTGCGGTATAGGGGTGTGCCGGACGCGAATAGAGGCTTTCCGTCGGGGCCAGTTCCATGACGCGGCCCAGATAAAGAACCATCACCCGGTCGGTGATCACCTCCACGACAGACAAATCGTGGCTGATGAACATCAATGTCAGGCCCAGCTCTTCCTGGAGCCGTTGCAGAAGGTTGATGACCTCCGCCTGAACGGAAACATCCAGAGCCGAGACGGGTTCGTCCGCGACGATAAACCGGGGAGCCGACGCCAGTGCGCGTGCGATTGCAATGCGCTGGCGCTGCCCCCCCGAAAACATCCGCGGGTAACGTTTGAGGTGATCCGCTGAAAGACCGACCCGCTCCAGCAGTCTTGCAGCCTCCTCTTCAGCCTGTCGTCCCTTCAGCCCCCGGTGCAGGGAGATCGGTTCGATCAGCGCCTCCCCGATGGTCATTCGGGCGTTCAGGCTGGCAAACGGATCCTGAAAGACCATCTGCATATGGCGTCGGAAGCGGCGCATCTCCGAAGGGGCAAGCGTTCCCAATTCCCTTCCGTCGAAGGAAACAGAACCGCGGGAGGCTTCGAGCAGCCGCAGCATGAGGCGTCCAAGGGTTGATTTGCCGGATCCGGACTCTCCCACAACCCCGAGCACCTCACCTGCCGCAATATCGAGATCGACACCCTCGACTGCTCTCAAAAGAGGTTTCGAACCGGACAGGAAGCCGCCACCGAGATCGAAATATTTCGATACCGCACGCGCCTGGACAAGAGGCGGCACAGGCTTGCCGGAATCCGATGGTTCCAGGAGTGCATGTGTCGTCACAGCGCAATCTCCTTCCAACGCATGCATCTGGTGACATGCCCCGGCGCCACATTTTCCAGAACCGGCTCGATTTCACGGCATTCCTGGGCAACAAATCCGCATCGCGGATTGAACCTGCAGCCAGAAGGCGGCGCGAGCGGATTGGGAAGGGTTCCGGGAATTGGCTGGAGGTGATGGCGCTTGCCCTCAACCGACCGCCCGCTTGGAATGCATTCCAGCAATGCCTTCGTATAGGGATGGCGCGGCCGCTCGAGAACCTCGGCAACCGGCCCTTCCTCGACCACCTGACTGGCATACATGACAGCAACGCGGTCCGCGATTTCGCTCACCAGCTTCAGGTCGTGGGTTACGAAGATCATGGCCATCTGCCGCTCCTTCTGGAGCCGTCGCAGCAAGTCGATGATCTGGGCCTGGATGGTTACATCCAGCGCGGTGGTCGGCTCGTCCGCGATCAGAAGCCTCGGATCGCAGGCAAGAGCGACGGCAATCATCACCCTCTGCCGCATGCCCCCGGAAAGCTGATGCGGATAGGCATCGATACGGCTCTCGGGATCTGAAATCCCGACCTTGCGAAGCAGGTCCAGAGCCTTGGCGCGCGCCTGCTTCTTGTCGAGTTTCTGATGGATACGGATCGGCTCGGCAATCTGGTCACAGACCGTGAAAACCGGATTGAGGCTGGACATCGGATCCTGAAAGATCATCGCGATATCCTTGCCCCGGATGCGCTCCATGCCGGGATCTGAAAGGGCGAGCAGATCGACCAGTTCACCGCCGCGATTGACGAATTCGATGGAGCCCCCGACGACACGGGCGCTCGTGCGCGCCAGAAGCCGCATCACCGTGAGCCCCGTCACGGACTTTCCCGAACCGGACTCCCCTACGACAGCAAGCGTTTCGCCTTCGCCGACGCTCAGGCTGACACCGTTGACGGCCTTGATAACCCCTGCATCGGTGTGGAAATGCGTTTTCAGGTCCTTCACCGACAGGACTGGCCGCTGCGTTTGGGATGGCAATCCTGCTTCAATCGACGGCATAACGCGCAACCGCCTCCTCGTCGATTTCGATGCCGAGGCCGGGCCCCTCTGGAACGGCGATGGAACCATCCTCGATGGTGATCGGAGACCTCAGCAATTCGGTCCTGAGCGGGTTGTCGCCGAGATCGTATTCCAGCAGGACCGGCTTGGGGATGTTGTCGGCGTGCGGAAAAACCGGCAGCGAAGCGATATAGTGCAACGCGGCCGCGAGCCCGACGGCCCCGCCCCAGACGTGAGGCGAAAGTCGCAAATGGCTGACATGCGCCAATTCGGCGATCTTGCGCCCCTGCCAGAACCCGCCACAGAGCGACAGATCGGGCTGCAGAACATCAACGCCACCGCACTCCACGAGGCGCTTGAAATCATGAACGGTGTAAAGCGCCTCCCCCGCCGCGATGGGGAGGCTTGCCCGCGCACGCAGGCGGCCATAACCGTCGAGGTCCTGCGGGCATAATGGTTCCTCGATCCAGCCCGGACGAAACGGCTTCAGCCGCTCCATCGCTTCCAGAGCAATGTCGTAGGTGTAGTTCGTATTGATGTCCGCGAGAATTTCGACATCGTCGCCCAGCACTTCGCGCGCAATTCCCATGCGTTCTTCATCGCTTGCCGGGTTCAGGCCGATCTTGATCTTGACGGCCTTGTGCCCTGCCGCAGCCATTCTCTCGATCTGGGGACGGTAATCGGCGGCAGGCGTCTGCGTCATGTACCCGCCGGACGCATATATCGGAACATGCTGAAGCCGCTGGCCACCCAGCAATCTGGCTACGGAAAGACCCAGCAATTTGCCCTGGGCATCCTTCGCCGCCACGTCGATGCCGCTGATGGCATGCATCATGCCGTTCTGCACGCCGAAATGGTAATGCCGCGCCAGGATACGGCCGAACACATGCTCGATGTCGAAAACATCGCACCCTTCCAGGTATCCGCTCAGAAAGGGCAGATAGGCCTTGTTGACCGCCGGCATGCCCCAGGCCTCACCATAGCCGGTCGTACCGTCTTCGAGCGTAAGCCGGACCAATGTGGACTGGCGCCCGGCCGCAAGCGATTTCGACATGCCATAAGCCTTGCCCGTCCCAAGGGGGACGCTCAGCGCGATAAACTCGACAGCCTTGACCTTCAACGCGGCGACCTCCAGTTCCACTCTGCATTCTTGTTTTTATTGGTTGACCATATCCAACCAAATTCAGACTATATCTGAACCATTAATCGTGCAATAAGCAAGAGGCTACGTTAAATTTGTTGCACGACGGCCTTCCCCGAGGCCATCAGATCAACGGGAGGAAACAGGGGCCCATGCCAGACCGCAATCCCATCTGGACCGATCTTACGCCGGATGAACTTGAATTCCAGTACAATCCACAGAAGGCCTTCCCCGACTTTGCCGCTTCTCGGGTGGATCGTGAACCAGCCAACAAGGCAGCCCTGGAAAACCTCGTTCAACATTGCGATATACCCTACGGCGACCATCCCCTGCACAAACTGGACATATATCCGGCCAATTCAGACCGGATTGCTCCTGTTCATCTATTCTACCATGGGGGGTATTGGCGTTCGCAGGATAAGGCGAATTTCGCCTACATAGCGGGAATGCTTGTCGAGCAAGGCATAACCACGGTCATTGCAAATTACGAATTATGCCCCGATTCCACCCTCGACGGTGTGGCGAATTCGGCACTTGCCGCTCTTGAATGGGTTCACCGGAACATCGCCGGCTATGGCGGCAATCCCGACGACGTGACGATCTCGGGGCATTCGGCCGGAGCCCATCTCGTGGCGGAAGCCCTGGCTGCGGACTGGCAAGCCAGGGGCATCGACGCCTCCTTCATCAGGGGCGCCGTGGCTGTCAGCGGGATTTACGATCCCACGCCAGCCATGCTGACCAGCGTGAACGAACAACTTCGCCTGACCCCGGAGATTATCGAGCGTCGCAACGTCGAGAAGCGACCGCTCCATGCCAGATGCCGGGTCTCGCTTTTTGCCGGAGGTCTCGAGCCCTGGCAGTGGATTGACCAGACCTACCGCTACGCCCACCATCTTCACCGAAACGGCGTGATCGCCGAGGTCCACATTCTTCCCGAATACGGGCATTTCGACATCATAACCCCCTTCATGGATCCGCAGAGCGCCTTGGGGCGCGCTCTTCTGGCCGGGAGTTCGCAATCATGACCGCACGTGCTTTTCGCCTGACCGCCTACGACTTCTCGAGCGCGGACGGATACATGCCCGAGGCCGAGGGTCTGCGTTTCGCATATGCCGACAACACGGAATTGGAATTCATCGCAAAGGAGGGCAATCTGAAGATCGCCCCCGGAGACGGCCATTTCCTGCCTCCCCAAACCATGTTGCGCGGCATCGGCTGGCTCTTCGAGATGACGCTCGCGCAAGCCCCTTGCCTGCCGGCATCCGTTGCGCAAATCGAACTTGCCACGGCAATTGTCCTGGAAGGCGATGGCCCGTTTTTCCTGCGTGCGGATGCGGTCAGCTCGTCTCCCGGCGCGGAGACCCCGCGTCACGGTCACCGGGGGCCAGGCATACGCCGCCTGAGCAAAGGTCTGCTGATGGCCGAAGTCGGAGAATTCACGAAGCGGATCAGGGCCGGCGAAGCCTGGTTCGAGACGGGCAAGGAATGGGTGGTGGGGTCCAACATCAGCCAGGCCGGAAACACTTTCATCCGCGTCATGGCCTTGCCGGCGGAACTGAGGGGTGGGAAATCATCCTTCGTACCCGCCTCGCCGGAGGAAGCATCCAAGCCGCGCGCGGTACAATATCGGCTCTTCGACGAGGTCGACATCCCCTGGTAACGGGAACCGCCGCACGCCCCGCGCGGGCCGAGCGAGAACCAAGCGCTTTTCCCATCGAGCCGGAGCATTTTGCAGCAAGGTGAATTGACCTGACGTCCACACAAATGCGGTAAGACAAGAATATTGAGCATTGCGCGCCCAAATGGACGAGCGACGCTCCAACGGCAAAGGTTCCGGAAAGCAGGAACCTTTGCCGAAAACAGGTTTGACGCCGGACCATACGGCGGCCCGCTTCAGATCATGAACGTTGCACCGCGCCATCTGCAGGAGCCGAATTCGCCCAATCATAGAGCTGAGCCAAGAGCAGGCGCAGTTCCTCCCCCCGCGACGTGAGGCCATATGTGACCTCTCTGGGAAAGCCGTTCGTGATCTCACGCCGGACGAGCCCGCGCTCCGTCAGACCTGCGAGCCGTTCCGTAAGAACCTTGGGTGAAATGCGCGGCAGCAGTCCCTGCAGCTCGGAAGAGCGCCGGGAACCGGCCGAAAGCTGCCACAGCATCAGCGCGTTCCATCTATGCCCGAGAAAGCCCAGCCAGTCCTCCGCCAGGCACTGGTCCGGGCCGCATGTGGCCGCCGGCATTTCCCGCATTCGCGCTTTGGTCATGTGGCTTTCCGTTTGGGTGGCTTTCCGTTTGGATAGTCTCGATTCGTCATGCTTTGGGGATGCCCAAAGACCTCTATCAGTTCGAAAACGGGATAGAAATCCAGATGACGCGCATCCTTATCGTCGGCGGTTACGGACATGTCGGGCAAAAGATCGCCCGTCGCCTGACGGATATATCCGGCACATTGGTCGTCATCGCCGGGCGCTCCGCCGACCGCGCTCGGGCGGCCGCGCAGATGTTCGGCTGCGATTGGACAACCCTCGACATCATGTCCCCCGAAAGCTGGGCCGAAGGGCTTGGTGGCGCAGACATCGTGTTCTGCTGCATCGACGCGCCATCGCCCGCTTTTGCGCGAGCCGTCCTGCAACATGGCCTGAGCTACGTGGATATCTCGGCTACCGACAGCGTTCTGCAGCGCATTGAAGCGCTCGACGACACGGCGGTCGAACACGATGCGCTTGCGGTTCTCTCCGTGGGATTGGCTCCCGGCCTTACCAACCTGCTTGCCCGCCACGTAACCGAGTGCCTGCCGGATACGAGTAAAATCGACATCGGCATCCTGCTCGGACTTGGAGACGCACACGGCCCCGAGGCAATCGACTGGACCCTGCGCAACCTTGCGCCCGTGACAAGGGCAGACATCCATCCGATGCGCTTCGGCGCAGACCACAAGGCCATCCCGACGATCCCTTTCGATTTCTCGGATCAGCATGCTCTCATGCGGCGCGGTTATCCTCCTGTCGCAACCCGATTGGCCCTCGCCTCTCCCCTGGTCACGGCCGGGTCCCTCACGGCGCTGGTCGCGGAAGTCGCGCTCCAGAACGCTGAGCGGCGAGAACGAGGCGTCCGCCATATCGATGACCTGTGGCGCATCGAGGATTTCATGACTGCCCTCGCCAATGAGGACGTTACAATCGGCAGGGCAACATGCCCTATGCGATAAGGCGCAGGTACAACGCCGGCAGTTTTTCCGGCAGACGCTCGATACTGTTGAAGGCCACCACGTTGCGCCGGCCGAATATCCTCTCTGCATAGGAGTCCGCGTTGGAATCGAGCGCAATACAGAAGGCGTCGATACCTGTCCGGTTCAGCGCGTGTATGGCAGCCCGTGCATCCTCGACCAGATAATCGCCATCGTCCACATCCACATCCGAGGGTTCGCCGTCCGTTATGAGAAGTAGCAGGCGGCGATAGGTCTGCTGGCGTGCGAGGTCAGCCCCCGCGTGGCGGATGGCCGCGCCCAGCCTTGTCGACAAACCGCTCTGCAACCCCGCGAGCCGCGCCAGCGCCGCGTTGTCATAGGGTTTGGCGAAATCCTTGACGCGCAGGTAGCGCACGTCCTCGCGCGTGTCGGAACAGAAGGCGGCAATGGCGAAGGGATCGCCCAGGCCGTCCATGGCATGCGCCATAAGAGCTGCCGCGTGACGCTCCACATCGAGCACCGAACGCGCCGCGCCCGCCACGGCTTCGCCGGTCGAATGCGAGACGTCTATCAGGAGGTGCACGGAGAGATCACGGTTGCGCCTTTCATAGCGGCCATGCACGCGAGGATCCGGTGTCTCCCCCATCCGCCGCGTGATGGCGGCCTCGATGCAGGCGTCGAGATCGAGGAACTCGCCATCGGTCTGCCGCCGCACGCGCTCCTGCCGGCTGATGCGCGAGGCGCTGATGAGCGCTTTCAGCCGTTCGGTCAGGTCCGCGCGCTCTTCGAGCATCCGCGTGATCGTCATCGGGGCTGCCGCCTTCGGCGCATATTCCCGCAACGCACACCATTCGGGTCGCTCGCGCCCCGTCACATGGTCGAACTCGGGATAACGCGCCACCAGAATCCCGTCTTCCTCCGCCGCACGCAACGACAGGCGATTCAGCTCCTCCTCCTGCTGCTCGGGGTCGGGCTCCTGGCGATCGGTCTCCCCTTCGTCCCGCTCCTCGGTCTCGATGCGCGCCGTCTCGATCATCTGCTCCATCTCGAACGCCGCCTGCTCCTCCTGATCGGCGAAATCCCACAGGCCCAGAGTGTCGTCGCGGTAGGCAGGTTGCACCACATAGGACTTGGCATCGAACTGCAGACGCATCTGGCCGAGATCATTGCCCAGAAGACCGCCGATCTGGCGGCTGAACTCCTGGTCGCGGGGGTCGGCGGCAAACGCCTCCTCGAACAAACGCCGGCCTTTTCCCACCCAGCCATCGGGATCCTCGTAACCGTCGTCGATCAGCGCGCGCGCCAGACGCGCCATCAGGCCCACCGCAACACCCGCACCGCCAGGCCGAGCCACGTGAAATGGGCGCCAAAGCGCAGCCAGCCCCGGCATCTCCGCCATGGCCAATCGCTCGACACGAGCGTCCTCGATCAGCGAGATCATTGCCACCTGAAGCGGCTTCAGCTTGCCGAGCGGAAACGGCTTTGTCGTGAACTTATGATGCGCACCGACATGAGCCATCGCCGCAAGATAGAGATTGCGGCTCTCTTCAGCGGCAAAGCCGGCAAAAGCCGGCGGCACGCGAATGACCCCGCCACCAAAACCAACCCGGCGACGCAGATGGTCCGGAGCGTCGCGCGGCACCTCGCGAATGGCAGGCCGCAAGCCCCAGAGCGCGGTGAAATAGGCCTTCAACCGCCCTTCCAGCGCCAGGAAATCAGTCATGCCGGCTTCCCGGTCCAGGAAGTGACGCGCCTCTTCGTCCTCCCGACGGAAAAAGGCAAGACGCCGCTCAGGCTTCCCTCGCCCGGTCGCCAGCCCCATGCGCACGAAAGCCTCGAAGCCCGCCCGATCAAGCACCGCCAGAAGCTCGCTCGTACCGTCGAGAAGGGCCAGAACCGATTCAGGCGCTTGCCGTGCCACCTGCTCCACCTGCTCGAACCAATGCGCCAGATCCTCCGGCAGAAAAAGCCGCCCGCTTGCGGCAAGCGCTGCTTCGGGCACGCCTACGGCGGCGCGGCGGCCTGCGCGAATGGCCAGTTCCGAAACGCAGCGTCCAAGGCGCAATGCGGACTGCGGAGAAGCCTGCAGCGCGAGATCGACGCCATGCCGGCGATAGGCGTCGGTGACCGCGAGGCCATATCCTGCCTGTTCTATCCGGTCGAGCGCCGCCCGCCACGCACCATGCCATTCGCCCGGAAAGGCACGCGCCTCCTTCGGCATGGACGCCTCGTCATGGGCGCTGCCGATACGGTCGCCGATATCCATCGTCGAAAGGCTCACAAGCACGCGGCGATTGCCGCCGTCAATGCATCGCGCAGTTCCGGATCGTCCGTGATCGGCAGAACCATCGCGACCTGGCAGGCCTCCGCCGGCGCAATGCCCTTGGCGATGAGCAGGCCGGCATTGATCAACATGCGCGTCGAGGCGCCCTCATCAAGTCCATGTCCCTTGAGATTGCGCGAGCGCTGGGCGATGCGCACCAGCATGTCGGCGGTACGTCGCTCGATACCCGCTTCACGGGCGACGATTTCCGCCTCGATGGCGGGTTCGGGATAGGAAAAGGCGATGGCCCCGAAACGTTGCTTGGTGGATTCCTTCAAATCCTTCAGCACGCTCTGGTAGCCGGGATTGTAGGAAATGACGACCTGGAAATCGGGATGGGCCGGCAGGACCTCATTCTTCTTCTCAAGGGGAAGGATGCGCCGGTCGTCCGTCAGCGAATGGATGACCACCGTAGTGTCCTGGCGCGCCTCGACGATCTCGTCGAGATAGCAGATCGCGCCCAGCCGCACGGCCAGCGTCAGCGGACCGTCGTGCCACACGGTACCCTCGGCATCGAGCAGGTAGCGGCCGACGAGATCGGAAGCGGTCATGTCCTCGTGACACGACACGGTGATCAGCGGGCGCCCGAGCCGCCAGGCCATATGTTCTACGAACCGCGTCTTGCCGCACCCGGTCGGCCCCTTCAGCATGATCGGCATGCGCGCCTGATAGGCGGCGTCGAAGAGCTCGACCTCCTGCCCGACCGGGCGATAGTATGGTTCGTTGGCGATCCGAAATTCAGCCAGATGGTCTGTTTGCGCGGCGATGGCTCCGGCACCGGACAGGGAAATCATGCGTCAGTCTTCCTTTCGGGGTTCCGCCGCAGCACCTCCTGAAAAGGCACTGCGGCGTCCGGGAGGATGCCCGCGCATCCGGCGCGGGCACGGATTGTCCGATGCGTCTCAGCGGTGCCCGGAACCATCGCTGGGAATGCCCTCGATCGGGCATTCCTCGGTTCCCACGCTGGTGCGCGTCATGGCCTCGACCATCTCTCGCGTCCCTTCGGGATCGTTGACCCAGTTGGCATAGAAATTATACGGGCAAGCGGCCACGCCCCGGTCGCCATCGCCGGAGTTGATCATGCCGGTGTAGCCACGATGCAGCAGCTTGAAGAGGTGGTTCTGCGACTGCATGTTCTTGCGCGCGTCACGGATGGCCGAGACGGAGAGCTGCGCATACTGGATGCCGTTCTCCTCAGTCCCGCATTCGCCCAGCGTACGGCCATCGAAACCGATGATCGACGAATGGCCGAAATAGGAATAGACGCCGTCGAAGCCGGAAGCGTTGGCCACCGCCACATAGCTGTTGTTGGCCCAGGCCATCGACTTGGAGATCAGGATCTGTTGCTCCTTGGCCGGATACATGTAGCCCTGGCAGCGAATGATGAGCTCCGCGCCGCGCATGGCGCAGTCCCGCCAGATTTCCGGATAGTTGCCGTCGTCGCAGATGATCAGGCTGATCTTCAGCCCCTTCGGCCCCTCCGTGACATAGGTGCAATCGCCCGGATACCAACCCTCGATCGGCACCCAGGGCATGATCTTGCGGTATTTCTGCACGATCTCACCCTTGTTGTTCATCAGGATGAGCGTGTTGTAGGGCGCCTTGTTGGGATGCTCCTCATGGCGCTCGCCGGTCAGCGAGAAGACACCCCAGACATTCGCCTTCTTGCAAGCCTCGGCGAAAATCGCCGTCTCCTCGCCGGGCACCTGCGAGGCGGTTTCATACATCTCCTTGGAATCATACATGATCCCGTGTGTCGAGTATTCCGGGAAGATGACCAGATCCATGCCCGGCAGGCCGATCTTCATCCCCTGGATCATGTCCGCGATGTTGCGGGCGTTGGCCAGCACCTCCTGTCGCGTGTGCAAACGCGGCATCTTGTAATTGACGACCGCGACGCCGACCGTGTCCTTGCTGCTCGAAATATCGCCGTGATACATTTTCTCATTTCCTCCTGTTGGATTTCCGCCACGTCGTTCAGACGACGAGGTGTTCGTGGATGAGGTCGTCGGTAAGGTCCGTGATGCCGCCGGCGACCGCGACGCTGCCCCGGTTGAGGATGGCGAAACGGTTCGATGCGCGGCGCGCGAACTTGAGGTTCTGCTCGACAAGGACGATGGTCAGTCCCTTGTCGCGATTGAGATCGATCAGCACCTCTTCGATCTGCTCGACGATGTTCGGCTGGATGCCCTCCGTGGGCTCGTCGAGCAGCAGGATTTTCGGCTGCGAGAGCAGCGCGCGGGCGATCGCCAGTTGCTGCTGCTGACCGCCCGACAGATTGCCCCCGCGCCTGTTGATGAACTGCTTGAGAATGGGAAAGAGCTCGAGCACCCATTCCGCGATGTCGCCACGGGCCGATTGCGCAGCGAAAGTGCCCACCATCAGGTTTTCACGCACGCTGAAGGCGGGCAGGATGCCGCGACCCTGCGGCACATAGCCAAGCCCGGCGCACGCGCGCTCATGGGTGGGCAGGCCGATCAACTCGCGGCCATCGAGCCGGACCGAACCGGTTGTGCGGCTCATCAGGCCGAGAACGGTACGCAGCAGCGTCGTCTTGCCGACGCCGTTGCGTCCCAGAACGCTGAAGAAATCGCCCGTGTCGACCGAAAGGGAAACCGATTGCAACGCACGGCTGCGGCCATAGAAACCGTCGAGATTGGCAAGCTCAAGCATGGCCGATCCCTCCCGATCCCAGATAGGCCTCACGCACCCGCTGGTCGCTCGACACCTCGTCCAGCGTGCCCTCCGCCAGGAGCTTGCCCTGGTGCATCACCGAAATCGTCTCGGCGATGTCACGCACGAAGCCCATGTCGTGCTCGACCACGATCAGCGTGTGCTGGCCGCGCAGCCGGTTGAACAATTCCGCCGTCTTGCGGGTCTCCTGCCCGGTCATGCCGGCGGTCGGCTCGTCCATCAGGATCAACGCCGGGTCCTGGGCGAGGATCAGGGCGATCTCCAGCCATTGCGTCTGCCCGTGCGACAGATGGGCGGCGGCCATCTCGAGCGCGTCGCTCAAACCGACCAACTCTGCCAGGCGCTCGATCTCGTTGTCATCCGTGCTGGCGCCGAAGCGGACAAGGTTGGCAAGCACTCCAGTCGGATGCGACTGGCCGATCTGCAGGTTCTCGCGCACCGTCAGTTCACGGAAAACGCTCGGTACCTGGAATTTGCGCCCGATACCGGCACGCGCGATCTCGTATTCCTTCAGTTCATGGATCGCCCTGCCCTCGAACCGGATCTCGCCGCCCGATACCCGCGTCTTGCCGCAGATAAGATCGAGCGCTGTGGTCTTGCCCGCGCCGTTCGGGCCGATCAGGCAGCGCAGCTCTCCCTTGTCGACGGTCAGGTCAAGACCGGAGACGGCCACGAAACCACCGAACGAAACACTGACATCGCACAGTGCCAGTTGATTGTTGCTCGCATTGTTCACGATGCGCTCTCCCCATGGGTGATGGCCTCGCCAGCCGGTTGCGATACCGGGGATGCCTTGGCAGCGGATCGCCGTTGAAAGCACGCCGTCAGCATCTCGAACGCACCGGCAATGCCTTTCGGCAGGAACAGGACCACGAGCACGAACAGGCCGCCCATGATCAGCATCCAGCTTTCGAGGAAGGTTTCGGATTCCGACAGCGCGCCCTGCACACCGGTGACGATCAGCGCGCCTATCGCCGCACCAAGCAGGCTTTGCCGGCCCCCGACAGCAACCCAGATGACCACCGAGAGGCTGAGCGGCACGCCGAGGAAGGTCGGCGAAGCAAACTCCATCACGATGGTGTAGAGCATGCCTGCCAGCCCGGCGATGCCGGCTGAAACCGCGAAGACGAATATCTTGTAGAGCGCCACGTCATAGCCGAAGAAGCGCACCCGGTCCTCCTGGTCGCGGATCGCCTGCAGGATCATGCCGGTCTTGCTCCGGGTGATCGCAAGGGACAGGAGCAGCACCGCAGAAAGGCAGAGTGCCACCAGATAATAAGTCGAGGAGGAATAGGCGTCGAAGGCAAGGCCTGCGACTTCGAACTGTGCAAGGTCGGTGATGCCGTTGAAGCCGCCGGTGAAGCGTTGCTGGTCGATGATCACCAGATTGACCACCACCATGGCCGCAAGCGTGATGATCGCCGCGTAAACGCCGGTGATGCGACCCCGGAACATGAACCAGCCAAGCAGGGCCGCGAAGGCTGCCGGCACCAGAATCCCCGCCAAGAGAGCAAAGGTCATCGAGTGGAACGGCGCCCAGAACCAGGGCAGTTCGGTAACGTTGTTCCAGACCATGAAGTCGGGAAGCCCGTCGCTGCCGGTGTGCACCGGCACGGTGCCGAGCTTCAGCGCCATGGCCATGCAATAGGAGCCAAGGCCGAACGTCGTCGCCTGCCCCAGATTGAGGATGCCCGCATAGCCCCAGGACAGGCTGAGTGCGACGGCCAGCATGGCAAACACCAGGTAGCGGGAATATTTGTTGAGCAGGAACGCGTCGTCGAGAAACAGCGGCACCAGCAGAATGGCAACGCAGAACGCGCCGTAGAGCAGGGTTTGTTGGGCGGATTTGCCGGTCAGATTCATGATGCGGTCGGTCCTTCTGTCCGGAGCCCGTCACGTACGCACACGCGCAGCGAACAGGCCTTGCGGGCGGAAACGGATGAGGATGACGATGGCGAGCAGAACCACGGCCTTGGCGATCGTGTCGTTGCTGTGGAACGCCAGGAAGCCCGAAAGCTCGCCGAGGATGCCGGAGCTTGCTACGGTGCCGAACAGGCTCTGCGCGCCCCCCAGCACCACCACCATGAAGGCGTCGACCACATAGGTCGTGCCCATTTCCGGCGACACGCTCTTGAGTGGTGAAACCAGCGCTCCGGCAAGCCCTGCAATGCCCGCGCCATAGGCGAAGGTCGCCCGATAGACGCGGCCCGAATTGATGCCGAAGCTCGAGGCGATATCGCGGTTCTGCGTGATGGCGCGCAGCTTCAGGCCAAAGGTGGTGTGGCGATAAATGTACCAGGTCAGCGCGAAGAGACTGAGCGCCAGACCAAGAATGAACAGGCGATAAGCCGATTCCGTTGCGCCGAAGATGTTGACGCTGCTGCTGAGTGCTGCGGGCATCTCCACATAACGCAATTCGCCGCCGGCCATCAGCCGCACTGCCTGCTGCGCCATCACCCCGATACCCCAGGTGGCCAGGATCGTATCGAGCGGTCGGTTGTAGAGGTGGCGGATGACCAACGCCTCGATAATCCACCCGAACAGCGCAAGCGCGATGAAGATCGGCACAAGGCTGGCGATGAGGCCGAGCCCGAATTCCGTTTGCAGGAACCAGGCGCAGTAAGCGCCAAGCATGACAAATTCGCCATGCGCGAGATTGATGACGCCGGTGACACCGTAGATGACGGCAAGGCCAAGCGCCACGAGCATCAGGATCGAGGCTATACTGAGGCCGGTCAGAAGCTGCGATACGACAAGTTCCATCTGCCTGCTTTCGAAAACTGTGAACGGATGGGCGACGGCGCCGGGGGCGCCATCGCCTCTCGGGCGCTGCGCGTCAGACTTCCTTCAAGCCTTCGGCGGTGCAGCTCTGATTGGCATATGCCTTGTAGGGATCGGGCTCCAACCAGTCGGCCGACTGTTTCAGTATCTCGAACTGCCCGTCGGGCTTGCAGCGGCCGATCTTTGGGCGCAGCCATGTGTGCAGGTTTTCCGGCTCGACCTTGACGAGCCCTTGCGGCGCCTGGAACTGCTCACCCTTGACGGCCTCGCGGATCGTGTTCGGGTCGATGTCGCTGGCCGCAAGCTTCTCAACCGCCTGCTTGAACAGATAGATCTGGAAGTAGGACGGTTCGGAGACGAAATGCGTGACCTTGTCGCCGCCCCAGCGAGACCGATAGGCCTCGACGAACTTCTGGTTCTCGGGCGAATCCCAAACCATGAAATACGGCGCGGAGGTGAAATGGCCTGCAGCGGCCGCACCGCCCATGGCGGCGACCTCATTCTCCGATGTCGTGAGGCTCGCCATCGGCATGGTCTCGGGATCGAGGCCGGCCGCGTGGTACTGCCGATGGAGCGCAACGACTGAATCGCCCACCACCGTCGAGAAGATCACATCCGGCTTTTCAGCCTTCAGCTTGTTGATGACGGAGGAGAATTCCGAATGACCGAGCGGCACATATTCCTCGGCGACCACCTCGCCGCCGAGCTCTGCCAGGAGCTTCTTGCAGTAGTTGTTCTCTTCCTTCGGATAGATGTAGTTGGAGCCGATCAGGTACCAGCGCTTGCCGAAGTTCTCCAGCAGCCACGGCACGAAATCGTCCTGCTGCTGATTGGGCACTGCCCCGGTGTAGATCACGTTCTTCGAGCATTCACGGCCCTCATAGAGGGTCGGATACCAATAGAGATTGTTCTGCTTCTCGAAGACAGGAAGAACCGCCTTGCGGCTGGCCGACGTGTAGGAGCCGAACACGGAAACGCATTTGTCGGACAGCACCAGCTTGCGCGCCTTTTCGGCGAAGGTCGCCGGGTCGGATGCCGGATCTTCCACGACCGGGACGATCTCCATTCCGTTAATGCCGCCGGCGGCATTGATCTCCTCGATCGCCATGATCGTCGCCTTGTTGAGCGACTCCTCGATGATGGCTGTCGTGCCGGTCAGCGAAAACAGGACGCCGACCTTGATCTGGCCGTTCTGGGCACGCGCCAGCATGCCATTCTTCGACCAGATATGGGGAAAGCCGCCGAGGGAGGCCGCGCCCAACGCCGCCGTGCCTTGAAGAAACTTACGCCGATTGGTTGTCACCTTTATTGCTCCCTGAAAATAAAAAAGCCCCGAAACGCTGCTGCCTTGCGGCAGCTCGTTTCGGGGCTTCGTCGCCTCTGATTTTTCGTTGCGGCGTCCCTGCCGCAAGCACCTTCACTATGGTTCGGACAACAAAAAACCCCACGTCCCGCTTGCGCGAAATCCGTGGGGTCCCATTACCCGTATGTGCGCGGCACCGTTGCCGCGAAAGACACTGAAAAGCTAGCTAAGAAGTTCGTGTGAGTCAATGATCGCATTGGCCACGGCGCCGATAGTCACCCGTCGCTCCATCGCTTGCCGCCGCAGATAGTTGTAGGCCTCCTCTTCCGTAACATCCTTCATCCGGATGAGCAGGGATTTGGCCCTTTCGACACTGCGCATTGTGCGTAGGTTTTCATCGAGCTTGTCGATCCGACCGCGCAGCCGTTTTTCGTAAAGGAAATGGCCGCGTGCCAACGCAACGCAGGTTTGCGTTGCACGCGGCGTAGCCGGATAATGCAACACGCCATGGGCCGCGCAATTGTGAATGAGCTGCAGATCAAGCTCTCCGGTGCCGCAATCGATCACCACCAGCGCCGCCTCGGGTTCGCCCGGAATCCAGGGAATGCGCTGCGGCAGGTCCTCGGTCAGCGTGCAGAAGACGAGATCGAACTGCACTGGGATTTGTGGCGGCATTGGCCAGATATGGCGAACATTGCAGCGCAGGCGCTGCAGTTCGCGCATGAGCCGCTCCCCCTCCTCGTCGCGCTTGGCTATGATGGCGACGTCGAGATTCCAGAATGCCTTTTGCTGAGCCTGGACATTCGACTGGCCGGCGCTGGCCGCAGTTTTATGCGATGGGCCACGCTTGCCTGCAGCGTGATCGTATCTTGCCATTTTGTGCGTCTCACCTGGAACGTTTTCTCGTGGTCCGATGATACCGGGACTGTTGTTCAGCTGTATTCGAGGCATCGTCCATACCCGATCAGATAAGGATCAGCCTTCACACTCGTCGGCGATTCATAGACGATGTCGAACTGACCTTGCCGATTGGCCCGGCCGATACGGGTCCAAAGATCCGCATGGCCCCAGATGGGATTGATCGACACACCACCTTGCGGCGCATCGAACTCCGACCCCATGACGCTGTCGCGCATGAGATTGGTCTCCATCGAGTTGGTTTTCTCAAGCGTCTTTGCAAAGACGTTGACCTGAAAATAGGATGCCTCGAGGCACATATTGGTCGGCTCATCCTCGCCATAGCGCTTCTTGTAGCGATTGACGAAAGTGGTGTTGCTGTCATTGCCGACACCCTGGAAATATGGAGCGGCGGTCAGGTGTCCCTCCCCCACGTCGAAGCCCATGGCACGAACCTCGGCCTCCGAAGTCGTGAGGCTTGCGATGGGGGTCACTTTCGGGTCGAGCCCCATATCCGCATAGGCCTGGTAGAGAAAGATCGTTGCCTCCCCGACCACGGTCGAGAAGATCACATCGGGCTGGACCTGCTTGATGTCGCGCATGATCGGCACGAAAGCGCTGCGGTCGGCGCCAAATTTCACATAGCGCTCGCCCACCACGCTGCCGCCCGAATGGCGGATCAACTCGCGCATGATGCGATTGGATTCGCGCGGGTAGATGTAATCGGAGCCGACGAAGTAAAAGCGCGTGCCGTAGAGCTCCATGAGCGTGCGGCAGAGCTGCACGCTGTTCTGGTTCGGCGTCGCGCCCGTATAGATGACGTTCGATGAGAATTCGAAGCCCTCATAAAGGGTGGGATACCATAACAGTCCGTCCAGTCGCTCGACCACCGGCAGAACGGCCTTGCGGCTCGACGAGGTATAACAGCCGAAGATGGTACTGACGCCATCCTCGACCATGAGTTTCTTGGCATAAAGACCATAGGCCCTCGAATCCGAACCCGGGTCGTAGACGACCGGTTCGACCGGGCGACCATTGATGCCACCTGTATCGTTGATTTCGTCTATGGCAGTCATCGTTCCCCGGAGCTGGGTCTCCTCGATCACGGCCATGAAGCCCGTGCGCGAAAAGAGAATCCCGACACGCCAAGGTTCGGAAGTGTTGTTTGAACGCATCAATCACACTCTCCCATTTTTCCCGGCCGCGCGTTCCCCGGCGCGGCCTGTGAAAACGAACGACGCTTTGTTTTTCTATGCGTCGCTCGCCAGAAGCTCTTTGAGCTTTTCGTCCAGAAACGCGACATCGACCGGGCTGGTACCCGGACCACCGGCGAAATGTCCCCAGACGGATTCGATCGGGATCAAGGTTGCGTTCGGCATATGCGCAACTTCGATCTCGCTGTCTGCGGGCGGAAAATAGAGATCCGTCCGTCCCGGCATAACATAGGCCTTTGCCTTGATCGCGCCGAGTGCTTTTTTGAAATCGCCGGCATAGAGCTCGTTGGCGCTGATATCGCCATTCTGCCAGGTCCACAGCATGGTGAGCAGATTGTTGGCATCCTTCGGCAGGAAGAAGCCCTCCCAGAACGAAACCAGGAAATCCTCGAGCGATGAATAGCCGAGCGTATTGAGGTCCAGTTCCTGCCGGTAAAAACTCTGCGAAAAGCCCCAGCCCGCATAGACACGGGCCATGGCGCGCAGGCCGCGTTCCGGCTTGTCCTGATACCAGCCTTCCCTGAAGGCGGCGTCGGCGGTCAGTGCTGCCTTGACGCCTTCGAGGAAGACGAAATTGTGCCGCGAGCACTTGGCCGAACCGCAGAATGGAGCAATGCGCTCAACCATGTCGGGGAACATCGCCCCCCAATGGAAGGTTTGCAGCGCCCCCATCGACCAGCCCGTGACCAGCTTGATGGTCTCGACGCCGAACTTTTCCGTCATCAGCTTGTGCTGCGCACGAACATTGTCATAGGCCGTGACATGGGGAAAGCGCGCCGCATTGTATGGCTCTGGCGTGTTCGAAGGGGAAGACGACAGACCATTGCCGAGCATGTTCGGAATGACGATAAAGTATTTGTCCGGGTCGAGCGCCATCCCCTTTCCCACGAGCCATTCATTGTCGACATGCTGACCTGAATACCAGGTCGGATAGACGATGACATTGTCGCGTTTCGCATTGAGCTTGCCGAAGCTCTTATATGCCAGCTTGCAATCGCGCAGCGTCGCTCCGCCCTGCAATGTAAAATCACCCAGATCGAAAATCTCGTGGTCGGCCATGGCCGGCAATCCTCCAGTTGAATGAGACAAAAAACGGAACCGCCGGAAGACGGCTCCTGTTGCGTCACGCTAAGCGCCTGCGCGGGCGGCAACGGGCATGCGGTTGATCACGGCATAGGCAATGCCGCCGGCAAGCCCCGCCGAGATCGCCGTAGACAGATACGGCGCATAGAATTCCACGATTACGGCGACCAGAGAACCGAAGCCCCATGCGATGAAGGCCGTGGGCCGCCAGTCGCGGTCGATTTCGGCGTTGCAACGATGAATATACTGATCGACGAGGATGATGGCGCCGATTGGCGGCACCAGAATGCCGAGCAGCGAGAGCCACTGGATGAAGAAAGCCCAGACATTCCCCGCCGCAACGGCAATACCGATGGCGCCCAGAACAACGGCGAAGACGCGCATACGGCTGTTGAGGATACGGGACCAGCCAGTGGCCGCGTTATAGAGACAGTGGGCGCAGACGGAACCAAGATTGCAATACAGGAACAGGAAGGCGAGCACGCTGAGCAATGTCGCCTGCTTGGCATTCATGTAGCCGAACATGTTGTCGGCGCCGAACGGGTTTGCGTCCGGCACCGCGAGCGCCGCCGTCATGATCCCTCCCACCAGCATGGCGCACAGATTGGCGAAGGGAAAGGCGCTGAACGTGGCGATGATCGAGCTCTTCTTGTCCTTGGCCCAGCGATTGAAGTCGGCACTCACAGTACCTGCATCGATGAACAGCGCGATCACGACAGTCAGCCCGATGCCCATCGACATCGAAGCGGCACCGTTATTGCCGGGATAGGCAAGGATCGCATCCCATGTGGTGGTGGAGGCGGCATCGAATACAACCCAGCCTCCCAGAACGACGAACAGCGGCACCGAAACGAGGCCGATCAGGTGCAGGCCGTGCACACCGACAAAGGTGATGCCGATATAGAGCAGGCCCGCGATGATCGTCATCGCCACATAGTTCAGGTCGTATGCGGTGCTGATCAGAGACCCCGTGATGCCGGTTTGCACGGCATACCAGCCGAGCAACAGGGTCGAAAGCAGCCCCGAGGCCAGCATATAGCCCTTGCGACCGAAGACGACACTCGCCAGAAGCGCGAAATTCATGCCCCGGCTGGTGCCCAGAACGCCAAGCGCCCCCACATAGGCGAACATGATGAGATTGCCGATCACCATCGCCCAGAGCGCATTGGTGAACCCCATGCCCAGCACCAGTATGGAGCCCGTCATGGCGCCGGTGATGATCATCGGGAAGCCGATCCACACGGTGGTGACGGAAAATGTGCTCCGCCGGGCCGATTGCGGAACGGGTTCATGTTCATATTCCTCGCCGAGGACGTGATCCACCTCGTCGAAGGCTTCGGCCTCATTGCTTGTCTTGCTCATAATCAGCCCCTCACTCGCTTTTTTTGTTTGGATGCCGCCATCGTTCGCCCTCCCGGGGCGTTGCATGGCAGCAGTTTTATTGAGCGCAAAAGAAAAGGCCTCCCCACGTCTCTGTTTCCAGAGGCATCGGGAGGCCTTTTCGCCTGCAATTTTTGCCGGCTACATTGCCGCGCGAGAAACCGTCATCGGTTCGTTAAAAAAGTTAGCTCCCGGCAGGAACTGTGTCAATCCCGCACAGGCGTGGATGCTCCGGCTGACGCGGCACATCGCTCACCCCGGTCGAAGAAGGGTTCAAAAGCAAATGAAGTTAGCTGGAAAAGCAAGCGCCGTGCTTTGCGTGACGTGCCTCCCGTTTTTCGGAGCGTTTTGAACTGGAATTTTCCAATTATGATCCCTGCTATGGGAGAAGGAGAGTTCCATGAAGAAGTCGAAGTTCTCGGAGGCGCAGATCGCTTTCATTCTACGCCAGGCGGATGAAGGCACGTCGGTCGCGGAGGTGTGTCGAAAGGCGGGCATCAGCGATGCGACCTTCTATAACTGGCGCAAGAGGTATGGCGGACTGACGCCGTCGGAGGTCAAGCGGATGCGCCAGCTCGAGGATGAGAACAATCGGCTCAAGAAGATTGTCGCAGATCTTACGCTCGACAAGGCGATGCTGCAGGATGTCCTGTCAAAAAAGCTCTGAAGCCTGTTCGCCGCCGCCTTCTTGTGGATGAAGTTCGAGAAGACTGGAAGGTGTCGATCCGTCGTGCCTGCGCCTGCCTGCGGATCGACACCTCGCTCTATCACTACAAGTCGAAGCGTGGCGACCAGGCCGCCCTGAAGGTCAGGATCAAGGAGATTGCAGCGACACGCGTGCGCTATGGCTACCGGCGTGTCCATGTTCTGCTGCGGCGAGTGGGCTGGACCGTGAATGCCAAGCGAATCTACAGGCTTTACAAGGAGATGGGACTGCAGTTGCGCAACAAGACGCCGAAGCGGCGCGTGAAGGCGAAACTGCGAGAAGACAGGACCGAAGCCGTACATTCGAACGATGTGTGGGCCATGGACTTCGTTCATGACCAACTGGCAACCGGCCGCAAGATCCGTGTGCTGACCGTCGTCGATACCTTCTCCCGGTTCTCGCCGGTGGTCGATCCGCGGTTCAGCTACCGAGGAGAAGATGTGGTAGCGACGCTTGAGCGGACCTGCCGTTCAGTTGGCTATCCGAAGACGATCAGGGCTCCGAGTTCATCTCCCGTGACCTTGATCTGTGGGCCTATCAGCGCGGCGTCGAACTGGACTTCTCACGTCCGGGCAAGCCCACGGACAATGCCTACATCGAGAGCTTCAACGGCAAGTTCAGGACGGAGTGCCTCAACGCCCATTGGTTCCTGACACTTGACGACGCCCGCTCGAAAATGGAGGGATGGCGTAAGGACTACAACACTGTCCGCCCGCACAGCGCAATCGGCAACAAGCCGCCGATATCGCTCATGAAAGGCTCGTCGGCCGATTCCGCCGCATGAGATACCACCCTCGGAAGTTCCGGTTCGGGGCGATCCAAAGTCGGGTAGAACGTCACAACGTGAACAGTGTCCAGTTATGAATGAGGGCTGATCGGGGGCAACGTCAAGGGCAATGGCAAAGATGCCGCGCGGAGAAGATCGATCAGACCGGCGTGATCAGCGATTTATGTAGGAATTTGGTTGCGGGGGCAGGATCTAATCTTCACTTGCTGCCCGAGCAAGTAAAGATGGTTGCGGGGACCAGCGTCGATCATAACTTGCAATCGACGCAAGCAAAGATGGTTGTGGGAGCCGGAAGCCATCTTTGCTTGCTGTTCCGTGCGGCAGCGTAGTCAATCGAAGAATATCCAAGTTTTGACGGCTAACGGCAATTATGATTTTTGGACACTATGTGCCAAGCTTTAGACTAGCGGAAATTATAAGCGCAGCCCACGAGAAAGCAACCTATCCGGATGCTGCGCGCGCAACCTCTGGCATCCGGGGGGCATTGTTGCAGAAGTCGTGGCTTGGCCGGACGCTCCCCTTTCCCCGCTGTGTTCATGCCACGCGTTCGATCTCGGCAGTGCCGAGTGCATTGAAGCGGTTCATGAGTGCTACGCGGATCTGGACCTCGGCGGTTTGGCGATCCGGATCACGTGATGTGATGCGTTCCCCGAATGCCTTGAGACACTTCATCTTTGCCTCTATCCGACTTCGGGCGTGATATCCGGACCAGCGCTTCCAGGCTGCCCGCCCCAGGCGTTGTGTCGCCTTGAGGATCTCGTTGCGAGCCTTGGCGGCGGGGCAGTTCTCCCGCCATCGCCGCCCGTTCTTACGGATGGGTATGACCGCTGTGCCGCCGCGCTCCAGGATCGCGGTGTGACATCGCCTTGTGTCAAAGGCACCGTCTCCGGTCACGGTGCCGATCTGCTCATCGGGCGGGATCTGGTCCAGCAGGTGGGGCAGAACGGGGCTGTCTCCCTTGTCGCTCGAGGTGAACTCCACCGCCCGAATGTCGCCGGTGGCCGTGTCCATCGCCAGATGGACCTTGCGATATTGGCGTCGGCGCTGTGTGCCATGCTTGCGTGCAAGCCATTCCCCATCGCCGAGGAACTTGATCCCGGTGCTATCCACCAGCAGGTTCAGCGGACCCGGCGCACGGCGGTTCGATATCTGTACCGTAATGCGCTTTTGCCTGCGGCTCAGCGTCGAAAAGTCAGCCACCGGCCAGTCCAGACCGGCCCGATGATCACCGAGGCAGCGGCGCAGAAGGCTGCGGCAATGATCGACCACGCGGTGGCAGCAGGAGCACGGGTGCTGGCGGGCCACCATCGCAGCGGGGCGGTCCATGCGCCCACCGTGCTGGAAAACGTGCCCCACGACGCCGCGCTGTGGTGCGAGGAAGCCTTTGCCCCGGTGGTGACGCTGGAACCCTTCGACAGCTTCGACGAAGCCATCGATCTGGCGAATGCCATCGAATTCAGCCTGCACGCGGGGATCTTCACCACGAACCTTGATTGCGCGCTTGCCGCCACTGCCCGGATCGAAGCGGGCGGCGTAATGGTCAATGATTCCTCGGGCTATCGCTTCGACGCCATGCCTTTCGGCGGATTCAAGTACGGCAGCCTCGACCGCGAGGGGGCCTGCTTTGCCTATGAGGAGACGACCCAGCCGAAAGTCATCTGCATCCACGGAAGCCAGCGCCGATAGCGGCGGGGCGGGGCGCAATCTTTCTGTCGCCGCGATGAAACCTACTTGTTCAATCCATCATGCAAACCGACAACTGTATTGATCTTTGCGCTGCCCATCCTCGGTCCGTAACCTCGCGCACAAGCAAAGATCTGGAGGATGGGAATGGCCCTGCAAGCAGCACCCGAAACACCTGCTACGACACAAACGAGGATCGGCTTGTCCACCGAAGCCGCAAGCCGCATCCTGAAAGCGGTCGAGGATCGCTTCGAACAGGAGATCGCCTTCCTGACCCGGCTGGTTCGCTGCCCGTCTCTCCGGGGCGACGAAGGCGCCATCCAGAGCATCGTCGCCGCAGCCCTTGAGGAGCGGGGCTATGATGTACGCAGCTTTCCGGTGGACACCGGCTTGATCGGGACGCATCCCGCGTTTTCGCCCACAACCTTCGACCTGGGGGACTCCCGCATCGTCGTCGGCCTCCAGGAGCCCGCGACAGCCACGGGCCGGTCGCTGGCTCTGAACGCCCATGTCGACGTGGTTCCCGTCGGCATGGAGAAGCACTGGAGCGTCGGCCCCTTCTCGGGCCTGCGCGAGGGTGACTGGCTCTACGGCCGCGGCGCGGGCGACATGAAGGCGGGGCTGGCCGCGAACATCTTCGCCCTCGACGCCATTGCGGCCGCCGGCACAGATTCAGTCAGTGATCGAGGAGGAGACCACCGGCAACGGCGCGGCAACCGTGCTGGCAAAGGGATACAGGGCCGATGCCGTCCTGACTGTCCGGCGTCAGCACTGATGGGACCAAATCGGCTTAACTGAGAACGGAGGATTTCTGGTTCATCGTAGCCTTTCAAAGGAGCGAAGATGAGACAGAAATCCGGAACCGGGAAAGCGCCGGCAGAGCAGGTCATCAAAGACATCCGCCGCGCAACCCGCAAGCAATATTCGGCCGAGGAGAAGATCCGCATCGTGCTGGAGGGCTTGCGCGGCGAAGAGTCGATCGCGGCGCTGTGCCGGCGCGAGGGGATCGCGGAGAGCCTTTATTACACCTGGTCGAAGGAATTCCTGGAAGCCGGCAAGAAGCGGCTTGCCGGGGATACGGCGCGCGCCGCCACCAGCGACGAGGTGAAGGTTCTGCGCAAGGAGGCGCGCGATCTCAAGGAGGTCGTCGCCGAGCAGGCGCTGGAACTGCGGATTCTTAAAAAAAGCATGATTGCGGATGGGGGCGACGACGAATGAGATACCCCGCATCCGAGAAGCTGGAGATCATTCGGCTCGTCGAGCAGTCGCATCTGTCGGCGCGGCGCACGCTGCAAAAACTCGGTATTCCGCGCTCGACCTTCAATCGCTGGTATGACCGTTTCCTGGCCGGCGGTGTCGATGCGCTGGAGGATCGCAGGCCCCGGCCGAACCGGGTCTGGAACCGCATCCCCGAGGAGAAACGCGATCAGATCATTGAGCTGGCGTTGAACGAGCCGGAGCTGTCGCCACGGGAACTGGCGGTCACCTTCACCGACACGAGGGGCTACTTCGTCTCGGAATCCTCAGTCTATCGCCTGCTCAAGGCCCACGACCTGATCACCAGCCCCGCCTTCATCGTCATCAAGGCCGCCAATGAGTTCCACGACAAGACGACGGCGCCCAACCAGCTCTGGCAGACCGACTTTACCTACTTGAAGGTGATCGGCTGGGGGTGGTTCTACCTGTCGACCGTGCTCGACGACTTCTCTCGCTACATCATCGCCTGGAAGCTGTGCACCACGATGAAGGCCGAGGACGTCACCGACACGCTGACCATCGCGCTGCAGGCTTCTGCCTGCGACAGCGCCAGGGTGGTGCAGCGGCCGCGGCTGTTGTCCGACAACGGCCCCTCTTACGTCTCTTCCGACCTGGCCGCATGGCTATCCGACAAGGGCATGGAACATACGCGCGGGGCGCCCTGCCATCCTCAGACCCAAGGCAAGATCGAGCGATGGCACCAGACGTTGAAGAACCGCATCCTGCTCGAAAACTACTTCCTGCCGGGTGATCTCGAGCAGCAGGTCGCGGCGTTCGTCGATCACTACAACCACCGCCGCTACCACGAGAGCCTCGACAATCTCACCCCTGCCGACGTCTACTTCGGGCGCGGCGATATCATCACGCTGGAAAGGGAAAGGATCAAACGCGAAACCATCAAACAGCGCCGCTTGCTTCATCGAGATGCAGCGGCCTAATGTGACAAACCTGATGGACCAGAGCCTCCGTTAGCTCACGCCGCCTGTTGTCCCAAAAACCCTGACGACGGACAATGGTGCCCAGCCTGATCGTGCTCGCGATATCGCTGCTCGCCGTTGTGGCCACGTTCCTTTAAGCCGCGCGGCGGCCTCCGGAAGAACGCCGCGCATCGGCCCCGATCATGCAAGAAATCCGCATCGGTCGCCGCGATCTTTAGTTTGTCAGTTCATGATCGCATGCCGACAGTACCGTTCAATCGCACCGGTCGAAGCATGGCTTGACCGGACCAGTGGATCATCGATCTCGCGGTGTGGAACCGCTTATCGTTCAGGCCCCAACGAGTGCGCGATTGACGGCCAGCCATTGGAAGCCGGTTCGACAGCGCCTATATATCAATCTGGTTCCACAAAGTTTCTATCCGGCGTAGTCGACCGCCTCGCGCTGCTGGGCAGGGCGGCCATCATAAACAGGAGTATCGTCATGCGCAGGCCAGGTATTGTCGTGAACAAGAGCGATCACGCCCGGCTGTTGCAGCTTGCCAATGGCTTGCTGAACCGCAAACCGGAGTTGGTCGAGGAACTCCTGACGGAGCTGGAGCGCGCTCGCATCGTCGAGCGGGGCGAGACGCTACAGAAAACCCTCCAGATGGGTTCGATGGTCGAATACCGGACGCAGGATGATCAGACCCGGCGCGTGATGCTCGTTTATCCCGGCGATGCCGACATCGCACAGGGGAAGGTGTCGATTCTTACGCCGGTCGGTACTGCGCTGCTCGGACTTCGTGTCGGTCAAACGATGGAATGGGTCGCGAATGACGGTAGGTCTCACTGGCTGACTATTCTTTCCGTTCACCACGCGGAGGCAGACGTGCTCCAATGACGGCTTTGGCGCTACACCGGCATCGGACCGTTTCCTGAACCGGGCGGTGTTTTGCTTCGCCTGCCGCACTTTCCCAACAAATTCCCTCCAGATCCAGTCCCTTGCTTCGACATCAAATGGCCTGGAATCGACAAAATGGCTGATGCGGGCTCGACGCAGAGGTTCCGTGTCGAGCCCGTGAATGCGAAGAGCGTCGAAGGTCGAATGCAGCATGAATTTCGTCTATGACGTCAAAGCCGATTCGAGGCAGCCGTCGGCGTTCGAAACCCGACCGTGCTTCTCCATCAGTATTAGCGGTTCATCGCGGATCGCACCAACGATCCGGACAAGTTCCGGATCGTCGACGGTATCGGCGGCCTCGGCAAGACTGAACCATCGGCGTTTCCTCTGTCCGCGTTCCGGCCAATTGGTCAGCGTTCCGACAACGCGAAGGCTGAACAAGGTCACGCGTCGATGCTGCCTCACACCGTCCTCGCCTTGCTTGACGTAGCGATAGCTGGCGAGCGGATGCGAAACCACCTCTCCGATGACACCCGCCTCCTCAAACGCTTCCAGCGCTGCCGAGAGGCAGGGCGCCTTGCCCCTGGACAGCCATCCTTTCGGCACGATCCAGCGGCCTCGGGTCCTTGAGGTTATCAACAGGACCTGCACGTTGCCGTGCCTGTCTTTCCGCCATGGCAACACGCCGTATTGCTGCCCGGCCCCGGTCGAGGCCAAGTCTTGCAATCGGGCGGTACGTTCAGACGCGCGCCCGATCATAACGGGCTCCCCGTCGACGGTTCCGGCCTCAAGATTCCGGCTCTTGCCATCGGCGGAACCGGCCTGCCCGGACGGGCGCTGCCGGGCAGCTTGCACCACGGGCACCGGCGCGCCGCGCGAGGCAGATGACGACTGCACGAATGGCAGAACTGCAAGGGATGTGGATGTCTCACGGATACGCTCCATCGGAGCGGCGCATTCGCGCCGCTGAAATGAACCGCGTTGTCATGATACTCCCGGAGCGGGTCGATGTGCGGCGATCAGAAGTTCAAACAGGCGCCGCCCCGGGACGAAGACCGTGCTTCGCCGGCGAGCCTCGATAGCTTGATGAACGTTTCCATGCACATGCTCGCAATCTAGGCCCGAACCCTTCCGGATACAAGGGTCACGCATCGGCCGCGCAGGATATTTTTCTTTTTTTTCAGTAGTTTGACTTTTGAGGTAGCCGGACCGATATAAGGGCCATGAACACGCGCCATCATTCCGCCTGCACTCGATCCAGGCTCCGTCTGCTGATCGGCCACTGACCCTGGCCGGCTTTTCGCACATGTGAGAGCCGGGCCAGGGGAAACTCCTTCATATCTCCGTTCAACTTTCCGAACGTCAGCCTTCCGGAGAATTCCGGCCAAGGCCCACGAACGTTCGGATATTTCGACTGGTGTGAAAATGGCCAAGAGAAAAGGCAATCGCGAAGTTCGCAAACCCAAGCAGAGCAAGGAAAAGGAGACAGAGGCGACCTCGATTTCGTCTTTGAGCGCTGCATCGGCAATGCCTGGCAGGAAGAAATGATTACAAGGCGATGCGTCGATCCTGCCGGTTGCCGCATCGCCTTCGACAGCATGGACGTCAAGGCGTCATCTCACGGAGGTCGGCGTGGAAAGTTTGAAGCTGTTTCTCGAAATGGACGTTTCCCTGGACGCGATCGTCCCGCACAAGGATGCCGTACTGGCGCTTGCGGCGGATCGGTTGGCCGACAGGGCAGGCATGCGCTACGAGCACGCCAGGGACGCTCTGGTCGGCAGGGAAAAGCTCGGCTCGACCGCGCTTGGCCACGGCGTCGCCATGCCCCATGCAATGAGCCGACATTGCACCCGCCCCGCAGCCACCCTCATCGGGCTCGCCGCTCCGCTAGACTTTGACGCGCCTGACGACGAAGATGTCGATGTGGTGTTTGCACTGATCTGGCCTCAGTACCGCGCCCCGGAATTCCTCAAAGTATCCTCAGCTGTCAGCCGCGCGCTCGTCGATCCGGCCATGCTTCAGATGGTCCGTAGATCGGCCGCCCCGGATCTCGTTCGCAGATCGTTCTACTTCAACGCGAAAGCCGGCAGAGTTCGTGAGGGCAACGCGGCCGGGGATGGTGGCGTCATCCTGCCGACAGACCGATCTTCCTACCCGGAAGAATTTCAGGCCATCGCGCCTTGTCCGGTTCGGAGGGCCGCAAATGGACGGTAGAAGATGCACTTCCCGCCAGGCCATGAAGAACACATCGGCGGCTGCATCCGGCGACACCGGTAGTCTCCAGCCGCCTCACAACGAGATGCTTCTTTTCCCCTTGCTCGTCGGCACCAATGCAAACCACGCCCGTGGGTTGCCGTATTGCACGAGCCGGCACGATTCCCGGCGACGATATGGTAGCTACGACATCATCCTGATGGACACGGACAACGGTCCTGACCATACCGTGCGGGGCACCAATGTTTCCATCCACGCGGTTTCGGGCCTGAAATCAGCCTGGTGGAGCCTCAGACCCGGCGGCATAGCCGTCTTCTGGTCAGCGACCATCTCGGACGAGTTCGAAGACCGGTTCGACCGACTACCGTGGCAGTGGCGCCGTGACGACATCCGCCTCGATAGTGGTCGGGCCGACGCCTTTCACTATATGTACCTTGCAGACGCCTCTCTGGAAAACTTCTGGCCGCACTTGGGCAAGACAGACGACCGACCACAGCTTTTGCTCGACGGTGTTGGCTAGCATCAACGGAGAAAGGAGACCGAGGATGACGTCAAGGAGCTTGAAAATGACCGAATCCCGTCAGGAGCGATCGGACAGGATTGCCCGCGAACTTCTGCACGCCGAGCAACAGGCGCTGCGACGGAAGACGGCTCGTCTTCGTGCCTTGCGAATGGAAAAGGAAAGCACGACGAACTGAGCTGGTGGCACATCCGATGAACCGTCATCGCGGCTCACTTGCAGCGGAACTCACAGGAGAAAATCATGACCATAGAAGGAAAAGTCGTTCTGGTGACCGGCGCGGGCCAGGGCATCGGACGCGCGATTGCGCTGAGATTGGCTAACGATGGCGCCAACATCGCACTTGTGGACGTCAAGGACGACAAGCTGAAGGCCGTCGCCGATGAAGTGAAGGCGGCAGGCCGCAAGGCAACGACATTCGTGGCCGACGTCACCAGGCGGGACGAGGTCTACGCCGCCGTCGATCACGCGGAAAAGGAACTGGGTGGCTTCGATGTCATCGTCAACAATGCCGGTATCTCCCAGGTCCAGGCCCTGGCGGACGTGACGCCTGAAGAAGTGGGCACAATCCTCAAAGTCAATGTCGAGGGCGTTCTCTGGGGCATTCAGGCTGCGGCCAAGAAATTCAGGGAGAGGAAGCAGAAAGGCAAGATCATCAGCGCGTCTTCCATTGCAGGCCATGACGGCTTTGCCCTGCTGGGTGTCTACTCCGCCACCAAGTTTGCCGTTCGCGCTCTGACTCAGGCAGCGGCCCAGGAATTCGCCAGCGACGGAATTACCGTCAATGCATACTGCCCGGGCATCGTCGGAACCGACATGTGGGTCGAGATCGACCGGCGCTTTGCCGAGATCACCGGAGCCGAGGTGGGCGCCACCTACAAGAAATATGTGGAGGGCATCGCGCTGGGCCGGGCGCAGACGCCGGAAGATGTCGCGGCATTCGTCTCGTTCCTGGCCGGCCCCGATTCAGACTACATGACCGGACAAGCCCCCCTCATCGACGGTGGCCTGGTCTACAGATAGGCAAGCTGCATATCTGACGATCTCTGGCCCATGCTGTCGCCGGAAACATCCAGATCTGGCTCTTCGGCGGCAGCGCAGCCGTTCAGTGGCATTGCCAGTGACGGGAGACTTATGGTGTAAAATCAGCAAGGCAGATACAAGCTGCAAGCGACACCTGTGCACACCAGTCGGATCGCTACAGCGTTCTTTCCCATTCCTGTTAGGAGACAGCCATGTCAGATCAAGACAACCGCAACGATACCCGCGCCACCGGCTCGACGATGAGCACCGGAGCGCCGGCGGTGAGCGACCGCAATTCGTTGAGCATCGGCCCCGATGGCCCGGTCCTGCTACACGATGTGCATTTCCTCGAGCAGATGGCGCATTTCAACCGCGAGAAGGTACCCGAGCGCCAGCCGCACGCCAAGGGAGCCGGCGCGTTCGGCGTATTCGAGACCACCGAGGACGTCTCTACCTACACGAAAGCCGCCCTGTTCCAGAAGGGCGCCTCGACCGAGATGCTGGCCCGCTTCTCCACCGTCGCCGGCGAGATGGGCAGTCCCGACACCTGGCGCGACGTGCGCGGATTCTCGCTGAAGTTCTACACGAGCGAGGGCAATTACGATCTCGTCGGAAACAACACGCCGGTTTTCTTCGTGCGCGACCCGATGAAGTTCCCGCATTTCATCCGCAGCCAGAAGCGGCTGCCGGATTCGGGCCTGCGCGACAACCACATGCAGTGGGACTTCTGGACTAACAACCCCGAGACCGCGCATCAGGTGACCTATCTGATGGGCGTGCGCGGCCTGCCGCGCACCTGGCGCCACATGAACGGCTACGGCTCGCACACCTATATGTGGGTCAACGCCAAGGGCGAGAAGTTCTGGGTCAAGTACCACTTCCACACCGAGCAGGGCATGGAGTTCTTCAGCAATCAGGAAGCCGCCGACATGGCCGGCGCGGACGCGGACTTCCACCGCCGCGACCTGTTTGACGCCATCGCGCGCGGCGAGCATCCGAGCTGGATCCTTTCGGTGCAGGTCATGCCCTACGACGAGGCGAAGACCTACCGTCTCAACCCGTTCGACCTGACAAAGACATGGCCGCATGCCGACTATCCGTTGGTGAGGGTCGGCAAGATGACGCTCAACCGCAATCCGGAGAACTTCTTCGCCCAGATCGAGCAGGCGGCGTTCTCGCCCGGCAACACGGTTCCCGGCATCGGGCTGTCGCCGGACAAGATGCTGCTCGGCCGCGCCTTCGCCTACAACGACGCGCAGCGCAACCGCATCGGCACCAACTTCCACCAGTTGCCGGTGAACCAGCCCAAGGTGCCGGTGAACACCTACATGTTCGACGGCCACATGGCCTATCACCACAGCGGCAACGCGCCGGTTTATGCGCCGAACAGCCACGACCGCAAATGGGCGGACGAGACCGGTCCGGTCGCGGATGGCTGGGAAGCCGACGGCACGATGGTGCGCAGCGCCTATACGCTGCGCAAGGACGACGACGATTTCAGCCAGCCGGGCATCCTCGTCCGCGACGTCTTCAACGACGAGGAGCGCGCGGCGCTGGTCGACCAGGTCGCCGGCAGCCTGCTGGGCGGCGTCCGCGAGCCGGTGCTGAGCCGCGCCCTCGACTACTGGAAGAGCATCGACGCCGGGGTCGGAGCCCGGATCGAGGAGAAGGTGCGCAAGGGCGGCGCAGCAAAGCCCGCCGAAGGCATGGGCGAAGGTTGAACGTCTCGCACCTTGGCAGTATCGCCAAGGGATCAATCAGGGGCCGGAGAGCCGGAGACCTCATCAAAGGTCTCCGGCTCTAGCGCTAAGATTAGGCAGGTTTTAAGATTAGGCAGGTTTTAAGAAGGCGGCGACACATCCGCTGTTTCTCATTTGTGAACGGAGTGTCACGCCGCGTTCGCGCCCTGCCGCACTTTCGCCTCAACTTGGCGTCCTTGATGTCCGCGGCAAGCGGGAGAGCGCCGGTTCAGGCCGGCCGCCGAAGGAGCAACCGCCCCGGAAACTCTCAGGCACCCGGACCGCTTGTCGATGAACACTCTGGAAAGCGGAGCGGCCGCTCCCGCCGACGGTGTAAGTTGCGACAGGCTTCTCTTGGTTCGCAGCGAAACTCTCAGGCCGATGACAGAGGGGG
>SWCH01000611.1_pt1 | contig 56988 bp, 61 predicted proteins | sample 4690051 | NCBI WGS metagenome assembly SWCH01 (sample SAMN10267282, study PRJNA491770) | bioreactor metagenome | isolation source: DHS bioreactor inoculated with | place: Japan: off Shimokita Peninsula
TCTTGCAAATGCTGGATACGCTTCCGTGAAAAACTGAAACGCTCTAATTGGCGCCGCGGTAGATGTTGATGGCGTATTCGCGGATTTTCTTACGCAGCGTGTTGCGGTTCAGACCAAGCAGATCGGCCGCTTTCAGCTGGTTTCCACCTGTTGCCGTCAGGGCGGCGATGAGAAGCGGTTGCTCCATCTGGGCCAGCACGCGCTGATAGAGGCCGGCGGGCGGTAACTGGTCCGCGAACTGCGCGAAATAGCGTTGCAAGTGCTGCTCGACCGCTTGCTCCAGAGTGATGTTTTGAGGGGCAGGTTCAGCCTCGCCTTGGCGCATTGAACCCGCCGCACGCAGTTCCTGCTCGATCACTTCCGCGGAAATCTCGTCCTGCGGATAAAGTGCTGCAAGACGCCGGATCAGGTTTTCCAGTTCGCGCACATTGCCCGGCCAGCGATAATGCTTCATCCGCGACAGCCCCTCCGGGCTGATGCGCTTCGCCTGCAACCCCTCCTTTTCGGCGCGGGCAAAGAAATGGCGTACCAGATCGGGAATATCCTCCGCCCTGTCGCGGAGGGGCGGCAGGCGCAGCGGAACGACGTTCAGCCGATAGAACAGGTCCTCGCGAAACAGGCCCTGATCGATCAGCATGCGTGGATCCTTGTTGGTGGCGGCCACGATGCGCACATCGGTACGGATCGGCGTGCGGCCTCCAACGGTGGTGTATTCGCCCTGCTGAAGCACGCGCAGGAGCCGCGTCTGCGCCTCCATCGGCATGTCGCCGATCTCGTCCAGAAACAGCGTGCCGCCCTCCGCCTGCTCGAAACGGCCAAAGGAACGGGACTGCGCGCCCGTGAAGGCGCCCTTCTCATGCCCGAACAATTCCGATTCGATCAGGTCGCGGGGAATGGCTGCCATGTTGATGGCGACGAAGGGGCCCTTACGGCGGCGGCCGTATTCATGAAGTGCACGCGCAACCAGTTCCTTGCCCGTGCCGGATTCCCCGCTGATCATCACCGTCAGGTCGGTCTGCATCATGCGCGCCAGAAGACGATAGATTTCCTGCATGGCGGCGGAGCGGCCAATGAGCGGCAGTGTGTCAGGAGCTTCGGGGCTCTGGGCTTCACGATTGCCCGATTTCGGCTCCGACAGCGCACGCCCGACGATGTTGACGAGTTCCGTCAGGTCGAAGGGCTTGGGCAGATAATCATAGGCGCCAACTTCGGAGGCGCGGATGGCGGTCATGAAGGTGTTTTGCGCGCTCATCGCGATAACGGGCAGGTCAGGGCGCGCCTTGCGAATGCGCGGTAGGAGATCGAAGGCGTTGCCATCGGGCATCACCACATCGGTAATGACGAGATCCCCCTCGCCCGCCGAAACCCAGCGCCAGAGTGTCTCGACATTGGAGGTCACGCGGACTTCGTGACCAGCACGCGAAAGTGCCTGGTTGAGCACCGTGCGAATTGCCGCGTCATCGTCGGCGATGAGAATGCTGCCGCTTTTCATGTCTGGATGTCCTGTTCACCGGTCAGAAGCGAGCCACTCCGCGCCTCGCGCCAGGCCGGCATCAAAATGCGGAAGATCGTGCCGCGCTGCCCGGATGATTCGCATTCAATGACGCCGCCATGAGCGCCGACGATCTTGGCGACAAGCGCGAGCCCAAGGCCTGACCCGTTCTGCTTCGAGGTCACGAAGGGATCGAAAATGATCGGGCGCATGTCCTCGGGAATGCCTGGTCCGTTGTCGTGGACGCAGAACTCGAGCGGCAGAGCCACACGGTCCGGCGAACCGGGCACGGACAGACGAATCCCTGGACGGAAAGCGGTGGTCAGACGGATTTCGCCATCCTCACGGTCGCCGATCGCCTCCGCTGCGTTCTTCACGAGATTGAGGAAAACCTGCACGAGCTGATCCCTGTTTGCCCAGACGGGCGGCAGGGAGGGATCGTATTCCTCGACAAAGGCGATCTTTCGGGCAAAGCCGTTTCGGGCAGCCGCCTTCACATGGTCGAGCACAAGGTGGATGTTGATCGGAGCGCGCTCAACCGGCCTTTCATCCGAAAAGACCTCCATGCGGTCGACAAGCGCCACGATGCGATCCGTCTCTTCGGTGATGAGCCGCGTCAGCGCGCGATCTTCGTCGGTCACTGCGTGCTCCAGGAGCTGTGCGGCGCCACGAATGCCGGCGAGCGGGTTCTTGATTTCATGAGCCAGCATCGCGGCAAGGCCTGAAACGGAGCGGGCCGCGCCGCGGTGAACCATCTGCCGGTCGATCTTGTCGGCCATGGAGCGCTCCTGGAGAAGCAGCGCCACGGCGCCCGGCAATTCCGAAACAGGAGCGGCATGGATATCGACCATGCGCTCCGAGCCGAGCCTTGGGGACGAGATATCGACCCGATATTCGTTCATGGCGACGCGTTGGGCGCGCACCTGCTCCACCAGCGCGACAAGCGGGCTGCCGAAAGGCACGAAATCGGAGAGGCGGCTGCGCGCCAGGATGGAGGCGCCGGAGCGAAAGAAGTCCTCTGCCTCAGCATTCGCGTGGACCATGAAACCGTCCTCGTCGATCATGACGACCGGATGGCGCAGCGTGTTGAGCAGCATCTGCGCTGCAATCGTCTCCGATAAGCCAGCCCCATTCTGTTTCATGCCGCCAACTCGCCTTTGCCCGCACGGAGGACGCGATGCAGCCTGTCTATGACGCCGCGATGATCCGTACCGGTCATGATTGTTTTCCGGTCCTGCACCCCAACCCAGGGCGCGTGCCGCTCCAGATACCAGCCCAGATGCTTGCGCGCATGGCGCAAGCCCTGTTCCGTGCCGTAAAGGCCAAGCATCGCCTCATAGTGATCCACCACATAGGCAGCCAGAGCGAGCGGCGAGCGGGGCATGTCCTGCGCCGTCCGGCCAGCCGCCTGCGCGACGATACGGCCTGCCGTCCAGGGCGCGCCGTAATGGGCGCGTCCGATCATGACGGCGTCTGCCCCCGATTGCTCCAGTATGCCCGCGGCATCCTCCGGCGAAGATACGTCGCCATTGGCCACCACGGGAATGCTCACGGCATCCTTGACGCCCGCGATGGCGCGCCAGTCGGCCCTGCCCTTGTAGAACTGAGACCGCGTGCGGCCATGGATCGTGACCATGGATACGCCCGCTTCCTCGGCGCGCCGGGCCAAGGCGGGCGCATTCAGCGCGTTTTCATCCCAGCCAAGGCGCATTTTTACCGTGACGGGAACCGCCACGGCTCCGACTACCGCCTCGATCAGATCAAGCGCATGGTCGGGCTCGCGCATCAGCGCGGAACCGCAATAGCCGCCCGTCACTTTCTTGGCGGGGCAGCCCATATTGATGTCGATTATGTCGGCGCCCTCGTCAGCGGCAATGCGCGCCGCTTCGGCCATCCAGCGGGCCTCGCGGCCTGCAAGCTGCACCATGTGCACATCCACATTGGGGCGGCGCAGACGCCGCGCCGATTCGGCGCGGCCACGGGCCAGCTCCCCGCTCGCCACCATCTCGGAGACGACGAGGCCGGCGCCATGGGCATAAGCCCGCTCCCGAAAGGCGAGATCCGTGACCCCGGACATGGGCGCGAGAAAGACCCTGTTGCGAATGGTCACCGGACCGAGCCGGAGCGGTTGCGTCAACATGTCAACCGGAGATGTGCACAAAATTGAAGCACCTGTCATCATTGCTCATTCTTTAGCCACTTTGCGACGCTCCCGCAACAGCGTTTTCTTGCCGCAGCGCATAATCGACAAATTCGGCTGGCCTTTCTGCGCCCCAATTATTATGCGTCTGTGGCATGGACAAGCAGATGACACGGCAAGAGAGCGTCATGTGGGCTACAAGGGGCGAAGTCGCCGCTGTTATCGTGGCCGCCGGACGGGGCGAGCGGGCAGGCCAATCCGCCGAGGGGCCCAAGCAATACAGGCTCGTGGGTGGCAAGCCCGTGCTGCGCCACACGCTTGAAACCTTCCTGTCGGATGCGCGTATAGGGCGCATTGTCGTCGCCATCCATCCCGACGACGAGGCACTGTTTGCCGAAGCTGCCGAAGGGCTGACCGACCGCGTAACGGCCATCCATGGCGGCCCCACCCGCCAGGCATCCACACGCCTTGCGCTCATTGCGCTCCACGACCCGGATCCACAGATCGTCCTCATCCACGATGGCGTACGCCCTTTCATCGACCGGGAGTTGATCGGACGCGTCATCGGCGCTGTCGAGGAAGGTACGGGCGCCCTTCCCTCACTGCCGGTCGCAGACACACTGAAACGGGCAGGCCACGCAGGCCTCATTGCAGAAACCGTTCCGCGCCACGACCTGCACGGCGCACAGACGCCGCAGGGTTTTCCCTTCTCCCTGATCGCGGCCGCGCACGACCGCGCCTTCCATCTTGGACGCGACGATTTCACGGACGATTCGGCCATCGCCGAATGGGCGAATATCCCGGTCCGGCTGGTTGCCGGTTCCGTCGACAACATCAAGCTCACCTGGGCACGGGACATTGCCCTGGCCGACCAGCGCATGAACCGCGCAAGCGCCTTTCCGGATGTGCGCACCGGCAATGGCTATGATGTGCACTCCTTCACCGGTGGCGACGCGGTGGTCCTGTGCGGTGTTCGCATCCCCCATTCCAGACGGCTTTCGGGCCATTCCGACGCCGATGTCGGCCTTCATGCCTTGACCGACGCGCTTCTGGCCACCTGTGGCGCGGGCGATATCGGCACCCATTTCCCGCCCTCCGATCCACAATGGAAAGGTGCCGCCTCACACATCTTTGTGGAACATGCGGCGCGTATCGTGCGCACGGCAGGCGGGCGCATCGCCAATGCGGATGTCACCCTCATCTGCGAAGCGCCGAAGGTCGGGCCGCACCGCGCGGCCATGACCGCCGCCATGGCCACGATGCTGGGAATTGCCGAGCACCGTATTTCGATCAAGGCAACGACCAACGAAAAACTGGGCTTTGTCGGACGCGAGGAAGGCATTGCAGCCATTGCCACCGTCAGCGTGATCTATCCCGGCGAGGTTCCCGCATGAGCGGGCACGATGCCCGGCGTGAGGCATTGGCGCGTGCGGTGCTCGCAGCCTGTGCGGCGCGCGGCATCATGCTGGCGACGGCCGAATCCTGCACCGGCGGGATGATTGTTGCGGCGCTTACCGACATCGCCGGTTCCTCGAGCGTGGTCGACCGGGGCTTCGTCACCTATTCGAACGAAGCCAAGATGGACATGCTCGGCGTTTCGGCAAATACGCTGGACACCCATGGCGCGGTGTCGCGCGAGACGGCGCTGGAGATGGCGCGCGGTGCGCTGGAAAACTCGCGCGCCGGCGTTTCGATTGCCGTGACGGGTATTGCAGGCCCCGGCGGCGGGTCGGCAGAAAAGCCTGTCGGCCTGATCTGGTTCGGGCTTGCGCTTGAAGGGCATGAACCGGTTGCGCAATCCCGCATTTTCGAGGGTCTCGACCGGACGGGCGTGCGATCCTCAACCGTTGACACCGCACTCGGCATGGTTCTGGAAGCGCTCGCGACGGCAGCCAGCTGAACCGGTTCACGCCGCGCCGCGATTGTAGACCTGGTCGGCACGTCGCTCGAAGGCCTCGGCAAACATGCGAAAAGCGCGATCGAACATTGCCCCCATCAAGACACCCAGCATGCGGCTCTTGAATTCGTATTCGATGAAGAAATGAATGTCGCACCGGCCTTCCGCGGCAGGCTCGAAACGCCACTCATTCTTCAGAAAGCGGAAAGGCCCATCCACATAGCGGACATCGATTGCCCGTTCGGTGGGCTTCAGGGTGACCTGGCTCGTGAACGTCTCGCGCAGCGCCTTGTAACCCACCGTCATGTCGGCCACGAGCAGGGTGATCCCGTCGCGCTCCTTGCGGGTGCGTACCGAGAGCGCCTCGCACATGGGCAGGAACTCGGGGTATTTCTCCACATCCGCCACGAGCGCGAACATCTCTTCGGGCGTGTGCGCGACGTGCCTTACGGTCTCGAATTTCGGCATGTCGTTTTCAGGCCGACTGCAAACGCGCCTCGCGCGCGGCCTTTAGCTTGGCGAAATCCTCGCCGGCATGATGCGAGGAGCGCGTCAGCGGGCTCGATGAAACCATCAGGAAGCCCTTGGCATAAGCAACGGTCTCGTAGGACTTGAACTCGTCGGGCGTCACGAACGCCTTGACCGGGTGATGCTTGCGCGTCGGCTGCAGATACTGGCCGATGGTCATGAAGTCGACATCGGCCGAACGCAGATCGTCCATCAACTGGAGAACCTCGTTCCGCTCCTCACCCAGCCCCACCATGATGCCGGATTTTGTGAACATGGTCGGGTCGAGTTCCTTGACCTGCTGAAGCAGGCGCAGCGAATGGAAATAGCGCGCACCCGGACGCACCTTCAGATAGTTCGAGGGCACAGTTTCCAGATTGTGGTTGAAGACGTCCGGCTTGGCCTTCACCACCACTTCCAGTGCACCATCCTTGCGCAGGAAGTCGGGGGTCAGGATTTCGATGGTGGTTGCCGGAGACGTTGCGCGGATCGCACCGATCACGTCGGCGAAATGCTGCGCGCCGCCGTCGTCGAGGTCATCACGGTCAACCGAGGTGATGACCACGTGGTTCAATCCCATCTCGCGCACGGCCTTGGCCACATTCTCCGGCTCATTGGCATCCACGGGGCCCGGAATGCCGGTGGAGACATTGCAGAAGGCGCAGGCGCGCGTGCAGATTTCACCGAGAATCATGAAGGTGGCGTGCTTCTTGTCCCAGCACTCGCCGATATTCGGGCAGCCCGCTTCCTCGCAGACCGTGACCAGCTTGTTGGACTTCACGATCTCGCGTGTTTCGAGATACCCTCTGGACGTCGGCGCCTTGACGCGAATCCATTCGGGCTTGCGCAGCACTTCCTGGTCGGGCCGATGGGCCTTTTCGGGATGCCTTACGCGCGGGCGGTTGCTGACGGTATCGAGAACGGTGACCATTTTTGTCCTATCGCGTCCGGCGGGATTCCGAACGACCGAAAATCCACAGGATCAGGATGGCGCCGACGATGGCGACAACCAGATTGCCCAGGAACCCATAAAACGAGATGCCGACGAGGCCAGCCAATGCGCCGCCGACGAAGGAGCCGGCAATGCCGACCAGGATGTTGGTCAGGAAGCCATGGTTCCTGTTCATGGTCTTTTCGGCAACGTAACCGGCGATGAAGCCGATCAGAAGCAGGCCGAAAAAGCCGACCCCCGGCATTCCCATGATTCCGTAGCCGTGTTCCATGACTGGCTCCTTGCTTTGTTCCGCCCCGCATATAGTTCAGAATGCGGAGCGGATACAGGGGTAAAGCCCGATCAGGCGTTCAGTGTCCGCCCATAGGCGTCGAGAACGCTTTCCTTCATCATCTCCGACAGGGTCGGATGCGGGAAGACCGTGTGCATCAGCTCTTCCTCGGTGGTCTCGAGGTTCATCGCCACGACAAAGCCCTGGATCAGTTCGGTGACCTCCGCGCCAATCATATGGGCGCCGATGAGCTCGCCCGTCTTCTTGTCGAAGATGGTCTTGATGAACCCCTGATCCTCGCCGAGCGCGATGGCCTTGCCATTCGCGGCGAACTGGAAGCGGCCGACACGGATGTCGCGGCCGGCAGCCTTCGCCTTTTCTTCGGTCAGGCCCACCGAGGCAACCTGCGGCTGGCAATAGGTGCAGCCGGGGATGAGACCCTTGTCGAGCCCATGGACGCCGGGCACTTCGGCGATCTTCTCGATGCAGATCACGCCCTCATGCTCTGCCTTGTGGGCAAGCATGGGCGGGCCGGCGACATCGCCGATGGCGTAGATACCGGGCACATTGGTACGGCCATACCCATCGACGGCGACACAGCCGCGATCAGTCTTCACGCCGAGCGCCTCGAGGCCGATATTCTCGATATTGCCCTGAACACCGACGGCCGAGATCAGCTTTTCGGCCGTGATCTTCTCGACCTTGCCGTCCTTGGTCTCGATATGGGCGGTGACCGTATCCTTGCCCTTCTCCACCTTGGTGACCTTGGCCTCCAGATGGAACTTGATGCCCTGCTTCTCGAACTGCTTCTTGGCGAATTTGGAGACTTCGGCATCCTCGACGGGCAGGATCTGCGGCATCAGCTCCACCACGGTCACGTCGGCGCCCATGGTGCGATAGAAGGAGGCGAATTCCATGCCGATGGCGCCGGATCCCATGACAACCAGCGATTTCGGCATGGTCTTGGGCACCATGGCCTCGAAATAGGTCCAGATCTTATCGCCGTCCGGCTCGATGCCCGGCAGAACGCGCGGGCGCGCGCCGGTCGCCACGATAACGTGCTTGGCCTTGTAGGTGCCGGGGCCCTTGGTGTTCTTCGGAGCCGGCGGCTGCGGTTGCATGGCCTTCTTGGCGCTTTCGGAAACGACGACCTCACCGGGCTTCGAGAGCTTTGCCTCACCCCAGATGACATCGACCTTGTTCTTCTTCATGAGGAAGCCGACGCCGCCATTCAGCCGCAGGGAAACCTTGCGCGAGCGATCGACCACGGCGGCGACATCGGCCGACACCTTGCCTTCTATGGTCAGGCCGTAATCCTTGCCGTTTTCAGCATAGTGCTTGATCTCGGCGGAGCGTAGCAGAGCCTTGGTGGGGATGCAGCCCCAGTTCAGGCAGATGCCGCCCAGATGCTCGCGTTCAACGATTGCCGTCTTGAAGCCAAGCTGCGCGGAGCGCACAGCCGTTACATAGCCGCCGGGGCCAGATCCGATAATGATGACGTCGTAATTTTCAGCCACGGCTGGTTTCTCCTTTGGTCACTTTACGGTTCCCGGAGCCGCTCCTGGGAATGCGGTTCCGGGAAACAATTTCGATCAGGCCCGGCCAGTGTCCGGGCCAAGAGCCTCAGCTTCGCCCCACCGAACGCAATCCGAATGCGACAAGCAACAGGAAGAAGCCGTTCGACAGAAGCTCGATGGCAAGCAGGATGCCCAGGACAGCGGCCGCCGACCAGGGCATATCTGACAAGATCATCACCCCAAGCACGATCGAAATCAGGCCTGAAGCGAGCACCCAACCCCAACCCGGCAACGGACGCAGCGCGAAGCCATACATCAATTTGACAACGCCGAGGACAAGAAAAATGACGGCGACCAGAACGGTCAGCGACACAATGCCCGGTCCTGGACGAACCAGAATGGAAATGCCCACCGCAAGCGTCAGAACACCGAGCAGCAGGGACCACAGAAAACCGGACCAGCCACGGACGCGAAACGCCTGAATGATCTGAACCGCGCCAAAAAGCACAAAGGTCCACGCAGCCAGAAGTGCTGCGGTCAGGGTTGCGGCGAAGGGATTGGCCAGCGCCAGAAGGCCGCCGATCAGCGAAATCGCGCCGAGCAGGGCAAGCCAGCCCCAGGATGTATGTACGGGTGTATTTCCTGCCGTATTGGCCATGCTCATTCCTCCTTTATCAAAGCCCAAGCATGTCTTTGACCACCGGCGCGAGCCCGGCACCGATGGCACGAGTGTTGTCGGCGTCAAGATGCACACCGTCAAGTGGACTCGTATGCGCCACTGAGCCGGCATCGAAAAAGCCTGTGCCTGCCTCGTCCGACAGGCGGGCATAGAGCCGCGCGAGCTTGGCCGATTCCTCAAGCGCGCCTTCGAAGACGAGCGAGAAATCCGGATTGTTGGTCTCGCCGCAGGGAGGAGGAGAAACAATAAGAACGGCGGGGGCGGCCGCCCCCATCGGATAGTCGTGGCCGCGGATGATGTCGATCAGCCTGCGCATGCCCTGCTTGGCGCCGATGGCTTTGCCGCACAGGAACGGCTTCATGTCGTTCGTGCCAAGCATGATGACGACCAGATCGAGCGGCGCATGGCTCATGAGCAGCGTGGGCAGGATGCGCGCACCGTTGCGATCCGAGCCTGCTGCGAAATCATCGAAGGCCGTGGTGCGCCCGTTCAACCCCTCGGCAATGACGCGGACGTCCTTGCCGAGCGCTTCCTGCAAAGCACTCGGCCAGCGATCCTGGAAAGCGTGGCGACCGGGTCCCGACGGGTCGTACCCCCATGTCAGCGAGTCGCCGTAGCACAGGATGGTCTTCATCGTCGCCCCCGGGACCGTTCCGCTTGCGGCCTACACCAGCATGGCCATCGGGTTTTCGATGACCGACTTGAAGGCGGCGAGGAGTTCGGCGCCGAGCGCCCCGTCCACGGCACGGTGATCGGTCGACAGCGTCACCGACATCACCGTCGCCACCTTGATCTCGCCGCCCTTGACCACCGGGCGCTGCTCGCCCGCGCCGATGGCAAGGATCGTCGCATGCGGCGGGTTGATCACCGCGGCGAAATCCTTGATCCCGAACATGCCGAGATTGGACACCGCCGTGTTGCCGCCCTGATACTCCTCGGGCTTCAGCTTGCGGCTGCGCGCCCGCGAGGCGAGATCCTTCATCTCGTTGGAGATGGCCGAAAGCGTCTTCTCGTCGGCGCGCCGGATGATCGGGGTGATCAGGCCGCCGGGGATCGACACCGCAACGCCCACATCGGCGTTCCTGTGCTTGACCATGGCGTTCTCGGTCCACGACACATTCGCCTCCGGCACCATGGCGAGCGCCTTGGCATAGGCCTTGATGACCATGTCGTTGACGGAGAGCTTGTAGGCGGGCTTTTCCCCCTCCTCGCCCTTCACCATCGGGGCCGCATCGTTGAGCTGCTTGCGCAGCGCCAGAAGCGCGTCGATGTCGCAATCGAGCGTCAGGTAGAAATGCGGGATGGTGGACTTCGCCTCGACCAGGCGGCGGGCGATGGTCTTGCGCATCGTGTCGTGCGGCACGAGTTCGTAGGAGCCTTCCTCGAAAAGCTTGAGGATGGCGTCATCCGACATCGCCTTGACGGGCGCCGCACCGGCGGCAGCGGGCGCTGCCTCGGAGGGAGCCGCGACGGCGGCACCGCCACCGCTGGCGGCAGCTTCCACATCGGCCTTCACCACGCGCCCCTTCGGGCCCGAACCGGAAATCGCCGAAAGATCGAGCCCCGCTTCCTTCGCAAGACGCCGCGCAAGAGGCGAGGCAAAAACGCGTGAACCATCGCTGGCCGAAGCGCTGGCCAAAGCGCCGGCCGGAGCGCCGGCCGGAGCGGAAGACGGCTTTTCAGCGGGTTTGGGAGCCGGCTCGGCCTTTGCGGCCGGCGCAGCTTCCTTCTTCTCTTCCTTCGCGACCGGAGCTTTCTCCTCCTTCGGCTTGGAAGACGCGGAAGCGTTCCCTCCCGTGTCGCTCTTGGCGGCCGCGGCGACATCCTCGCCGTCCTCGGCCAGGAGCGCGATCACCGCGTTCACCTTCACGCCCTCGGTGCCCGCAGGCACCACGAGCCTGGCGACGGTGCCTTCGTCGACGGCTTCCACTTCCATCGTGGCCTTATCGGTCTCGATCTCGGCGATGACGTCTCCGGGAGAGACAGTGTCGCCTTCCTTGACCAGCCATTTGGAGAGATTGCCCTCCTCCATGGTCGGGGAAAGCGCGGGCATGGTGATTTTGATAGACATGACGTCCTCCCGCTCAGTTCCGGTAACAGACGGCTTTCACCGCCTCGACCACTTCGGGAACGCTCGGCAGAGCGAGCTTCTCCAGGTTGGCCGCGTAGGGCATGGGCACATCCTTGCCCGCGACGGTGATGACCGGCGCATCGAGATAATCGAAGGCGCGTTGCATGACCTGGCTGGCAATGTGCGATCCGACCGACGACTGGGGGAACCCTTCTTCCACCGTTACCAGACGGTTGGTCTTCTTGACGGATTCAATGACCGTATCGAGATCCATCGGACGGATGGTGCGCAGGTCGATCACCTCCACGTCTATCCCCTCGCCTGCCAGTTCTTCCGCAGCCTTGACCGCATAGGTCATGCCAATGCCGAAGGAAACAATGGTGGCGTCAGTGCCCTGTTTGTGGATGCGGGCCTTGCCGATGGGCAACACGAAATCGTCGAGCTTCGGCACATCGAAGGTCTGGCCGTAGAGGATTTCGTTTTCAAGGAAGATGACCGGGTTCGGATCGCGGATCGCCGCCTTCAAGAGGCCTTTGGCATCCGCGGCTGTGTAGGGCATCACCACCTTCAGGCCGGGGATATGGCCATACCACGCGGCATAACACTGCGAGTGCTGGGCTGCGACACGGGCGGCGGCGCCATTGGGGCCGCGGAAAACGATCGGCGCGCCCATCTGGCCGCCGGCCATATAGAGCGTCTTGGCGGCGGAATTCACGATCTGGTCGATCGCCTGCATGGCGAAGTTGAAGGTCATGAATTCGACAATGGGCTTCAGGCCGGCAAAAGCCGCACCGACACCGACGCCGGCAAAGCCATGCTCGGTGATGGGCGTATCGACGACGCGCTTGGCGCCGAATTCCTGCAGGAGGCCCTGCGTGATCTTGTAGGCACCCTGATATTCGGCGACTTCCTCGCCCATGACGAAAACGCTTTCGTCCGAGCGCATTTCCTCGGCCATCGCGTCGCGCAACGCCTCGCGCACCGTGGTCGGCACCATTTCCGTGCCAGAAGGGATGTCAGGATCGGACACCGCTTCGAGCTTCGGCGCGGCGGGCACCGTTGTGCTCCTGGCCTCGGCCTTCGCGGCTTTCGGCTCTTCCTGCGCAGCCGGTTCCTCTGCTTTTTCTTCCGCGACCTTGGCGGGCGCCGAAGCCTTGTCGAGATCGGCAGCACTCTCGCCATCTGCAAGAAGAACGGCGATAGGCGTATTCACCTTCACGCCTTCGGACCCTTCCTGAACGAGGATCTTTCCGATGGTGCCCTCATCGACGGCTTCCACTTCCATCGTGGCCTTGTCCGTCTCGATTTCGGCGATCACATCGCCGGGCGCGACACTGTCGCCCTCCTTCTTGACCCATTTGGCGAGATTGCCCTCTTCCATGGTCGGCGAGAGCGCGGGCATGAGAATTTCAATCGGCATGTCGGCCCTCCCTCAGAGCAGAATATCGGTATAGAGTTCGGAGACGTCCGGCTCCGGATCCGACTGCGCGAAGTCAGCCGAATCGCCGACGATGTCGCGCACCTCCTTGTCGATCGCCTTCAAAGCGTCCTCGTCAGCCCAGCCATTGGCCAGAAGACGCTGCTTCACCTGCTCGATCGGGTCGTGCTCGGAGCGCATCTTCTGCACTTCATCCTTCGAGCGATATTTCGCCGGGTCGGACATGGAATGACCGCGATAGCGATAGGTCTGCATCTCGAGGATGATCGGCCCCTTGCCGGAGCGGCACCATTCGACCGCCAGATCGCCGGCCGCCTTGACCGCGCGCACATCCATGCCATCCACCTGGATGCCCGGAATCTTGAACGACAAGCCGCGATGGGAGAAATCCGTCTCGGCGGAGGAGCGCGTTACAGCCGTGCCCATGGCATAGCGGTTGTTCTCGATGATATAGACCACCGGCAGTTTCCACAGCGAGGCCATGTTGAAGCTCTCATAGACCTGCCCCTGATTGGCCGCGCCGTCGCCGAAATATGTCAGCGAGACGCTGTCATTGCCGCGATAGCGGTTGGCGAAGGCCAGACCGGTGCCCAGCGAAACCTGCGCGCCGACGATGCCGTGACCGCCGTAGAAATTCTTTTCCTTGGAGAACATATGCATGGAACCGCCCTTCCCCTTGGAATAGCCGCTCCTGCGCCCGGTCAGCTCCGCCATCACGCCGCGCGCTTCCATGCCCGCAGCCAGCATATGGCCATGATCCCGGTAACCGGTGATGACCTGATCGCCTTCCTTGATGGCCATCTGCATGCCGACGACCACCGCTTCCTGGCCGATATAGAGATGGCAGAAACCGCCAATCAGGCCCATGCCATAAAGCTGCCCCGCCTTTTCCTCGAAACGGCGGATCAGAAGCATCTCGCGATAGGCGGAAAGATCATCGTCCTTCCTGAAGTCCGCGGGCGGCGGGGTCCTGGGTGGATTCTTTGGCGCCTGGGCGCCTCCTGCCGGCGATTTCCTCACCGGGCGTGACTTGGTCGCATTGGTCTTGCTTGCGGCGCGCGCCATGCCTCAACTCCCTAGCTGACATGTCGGGGAATTCATTCAACGGAAGAAGCCGGCAAAAGCTGCGCGGTCCCCTCCCGTAACTTCCCGCTTATGATTGGAAACTAGCATGGGAGATAGGATTGGGCCATCCAAAATACGCATGGCTGCCATGCAGCTAACACGCTGTATTTTCTTGATTTATGATGAATTAAGTTGATTTCGCTTAATTCAATCGTTCTTATCAAGGAGGATGACAACCTCATTTTCGCGGGCAAGATTCAAGGACCGACGGGCCTGCTCATCGAGCATGTCCTTCTCGAGCGATCCATCCTGAAGCAGAGCGATCCGCCCCTCCAGCTTCGTGCGGGCAGAAACGAGCCTGTCCAGTCGAGACTGCTCCTCCGCGATGCGGGCGTCAAGCTGGTACTTCGAGTAAATGCCGTATTCGCCGTGATAGGCATGAAAGCCGAAATAGGCGAGAAAAAGCCCCGTGATCGCCGGTACGATCAGACGGCCAGTGTTGCGGCGTTTGTGATGACGTGTCCACATGCGGAAAACCCTTCTTCCGCATGTGACCACATATTGCTTAATGGGCCGTTATTGAGCCTAGGCCGGACGGCAAATGGTCCGGCAAATTATCCGCGCAAAATGCCCTTGCCGGCATAGCGGGCCTGCAAACCGAGCTCTTCCTCGATGCGGATGAGCTGGTTGTATTTGGAGGTGCGATCCGAGCGCGCAAGGGAACCGGTCTTGATCTGTCCGCAATTGGTGGCGACGGCAAGATCAGCAATGGTGGAATCCTCCGTCTCCCCCGACCGGTGCGACATGACGGCGGTGTAGCCAGCCTTGTGTGCGGTCTCCACCGCATCCAGCGTCTCCGTCAGCGTGCCGATCTGGTTGACCTTGACGAGGATCGAATTGGCGATCCCCATCTTGATGCCATCCTTAAGGCGGGCGGAATTGGTCACGAAAAGATCGTCGCCGACGAGCTGCGCCTTGGATCCCACGAGATCGGTGAGGATTTTCCAGCCGTCGAAATCATCCTCGGACATGCCGTCCTCGATGGAGATGATCGGGTAATTCGCCACCAGCTTGGCCAGATATTCAGCCTGGGCCTTGCCGTCGCGGGTCTGGCCTTCACCTTCATAGACGTATTTCCCGTCCTTGAAAAACTCGGTCGCGGCACAATCGAGCGCAATCGCAACATCCTCGCCCGGCTTGTAGCCAGCCTTTTCGATGGAGGCGAGAACGAAGTCCAGCGCCGCTTCGGCACTCTTGAGATTGGGGGCGAAACCGCCCTCGTCTCCGACATTGGTGTTGTGGCCGGCGGCCTTCAGCCCCGCCTTCAGCGTGTGGAATATCTCCGATCCCCAGCGCACGGCCTCGCGCAGGGACTGCGCGCCGACCGGCATGACCATGAATTCCTGGAAATCGATCGGGTTGTCGGCGTGAGCGCCGCCATTGACGATGTTCATCATCGGAACAGGCAGCAGGTGGGAGGCTGCGCCGCCGACATAGCGGTAAAGCGGCAGGCCGGTGGATTCGGCAGCCGCCTTCGCCACGGCGAGCGAAACGCCGAGGATCGCATTGGCGCCGAGGCGGCTCTTGTTCGGCGTGCCGTCGAGGGCGATCATCGCAGTGTCGATCTGAATCTGGTTTTCAGCTTCAAGACCGCTCAGTGCCTCGAATATCTCGCCATTCACGGCGTCGACGGCCTGTTCAACCCCCTTGCCGAGATAGCGTTCGCCGCCATCGCGCAGTTCCACCGCCTCATGGGCGCCGGTTGAGGCGCCGGAAGGCACGGCGGCCCGCCCCATCGACCCGTCTTCAAGCACCACATCGACCTCGACGGTGGGATTGCCGCGGCTGTCGAGAATTTCGCGTCCGACGATGTCGATAATGGCAGTCATTTTCACTCTCTCTGATCTGGAGGGTTGGCTGTGAGAATATCCGCGCCTGTCTTAACGCAGTCGCGTGAAAACTCAATGTCGCAGGTCTTCCCGGAGCGCAGGTTTTCTCAGAACGCCTTCGCAATCCTGTCGAAAGCCATCAGGCGTTCCAGCAAGGATGGTAGGTCCTTCAGCGGCACCATGTTCGGTCCGTCGGAGGGCGCATTGTCCGGATCTTCGTGGGTTTCGATGAAAACGCCGGCAACGCCGACCGCGACCGCCGCACGCGCCAGCGTCTCGACGAAGCGGCGCTCGCCGCCTGTCGAGCCGCCCTGCCCGCCCGGCTGCTGGACCGAGTGGGTGGCATCGAAGATCACGGGGGCGCCCATGTCGGCCATCTGCGGCAGGCCGCGCATGTCGGACACCAGGGTGTTGTAACCGAAGGAAGTTCCCCGTTCGGTGACCAATACGTCTGGGTTGCCTGAATCCGTGATCTTGGCGATCACATTCTTCATGTCCCAGGGCGCCAGAAACTGACCTTTCTTCACATTTACGGGCTTGCCTGTCGCCGCGGCGGCAATGAGAAGGTCGGTCTGCCGGCAAAGGAAGGCCGGTATCTGGAGAACGTCGACCGCAGGCGCGACAATGCGGCACTGCTCCTCGGTGTGAACGTCCGTCAGGATCGTTACACCAAGTTCCTTGCGCAGATCGGCGAAGATCGGAAGCGCCGCTTCAAGTCCGGCACCGCGCCGTCCGCCCAGGGAGGTGCGATTGGCCTTGTCGAAACTGGTCTTGTAGACAAATCCCATGCCGAGCTTTTCCGTCAGCTCCTTCAGCGCGCCCGCCATGTCGAAGGCGTGATCGCGCGTCTCCAGCTGACACGGACCGGCGATGAGCGACAATGGAACATCATTGCCGAAAACGGCCTTGCCGACGGTTACGCGCGGATTGGGCTTCATGCGGAGATCTCCTCGAATATGAACAATGCGCCTTGTCCAGCAGCCGCAGGCACCATGATGCGCCCCATGCGTTCGACAAAGCTCGTCTGGCCTGCCGCAAGGACGTCGCTTAGAACATCTAGCACCGGCACTTCAAACACGATCGCCCCATGGACCAGACCGGCACAGGTTCCCCCGGCTTGCATCTGCGAGGGGGCGACACCATAGGTAAGCTGCAATGCCTCCGGCGTCACAACCGACAGATCGGCATTGGCGAGCCTGACATCAACCCCGGTTTCCGAACGTTGCGCCGATTGGCCGGAAAATTGTTGCAGGAAGGGAATTTGTCGCTCGGGCTCAGACGCCAGCATGACAATGCGGCGAATGCCAATGACGCCGTTTGCATGTGCTTCCAGCGCGGCACGATCAACCTTCAGGGCGTTCACACGCTGACACGTAAAGAAGAAGCACGGGGCTTCCGGTTCGGGTGCGGCAAAGGCAAGGTGGAACGACGCCATCGCCTCCTCGCCGTCGACACCGCGAAACGGGCGCGAAAACCCGAGAGGCTGGCCGCCGCTAATACCTGCGGCGAGAAAACGTGCGTGATCTGCCTGGGCGTCGTGCGCACCAAGAACGACCGCCGAGAAGCCTTCATCCCCGAGCGCGGCCCGAAAAGCCGCGTCCCGGGCAACAAAGACATTGCCTTCTGCTGCTGCGAGAGAAGCCGCGGCAGGATCGGTCACCGAGAGCGGTTCGAGATAAGAGCCGTCTTCGAAGAAAACACAGCAATTGCCCGTTCCGAAGGGATGGGCCGCATCGGCGGCGACGGTGAAGCCAAGCGCCAGAAGCCGCTCACGCGCCGCGGTCAGGCTTGCGGTGGGAAGAACACAATGATCGAGAGTACGCGCCATCGGCACCCGGCTGCAAAATGCTCAAACCGCCATGGACGGCACCCGCCCACAACGACGCTACGCATGTGCACGATGACGCGGCGTATTGCAAGGCTGCGGCGCAGGTTCGGCGAAGTTGCCCGAACACGAAGCGCCACAGCCGCAGGATCAGTCTCCGATTTTCCCGGAAGCACGGTCCCGGAAAATCGTCACACGAGGCGGGATTGCTCCACCGCGGCGTTGATGAAGGATGCAAACAGCGGGTGCGGCTCGAAGGGGCGGCTTTTCAGTTCCGGATGATACTGAACGCCTATGAACCATGGATGATCGGGATATTCGATTGTTTCCGGCAGGACGCCATCAGGCGACAGGCCGGCAAAGACCAGACCACAGGATTCGAGCTTTTCGCGGTAGCCGATATTCACCTCGTAGCGATGGCGATGGCGTTCGGAAATGTCTTCCGAGCCATAGATTTCGGCGATCTTGGTACCCGGCGTCAGCTTGGCGTCGTAGGCGCCCAGGCGCATCGTCCCGCCCAGATCGCCGCTTGCCGTGCGCTTTTCGAGCATATTGCCCTTGAGCCATTCGGTCATCAGGCCAACCACCGGTTCACTTGTGGGGCCGAATTCGGTCGATGAGGCCTTCTCGATGCCGGCGAGAGACCGGGCAGCCTCGATGCAGGCCATCTGCATGCCGAAGCAGATGCCGAAATAGGGCACCTTGCGTTCGCGGGCGAATTTCGCCGCGAGAATCTTGCCTTCCGAGCCGCGCTCGCCAAAACCGCCCGGCACAAGAATGCCATGGACCTTCTCCAGCCAGGGAGCGGGATCTTCCTTCTCGAAAATCTCCGATTCGATCCATTCGAGCTTCACCCGCACCCGGTTTGCCATGCCGCCATGGGACAGAGCCTCGATGAGCGACTTATAGGCATCCTTGAGGCCGGTATACTTGCCGACGACGGCGATGGTGACCTCGCCTTCGGGATTGTGAATACGGTCGGCCACTTCCTGCCAGCGCTCCATGCGCGGCTTGGGAGCCGGATCGATGCCGAAGGCAGCGAGCACTTCCGAATCGAGCCCTTCATTGTGATAGGCCGTCGGAACGTCATAGATATGCGCGACATCGAGCGCCTGGATGACGGCGGATTCGCGCACATTGCAAAACAGCGAGAGCTTGCGGCGCTCTTCCGCCGGGATCGGGCGGTCGGCACGCACCAGCAGAATGTCGGGTGCAATGCCGATGGAGCGCAATTCCTTGACGGAATGCTGTGTCGGCTTGGTCTTCAATTCACCGGCAGCCGGAATCCACGGCATCAGGGTCAGGTGGACATAGACGGCATTGCCGCGCGGCAATTCATTGCCCAGCTGGCGAATCGCCTCCAGGAACGGCATGGCCTCGATATCGCCCACCGTGCCACCGATCTCGCACAGCACGAAATCATAGTCCTCGTTGCCCTCGAGCACGAATTGCTTGATCTCGTCGGTGACGTGCGGGATCACCTGAACGGTTGCGCCCAGATAGTCGCCACGGCGTTCCTTCTCCAGAATGTTCTGGTAAATGCGCCCGGTGGTGATGTTGTCCTGTTTGTTGGCCGAACGTCCGGTGAAACGCTCATAGTGGCCCAGGTCGAGATCGGTCTCCGCCCCGTCATCCGTCACGAAAACCTCACCGTGCTGGTAAGGCGACATCGTGCCGGGATCGACATTCAGGTAGGGATCGAGTTTCCGGATGCGAACGCGGTACCCGCGAGCCTGAAGCAACGCACCAAGTGCTGCTGCTGCAATGCCTTTTCCGAGGGAAGAAACCACGCCGCCGGTTATGAATACATATCGCGCCATGGGACTCATCGCTTACCGGCACGCCGGCGATTCCGCCAGCAAAAAAATTATGAGACACAGATATTTTTGCGCCCCACGGTGGAGAAGTTTCGCGCAAACGGCCAAAGGCCGCGCCGAGGCGCAGCCTCAAACCGCCGTGCGGTGAACGAAATTACTGCCCGGTCGGGACCTGATCTTCCGCGTTTCCGGCAGGGGCCGGAGCCTCGGGAGCCGCGCCGCCGCCGCTCGCCGGAGCCGTGTTCGGAGAGGCGCCGCTGCCGCCCAGCTGGTCCAGCACGCCGCCAGAGCCCTGGGTCTGCTGACTGTCGGCCGGGATGCGGTCAAGAATGTCGGTCGGGCTCGCGCCATAGCGCGCGATCAGGGAAAGCGCCAGCGACGTTGCAAAGAAGGCCGCGGCGAGAATGGCCGTGGTACGCGTGAGGGCGTTTGCCGCGCCGCGCGCAGACATGAAGCCGGATCCGCCGCCGATGCCAAGGCCACCCCCTTCGGAGCGCTGCATGAGGACCACGCCCACCAGCGCGACCACGACGATCAGATGAATGACGATGATGACGGTCTGCATGTTTCCTTCCGGCCTTCCGGATCAAAGCGCCCGCGTCACTGCGGTTGCTGCGCGGTTGCGGCTCCTTACACGGCTTTAACGGTTTTTTGCAAGACCGACACCGCAGATGAAGCAAGACATAGGAAGCGGAGCCTGCGGTGCAAGGCCCCGCATGGCCGAACGCCCCAGGTTGTGGCAGCCTGGCCTCAGACCGGGCAAGCGGCTGCAATCCCCAGAAAATCCACAGCCTTAAGGCTCGCGCCGCCCACCAGAGCGCCATCCACATGTTCGATGTTCAAGAGTTCCGTCGCGTTGGAAGGCTTGACGGAACCACCGTAGAGAATGCGCATCTTGCCCGCCTCAGCCCCAAGAAGCAGATCCAGCTCGCGGCGGATATGGGCATGGGCGTCGGCGACATCGTCGATCGTCGGGGTCAGGCCCGTGCCGATGGCCCAGACGGGCTCGTAGGCAATAACGGTGTTCGCAGCCAGCGCTTGCTTCGGCACGGAGCCCGCGATCTGGCGGGAGAGAACGGCGAGTGTCTCGCCGGCCTGTCGTTCGGCCTGGGTCTCTCCGATGCAGATGACGGCGATGAGACCGGCGCGCCATGCCGCTTCAGCCTTGGCCGCGACGTCCGCATCGCTCTCGCCATGATCCGTGCGCCGTTCCGAATGCCCCACAATGACATGGGTTGCGCCAGCATCGGCCAACATTTCGGCGGAAATATCCCCGGTATGCGCACCCGACGCCGCACTGTGGCAATCCTCTCCGCCGATCCTGAGCGCCGTATCGCCGATCGCATCCCGTGCCCGGGAAATGAGCGTCGCGGGCAGGCAGACCAGCACCTCGGCCTGGCCGAAGGAGCCTTCCGACATGGCCTTCAACTCGCCAAGCGAGGCGGCCGTGCCGTTCATTTTCCAGTTGCCGGCGATGAGAGGGCGGATACCGGGCGTCATGCGGCGCTTTCCTTATCTGATTGTAACCGGCCTCCTCCCTATCAAAAAACCGACACAAAGCAATCCGACGCCTCTTCCTTCGTTCCGCAATCGACAGTCCGCTATCGACACTGGGCGTCTGGGGCGTTATTGCGCATTGTTGACGCTTGGCGTCGTTAACCCGCATCCAGAATCCGGAACCGACATGCTCGACAGTCTCAGAAATGCCGCCTCCACGTGGATCGCCAAGCTGCTTCTCGGCTTGCTCGTCGTGAGTTTCGCTATCTGGGGCATTTCGGGGCAATTGCTCAACGATCCCTCGCGCAAGGTTCTGTCGGCGGGCGATGCCTCCGTTTCGATGCTGGATTTCCGGCTTGCCTATGACCGGCAGATCAATGCCCTGTCGCAACAGTTCGGTACGCGGATCACACGGGAACAGGCCGTCGCCTTCGGACTGGATGAACAGGTCCTCCAGCAACTCGCCGCAGGCGTTCTTCTCGATGAGGAAGCCCGCCATCTGGGGCTTGGGCTTTCAAGCGACAAGCTCGCGCAGCTGACTGCCGAAGATGCTGCGTTCCGCGGCCCGGACGGTCGGTTCGACCGGCAGCAGTTCGATTTCGTACTGCGCCAGATCGGCATGAGTCCGCAGGATTACCTCAAGAATCGCGAGCAGGTGGCTATCCGCCAGCAGATCGTGGAAGCGGCGACAGACGGCATTTCCGTGCCGGACGAATTGTTGAAGAACATAGCTCTTTATCGCGGCGAGGACCGCACCATCGAATATGTGACGGTGCCCCGCTCTCTCGTGGAACCGGTCGGGGCGCCGGAGGCATCCGCGCTGCAGAGCTGGTTCGACGAACGCAAGGCGGACTATGCGGCGCCTGAATATCGCAAATTCAGTTATGTGAAGCTCGAGCCCGACGACATTGCCGATCCGGCAGCGGTCACCGATGAGGATGTCGCCAAGGCTTATGAAGCATCGAGAAACCGCTATACGACGCCGGAGAAGCGCACGGTGGAACAGATCGTGTTCGCGTCCCGTGAAGCCGCCGATGCGGCCCTCAAGGACCTGCTCGACGGCAAAAGCTTCATCGATGTCGCCGCTTCGACCGGCAAGTCGGAGGCCGACATTGCGCTCGGCACCCTCGGCAAGGAAGATATTCCCGACAACAAGGTGGCCGACGCCGCCTTCGGCCTTCAGGAGGGCCAGTTCAGCCAGGTGATCGACGGCGCCTTCGGCCCGGTCATCGTCCATGTTTCGGCGATCGAGCCGGAGGTGGTGCAGCCGCTTGCCGAGGTCAGCGATGAAATCCGCAAGGATCTCGCTCTCGACGAGGCAAGCCGGGTTCTGCTCGATGTACACGATTCCTATGAGGATGCGCGGGCTGGCGGCTCTTCGATGGCCGAAGCGGCCGAACGTCTGAAGCTGAAGGTGCGTACCATCGATGCGGTGGACCGCAACGCCCAGCGCCCCGACGGAAACGTGGTCGCGGACCTTCCCCAGTCGGCCGAGCTTCTGCGCGCCGTCTTCGACAGCGATACGGATGTCGAGAACGCACCGCTTGCCCTCGGCGGCAGCGGTTTTGTCTTCTACGAGGTGGAAGGCATTACACCCGAACGCGAACGCACGCTCGACGAGGTGCGCGAACGTGTCATCGCCGATTGGACGAAGGCGGAAACCGCCACGCGTCTCGCCACGCGGGCTTCTGGCTATTCGCAGCAGCTCAAGGACGGCAAGTCTCTCGACGAGATCGCTTCTGAAATCGGTCAGGAGAAACAGATCAAGCGCGGTCTGAAGCGCAACGCCAATGATGCCGATCTCGGCCAGGCTGGTGTGGCGACCGTGTTTTCGGTGCCCCGCGAAGGCACCGGCATCTTCGCCAATCCGGCCGGCGACGGCCAGATCCTGTTCAAGGTCACCGAGGTCTTCGAACCGGCGAGCGCAGGCCCTGAAAGCGTTCCCGAAAACGAGCGCAATTCGCTGCAATCGGCCCTTTCCGACGACCTTCTCGACCAGATGGTGGAACGCCTGCGCGGCAAATATCCGGTAACGGTAAACCGGACGGCCATGCAGGAAGCCCTGAGCTTCTGAGCCTGAACGATGAGTGATTTCAAGAGTTATATCGCCAAGGTCGCAGCGGGCAGTCCGCTCACTTTCGAGGAAGCCCGCGAGGCCTTCGGCATCGTGATGTCGGGCGAGGCCACACCGAGCCAGATCGGCGGTTTTCTCATGGCGCTGCGCGTGCGCGGCGAGACCGTGGATGAAATCTGCGGTGCCGTCGCCACCATGCGCGACAAGATGCTGACGGTGGAAGCGCCTGAAGAGGCCATCGACATCGTGGGCACCGGGGGCGACGCATCCGGCTCCTACAATGTCTCCACCTGTGCCGCGTTCATCGTGGCCGGGGCTGGCGTTCCTGTCGCAAAGCACGGAAACAGGGCGCTTTCTTCCCGTTCGGGGGCTGCCGACACGCTTGCCGCGCTCGGGGTCGATATCGAGCTTGGCCCGAAGGGTATTTCCACCTGCATTGCGGAGGCCAGCCTGGGTTTCATGTTTGCGCCGGCGCATCATTCCGCCATGCGCTACGTGGGGCCTTCACGCGTGGAACTGGGCACGCGCACCATCTTCAACCTGCTTGGCCCCTTGTCCAATCCGGCCGGCGTGCGCAGGCAACTCGTCGGCGTGTTCGCACCCGAATGGGTCGCGCCGCTTGCCAAGGTCCTCAAGGAGTTGGGCGCCGAGGCCGTCTGGGTCGTGCATGGGGCGGGTCTCGACGAGATGACCACCGCGGGCACCACGCAGGTGGCATCGCTCGAAGATGGCGAGATCCACCATTTCGAGGTCACCCCCGAGGATGTGGGGCTCAAGCGGGTCACGATGGCAGATTTGAAAGGGGGCGATGCGGCGCACAATGCAGAGGCGCTGCGCGCCGTTCTGCGCGGCGCACAGACCCCTTATCGCGACATCGCCATTCTCAATGCGGGCGCCGCGCTCGTCGTGGCGGGGCGGGCGAAAACGCTCAAGGACGGCATCCGGCTTGCCGGCGAATCCATCGACCGGGGCCAGGCCGAAGCCGCGCTTGAACGTCTTGTCGAAGTATCGAACCGGGTAGGTGGCAATGGCTGACATTCTGCGCAAGATCGAAGCCTATAAGAGACAAGAGATCGAAGCGGCCAAGAGCGCGCTGCCCATGGGCGAACTGGTTGCCAGGGCGCGCGATATCGATGCGCCGCGCGGTTTCGCCCGCGCCCTGCGTGACAGGAAAGCGACCGGGCGCTTCGCGCTGATCGCGGAGATCAAGAAGGCCAGCCCTTCGCGTGGCCTGATCAGGCCCGATTTCGATCCGCCGGCGCTTGCACGCGCTTATGAGGATGGCGGGGCGGCCTGTCTTTCAGTCCTCACCGATACCCCCTCCTTTCAGGGAGCCCCGGAATTCCTCGGCATGGCGCGGGCGGCCTGTTCGCTGCCGCTTCTGCGCAAGGATTTCATGTTCGAACCATATCAGGTTTATGAGGCGCGGGCCTGGGGTGCCGATGCAATCCTGATCATCATGGCTTCCGTGAGCGATGCAGAGGCCAAGGCACTCGAAGATACGGCATTCGCGCTTGGAATGGATGCGCTGATCGAGGTGCATGACGAGGACGAACTTGAGCGCGCGCTTGAGTTGAGCTCGCCGCTGATCGGCATCAACAATCGTGACCTGCGCACATTTGAAACCACACTCGAAACCAGCGAGCGCCTTGCCCCGCGGGTTCCTGAAGGGCGGATCGTCGTGGGTGAAAGCGGCATCTTCACCAATGAAGACTGTCGCCGTCTTGCACGCGCCGGCATGATGACCTTCCTCGTGGGGGAAAGCCTGATGCGGCAGGATGACGTCACGGCGGCGACCCGCAGCCTGCTTGGCCTCGACGTGGCCGAAGCGGCGGGCTGAAGCCGATGAGCGGCGGCGACCGGCTGACACATCTTTCTGCCTCTGGCGAAGCGCATATGGTCGATGTCGGTGAAAAGCGGGAAACCATGCGCCAGGCTATCGCCGAAGGCTCAGTCCTGATGACGGCGCAAACGCTTGCCGCCATTCTTTCGGGCAATGCAAAGAAGGGCGACGTGCTGGCAACCGCTCGCATCGCGGGCATCATGGCCGCCAAGAAGACACATGAGCTCATTCCGCTCTGCCATCCGCTGATGTTGTCCAAGGTGGCAATCGAGATCGAACCGGACGAGGCTATGCCCGGATTGACGGTGCGCGCCACGGTGCGCGTCAGCGGGCAAACGGGCGTTGAAATGGAGGCCCTGACAGCGGTTTCCGTCGCCTGCCTGACGATCTACGACATGGCGAAGGCGCTGGACAAGGGCATGACGCTCACCGGTATCAGACTGCTCGAAAAGACCGGCGGAAAGTCCGGCACCTGGTCGCGCGCCAAAGGGAGTTGAACATGTCGCTTTTGCCTGTCGATGAAGCGCTGGAACGTATTCTCGAAGGCGTGAAACCCTTGCCGGCCGAAATGGTGCGGATCGGCGAGGCGGACGGGCGGATACTGGCCGAGCAACTCAAGGCGCAACGCACGCAACCCCCATTCAATGCTTCAGCGATGGATGGCTACGCAGTGCGCGCGCAGGATGTGACGTCCGTGCCTGCAACGCTTTCGCTGATTGGTGAATCGGTCGCGGGACAGCGTTTCGACGGGTCGCTTGGTGCTGGAGAGGCCGTGCGCATCTTCACCGGGGCACCTGTTCCGGAGGGTGCCGACACCGTTCTCATCCAGGAAAACGCACGTCCCCTGCCCGGCGGGCTGGTCGAGGCAACACACGCGGTGGAAAAGGGACGGCACATCCGGCGCGCCGGCCTCGACTTCAAGGAAGGCGATGCCCTTCTCGACGAAGGGCGGCTGATGGGACCTCCGGCCATCGGACTGGCCGCCGCGGCCGGTCATGCCCGCATTCCGGTCACAGAGCGTCCGCTGGTCGCAATCCTCGCCACGGGCGATGAACTCGTTCTGCCCGGAAAACCATGTGGGACCGACCAGATCGTCGCGTCCAACGGCTTCGCCATAGGCGCGCTTGCAAAGGCCGAGGGCGCGCGCATTCTGGATCTGGGGATCGTTCGTGACGATACCGCTGCCATCACCGCGGCGGTGCAGCGGGCGCATCATGCGGGCGCGCAGGTCCTCGTGACACTCGGCGGAGCCTCGGTGGGAGCGCGCGATCTGGTGCGCCAGGCGCTGCTCGATGCCGGACTTTCCATGGGCTTCTGGAAGATCGCCATGCGCCCCGGAAAACCCCTCATGTTCGGCCGCCTTGGCGAGATGCGCGTACTGGGCCTTCCCGGCAACCCCGTATCCAGCCTCGTTTGCGCGCATCTTTTCCTGCGGCCGCTCGTGGCGCGGCTTGGACGACGCAGCTTCACGCCCGATCTGCGCAGCGCTGTCCTGTCGGCGCCTCTGAGGGAAAATGACGAGCGGCGCGATTACATCCGCGCCTCGGTGGCAGCGGGTTCGGAGGGGCTGATCGCAACCCCCTTCCCCGTGCAGGATTCATCCATGCTGACGACGCTGGCTGCGGCAAATGCCCTGATCGTTCGCGAGCCAGGTGCTCCGGCAGCCGAATCCGGCGCGCGTTGCCGGGTTCTCATGCTGGGGTGAACCGGCTCCGGCAACGGCATTGGTACCGGGCCCGGAGTGTTCCTCATCCATCCGAAGGAAGGTTTCATCTTCTGTTTTCGGCAATCTTCTGTTTTCGGCATTCGTGCCGGCGTCAGGAATTTCCACCCGGCGGCGCAATGCACGAAAAGGGCAGGAAAGAACCCGTCGCTCCGGCATTCATCATCTGCAAGGAGAGCAGATTGGAAAACTCGATTTCCTCGGCAGAGACAGGGCAAATGGAGGGCTGCGCCAGGCACCCGTCCGAGATGAAATCGTCCTGAGCCCGCAGGAAGGCCTCGCTCAGCCCCTTCGTGCCAAGCTGGGCGAGGATGCCCGCCTTGAATTCTTTGAAAAGCCTGCACTTTTTCTCCGGCCAGCTTTCCTGCGCCACTGCCGGTGAAGGCATAGGAGCGAAAACGGCCAACGCCAGAAAAAGCGCGCCTGGAATCGCTGGCTGAAAGGAAAACAACAGACGGCCGCGCCTGCAATCCACATTGGCACGACCGTCATCGTATCGCTGCATCAGAACGGAATCTCGTCATCCAGGTTCTGCGAATAGCTCCCACCGCCACCGCCACCGGAGCTTTCCGCAGGACCTGACTGGCCGAAATCGGAACCGCGGCTGGCGCCGCCACCGTAGCTGCCCTGCCCGCCGCCATAGCCGACCTGGGCGTCACCGCCCTGCCCGCGCGCGTCCAGCATCTGCAACTCGCCGCGGAATTTCTGCAGCACGATCTCGGTCGTGTAGCGGTCCTGACCGTTCTGGTCGGTCCATTTACGCGTCTGGAGCTGTCCCTCGATATAAACCTTGGCGCCCTTCTTCAGATACTGTTCGGCAACCTTGGCGAGATTGTCGTTGAAGATGACGACCGTGTGCCATTCGGTGCGTTCGCGGCGCTCGCCCGACTGGCGGTCGCGCCAGGTCTCGGAGGTGGCAATGCGCAGATTGACCACCGGATCACCGGAATTGAGCCGGCGAATTTCCGGGTCGGCGCCCAGATTTCCCACCAGAATGACCTTGTTGACGCTACCCGCCATGACGCTTCTCCACGCTTGTCCGAACTTTGCCGCGCACCTTATCGCAACGAGGCCGCGCTTGCGCGCTCATGCGCGCGCGCATCCGCTATCGTCCACAATTCAATTTTGTTCATTTTATGTTCCCATTCCTCTCCGCCAGTGTCAAGCAGGTGGCGCAAGCCTTCCCATTACAAACACAAACAGCCCCGCCGCTTCCCTTGAAAGCGCGCGGGGCTTCGGATCTTCTGATCCTCCATGCCGGGACCAATTACCGGCATAACATTGCATTTGCGGATTGAACCGCATCAATCAGTTGATCTGTTGAGTTTCGGCAGCCGGTCTTGGGCTTTGTCCTGCCCTTCGTCGGAGTTCACGCGAGGTGAACCCCTTTATCATTGGAGTTCACGCGAGGTGAACACCCTTACGATCCCTTTTCGAGAATCCGCTCACAAACCTCTCTGACGCGACCCTGGCAGGTCCGTATCATGAAAAGGCTCTTCCTGAATATCACAGGGATCAGCCGGCTGTGGCTCCGCTCGGCTCGCGGAGCCTGAACGATCGGTCAGGTGGAGTCATGCCTCCCTCCTTCTATCGTTTCCGTCTTTGCTCCATTCAGCGTCTGAAGCTGCACCCTGCCCTTCGAAAGTGCCCGCCGGCACCCGGTCAGAACGGGTCTGGGCGTTCCTCGAACGCTGCATTGAACAGTCTGCTCCCGCCCTGACACCGGGTCAAGGCATCAAAGGCCGTCGTTGCAAAACGTGATCGCACCGTCTCGTCCTGAAGACGACGTGGATTTGCCAGGCAGCCATTGTCAGGAGATTGTTCATTTTTTGTTCTTTTCACTTGCCCTGCGGGATAAAAAACGGGAAAACGCTTCTTGCGGCGAGACGTGGCCGCGCGGCGCGGTCCCTCCGTGGCCATCGACATTCGTGCTGCGTTTCCTACATGAAGCAAGGCCGGCCTCGTTCCGGCTGATCCATCATTTTTTAGAAGGCAGCGACGGGGCATGCCCGAACACAAGTTCATTTCCATTCGCGGTGCGCGCGAGCATAATCTGAAGAATGTGGATCTCGACCTTCCGCGCGAGAGCCTGATTGTCATGACCGGACTTTCGGGTTCGGGCAAATCCTCGCTCGCCTTCGACACGATCTATGCGGAGGGCCAGCGGCGCTATGTCGAGAGTCTGTCGGCCTATGCCCGGCAGTTCCTGGAAATGATGCAGAAACCGGATGTCGACCAGATCGACGGACTTTCGCCGGCCATCTCCATCGAGCAGAAGACCACTTCGCGCAATCCCCGCTCCACCGTCGGCACGGTGACGGAAATCTACGATTACATGCGCCTTCTGTTCGCGCGTGTCGGCGTGCCTTATTCACCGGCCACGGGCCTGCCCATCGAAAGCCAGACCGTGAGTCAGATGGTCGACCGCGTCATGCTTCTCGATGAGGGCACGAGGCTTTACATCCTCGCGCCCATCGTGCGCGGCAGGAAGGGCGAATACCGCAAGGAACTCGCAGAGCTGCAGAAGAAGGGGTTTCAGCGTGTGAAGGTGGACGGCACCTTCTATGAGATCGCCGATGTTCCCGCGCTCGACAAGAAATACAAGCACGATATCGACGTGGTGGTGGACCGCGTTGTCGTTCGTCCCGATCTCGCGACGCGGCTGGCCGATTCGCTGGAGACCAGCCTTCAACTTGCCGAAGGGCTCGCGGTCGCCGAATTCGCCGACAAGCCGCTTGCCGACGACGAGACGGCAAAAGGCGGCGGCGCAAACAAATCCAAGAACGAGACCCATGAGCGGATCGTTTTCTCGGAGAAATTCGCCTGCCCGGTTTCCGGCTTCACCATTCCCGAGATCGAGCCGCGTCTTTTTTCCTTCAACAATCCCGCCGGTGCCTGCCCCTCCTGCGACGGTCTGGGCAGCCAGCGCGCCATCGATCCCATGCTGGTGGTGCCCGACGAGAGCATTGTGCTGCGCGAAGGCGCGATCGCGCCGTGGGCCAAGTCGACATCGCCCTATTATCTGCAGACGCTGGAAGCGCTCGGACGCGAATTCGGTTTCAAGGTGGGCGACCGCTGGCGCGACCTTTCGGCTGAAGCCAGGGACGCCATACTCAACGGCACGGGCGATAACAAGATCGCCTTCGACTACAATGACGGCCTGCGCAGCTATCGCACGACAAAGCCCTTCGAGGGCGTGGTGGTGAACCTGCAGCGGCGCTGGAAGGAAACGGACTCCGCCTGGATGCGCGAGGAAATCGAGCGCTACATGTCGGCGCATCCCTGCCCGGCCTGCGGCGGCCATCGCCTCAAACCGGAAGCGCTGGCCGTGAAGATCGACGGGCTGCATATCGGCGAGATCACGCAGATGTCGATCCGGCATGCCGGCAGCTGGTTCGAGGGGCTTCCCCAGCGGTTGAACGAAAAGCAGAACGAGATTGCCACGCGCATTCTCAAGGAAATCCGTGAGCGCCTCACCTTTCTCAACGATGTCGGTCTCGATTACCTGACGCTGTCGCGCAATTCGGGCACCTTGTCGGGTGGCGAAAGCCAGCGCATCCGGCTGGCCTCGCAGATCGGTTCGGGCCTGACCGGCGTTCTTTATGTGCTCGACGAGCCGTCCATCGGTCTGCACCAGCGCGACAATGACCGGCTCCTGGCCACGCTGCGGCATCTGCGCGATCTCGGCAATACGGTGATCGTGGTCGAGCATGACGAGGACGCCATCCTGACCGCTGACTATGTGGTCGATATCGGCCCGGCTGCCGGCGTTCACGGCGGCAGGGTGATCGCGGAAGGCACGCCGCGTGACATCATGGCCAACCCCAATTCCATCACCGGCAAATATCTGACCGGCGCGCTCGCGATTCCCATGCCGCAGGAACGCCGCGCGATTTCCAAGAAGCGCCGCGTCCGCGTGGTGGGCGCGCGCGGCAACAATCTGAAGAATGTGACGGCGGATATTCCGCTCGGTACTTTCACCTGTGTGACCGGGGTTTCAGGCGGCGGCAAGTCGACCTTTCTCATCGAAACGCTGTTCAAGGCAGCATCGCGCCGCATCATGGGATCGCGCGAGCACCCGGCAGAGCATGACCGGATCGAGGGGCTCGAACATCTGGACAAGGTGATCGATATCGATCAATCGCCTATCGGCCGTACGCCACGCTCCAATCCCGCCACCTATACGGGGGCCTTTACGCCGATCCGTGACTGGTTTGCCGGACTGCCTGAGTCCAAGGCGCGCGGCTATCAGCCAGGCCGCTTCTCCTTCAACGTCAAGGGTGGACGCTGCGAAGCCTGCCAGGGCGATGGCGTCATCAAGATCGAGATGCATTTCCTGCCGGATGTCTATGTCACTTGCGATGTGTGCCATGGCAAACGCTACAATCGCGAGACGCTCGAGGTCACCTTCAAGGGCAAGTCCATCGCGGATGTTCTTGAAATGACGGTCGAGGAAGGCGTGGATTTTTTCGCGGCTGTGCCGGCCGTGCGCGACAAGCTGAAAACCCTTGCAAGGGTCGGCCTCGGCTATATCCACATCGGCCAGCAGGCCACGACGCTTTCGGGTGGCGAGGCACAGCGCATCAAGCTAGCCAAGGAGCTCTCGAAACGGGCGACGGGCCGGACCTTGTATATTCTCGATGAACCAACAACAGGCCTGCATTTCCATGATGTTGCCAAGCTTCTTGAAGTTTTGCATGAACTTGTCGACCAGGGAAACACCGTCGCCGTGATCGAGCACAATCTGGAAGTCATCAAGACCGCGGACTGGATTCTCGACCTCGGCCCCGAGGGCGGCGATGGCGGTGGCGAACTCGTGGCTTCCGGCTCCATAGACGACATCATGGCCGAGCAGCGCAGCTATACGGGCAAGTTCCTCAAGGAGCTCCTGGAACGGCGCCCCGCCGGCAAGGCCCAGGCAGCGGAGTAATCGCATGACAAAGGGAACCATTCGCGCCGGCATCGGCGGCTGGACGTTTGCGCCATGGGAAGGAACCTTCTATCCCGACGACCTGCCCAAGAAGCGGCAGCTCGAATATGCCAGCCGACAGCTTCCGACGATCGAGGTGAACGGCACTTATTACGGCAGCCAGAAACCTGCGGTCTATGCCAAATGGGCATCGGAAGCACCCGATGGCTTCATCGTCGCGCTCAAGGGGAACCGCTTCGTCACAAACCGGAAGGTTCTTTCGGAAGCCTCTGAATCCCTTTCAAAATTTCTAAATTCCGGCATTGCAGAGCTTGGCGACAAGTTGGGCCCGCTCGTCTGGCAGTTTGCGCCGACGAAGAAATTTGACCCGGAGGATTTCGAGGGCTTCCTGAAACTTCTGCCGTCAAGGCAGGACGGTGTTGCCTTGCGGCATGTGCTTGAGGTTCGGCACGACACGTTCCTGACGCCGGAATTTCCGGCGCTGGCGCGGAAATACGATGCGGCAATCTGCTACGCTCACCATTTCACCTATCCCGAGATGGCCGACATCACTTCGGATTTTGTCTATGCCCGCTTGCAACGCGGCGAGGACGATATTCCCACCGCCTATCCGCCCGCGGAACTGGACCGATGGGCGGCGCGCGCCATGCTTTGGGCAGAAGGCGGCCAGCCCGACGATCTGCCGCTTGCCGACCCGTCCTTCACGGCACTGAAAGCGCCGCGCGATGTGTTTGTCTATTTCATCCATGAGGGAAAGGTCCGGGCGCCGCAGGCGGCGCAGGCGTTGATGAAACGCGTTTAGACCCGCCCCTTCTGCGCATGCAGGGCCCTCAGGCGACTGGTCCTGAGGGCGATGCGTGCGGCAGCCATTCGGGCGGAGCGGGTTTTAACGGAATGGCTGTCGAGCGCCAAGCAATCCGGACAACACTTCAGGAAGGAGCTCGGGCAGGTCCTCTGCGATCAGACCGGGGCCGAACAGTTCCCCTGCTGCGGCATGGAGCCAGGCGGCGGCGGATGCCGCCTCGAATGCCGGCATGGACTGCGCGATCAGCCCCGCGATGATACCGGCGAGCACATCGCCCGAACCCGCCGTCGCCAGATAAGGGGTGCCGTTCGCGTTAATCACGGCGCGTCCATCGGGCGCAGCAACCACCGTATCCGCTCCCTTCAACAGGACCACGGCGCTGGCCTGCAGCGCCGCCGCACGGGCGCGCTCCACTTTCGACAATGAACGATCGGCGGCGATATCGGGAAAAAGGCGTTCGAATTCCGCTGCGTGCGGTGTCAGGACGAGATCAGGCGCATCACCGTCGACCACACGATCGAACAATGACCGAGGCTCGTCCGCGAAGGAGGTGATTGCATCGGCATCAAGAACCAAGCCCTTCAGATGACCCGAGTTCTTTCCAAGAAGGGAAAGGGCGAAAAGCCGGGCCGTCTCGCCGACACCGAAACCCGGCCCCAGAACAATCGCCGCCGGACGACGATCTGCGACGAAAGCCTCCACATCCGCAAGCGTATCGGCACGCTGAAGCATGATGGATGTCAGATGCGCGGCGTTGACGAGAAGAGCGTTCGATGGAGAGAGTACGGTGACTGCACCGGCACCAGCCCGCGCCGCCGCACGCGCGGAGAGCCGTGCCGCGCCGGTTGCGCCTGCCCCGCCAGAGAAGACGGCTACATGGCCCCGCAGATATTTATGGGCCAGGGAGGCGGGTTCTGGAAAATCGTTGCGCCATACAGGCGGGTTGTTCTCCCAAAGCCTTGTTCCGGCATTTTCGAGAAGGTCCGGCGCTATGCCTATATCCGCCACGACCACTTCACCGCAGCGCTCCCTGCCCGGATAGAGAAAATGGCCTGGCTTGGGACGAAAGAACGTCACGGTCAGAGCGGCAGAAAATGCGGCCCCGAGAATGGCTCCGCTGTCGCCCGAAACCCCCGACGGCAGATCGACCGCAACGACCGGGCATCCCGCCCCTCGGGTTGACTGCATCGCCCTGGCCTCCAATTCGCCGATCTCCTTGGAAAGGCCTGCGCCGAAAAGCGCATCCACCACGAGCCGTTCGCGGGTTGCGTCAAAGGTGCCCAGAGGCCGGGCCCTCACGGGGCAATCACGCGCGGCGAGTGCGGCATCGCTTCCCCGCCGGGGCGGCGCGCTGGCGAAAACTCTCACATCGAGGCCGCGCTCACGGAGGAGCCGGGCCACGACATAGCCGTCGCCCCCATTGTTTCCCGGACCGCAGAGGATGTCGAAACCGTGCGCATCTGCAAAGCGCGCCAGGATTTCATCGACAACGGACGCCCCCGCATTCCGCATCAGTTCATATCCGTCATATGGCCCCTTCGCGATTGCCCGACGGTCCGTCCTGCCCATTTCGGCGGATGTGAGAATTTCCATTGCCATGGCCTTTTGCCGCTTTTTTAGGCGGAATGCATATTTTATAGTCAATCCCAAGCCCCGCAGCGTTGGCGCCGATAATTGTTTCGAACCGCCACCCGCCCTGAAGGCGACGTCTGAACCGCAAAAGTCGCGCCCCCGGAGGCTCTTTGCGGCAGAATGCAGTGCTTGGCACGCTTCATGCAAGCCCCACGAGTGAGTTGGCATGTTTTGTGCTTTAATCGAGGCGGAGCAACGAGGGGCGTGGCAAAGCCATTCCTGAGAACCCATTGGAGACCACCCAGGCATGAAAAAGGTCGAAGCGATCATCAAACCCTTCAAGCTCGACGAAGTGAAGGAAGCCCTTCAGGAGGTCGGCCTTCAGGGCATCACAGTCATCGAGGCCAAGGGCTTCGGCCGCCAGAAGGGGCACACCGAGCTCTATCGCGGCGCTGAATATGTTGTCGATTTCCTACCCAAGGTGAAGATCGAAGTGGTTCTGCCCGACGAAACCGTCGATGCCGCAATCGAAGCCATCCGCAAGGCTGCCCAGACAGGCCGCATCGGCGACGGCAAGATCTTTGTAACGAATGTCGAGGAAGTCATCCGCATCCGCACCGGCGAGACCGGCGCGGACGCCGTTTGATCCCCTCCCCACTTCCGGCCCGGGCATTCGCAAGGGCCACAGCGTCAATACCATCCCAAACAGGAAAGTGATTATGACCACTGCACAAGACATCATGAAGCAGATCAAGGACAACGACGTGAAGTTCGTCGATCTGCGTTTCACCGATCCGAAAGGCAAGCTGCAGCATGTCACCATGGATGTCGTGGCCGTGGACGAAGACATGTTCGCCGACGGCGTGATGTTCGACGGTTCGTCCATCGCCGGCTGGAAGGCCATCAACGAGTCCGACATGGTGCTGATGCCCGAGCCGGAGACGGCCCATATCGATCCGTTCTTCGCCCAGTCGACCATGGCGATCTTCTGCGACATTCTCGATCCGGTTTCCGGCGAAGCCTATAACCGCGATCCGCGCGGCATCGCCAAGAAGGCTGAAGCCTATGTGAAGTCCGAGGGCATCGGCGACACTATTTTCGTCGGCCCGGAAGCAGAGTTCTTCGTGTTCGACGACGTGAAGTACAAGGCCGATCCCTACAATACCGGTTTCAAGCTTGATTCCACCGAACTGCCTTCCAACGACGATACGGACTACGAGACCGGCAACCTAGGCCACCGTCCCCGCGTCAAAGGTGGCTACTTCCCGGTTCCGCCGATCGATTCGCTCCAGGATATGCGCTCGGAGATGCTCACGGTGCTCACCGAGATGGGCGTGACGGTCGAAAAGCACCACCACGAAGTCGGCGCCGCCCAGCACGAGCTCGGCGTGAAGTTCGACACGCTGCTGCGCAACGCCGACAAGATGCAGATCTACAAATATGTCGTGCACCAGGTCGCCAATGCCTATGGCAAGACGGCAACCTTCATGCCGAAGCCGATCTATGGCGACAACGGCTCGGGCATGCACGTTCACCAGTCGATCTGGAAGGACGGCAAGCCGACCTTCGCCGGTAATGAATATGCGGGCCTTTCGGAGACCTGCCTGTTCTATATCGGCGGCATCATCAAGCATGCCAAGGCCCTGAACGCCTTCACCAACCCGATCACCAACTCCTACAAGCGCCTGGTGCCGGGCTTCGAGGCTCCGGTTCTGCTCGCCTATTCCGCGCGCAACCGCTCGGCTTCCTGCCGCATTCCGTTCGGTTCCTCGCCGAAGGCGAAGCGCGTCGAAGTCCGCTTCCCCGATCCGGCAGCCAACCCGTATCTCGCCTTCGCCGCCATGCTGATGGCCGGCGTGGACGGCATCAAGAACAAGATCCATCCGGGCCAGGCCATGGACAAGGATCTCTATGACCTGCCGCCGAAGGAACTGAAGAAGGTTCCGACCGTCTGCGCATCGCTGCGTGAAGCGCTGATGGCACTCGACAAGGATCGCGGCTTCCTGAAAGCCGGCGGCGTGTTCGACGACGATCAGATCGACGCTTATATCGAGCTGAAGATGGCTGAGGTGCTGCGCTTCGAAATGACGCCGCATCCGGTCGAGTTCGACATGTACTATTCGGTCTAAGACCGACCTGTTCGACGAAGCAGAGGCCTCGCCTTCGGGCGGGGCCTTTTTCTTGCGCATTGGGAACCTTTGCGCGCTCACGGGCTGCAAAATGATCCGGGTCGACCGATTTTGAGTGTCTCGCGGAGCGGGCCTACTCCCTGGGGAAAAGCGTCAGCGGAATGGCGCATCGCTTTCTTCCACCATCTTCATGCGTGGAATGCGCGCACTGCAATTTCCGTAAGCTTGCTCGACCGTCACCTCCACAACCGCCTGCGCTGCCGGCCAGGTTCTCCGTTCAGCCTCTTTCGGCGCACGGATCTCGGCACGGCCGTTCAACCGCACCCGTCTCTGTCGCTCAAAGTCCATAAAAAGCATTCCGACATGCGGGTTTACGCGGATATTCCCAAGTGAATTGTAAAGCCCGTTTCCTGGAAAATCCGGAAAGACGAGAGTTTTCGCATCCAGCACCTTAAGTGCAGGCAATGGGCCGGTGGCCCCATAGTCCCGCCCTCTGAAACTCGCATCGCAATGCCCCGAGGCATCACTTGTCGCGATAAAAAAGAACGGCTGGACCTCTATGAAGCGGGCGAAGCCGGCAGGCATGTCCGGGCGCATCATCAGGGACAAATTATGCTCGTCCCATCGATAGCGTGATGGGAGTTCGGCGCGCAGTTCCAGTTCACCCGGATGCCCGAGGAACGCACCCCGGTTCGGATCATCGTCGATTGTCATGTCTGCATCCTTGACGAGGAGGGCAATCCCATTTGATATACGATCGTTCGGTAGGATTCAAAAGCATGACAAAAGTCTCACGGGAAGAAATTGTTTCCGCTGCCCGCGACATGTTCCGCGATCGCGGTTATGCGGGAGCCTCCATTGGCGATATCGCCGCGGCGCTCGGTCTGCGCAAGGCCAGTCTTTACAGCCGGGTCGAGAACAAGGCGGAGCTTGCCAATGCGGCGATCGTCATGACGAGCGCTGAATTTGCTATCCCTCAGACGGAAACCGACGATTGGCGGCTGGCATATGGCGAGGCGATGCATGGCTTTGCCGATCACCTGGCTGCCGCGCGGCGCTGCATTGGCCTGCATCTGCTTTACGATGCCACGATCGAGCCGGCGGTGCGCGCCGAGCTGGAGCGGTTTTTCGCTGCTTTGGAGCACAGGCTGGTGGATCTGGCGGAAAAGGCGCTCGGTCCCGAGCGCGCACAACGCCTCGCTCAGGAAGCTCTTTGCATATTGGAGGGAGGCACGCTCTGGCTGTTGCTCAATGAGGACCGGGACCCGCTCGATCGTCTTGTCTCGCGGTTCTGTGCGAACCTGCCTGTCGAGGCGACGGAGGCCGATTCCCTGAACATCCTGTCCAGATACGGTCTGCATTCCGAAGATGCGACGCTCCCGCAGGCAAGGATGGCAGCGGAGATCGCCCTTCTGGAAGGCGAGCTTGTTCGCCTGCGTGGAGCGCTGGCCGGGCGGATCGAGGCAGAAAGCTGCTTTCTGTAGGAAGCCGGCCCCGGTTTCAGGCTATCTCCGTGCCAATCCTATTGCGGCACCAGTCGGCGGCGATGCCGCCCGGCGTTGCACGCTCACGAAAGTCGCGGGCAACCTCGCCGAACGCAAAACGTATCGAGTTCTCCACGATTTCCTGATCGTAGCGCTTGAGCTTTTCTGCAATCGGGGCCCAATGGAACAGCGCCTTCGGGCTCTCACTGAAGGCGTCGCCGCCGGCTGCCAGGTTTTGCCAGTGAACATCCTTCAGCCGCACCGCAAAGCCGTCCCTCCACGACTGCGCCATGCTCTGGTCCGGCAGATGGGCCTGGTTGTCTCCAATTCCCCATTCGACACAATGGCTGGCCAGCAACGCCGCTTGCTCATTGCCGAGGCTGCCTGCATGTGCCACCCGGGCGACCGTATGAACGGCCAGATCGGACAGGCAGGCGGCAAAAACATGCAGCTTCGCCACATTGATGGACTGGATGAACACATCATCCTCGAACATTGACGGATAACGGGTTCCCATCCGCGCCTTCAGATAGCCGTAGAGCTTCTTCTGGGCGACAAAGGCCGAGCGCGTGCTGACGAAAGCGGCGAGCTGGTCGGCCGTTTCGATGGGCTCGCGCTCCCGGCGCAGGCGCAGACGACCGGCGGCCTCGCGCAGGAATGCCATGCTCCTCGTCCATTCGACACCCATGGAAAACCTCCTCCCCACCCAAGATTCCATCGCATTCCGAATACGACCAATGTCTCGATTTTCTTTGCCCGGGAACTGCCCAATGCTTGAGACATGCCATTGTGAGTCCGTTTGGGAGGAACTGCAATGGCGGCAGTTAACGACTTTGGTCGCTAACGGTTTATCGGGAGGAGGACACAATGTCCGCAAATGACGCAGAAAGTGCGAAGGATCGCTATTGGGCGAAAACCAGAAACCTGACCATCGTCGTTCTGGTGCTCTGGGCGTTCTTCTCGCTCGTAATCCCCTGGCTGGTCGAGCCCCTGAACAAGATCACGTTCATCGGCTTTCCGCTGGGTTACTACATGATCGCTCAAGGCTCGCTCATCGCTTTCGTTATCATCGTCTGGGTGCAGAACTGGCGCCAGGACGCGATCGACGACGAGTTCGGCTACGGCGAAGAGTAGGGAGGGGACCGACATGGCTTTGATGCAGGGACGGTTCATTGACAATATCGGCCGCGTGTACACGATCTACACCGGCGGCTTCCTCGCCTTCATCATCCTGATGGCAATACTCGAACAGCTCGGGGTCGGTGCCGACACAATCGGCATCCTGTTCGTCGCCTTCACGATCGCGATCTATGCCATCATCGGCTGGCTGTCGCGCACGATGGAAGTGGATGCATACTATGTGGCCGGGCGGCAGGTGCCGGCGGTCTATAACGGCATGGCCACGGCGGCCGACTGGATGTCGGGCGCTTCCTTCGTCGCACTTGCCGGCGGCGTCTATTTCGGCGGTTACGGCTACATGGCCTTCATCGTTGGCTGGACCGGCGGCTATGTGCTCGTCAACTCGCTGATGGCGCCCTATCTGCGCAAATTCGGCTGTTACACGGTGCCCGATTTCATCGGCACGCGCTACGGCGGCAATCTTGCCCGTCTTTGCGCCGTCATCGTTCTGGTGGTGGCGTCCTTCACCTATGTGACGGCGCAGATCGACGCGACCGGAACAATCGCCGCACGCGCGCTGCATATCCCCTATAACTATGGTGTGTGGTTCGGGCTATTGGGCATTCTTCTGTGTTCCATGCTGGGCGGCATGCGCGCCGTCACCTGGACACAGGTTGCGCAATATATCGTGCTCATCGTCGCCTATCTGGTGCCGGTGATCTGGATGTCCAACGCCCAGGGCTTCGGTATCATCCCGCATTTCACCTATGGTGAGGCGGCCTCCAGCATGACGAAATTCGAAGCCATGTACGGCCTGAACCCGCCGCTCGAGGCGATCAAGGGCCTGTCCGTGCTCACGACCCCGCATACGGGTCCGGTCGGTGATTATGCCGAGTGGAAATTCGTGACGCTGGCCCTGTGCATGATGGCAGGCACAGCCTCGTTGCCGCACATCCTGATGCGCTACTTCACCACGCCTTCCGTGCGCTCCGCACGCAAGTCGGTAGCGTGGTCGCTGCTGTTCATCTTCATGCTGTACTTCACGGCACCGGCGCTCGCCACGCTGACGAAGCTCCAGCTTCTCGATCCCAGCCTGCCCACGGCCATCATCGGCAAACCGTTTGCCGAGGTCGCTTCGCTCGACTGGATCAGGAACTGGTCGGATGTCGGCTTCCTGGCTATCGCCGACCAGAACGGCGACGGCATCCTTCAGCTCAACGAGTTCTTCATGCGGCCCGACATCGTCGTGCTCGCCACCCCGGAAATCGCTGGACTTCCCTATGTGATCTCCGGTCTCGTCGCTGCCGGCGGCATGGCGGCAGCCATGTCGACAGCCGACGGCTTGCTGCTGGCCATCGCCAACGCGCTCAGCCACGATCTCTACTACAAGATGATCGATCCCAAGGCTGACACGGCCATCCGGCTTGTGGTCGCCCGCGTTCTGCTGCTCGCCATCGGTGCGCTTGGCGCTCTGATCGCCTCGCTTCAGCTCACGGGCATCCTCGGGGCCGTGGCCTGGGCCTTCTGCTTCGCCTGTTCGGGTCTCTTCTTCCCGCTCGCCCTTGGCGTGTGGTGGAAGCGTGCGAACCGTGAAGGCGCCGTTGCGGGCATGATCGCTGGATTTGGCGCAGGCTCCCTGTATCTCTACTATGTCTATACGGGCGGCACTCCATGGTTCGGCATCGATCATCTGCGGTTCGGCATTGTCGGCATGGCCGTCAGCCTCGTCGCGATGGTGGTCGTCACGCTCATGACGCCGGCCCCGGACGAAGAAATACAGCGCATGGTCGACGAAACCCGCGTACCCGCGGGCCCGCCGATCCTTTCAGCCAAACATTGATCCGGCTAAAGTGAGACTGGGGGCGGGTTTACCCGCCCCCAGTCTTGTCGGGAGGAGTAAAGTCATGCAGGGGACGATTGCCGCGTTTCCGATCTGGGTCATCGCGCTGGATTATTTTCTGGGCGTCATGATGTGGACGCTCATCGCCCGTGCGGCCATGGGAATCTTCCTGCCGGAGGATTCGAGCTTCTTTTTCATGCGCTTCTTCGTGCGCGCCACCAACCCGATCCTGAGGTTGTTCAGGCCCATCACGCCCGGCTTTCTCCTTGAGCCGCTCATTCCGATCTACGTGGCGTGGTTTTTCTTCATGGTCCGCTTTTATCTCATGCCGTGGCTGCTCGGCTATTCGGTCATGGGCATGCTGTCCTTCCCGCTGGAAAGCGAGATTGCCGCGATGCTGTATCAGGCGTTCGGAAGCAAATAGAGCGGGGCTCCCTCCGTCAGAAAAATCCTTCGACGGCGGAACAGCACGGGGAAGAAGGCCCCTGCCCAATCGCTAAAACGCGGAGCGATCTTTCAGATTCGCTCCATGCGCGTCAGCTCGTTGTCTTGCGCAGGTCTTCGTCCCGATGCAGGTCCCCTCTTTCGAGAGGCGTGCATCAGCGGATGGGAAGCACAGGTCCTCATGCCCCAGTTCGGGCGCACAACGACCGTTCATTCCATCGTGGGCCTTCGGTCATCAGGGTGTCGGGCGGCGCCCCCCGATTGCCGATCACCCGACCCGAGCGGCGCTCTCAGCCTTCAAGAGCTGACAACAGGCTGGCGGAGGCCATCATATCGCGTTCGCGCGCGGCTCGGCGGAGCTTCGCTTCCCCGTCCTCACCCCATTGGGCAATGTTCCAGTCCTCGTCCACATGGGCTGCTTGCCATGCTTCCTGTGCCGTTAGCGTTCGCCCTTCCACCGCCAGGGCAAGCAGGAGAGAACCGGTGAGCGATGTCATGACATGGATTGCCGCCAGCCGGAACGGATCCGTCCGCTGGCGCAGATAGGTGCTGATCGCTGCAATCGCCATGCGGGGTTGTTCCACATGCACGATGCCCTCGGCGAGGATGAACTGCGCACCCGTCACGCTTTGTATCCAGTCCAGAACCGGATCCCAGGCCTCGGCCTGCATCGCCACCAGACGCTCCGGCGACGATGCGCGATAGCAAAGAAGATCGCCCGTCGCATAGCGCAGGACATCCTCGACCACCGGCTGCGTGTGGATGGCAACGCCATCGATCGCCGTGTTGACAAGACGGGTGACCGGCATCCGGGCTGGATCTATCTCTTCGCCCTGCGCGGCATATTCCGATGCGACGAGCTCAGCCGCCATCCGGCTCGGCAGGAGCACCTTCGTTGCGCCCGGTGTGCGCACGGCGCGCCCGTCCAGAAGGACAGCAAAGCCCCCCTCCTCCTCGCCGATGGAAACCTCCTTGTAGAACCGCTTGGGCAAAGCCCGCTTCATCGTGCTTTGGGCACGGCGCACCGGGTCCTGTTCGGCCGGTGTCTTTCCCTCTTCAAGGTCATTCAGAAGATCGCGCATGGTTTTAATATAAGCCGTTTGTTGCGGTGATTTAAGCGGGGATGTTTCGCCGGCGCGGACGATTGACGACGATCAGACCGACCGCGATCAGCAAGAGTGCGAACAACAGCTTCATCGTCAGCGGCTCACCGAGCACCAGCCCACCGCACATGACGCCGAAAACCGGCACCAGAAAGGTGAAGCTCGACAGACCCGAGGCCGGGTAGCGGCGCATCAGCCAGAACCACAACACATAGGTAAAGCTGACGACGAAAAACGCATGGAACAGGAAGGCGCCAATGGCAAGACCCGTCACTTCCCTGAAAAGAGGTCCGGCAAGTGGAATGAACGGTATCGGCAGAATCGTGGACACTGCGAGCTGATACATCAGCGTCTTCTCGGCGCTCACATCGGTGAGTTTGGACTGCTTGATGACGATGATCGTCAACGCCCAGAGAAGCCCGCCCAGGAGACACAGAAGATCACCGATCAGCGCATTCGGCTCGGGCAGGCTCAATCCATCGGAAAAGACCACGGCCACGCCGATGAAGGCCATCAGCAATCCGGCGAACTTGATCGCGGACATGCGCTCGCCAAGAAAGAAATGTCCCCCGATCAGGACCCAGAAAGGCATGGTGTTCAGCATCAGGGCGCCACGCGCGGCGGAGGTGTAATCAAGCCCGAAAAAGATGCAGAGAAATTCCAAGCCGAACAATGCACCCGCCAAAAGGCCGGCTATCAGAGTGCCATCGCGCTCGAACAGGCCGATGCGGCGATAACGGCACCACAGGTAGACAAGCAGGGTGGCGATCAGAGATCGTAGAAACATCACGAACATGGGATTGAACCCCATATTGGTGATCTTGATCGCCACCTGGTTCAGCCCCCAGGAAAAGCTCAAGCCCAACATCATCAAGGCAGCAAAGGCATCGATGCTGTCGCGCCTGTCGATCGCGGGCGGCGTTAAAGCGGTCATTGCGGCTCCCCGGCCGACGCTTCGTCGAAGCCAAGCAGATTCCAGCTCTGTCGCATATGCGGCGGCAATGGCGCGGTGACATCGATCCTGCCACCGTCGGGATGCGGGATGACGATCCGCCGCGCGTGCAGATGCAGGCGCTTTTGCAAACCGCCGGGAAATTCCCAGTTCTGGTCCGCCTCGAAATATTTGGGGTCGCCAATGATCGGACATCCGATATAGGCGGCATGCACGCGCAGCTGATGCGTCCGCCCCGTATAGGGTTCCATTTCCAGCCAGGAAAGGTTGGTCGCCGCCTGCTCGATCAGGCGATAATTGGAAACGGCATGATCGGAATCAGGCTCTCCATGCTTTGCCACCCGCATCCGGTCGCCATCGGGGGTTTGCTCCTTGACCAGCCAGGTGGAAATGCGCCCTTCAGGCTTCTTCGGCACCCCTTTGACCAGGGCCCAATAGGTCTTTTTCGTGTCGCGCGCGCGGAATGCCTCGGTCAGTTTCACGGCAGCCTGGCGCGTGCGCGCAACGACGAGCACGCCAGAGGTGTCACGGTCGATCCGGTGCACCAGACGCGGTTTCTCACCCTTCTTGTTGCGCCAGGCTTCAAGCATGCCGTCCACATGCCGGTTCACGCCCGAACCACCCTGGACGGCGAGGCCAGCCGGCTTGTTGAAGACATAGACCTTCGGGTCCTCGTAAATGAGCATCTGCGACAGCGCCTCACCATCGCCGGCGCCCCGCAGGCTGTGCGCTGTGATGTTCTCATTGCCTTTGCGATCAACCTCAAGCGGGGGAATGCGCACCATCTGGCCGGGCTGCACACGCGTATCCGCCTTGGCGCGGCCACCATCGACACGCACCTGACCCGAACGCAGCAATTTCTGCAGATGGCCGAAACCAAGGCCGGGGAAATGAACCTTGAACCAGCGGTCAAGGCGCATGCCGCCCTCATCCTTGCCGATCTCAACCTGTTGCACACCCGACATCTGAATTCACTCCAAGCCCGTTCAGGCAAAATGCCGGACCAGCCAAAGCCCGGCGAAAAGCGCGGCGATAGCGCCGCAGACACTGATCAGGACGTAGCCAGCCGCCAAGGCGCCCTGGCCACGTTCCCATAAAAATGCGACATCGAGCGAAAAGGCGGAGAAGGTGGTGAAACCTCCCAGGAGCCCCGTCGCCACAAACAGGCGCAACTCCGGTGAGGTGCCAAAGCGCCGCGCCAGCCACTCGATGAAAACACCCATCACGAAAGAACCGACCAGATTGACCGTCATCGTTCCCCAGGGAAACGAAGTTCCCAGAAGGCGCATGGCGGCAAGCCCCGTCAGATGACGCAGGCCCGCCCCCACCGCCCCGCCGGCGGCAACGATCAAAAAATGGTTCATGCGGCCCTTTTGGCAGAAGCCGCGCAAAAAGCAACCAGCCCCCTCACACGCCCTCTCCCCGTTCACGGCGCAATCGCGCCCAGTATTCCAGCCGTTTGCGGATTTCACGTTCGAAACCTCGCTCGGGCGGATCGTAGAACCGGCGGCGGCCCATCTCATCGGGAAAATAGTTCTGGCCGGAAAAGGCGTCCGGCGCATCATGGTCATAGGCATAGCCGGCGCCGTAGCCCGTTTCCTTCATCAGCTTTGTCGGCGCGTTCAAAATGTGCTTCGGGGGCAGAAGCGAACCATTTTCCTTCGCCGCCGACATGGCCTGTTTGAACGCGGTGTAGACCGCATTGGATTTCGGCGCTGTGGCCAGATAGACGCATGCCTGCGCCAGCGCCAGTTCCCCTTCGGGGGAACCGAGATATTCGTAGGCATCCTTGGCGGCGTTGGCGATGCCGAGCGCCTGCGGATCGGCCAGACCGATATCTTCCACGGCCATGCGCACCAGCCTGCGTCCGAGATAGAGCGGATCTTCACCCGCGTCGAACATGCGCGCGAGATAATAAAGCGCGGCGTCCGGATCCGAACCGCGCACGGATTTGTGCAGTGCCGAGATCAGATTGTAATGACCGTCCTGCCCCTTGTCGTAAATGGGCGCCCTGCGCTGGGCCACGCGCTGCAACCCTTCGGCATCGAACACCTCACCCTTACGCGCGGCGCGCCAGACCTCTTCGGCGAGCGTCAACGCCGCGCGGCCGTCGCCATCGGCCATGCGCACCAGAACCGCGCGCGCCTCCTCATCGAGCGGAAGCGGCTTTTCCTCCATGGCCTCGGCGCGTTCGAGCAGGCGCGCGATGCTTTCAGGCGTATGGGCGTGAAACACCAGGACGCGCGCTCGCGACAGGAGCGCGGCATTGAGCTCGAATGACGGATTTTCCGTCGTCGCCCCCACCAGGACGACGGTGCCGTCTTCCATGACCGGCAGGAAGGAATCCTGCTGGGAGCGGTTGAACCGATGAATCTCATCGACGAACAACAATGTCTGCCGCCCCTGGGAGCGGCGCATGCGCGCGGTCTCGAAGACCTTCTTCAACTCCGCGACGCCCGAAAAGATTGCCGAAATCTGCTCGAAGGCAAGGTCGGTCTCTCCGGCCAGAAGGCGCGCGACGGTGGTTTTCCCGGTCCCCGGAGGCCCCCAGAAAATGAGGGAACCGAGCGAGCGGCTATCGATCATGCGGGTGAGCGCGCCATCGGCGCCGGTCAGATGTTCCTGGCCGACAACCTCCGTCAGTTGGCGCGGTCGCAGCCGGTCGGCCAGGGGGCGGCTGACCTGAACCTCGTCCTGCTGATTTGTTGAAAAAAGATCGCTCATATCCCGCTCAGTCGCCCCGGCCGATGGCCGGAGGCACTCACACGCATTTCCACACTCATCCAGGCATCAGGCGCCGTTGCCGGCTGCAAGATGCGCTAGAATCTAAGACTCTGTTTCAATATGCGGCCATCACGCTCAACCGAAAAGTACCAGCGCCGGCTGTCTTCTCGCGCCACCTGTTCCATCATGTCGGCGCTGTCGATTTCAAGGCCATTGATTTCACGCAGAATGTCGCCGCGCCTTAGACCGATGCTTGCGGCCGGTGAACGGCGATCGACATCGAGGATGACAACGCCCTTCTTGGCCAGCGGCAATTTAAGGCGCTGAGCGAGCCGGGGGTCGAGATCGGCGATCGAAGCACCGGCAAAGGGGCTTCGCCCTTCCAGCAGCACGGGCTTTGCATTCTCGCCCGCTGAAAGCCGCTCCAGCTTGAAGGTCATGTCTTCGCTCTTGCCGTCGCGCAAGATTCGGACCGTTCCCTCTTCATCGACCGGGTGCGTCACCAGGCGATATTCGAGCGCATCGGGATGTTGAATGTCGGCCCCATCCATGGCGGTAACCACGTCACCCGGTTTCAGGCCGGCGCGTTCGGCCGGGCTGTCGGGCGCCACTTCGCGAACCAAAGCACCGACGGGGCGCGGCATGCCCAACGCCTCGGCAATCTGCGCGGTCACCGGATCGAAGGAAGCGCCGAAATAAGGGCGTTCAAAGGTTTTCGCTCCGCTCTGAGCGGCATCCACCACGGCGCGCACCATGTTGGCGGGAATGGCAAAGCCTATTCCGATCGAACCGCCGCTGCGGCTCACGATAGCTGTGTTGATGCCGATCACCTCGCCCTTCATGTCGATCAGGGCGCCGCCGGAATTGCCTGGGTTGATTGCTGCATCTGTCTGGATGAAGAAACCGAAATCGGACACGCCGATATGGCTGCGGGCCAATGCCGAGACAATGCCGCTGGTGGTGGTCTGTCCGACACCGAAGGGGTTGCCGATGGCAAGCACGAGGTCGCCGACCTCGAGCATGTCCGAATCCCCAAGCTCTATGGCGGGAAATGCTTCATCGCCCTTGATCTTGAGCACCGCCAGATCGAGCTCCTCATCCTTGAGCAGTATCTCGCTTTCGAACTCACGGCCGTCCGCAAGAGCCACCTTTACCTCGTCGGCACCGCTGATGACGTGATTGTTCGTCACGATGACACCGCTCTGGTCCACCAGAACGCCGGACCCGAGCGAGGAACGGACACGCGGAGGCATTTGCGTCCGCCCGAAAAAGCGCTCGAAGAACGGATCGCCCATGAAGGGAGAACGCACCTGGACCGTGGAAGACGCGTAGACGTTGACGACCGCGGGAGAGGTTTCACGCACGAGGGGTGCGAAAGAAAGCTGTATCTCCGACTGACCAAAGGGAACCCGTCGTTCGCTCCCCTGCCCCTCCGGCGCGTCCGTGCCGCGCAGAAGCCTGGAAAGGGCATCGGTAAGGCTGCCGCCAGTCCCATCCTGCGCGCCCGCCGGCACAAGCCAGGCGACAGACAGGACAAGAACGAGCAACAGGGAAAACAGGCGGAGAGACTTGTTCATGGCTAATCCTCTTGAGCCATTCACCCCGCGGTACGGGCAAATGGCTCCGAATATGTACTTGCCGCTGCGATAAGGGACCAGCGCCGTTTATCAACCGCAGCATTTCCGACAGATAAGGCGGTCTCTTTTCTCACGCAATTGCGTACAATAAAAGGCTTCAGGGACCGAGACGGATTCGGCTGGTGCGGGCCACCTCCACCACTCATGCCGGATCGGCTGTTCCACAGTGATTGCACCTTATCGGGAATGCCTCTTCCCGTTCCTGCGGTTTTCCAGCCATGACGCTCGCGCACTTATCCCCTATCCTGCTCTTGACCGTATCGAACGTCTTCATGACGTTTGCCTGGTACGGTCATCTCAAATTCCCCAACAAGCCGCTTGTCGCGGTGATCCTCGTCAGCTGGGTCATCGCGCTCGTCGAATATTGCTTTGCCGTTCCGGCCAACCGCTACGGTCACGCCGTCTACAGCGCCGCAGAGCTCAAGACGATGCAGGAAGTCATCACGCTCTGCGTCTTTGCCGTTTTCTCGGTGCTCTATCTTGGAGAAAGCCTCACCATCAATCACGCGGTCGGCTTTGCACTGATCGGCCTCGGCGCCTTCTTCATCTTTCGCGGCCCGCTGGGATAAACCCGGAAAGCAAAAAGGGGCCGTGAGGCCCCTTTGAAATCGCCAGGAATGGAAAGCCGATTACGCGGCTTCCGCTTCCTCATTGCCGCCCTCAGCCTCAAGGCGTGCACGATCGGCGGCACCCTTGGCAGAGACGTCGCGATCGACGAACTCGATCACAGCGAGCGGCGCGTTGTCACCATGGCGGAAGCCTGCCTTCATGATGCGTGTATAGCCGCCATTGCGCTCCGCATAGCGGGGTGCAAGCGTATCGAACAGACGCTTCACAAGGGTCTCGCTGCGGATTGCAGCGATCGCCTGGCGACGGGCGTGCAAGTCGCCGCGCTTGCCGAGGGTGACGAGCTTCTCCACGATGGGGCGCAGCTCCTTTGCCTTCGGCAGGGTGGTAACAATCTGCTCATGCTCGATCAGCGAGGCAGCCATATTGGCAAAGAGCGCCTTGCGATGACTTGCCGTCCTGTTCAGCTTGCGGCCGGATTTTCCGTGACGCATTGCCTTTCTCCTTCATTCCCGTCGTTCGCGCGTTGGGCGAAACGATGGCGGGTTAGTATTGGTCTTCGTAACGCTTGGCCAGTTCTTCGATGTTTTCCGGGGGCCAATCCTCGACTTCCATGCCGAGGTGGAGCCCCATCGAGGCCAGCACTTCCTTGATTTCGTTGAGCGACTTGCGGCCGAAATTCGGCGTGCGCAGCATCTCGGCTTCCGTCTTCTGGATCAGGTCACCGATATAGACGATGTTGTCGTTCTTCAGGCAGTTCGCAGAGCGAACCGACAGTTCGAGCTCGTCCACCTTCTTCAGAAGCGCCGGGTTGAAGGCCAGCTCGGCCACCTGTTCGGTGGGCTGTTCCTTCTGCGGCTCCTCGAAGTTGACGAACAGCGCGAGCTGATCCTGAAGAATGCGCGCAGCAAACGCCACGGCATCCTCACCCGTCACCGAGCCATTGGTCTCGATGGTCATGGTCAGCTTGTCATAGTCGAGAACCTGGCCCTCGCGGGTGTTTTCGACCTTGTAGGAGACCTTCTTGACCGGCGAGTAGAGGCTGTCGACCGGGATGAGCCCGATCGGCGCGTCCTCTGCACGGTTGCGGTCGGCGGGAACATAGCCCTTGCCGTTGTCGACAGTGAACTCCATGCGGATCTCAGCACCATCGTCAAGCGTGCACAGCACGTGATCGGGGTTGAGAACCTCGACGTCGCCGACGGTCTGAATATCGCCGGCGGTCACGGCGCCGGGGCCCTGCTTGCGCACGACCATGCGCTTGGGGCCATCGCCTTCCATACGCAGCGCGATTTCCTTGATGTTCAGGACGATGTCCGTCACATCCTCGCGCACGCCAGGGATGGAGGAGAACTCATGCAGCACGCCATCGATCTGCACCGCCGTCACGGCAGCGCCGCGCAGCGAGGACAGAAGCACGCGACGCAGGGCGTTGCCGAGGGTCAGACCAAAGCCACGCTCCAGCGGCTCGGCCACAAGCGTGGTGACCGTGCGCCCCTTGGAGGAGAATTCGACCTTGTTCGGCTTGATAAGCTCTTGCCAGTTTTTCTGGATCATTCCGGGTTCCTTCCGTTACCCCGCCACCATCCAATCGTGGCGGGCGATCTGGAAACCGCAGAGGAGCACATTAGGCTCATGCGGCACAAAACGCGTCCTTAGACGCGGCGCTTCTTGCGCGGACGGCAACCATTGTGCGGGATCGGCGTCACGTCGCGGATGGACGTGATCGTGAACCCGGCGGCCTGCAGCGCGCGGAGAGCAGATTCACGGCCGGAACCGGGACCCGACACCTCAACCTCGAGGGTGCGCATGCCGTGTTCCTGAGCCTTGCGGGCGCAATCCTCGGCGGCAACCTGGGCTGCAAACGGGGTCGACTTACGCGAACCCTTGAAGCCCTGTGCGCCGGCGGACGACCAGGCAATGGCATTGCCCTGCGCGTCGGTGATGGTGATCATCGTGTTGTTGAAGGTCGAGCTGACGTGAGCAACGCCCGACGAAATATTCTTGCGTTCGCGACGGCGAACACGTGCGGCTTCCTTGGCCATGTCTTTCCTTTCAGTCGATCTCTACACCGCCGTAACACCAGCGGCTACACCTGCAAGCGAAACGAGAAACGAGCGGTAAATCCAGTTCACCGCCCGTCTTTCGAACCGCCTAATTACTTCTTCTTGCCGGCAATCGCCTTAGCCGGACCCTTGCGGGTGCGCGCATTGGTATGCGTGCGCTGACCGCGGACCGGGAGCGAACGGCGATGGCGCAGACCGCGGTAGCAGCCCAGATCCATCAGGCGCTTGATGTTCATGGACACTTCGCGGCGCAGATCACCCTCAACGATGAGATCGCGGTCGATCGTCTCGCGGATGGCCAGAACCTCGGCATCGGTCAGTTCGCTGACACGGCGTTCAAGCGGAATGTTGACCTGCTTCACGATATCTCCGGCCAGTTTCGGGCCGATGCCGTGAATGTACTGAAGCGCGATAACGACACGCTTGTTGGTCGGGATGTTGACGCCAGCTATACGGGCCATCTTCTTCTCCATGTGTGCCGGATATTCCGGCGTTTCGTTTGCCCGCGTCCGGTGGAGGCCGGCCCCTGCGGGATATCCTTGCGGGATATTAATGTTCCTGCAAACAATGTGGCCGAGCCTATCGGCCCGACCAACAATCCGTTCGATCAGGAGAACGGTTCGCCATAGTCGATATCCGCTCCCCAGTCAACAGTAAGGCCCGAAATCCGGCTCACCTGATATTTGCAAGAATGCCTTCGATCTCTGCGGTGACCTGATCGATGCTCATCATACCGTCGACCCGGCGCAGCAGACCCTTGGCGTGATAGTATCCGATCAGCGCCGCGGTCTTCTTGTAATATTCACGCAGACGCTCCTCGAACACCTCGGGATTGTCATCCTTGCGCGGTGTCTGTCCCGCAGCGATGGCATCCTGCGCCCGCTTGACGATACGTCCGACGAGGGCAGCATCATCCACAACCAGTTCGATGGTCGCGTCGAGGCCCTGCCCGCGCCCCTCAAGCATGGCGCTCACAGCATCGGCCTGGGCAAGCGTGCGCGGGTAGCCGTCAAGGATGAAACCGTTGGCGCAATCGGCCTGATCGATGCGTTCGGCAACAATGGCATTGACGATCTCGTCCGAGACCAGTTCGCCGGCATCCATCACGGCCTTGGCACGCTTGCCAATATCCGTCCCGGCGCTGACCGCTGCGCGCAGCATGTCTCCCGTGGATAATTGCGGGATACCGTGCTTCTCGACCAACCGCTGGGCCTGAGTGCCCTTCCCCGCTCCCGGCGGTCCAAGAAGTATAAGCCTCATCGTCCTCTCTTTCCCCCACGCAGCTTGGATTTCTTGATCAGCCCCTCATACTGATGGGCGATCAGATGGCCCTGGATCTGCGCGACCGTATCGAGCGTAACACTGACCACGATGAGCAGCGATGTGCCCCCGAGGTAGAACGGAACACCCGTCGCCGAAATCAGGAACTCCGGCAGAAGACAGATCAAAACCAGATAGATCGCGCCGATCACCGTAATGCGGGTCAGCACGTAATCAATATATTCTGCGGTACGCTCGCCCGGACGATAGCCCGGAATGAACCCCGAATGTTTCTTCAGCTGATCGGCCGTGTCCTTCGGATTGAAGACGATGGCCGTGTAAAAGAAGGCGAAGAACATGATAAGCCCGGCATAAAGCGCCATGAACGCCGGCTGGCCATGGCCGAGCGATGCAAGGATCGCCGACGCCCAGCCGGGAAGCTGCGTCGTGTCTGAGAAACCAGCGACGGTGGCCGGAAGAAGAAGCAGCGACGAGGCGAAGATCGGCGGAATGACGCCGGCCGTGTTGAGCTTCAGAGGCAGGTGCGACGTGTCGCCCTGGAACATACGATTGCCGACCTGACGCTTTGGATACTGGATCAGGAGTCGACGCTGGGCACGCTCGAAGAACACGATGACGCCGATAACGGCGATAACCAGAACGATGATCGCGAGGATCAAGCCGGTCGACAGGGCGCCGGTGCGCCCCAGTTCCAGCGTTCCACCGATGGCGCTCGGAAGGCCTGCAACGATGCCGGAGAAAATGATCAGCGAAATGCCGTTTCCGATGCCGCGGGCCGTGATCTGCTCGCCGAGCCACATCAGGAACATCGTACCGCCGACGAGCGTGATGACGGCGGAAATACGGAAGAACCAGCCCGGATCAGCAACGATATTCGCGCCGCCCTCCAAACCGACGGCAATGCCGTAGGCCTGGACCGTCGCGAGGATGACCGTTCCATAGCGGGTATACTGGTTGATGATCTTGCGGCCCTGCTCGCCTTCCTTCTTCAGCTGTTCCAGCGAGGGAACGACCGAGGTCATAAGCTGCATGATGATGGAGGCGGAAATATAGGGCATGATGCCAAGGGCGAAGATCGCCATGCGTCCGACGGCACCGCCGGCAAACATGTTGAACATGCCAAGCACGCCACCAGACTGCTGCTGGAAGGCCTGCGCAAAAGCGTCGGGATTGATCCCGGGCATCGGGATATAGGTACCGAGACGGTAGACAAGCAGCGCACCGAGCGTGAACCAGATGCGTTTCTTAAGGTCCTCCGCTTTCGCGAACGCGGCGAAATTGAGGTTGGACGCAAGCTGTTCCGCTGCAGATGCCATGAAGAATTCTCCGCTCCGTCACGCACCGCCTGCGTCATTGCACGATTCGGGCGCATGTTGCCGAACATCCGAAATAGGATGCGGTGGGCAAGGATGCAAGCGGCGGACTGTCGCCCGCCGCCTGTCTATCAAATTATTCTGCTGCCTTGGGGGCAACAAGCAGCTTAATGGAGCCGCCAGCCTTCTCGATCTTCTCGACGGCCGACTTGGAAGCACCGGCGACCTCGAGCGAGACCTTCGACTTCAACTCACCACCGCCGAGCACGCGCACACCGTCCTTGGCACGGCGCAGAACACCAGCCTTGACCAGGGCGTCAACGTCGATCACAGCCTTTTCGTCGAGCTTCTTGGCATCGATCGCCGCCTGGAGACGGGCGAGAGAAACCTCGTTGTAGTCCGAACCGAACAGATTGGTGAAACCGCGTTTGGGCAGGCGACGGTAAAGCGGCATCTGGCCGCCTTCATATCCCTTGATCGCAACGCCTGAGCGCGACTTCTGACCCTTGACACCGCGACCACCGGTCTTGCCGGAGCCGGAACCGATGCCGCGACCAACGCGCTTGCGCGATTTGGTGGCGCCTTCGTTTTCCCTGAGTTCGTTGAGCTTCATAATCAAATCTCCTCGGTTCCTCAGGCCTCGTCCACGATGCGGACGAGATGCTGCACGGAAGCGATCATGCCGCGCACGGAGGGAGTGTCCTCCAGCGTGGAACGGCGGTGCATCTTGTTCAAGCCAAGGCCGATCAGCGTCTGGCGCTGGTAGGCCGGGCGGCGAATGGGGCTGCCGATCTGCTCAACGGTGAGCGTCTTGCCCTTCTTCTTCTCTGCCATCTTCATCAATCCTTGCAAACGTCGGCGATCAAAACCCGCTCATCAAAGCGGGCCGATCAGCCGGTCAACCCTATTCCTCAGAGCCGGCGGTGGTGCCGCGGCGCGCCTGCAGCGTCGAGTACTTGATGCCGCGCTGTGCAGCAACGTCCTTCGGGTGCATCTGATGCTTGAGGGCGTCGAAGGTCGCGCGCACCATGTTGTACGGGTTGGAAGAACCGAGCGACTTCGCAACGACATCCTGCATGCCGAGCGTCTCGAAAACAGCGCGCATGGGACCGCCGGCGATGATGCCGGTACCGGGCTTGGCGGCGCGCAGCAGAACGCGACCGGCGCCGTGGCGACCGTTCACGTCATGGTGCAGCGTACGACCGTCGCGCAGCGGCACGAAAACCATGTCGCGCTTGGCGCTCTCGGTCGCCTTGCGGATGGCCTCCGGCACTTCGCGCGCCTTGCCGTGGCCGAAACCAACGCGGCCCTTCTGGTCGCCAACAACGACGAGAGCGGCAAAGCCGAAACGACGGCCGCCCTTCACCACCTTGGCAACGCGATTGATATGAACAAGCTTGTCGACGAATTCGCTATCGCGCTCTTCGCGCTCGCGGCGATCGTCCCTACGTCCTTGTGCCATTGTCCTTTTCCTTGTTCTTTTCCGGAAGCACGGGGTTAAAATTCATTCGGGCGCCTGACGCGCCCGAATGGATCAGAACTTCAGGCCACCCTCTCGGGCAGCATCGGCCAGCGCCTTGACGCGACCGTGGAAGAGATATGGGCCGCGGTCGAAGACCACTTCCGATACCCCAGCCTTCTTTGCGCGTTCTGCAACCAGCTTGCCGACAGCAGCAGCTGCTGCCGTATCGGCACCGGTCTTCAGATCGGTGCGAAGATCCTTGTCCAGGGTAGAAGCCGCCGCAAGGGTATGACCCTTGGCGTCGTCGATAACCTGGACGTAAATGTTTTTCGAGGAACGGTAAACCGAAAGACGGGGCTGGCCATTGGAGACCGCCTTGAGCTTCCGGCGAACACGTCCCGCGCGCCGCTTGACGGAGACTTTCGAGACCATGAGTTGCGTTCCTACTTCTTCTTGCCTTCTTTGCGGACGATCGTCTCATCCGCATACTTGACGCCCTTGCCCTTGTAAGGCTCGGGGCCACGCTTCTTGCGGATTTCGGCGGCGACCTGTCCGACCACCTGCTTGTCAATGCCGCTGATGACGATCTCAGTCGGCTTCGGCACGGCGATCGTGATTCCCTGCGGGGTCTCGTAAATCACTTCGTGGCTGTAGCCAAGCGAAAGCTGCAGGTTTTTTCCCTGCATAGCGGCACGATAACCAACGCCGTTGATCTCGAGCTTCTTCTCGAAACCATCCTTCACACCCTGAAGGATGTTGGCGATCTGGGTGCGCGACATACCCCATTTGGAGCGTGCGTCCTTCGACTGATCGCGCGGATCGACGGAAACGGCACCGTCCTCGAGCTTCACCAGAACCTCGTCGTTGACGACGAATTTCAGTTCGCCCTTCGGCCCCTTGGCCGTAACGGTCTGGCCCTCGACTTGCGCCGTAACGCCCTGAGGCACCGGGACCGGCTTTTTGCCAATGCGAGACATTTCTCTGTCCTCGTTCTTTGCTTCGCTCTCTGCCTGATCAGAAGATCTGGCAGAGGAGCTCGCCGCCCACATTCTTTTCGCGCGCTTCGTGATCGGCCATCACGCCCTTGGGCGTGGAAAGGATGGCGATCCCGAGACCGTTTGCGACCTGCGGGATGGACTTCACGGACACATAGACCCGGCGGCCGGGCTTGGAGACGCGGGCGATCTCGCGGATCACGGAACCGCCTTCACCGTATTTCAGCTCGATTTCGATCTCGGACTTGCCGTTATCGTAGTCGACCTGGCTGTAATCGCGGATATAGCCTTCCGCCTTCAGCACATCGAGAACGCGCACGCGAAGGCGCGAAGCCGGCGTCGAGACCTTGGTCTTGTTGCGGCCGATGGCGTTGCGGATACGGGTCAGCATATCGCCGAGAGGATCATTCACGGACATAGTCTCTACCTCTTACCAGCTCGACTTGACCAGGCCCGGAATAAGGCCGTTATTGCCAAGTTCGCGCAGTGCAACGCGCGACATCTTCAGCTTGCGATAATAGGCGCGCGGACGGCCCGTGACATCGCAGCGATTGCGGATACGCGTCTTCGACGAATTGCGCGGCAGGGCAGCAAGCTTGAGCTGCGCCTGGAAACGCTCTTCGATCGGCTTAGACTGGTCCATGATGATGGCCTTGAGAGCGGCACGCTTTGCGGCATAGCTCTTGACCATCTTGCGCCGACGGTTGTTCTTTTCGACTGCGCTGACTTTTGCCATTTACGTTGTCCTTCTTCTCGCCTGCCGTTACTGCCGGAACGGGAAGTTAAAGGCCTTGAGCAAGGCCCGTGCTTCGTCGTCGGTCTTGGCGGTCGTGCAGACGATGATGTCCATTCCCCAGATCTGATCGACCTGATCGTAGTTGATCTCGGGGAACACGATGTGCTCCTTGAGGCCCATGGCGAAGTTGCCGCGGCCGTCGAAGCTCTTCGGATTGAGGCCGCGGAAGTCGCGAACGCGCGGAAGAGCAACGGTCACGAGGCGATCCAGGAACTCGTACATGCGGTCCTTGCGCAGCGTCACCTTGGCGCCGAGCGGCATGCCTTCACGCACCTTGAAGCCGGCGATCGAATTCGTTGCGCGAGTGATGACAGGCTTCTGACCGGCGATGCGGGCAAGATCCTCGGCTGCGATGGCCGGCTTCTTGGAATCACCCGTGGCTTCGCCGACACCCATGTTGAGAACGATCTTATCCAGGCGCGGAACCTGCATCTCGTTCTCATACTTGAATGTATCGAGAAGCTCCTTGCGGATCGCCTCCTGGTATTTCGTTTTCCAGCGCGGCTGGTACTGAGCATTAGCCATCGATCAATTCTCCAGAGCGCTTCGCCACGCGCACCTTCTTGCCGTCTTCCTGGACCTTGAAGCCAACGCGGGTCGGCTTGCCATCCTTGGGATCGGCCACGGCCAGATTCGACAGGTGAATCGGCGCTTCCTTGGTGATGATCCCGCCCTCGGACTGGGCAGACTGCTTCTGGTGACGACGCACCAGATTGATACCGCGAACGACAGCCTTGTCGTCCTTCGGCATGACCTTCACCACTTCGCCGGTACGGCCCTTGTCCTTGCCGGCCAGAATGACGACCGTGTCGCCTTTTTTAATCTTCTGCATATCCCCGGCCTCCTAGAGCACTTCCGGCGCGAGCGAAATGATCTTCATATGATTCTTGGCGCGCAGTTCGCGCGGAACCGGTCCGAAGATACGCGTGCCGACGGGCTCTTTCTTATTGTCGACCAGAACGGCTGCGTTCTTGTCGAAACGGATGACGCTGCCGTCGGCGCGGCGGATATCCTTCGCCGTGCGCACAACAACCGCCTTCATCACGTCGCCCTTCTTCACGCGGCCGCGCGG
>SWCH01002854.1_pt1 | contig 56158 bp, 52 predicted proteins | sample 4690051 | NCBI WGS metagenome assembly SWCH01 (sample SAMN10267282, study PRJNA491770) | bioreactor metagenome | isolation source: DHS bioreactor inoculated with | place: Japan: off Shimokita Peninsula
TTTTTTTTGCCTAGTTTACTTTTTTTTAATTTTTTGATAAAATGACATTGGTACAATTTCTACTGGTTTTCCGATAATATGAAAGGGGTAAAAATGTTAAGTAGGAAAATCTCTATCCCATTGATCATCATCGTAGCCACAGTGGTTGTTTTGGTGGTGTCCATCAACCAGCCATTCCAACGTGCTGAAGCGATTGAAGAGCAGGAACTTGCTGTCTCACAACAGCCCACCCAGAAACTGCTACAGGCAGTTCACGAAGAGCAGCCATCCATTGCGGATACCGTTGCGCCGACATCTGACCCGGACCTGCCATCGGTAAGAGTAGAAGAACCCACCGATCTGGTTAGGGTCAACGAAATCTTGAAGGAAAAAATCAACGCCAGCCTGTTACAACCCGGGTGGGTGCAGGTCACCAAAGAATACATATCCTTCATTGAAAGCGAAGAAACGACAACAGTCCCCGAAAACGGACAGGTTATCCCCAGGGATTACATCCTGGAACAATGGTTACTGGTCGCTGAAGACCTGACCATCACCGTTCAGTACATCCGCGGCACATCCCTGTCCGGTGAGGAATATACCACCACGTTGTACAGCAAAGACCCACGCTGGCCAACGACGGAGACCACTGCATTGGATACGCTCGATCTTCCATCCGTGCTGGAGACCAGGGCATTGGACGATATCATTGCCATGGGGTTCGCCGGGGAAACGAAAATTGAGTACATCGACGAGGAGGGGGCACGCCTTATGACGATCACTACCATCACCCAATTCCCACGTCCGATCGGTTTCAACGGTTGGGAAGATGCCAGGGTAATGGAATATGCCCAGACCTATTTTTACGATTGGGAAACCGGGTTGCCACATCGCATGGAGGAACTGATCACCCGGGAGGACGGTACCCAAATGCTGGCTGGTGTGAGTGTTTATGCCGTGTCACATGTAGATGAACTCCCAATGGATTTAGTTTCAAGATTAGATGTTATGGGGGGGGTGAGATGAACCAAAAAAAATTGAATCTCATTATCGTTGTATTAGTAATGTTGCTTCTTACACTGACGCATTTAAAAAATGTTGACGCATATACAACATCTTTAAGTGGTTCAACAGGAGGTGTTTCTTATACTGCGTACAAGTCTGTTTTAATCTTACCAGGTGGGTATTATGGTCAAGTGGAATCAACTGCTGTCTCATCGATGGGACGTATCGGTATCTCATATTGGACATTTGACCAAAAATGCACGAACGGCCAATGGTCATTCTATTACAATCTTGGCGGTACAGTGAATCTAAACTCGACATATTTCATGAGAGACATGTTTTATTCCTCAAGTGAAGGTTGTTATGGATAATTTGGAGTTTCAACGACATATACACGTAGTACTGGAAATCATGAGTTTAATATGGGAACCCCGGTCTATCGGTTCCTGGAAGCCAAACTTTAGAATTCTTAATTAGCCAGTAAGAGAAAGTACCGAAGAACCTTCTTAGTAATAATTTTAATGCTAAGAAGGTTCTTTCTATCTAATAAATTCTATTAACAGATTAGGTTATGCGGGTAAAATCTACTATAATTCGATGACGCTCAATAAAATTTTGCATGGATTGGTCTGACAATGATGATTGCTCACACATATAAAAAATTTTTTCATATGACGACGCTGTTCGTAATCCTCGTATTAATGCTTTCTGCCTGTCAACCAAAAAATCCAGATTCAGCTTTGCCATCAGCAACCAATACCACTCAAAAAACAGCCACCCGTACGCCAACCAAAATACCTACTTCGACCCCCACCCATACGCCTCCCCCAACCTGGCTGGTTCCACTGACGGAATTAGAAGAGACAGAATTGCTCTTTACTCATCCCTGGACAGGAGAGATAGCACGCACGATCGATAAACTGGTGGATCAATTCAATCAGACCAATGAATATAGTATTTTTGTGAAAGTCAGCGCTCCCGGCAGTGCCCAACAGGTTTTTCAACGAAGTGAAGCAGCGATTCGGGATGGACAGGGTCCAAATGTAGTGATTGCGCCAATTGAAGAATTGGCCTACTGGCACAAAATGGATAATCTGATTCCCCTGGATGGCTATCTGAACGACCCCCAATATGGTTTTTCCACTGAACTGATCGAAGATTTCCTTCCACTCTTTTGGGATCAGGACATCCTCGATACACACAGGCTGGGGATTCCAATCTCACGCAATGCTAATTTTCTCGTGCAAAATACGAGCTGGACGAAAGAGTTGGGCTTCGATATCCCAGCCATGACGCCACAACTTTTCCGCCAGCATACCTGTCTGGCGCGCGATGAACTCCAAAACGATAATAACTGGCAGAACAATGGGTTGGGTGGCTGGATCGTTCAGCAGGATGAATATACCATTCTCAGTTGGCTGAACGCTTATCAACTCGAAGAATTTCCGGTAACTGAAACACCTTATGCATTTGAGCAAGCTGCCACGCTAGATGCCTTCACTTTTTTACGCAAGCTATTTGATGAAGATTGTGCCTGGAATGCCAGAAACCCGACCCATTATGAATATTTTGCCAACCGACAGGCACTCTATATCAGCGCAGATGTTTATGATCTTGAGCCACTCCAGAAAACTTTTGCACTATTGGGAAGTGAAGACCAGTGGCAGGTTACACCTTATCCGCATAAACAGGCAAAACCGGAATTAATCACCCATGGTGAATCGATGGGAATTTTAAAATCGGATCCAGCACACGAACTGGCATCCTGGTTATTCATTCGCTGGCTTTCCCTGCCAGAACAACAAATTCGCCTGGCAACAGTCAACCCTGGCATTCCTGTCAGCCAATCCGTTATTGCGCAACTCGAAACAAAACGAAGTCAACAATGGAATCAGGTCGTCGCTCTATTGGATAACGCCAGACCTGCTCCGCGTACGGCGGAATGGCGGGTGGCCCGTTTTGTCCTGGAAGATGCTGCTTACCAGATCTTTCTGGCAAATATCACACCTGAGCAATTCCCTGAAATCATCACCATGCTGGACACCATCATCGCAGATCTTAGCCAACAACCAGCCTCACTGTCCTGGGAATGAAAAAAACGCCATTTCTGGCGTTTCTGACCGATCCATTCTTTATCTAGAAGAGGCGACGACGAGACTCGAACTCGTGATGAGGGTTTTGCAGACCCTTGCCTTGCCAACTTGGCCACGTCGCCGCGATGTAGTGTTCAGAGCGGGCAACGGGATTCGAACCCGTGACCTTCTCCTTGGCAAGGAGACATTCTACCAGCTGAACCATGCCCGCATTACGATCTGTTGCTTGTAACCGTTATTTTAACACTTCGAAAATGAAACGTCAAGGGCTCAGCGTGGGCACTGGTGTCGGCATGATCTTTTCAACCCGCTTTAACAACAAATCTCCATATTCAGGATGGGTAATTGTCAGCGTTTCATCATTACAGACATAGTTAACGGATAAGGAAGCCTGTTCATTGGAATTTTCATAACCTTCTGCTGGCAAGGTGTCTGTTTGTCCAAACACATTATAAGTTCCACCGCCTGGCATCAGATTTACTGAAAAAGGCACTCCGTTCATGAACGCCTGAACCTGGTTGACATAATCATTCATATCGAAGAAATCCAATTGCTTTCCATCCCGTGTTGAATAACTTCCGGTTCCCTGAGAATCAATCACTGACGTAAACCCCGGATATCCCGTTGCCCCGGTTGTTACACTTAAATTATCTCTACGGGATAACAGGTCACTGTCCTCTTTGAATTCCATAAGGTACGCGCCTTCAACTTCCATAAATAGTTCTGATCCTGGGGGAAATCCTTCCACACCGCCTTGCGAAGCCATTGCCCCTAAAATATAGTTTTCAAAACTATCATTATCGATCTGCCATACCCCCAGCAGACAGGGGTCGCATTCCGCTTTTTCTACTTTTTCAATATTGGCAATAAAGTTAAATTGTCCGCTTGTTTCTGTAGTTGTCACCACCAGGGCATATAAGATATCCTCATTACATTTAGTTCGAATTTCAGGAGGTAGAGAACTCCAGCTGGTTAAATCTTTGCGAAGATCAAATTCTGCAGTAGAGTATTTTCCATTTCCATCTTCTTTTGGTGATTGCAAAAATCTATTTTCTTGTTTGAAATTCATACGAAAGCGACCGGAAACAAAAGGCTGAATTGAAAATTTTTCTTCTTTTTTCGTATCAATTATCTCCGTTTTGATGACCGCAGGATTTTCCACTAAAATCATTCCGCCGCCTGAATCTTGAATTCCAGTGCTCATATAGGCAACTACGAAATCCTGAAATGTATTCGCCATATTATCATAAGCTGCTAATGTGGTTATCGCCCCATCTGTGGTCGCCAATGATTTTAGTAAATTAATGACTTCTTTTTCACCATAAACATTTCCTAAATGTTGAAAAAAAAGAAAGTTTTGATAATTCATTTGATGAATAGGTTTTTTGATGGAATCACTATCAAACTCACTCAAATTTTCATGCTCGTAATTAATAGTTGGATATACTACATTACTGAAATACTCTGCAGAACCTTCTATCCACCATTCATTCGGGTCATATTCTCCGTAAGGGGCATTCCAATCCTGAAAACAATGAAATGCTTCATGTGCAATCGTTTGCTTGAGATTATCCATCCCCACCGAACCTGAAAGCTTAAATAAAGTTATCGGACAAGTCGATCTTCCAGAGATTGGATGTTGAATTGCTAATGCCTTTTCATTATTCTCTACTGAGTACTCATTAAGACTGATCGTCATATTGATATTATAAAATCCCCCATACTGAGAAAAGGTTTTCGCCGAGGCAATTAATGCAGATAATGCCACCTTCACTGCATCCGTTTTTACTTGATTTCCTTGCCATTCACTCGGATAGTAAACTCTATAATTCATTCCATTATGCTGCTCAAGTACAAATATATAACAAGGTTCTCCTTCAAAATGTGAGGGATCGAAACCTAATCTTTCTAAATTCGCACATGCAGCCGCGTTTGTTTGTTTTTTGATCATCGCATTTTTTGCTTTACTTGGAAATTGTACCTTGGGCGCAGCAATACTGATTAAATCAAGCACTTCTTCGGATGGAAGAAATTGCGCTAAAAGGCGATTAAGTTCATTAACAGTCTCTATATCTTGAGGATTCTCTGCAATATACTCTCGTGCTAATCTTACCAATCCTGAGCCACTTTTCTCATGTACATATTCCAACTCATCTAAATCTTCAATATCAATTTCAAATGAAAAATATCGTAATAATTCAACCAACCCCTCAGATTGGGTCCATTCACCTTTCTCAACTTTAGATTCCAATAAGTCCGAAAAACTGGAATAAACTCTTGGAACAACTTCTTCTGTTCCATCCAACCGAAAGACAGTAATTGTTTCAGGCTCTTGATTCTGTTCATTGATTTCTTGATCTATAGGCGTACTTAAAATCTCAATATCCACATCTGAACCATTTAATAAATTTATAGTTGGGGTTGGATCAGTTTCTCCATCTTTATTAAGAAAGGATCCAAAACCACCGGCTGAGAGGATGAAAATCAAAATCATCATACCGGGAATAATCCTCAGGTGTATCTTCTTTGTTGTCGTCATTCATTTCTCCTGATTATTGATAAAGTAGACAATCATTATACGATTTTAGATTGTATTATTTCGTTTCTGTATAACTGATCTGAAAAGTCTAAGACAATCTCAGTCTAAATTAAATGAATATATCTCATAGAGGATACTCTCCCCCTTCAAATTCATGCTGGTTTGAAATTTTACATTAACAATAAATTTCTTGTCAGATACTTTGACCAAATCGTTCGATCAGATTACAGGTATCACGGGTAGCCTTTTCAAAATCAACGCACCGTGCAAACTGACGGCAATTTTCCTGCAGCCTGGGATTGTTCAGCAAAGCTGCTAATTTCTCGGCCACATTCTTGGGTTTGAATTTTCCAGGGATTATTGAATCTCCAACACCTAATTTCTTGATACGGGCAGCATTATCCGGTTGATCCAGACTCATCGGCATAATCAATTGAGGGACGCCGGCAGCCATTGCCTGAGCCAGAGAACCAATGCCTCCGTGGTAAATAAATGCCGAAGAGAGCGATAATAGTTGATTCAAAGGTTCAAATTCAGCGTAGTGAATATTTTCTGGCAGATGCAGTGGTATCTGACCTCTCAACCTGGACAATAAAATAGCCCGGCGATTGAGTATCTGGCTGGCTAGTATAGCATTTTCAAAAAATTGATTGGCATGCAACATAGCTGTCCCGGCGGTAAACACCAGGGGAGGTTCCCCTGCCTGAATGAATTGTTTGCTGGCTTCACTTAGGTGGGACTCTTCGATCTTATGTGGAATAAACCCTGTCAGCCTTGTATTTGTTGGCCAGTCTGTCTGAGGAGGAGCGAACCAATCGGGAAAAAGCCCTAAATTCAATTGTGGCGAATGAATCCAATGCGCAAAAAATCTGGTGATGGCAGGTAATCCGAGTTCTTTCCGAAACACATTCACAGGTGCCAACAACGGATCAATAAAGAATCGATCCATGCTTTGGTAATATGCCTTTACCAACCAGGCAGGTGTCCACGCTGGAAGTGCAGGGTTACTTAACACGGGTGGAGCTACAGCTGAGCGGATCAGACTCGGTTGTAAATGGAAAGTACAGAACCGATATCCATGGGATTCGTGGGCAATATGGGAAGCAAATAAAAAAGCGGAAGAGACGATTATCGTATCCACAGGATCAAATTGACGTATGATTTCATATAATGGTCGTAGCATCCGCAAAATACCATATTCAACCACCAACTGAAACCCGCGCGTAGGATGCCAGATATTGGGGTCATTAATCTCGTCATAGTAATCTTGTGCTTGTCCTAATGGAATAAAATCCAGACCTGCTTTCAACACGATTGATTGATAGATCGGGTTGGCAACAATGATCGGCTCGTGTCCGCGTTGCTGCAAAATTCGCCCCAGTGTGAGTAATGGGTAAACGTCCCCATAACTGCCCAATGTTGGAAAAAGGATTTTCAATTCGTTTCCCTCACGCATTTATCTCAATTAACAAAATGTGCAAAAAGTAGTAGAGATCCAACACAAATCCATATTTTGCTTAAATTCCATTATAGAAGAGAATTGTTTTACAAATTCGAGTATCATTTCAAAAATCACACTGCCAAAACCATATTATTGAGTTGTTACAAATTCGAGATAATTTTTGGGTGTGATGAAAGTAAATGTGGAATTTTTATATGTATCAAACCATAAGGCTGGAGGGGTAATTTTATCCTTATTTTCTGACCATTTTATTTCATAACCATGTAAAATTCCTTCACGATCTTCAATTAAATCAATTTCTCCTGATTGATATGTTCGCCAGAAATACATATTTGCATAAATTTCTTGATAACTTCGATATTTCAGACGCTCAACCATCATAAAATTTTCCCATAATTGGCCCTGGTCATTTCGAAGTGCAAGTGGTTTATGTTGTTGAATAATCGCATTACGAATACCATTATCGAAGAAATAATACTTAGCGGTTTTGGTAACCTCATTTCTTAGGTTTCTACTAAAGCCTCCCAGTCTGAATATAACGAACGTTTTTTCCAGTAAATCAAGATAACGTTGAACTGTATTTATACTAATACTCAATTTATTTGCCAGTTCATTGTATGAAACTTCACTTGTGATTTGAAAAGCTAAAAGTTGCAATAGATTCAATAAACTTCTGGAGTTTCTAATTCGATCAAAAGCAAGAATATCTTTCAACAAGTAAGAATTAACCAATTCCTGCAAAATTTGAGTTTTTTGTTTGGTTGTTTCAGCAATAACCACCTCTGGATAAGTACCAAAAACAAGATAATTTTCCAGTTTCTGCTTTAATTCGTAGTTATTAAATTGTGAAGATAATTCACATTGAGCGAATGGAAATAAGGTCAATGTTCGTTTTCTGCCTGTGAGGGGTTCACCAATCTGACCAGATAGTTCAAATGAAGATGAACCTGTTGCGATTATCTGTAAATCCGGCTTATGATCCACTAGAATTTTCAAACCTGAACCTACTTCAGGGATTTGTTGTGCTTCATCTATTACCAGTAACTGGTAATTTTCCACCAACTCAAGAATTTTTTGAACATCTTTGGATGATAACAAATGTTGCATCTGGATATCATCACCCGAAATAAATAAATATTTTAAAGAAGTTTTTGCTAAAAAATATTTTACTAAAGTAGTTTTTCCTGTTCGCCTTGGCCCATAGATGATCAAAACCTTGCCGGGCGAAAAATAATTTTCGAGTTGCGAATAAAAACGAGTTTTAAACATCCCAGACTCCTAATTTGAATGACTAAGTAACTCTAGTATTACACAAATTGATTATATTTTCAATAATTTAATCAGTACTACTGAATGAATTTATAATAATTTAATCAGTAGCAGTGAATGAATTAATCTAAATTTATTCACCCCCTATTGGTCCCCTCCCCTTCAAGCGCTGGTTCAATTCCCATAAAGCTGTTTTATCGCCATCATATTTGAGCAACTGCTGTGCCTGTTCATACAAAAACCAGCCGAAAGAACTGTGTTCCTGCGAAAGTTCAATCTCCCAATCCGATCCTTCAACCCCGAAACAAAATTGCGGGATCACATAAACGTTCTCCCCCCAAAGCGGGCTATCTTTGAAGGCTGTTACCGGAACCGACTCGATTGTATCCAATTGCAGGAAGTCAGCGGATAGCAAAATCCCAGTTTCTTCGAAGGTCTCCCTTTTGGCTGCGACCAGTGGAGTTTCATCATCCTCCCCACCACCTGCGACACCCTTCCAGAAGCCAGCATCGGAGCGCTGCAATAAGGCAAACTCGATCTGGTTATTTTTGTTCTTCCGAAAAGGAAACACTAAAACTTGAAATGCTGTTCTGGCCATCAAAAAGATTTTCCTCTATTAAACCTGGTCTTACCCTACGATATAAAAGCCGCATTCATTGGCAAGATCCTGGATGGTTGCTGGATCACGCTTATCATTCAGAATATCCTGTAATCTTGCCGCTCTTTCCGGATAAACAATCGTCTGAACGGTTTCCTCCAGCGCGGGTATTTCCAGAGGTTGGTCAAAGGGTTTGCGTTTCAAGCGGTGCGGTAATGCTAACTGCGCTGCCACCTGAATATCCTGTGCTTTCAGGTGGGTACGTTTGTTGAAAACAGCATGTGCACTGGCAGTTTTTTGGATCACCAGATCAGCCCGATGACCTTCAATTTTAAATTGGCTGGTCACCTCCGCAATCATTTCAAGGTTCTCATGCGTAATTTTCATTCGTGGTAACAGATCGCGTGCCTGAACGATCCGGATAGAGAGTGTCTTTTCGCAATTTTCCCAGGTTTTCATAAAACGCTGTGGGTTGTTCTCAAAATCCAGCACGCGTTGTAAAATCAGGATCCTGCGGCGGATGTCCGTGATACTTTTGACATTAACAGACAACCCAAAGCGGTCGATTAATTGCGGCCTCAGTGTGCCCTCTTCCGGGTTCATCGTCCCCACCAGCATAAACCGCGCCGGGTGAGAGAAGGAAATCCCCTCCCGTTCAATGATATTGACGCCCATCGCAGCCACATCCAGCAGCACATCCACCACATGATCATCCAAGAGGTTCACTTCATCAATATACAACAACCCTCGATTGGCTTCTGCCAGAACGCCAGCATCAAAAGCCCGCGTACCGGAGCGGATGGCTTTCTCAATATCCAGTGTGCCCACCACCCTGTCTTCGGTGGCTGAGATGGGCAGGTTGACAAAAGGAGTGGATCGTTCCACCATAATCGGTTTCTCTGTGGTCAAAAAGCGCTGGTGACATTCACTGCACCAGGTGCTGGGCTTCTCTGGATTGCATCCAAACCGGCAATCCCGAATCACCTGAATTTTCGGCAGCAAGGCTGCCAATGCACGCACGGCAGTCGACTTGGCAGTTCCTCTTTCCCCTTGAATCAGTACACCACCAATTCGGGGGTTGATCGCGTTCAATATTAACGCCAGCACCATATCTTCCTGCCCAACAATGCCAGAAAATGGATATATGCACCGATCTGTGTTAACATTGGTTATCATCTCCTACATTGTACTTTAATTTAGACTTTGTTCTTGCAGTTTGTCAGGGTAGTTTGTAAGGTCAAACTGGTTGTACCTTTCAAGTTCTGAAAGTTTGCTTGACAGTGTTTTTTGACTATGCTACAGTAATTAACATCTACACATATCGATTAAATAATCCCTCAAGGAGCGTCATTTTGACAAAATCAAGAACTCAACTCATGGTAGAAAGGCTAAGAGAGCTGCAGGCATCCTCACCGGATATCGAAGCTTCAGCAATTGTCAGTGTGGATGGTTTAACCATTGCCTCCGCATTACCACAGGGGGTAGAGGAAGACCGGGTTTCAGCTATGTCAGCCGCCATGCTTTCACTGGGTGAAAGAATAGCGACAGAATTAGGACGTGGCAACCTCGAGCAAGTCTATATCAAAGGGAAACAGGGTTATGTTGTCTTAATGTCCGTGGGCGAAGAAGCTGTTCTCACCGCGCTGGCCCGTGAACAAGCAAAACTTGGCCTTATTTTCCTGGATATGCGGCGTGCGGCTGAAAATCTGACCAAGCTGATTTAGCTCTGGTTTGATATGGAACCCATTCCAGTCAGCGGTCTTTATTATCCAAACAAAATTGCCAATATTGCTCTCAAAGCGCTGGAAGATGTGATGGGGAAGAATGGCGTGAATGCCATTCTCAATCTGGCTAATCTTCAACATTTGATCGATCATTACCCACCGCCGAACCTCAACCGGGAATACGACTTTGCATATTTTTCATCCATTTGGGGTGCCCTGGAAGAAATGTATGGCCCTCGCGGAGGGCGCGGATTGGCACTTAGAGCAGGCAGAGCAACATTTGCAGAGGGTTTAAGAAACTTCGGAGCATTGGCAGGCGCCGGTGATCTTGCCTTTAAGGTGTTGCCCCTGCACATCAAGATAAAAATTGGCTTGCCTGCCATGGCAAGAATCTTCACCCAAACCAGTGATCAACATTCGACGGTGGAAGAAAGAGAAGATCACTTCATCTATACCATCCACCAATGCCCGGTCTGTTATGGCCGCCATATCGATAAACCCGGCTGTCATGTCGCTACCGGTTTATTGCAAGAAGGATTAAAATGGGTATCAGGCGGATACGAATTCCGCGTGGTTGAAACAAAATGTATCGCCGTCGGCAATGATGTTTGTGAATTTGTAATCATGAAAGAACCAGTAGGCTGATCCGTGGTTGTAACCCAGTCAAATGCATCCATTCTCATCATTGATGATGATCAGGAAATCGGCGAAATGCTCAATTCCTATTTTGAGGTGCAGGGCTATCAAGTAACCACCAGTAATTGGGGTCAGGATGGATTAGATGCCTGCCTGGAGAAAATTCCGGATATCGTATTGCTCGATATTCGCTTACCCGATCTGGATGGTTATGAAATTGTGAAGCGACTGAAGAACAATCGCCGCACACAATCCGTCCCCATTATCTTCCTGACCGAAAAACGTCAACGCGAAGATCGTCTACGGGGTTTGTCCATGCAGGTCGAGGATTATATTACCAAACCGTTCGATATCCAGGAACTGCGTTTGCGGGTTCGCAATGTGTTAATGAGATACCGGCGCAGCTCGCTCACCAATGCCATCAGCGCTTTGCCGGAGAAACAATTACTGATTGAAACCATCGAAGAGCATTTACAAATTGGAAAATTTGGTATTATTCTCATCAATCTGCAAAAATTAGACCAATATCGTGATCAGTTCGGCTTTGTAGCTGCCAATGAATTACAGCGCAACATTGCTTTGCTGCTCAGGGAAACTTTTTTTGTCAGCGCTGACCAACAACCATTTCTGGCACAATGGGGCAATGCCAATTTTATTCTTCTTACCCAGGCAGATCAAATCGATCAGAACGAGAAAACCATTTACCAGTCCTTGTTTCCCAAACTGGAACAAGCATATCCAGTGAGAGAAAATCAAAGCAACCGCATTGATCATCAGTTAGGTATTCGTGTTTATAAAAAGCATATTAATCCCCACACAGAGAGTCTCCAGAAAATCATCATCGATCTCGAACGTCTGATCCATTAGGTGAAAATTGAAAACAACATTCGTTATACCCACATACAATGAAGCAGAAAATATTCCAAAACTGGTTAAAGCAGTCATGGAATTACCGGTAGCGATTAATTTATTAATCGTGGATGATAACAGCCCGGATGGCAGTGGTGACCTGGCAGAACAGATGAAAAAAGAACATCCTGGGCGCATTCAGGTACTGCATCGCAAAGGAAAATTGGGATTGGGTAGCGCTTATATACAGGGCTTCCGTCAGGCGATGGCCGAAGGCGCTGATTTCATCGGTCAAATGGACGCTGACTTCTCGCATCCGATCGATAAAATTCCCGTTTTAATGGACAATTTATCTACTTCTGATTTTGTGATTGGATCACGCTACGTTCCGGGGGGCAAGCTGGATGATAATTGGCCGTTCTGGCGCAAATGGCTCTCCGGATTTGGTAATTTTTATGCCCGCACCATTCTGGGATTGAAAATTAAGGATGTGACCGGGGGATTTCGTTTATGGCGCAAGGAGACTCTTTCCGCCATGCCATTGGAACGGGTAAAATCCAATGGCTATATCTTCCAGGTGGAAATGTCATATCTGGCAACCTTGCTCGGGTTTCAATGTGCAGAAACCCCCATCTATTTTGCAGATCGACGGTGGGGACAGTCCAAAATGTCGCTGCGCATCCAGCTCGAAGCTGCCTATCGCACCTGGCTCTTATTGGGATTTTACACCGACCTGAAGCGGGGTTAGGGGCTGGGGGTTAGTTTTGAGGGTTGAGGATTTAGGTTTTAGGATTTAGGTTTTGAATGATGTGTGTGAATCACTGAATGCTAGATTCTAAACAATACTCAATACTCGAGACTCAGTGTGTGGCTTTCGGCTACCAACTACGAGCTACGAGCTATGAGCTCATCATAATATTCCGTCAACTTTCCCCATTCATCCAGGCTCAGGGTTTCTGCCCGGCGGGTGGGGTCAATTTCATTCTGTAACAACATATCCTCGACCACAGGCACCGGCAAGCTCAATCCGGCAGCCAGTGATTTGCGCAGCATCTTCCGTTTTTGACCAAATCCCGCCCGGGTAAGCTGGAAAAATCTGTCCAACATCGCTGCTTCCACTAGTGGCTCAGGGTATAAATCCACCCGAATGACTGCAGAATCTACCTTCGGAGCGGGATAAAACGAACCGGCCGAGATTTTTGCCACAATCTTGGCCGTCCCAAAGACCTGCACACTCAATGCCAGCAAGCTCATATCGCCTGGTTCAGCACAGATTCGTTGGGCGACTTCCCTCTGAATGGTCATCACAATACGACGCGGTTTGCGTTTGGCTGCCAGTAAATGCCGAAAGATGGCTGAGGTAATGTAATAGGGGATGTTTGCCACCACCAGATATTGATCGACAGAGATCAACCGGGCGGGATCAAGCTTAAGGATATCTCCATAGACCAGCTCAACATTTCCTCGCGACCCCAAAACCGTCTCCAGAATCGGAAGTAAATGGGAGTCCAATTCCACTGCCACCACTTTACGTGCCGTAACGGATAAAAAGCGGGTCAGAGAGCCTAATCCAGCTCCAATCTCGAGAACTACATCTACGGGTTCAATTTCAGCCGCATTAACCACTTTTTCCAGGGCACCATTCTCCACCAGAAAATTCTGCCCAAGGCTTTTTTTCGGGATAAGACCATGCTCCCGCAACAGATTGCGCACATTCAGGGGGGTGGGGATTAAGGCAGGATCCATGGGATGTTGTCCGGAACCGGGGTTAAGAAATAGGCGGTAACATTATGATACCAGGCGACCCAATCATTATCTGAATAGGCCAGATCAATCCAATACTTTCCAGGGATGCCGCCGCCAATGTCACCAACAACCCCAATCCCATAACCTGGCACATACAGGCGCTGACCGACCATCAGGTTGTACCATGCACGCGTTACAGCAATCACACCATGCTGGGCTGTCAATCCACTGGCGGTTCCCGAGGAACAATAATTCTCAATCCCCAGACGGCAGGGAGAATACGAAGTGGCATAAACATTAACAGCCCGCCAATATTCGATCGGGCCATTGGGGGTGTCCATTGTGCGCACCACCACTTTCGTGCCCAAACCGGTTAACTGCTCTTTTGGCTCTTTAGCCACCCAGGTAACCTCTTCCACCCGGCTGACTTCCTGGTCATCTTCATAAATCACGCGGGTTCTGGTCACTTCCACACCAAATTCACCAGCCTGAACCACCTCCCGCTGATCGAGTTCAACCTCACCTGATTGGATGTAATCCACGCTGAAAGGGATATTGGTTTGGGTGAGCGTAAATTCTTCACGAACCCGGACGACGCGAATTTTTCCATTCGCTGGAATAAGTGCCTGGGAATCCGGGATGCTGTAATCCGCCGCCTGCAAAGCCAGACCGGCTTCTACCAATGCTTCTGTTACTGTCTTAGCGGCTGTATTCAGCTTAATTACTTCGTCTTTCAGTTCAATCACAACCGGCCTGGCCCGTTGAATTGATAGCTCCAGATCACCCACCAGAACCGTTTCCGGTTCAGGTTGGACGCGGTCACCTGGCTTGAGAAAAATCCCATTTTCTTCGAAAGCCTGCGCCACTGTTTCAGCACTGGTTAGAATGCTGGTTGCCTGACCCTCATCTTTAATTTGGAGACTGACTGCTTTGCGTACAACCAGTGAATAATCCCCCTGATACGGCAGTGCCTGAGTCGGATCCACCTGTTCACCAGCCACTAACAATTGATCCTTCTGCCCCAGTTCAATGCCAGCTTCTTCCAATAACCTGGCAGGAACCCGTTCCGCTGTAAATAGATCAACTACCTTAGAAGCTGGTAAAACTCGGATGTGCACCGGCCGGGCCAGTTCAACTTCAATTTCTTGCACACCCAGCAGGAGACTGTCCTCATCGGGTGAGATCTGATCGGATTCTTCCAGCACAAATCCGTCTTTTTCCAATGCAGCTGAAACGGTCAACGCATTGGTGTTCAGATATTGTGTTTCGCCATTAATCGTGACCGGAATGCTTCTGGGGATACCGAGCAAGCCCAGCACGGCAACCAGCACCAGCGCCACCCCAATCATTTGTATTTTTCGTTTACTCATAGAAACGATTCTAACCGAAAATGGAGAAAAAATCAGGCGCCATCTCTGGCGCCTGTGTGCCGAGTCGCAGAATCGAACTGCGGACACCACAATTTTCAGTCGTGTGCTCTACCAACTGAGCTAACTCGGCTTTGTGACCAAGATTCTAACCGTTGAGCCTAAGAATGTCAAGCAAATCGGCTGCCAGGATGATGAAAAATTAAGGCACAATTTCTATCTCTGTGATATGGATGCCAGAGATTTCTGATGCGTTTTTGATAAATATTTCTTTATCCTCATGCAGAATATTGATATTCTCAACCACCAGACGTAGATAGAAACCACCATCTGGCATGGTGTTATTGACCGAACGTACGATATTCCCACCGGAATCGGATATTAATCCAGCCAATTTAGCCAGCACGCCTGGCCGGTTGGCATGAGAACCGGATTGAAAATTAATGGTTGTCCAGTTCAAATCAACCCGGGAAATACCTGCCTCATCCAAGTCTTTTTCCATATCGACATTTCGGATGGCACCACTGCCAATGGCTGCATACATATCCTGCAAATTAGCGGCACTGGTTGCTTCCAGTAATAAATTGATTCGTTCCGGGTAAATTGCCTGCACATCTTCCAGCGCTAAAATGCCACGTTCATTCAGTATTTTCCGTAACTGCTGCTTGCCGTTATCTGCTGCCCGGCGTAAATCTTCAACTGCCAACACCGATCTCAGAATCCTGGCTGTGGCAGGGTTTACAAATTTCAGCCAGCTGCTGTCCGGCGGTAAACGGGTGGTACTGGTAACAACCTCCACCAGATCACCCGGCTTGACTTTATCCGACAACATCGCCAGGTTACCATTGACCTTAACCCCGCTGATTTTATCCAGTAAGAACTCCTGCTGAATCGATGCGACTGCATCCAGCACCGAAGAGCCTTCCGGTAAGAAACGAGCACCACCCGTGGGTGTAAAAATCTCCACCGGCCGGTACTCACTGATATCTTTACCCTGTTTCAAGGCATAAATGACACCCCAGGTGTTTTCGCCTTCCATCTCTTCTGTGGCAATCGCAACTTCGATGGCACCAAACTCCGGCAACCAGACTGTAACCTGCAGTGCACGATATCCATTCTGTGGATGAGCGATATAGTCATCAAACCGATTCTGATCCAGGTAGGGACCAAAGAAGCGGTTGACATGCGAAAGTAATGTATAGGCATGAATTGGGTCGGGATCATCCAGGATCATGCGGAAACTAACCAGGTCATTCAGCGCTTCGAAAGAATCCATGGATGATTTGCGCACCCGTGCCATGCGGCGAATCTTCTGCCATGACTGCCAATACCCATTGACCGTCAGAGATACTTTTCCACTCAAGCCTGCCTTATCCATTAGTTCCGCCAATTGACTCAGCATATTATTGACAAATTTTAGTTCCAGGCGTTTGTCACGATCAATCCGCTGACGCACAAAAGCATAGGTTTCAGGTTCAGCATGCGGAAAAGCCATATCCTCCAGCCAGCGCCGCCAGCGATAGCAATTTAAAATACCGGCTAATTTACCGTAAGCACGAATAGCTTCACTGGCTTTCCCAATCCGTTTGTTTTCCGGCATAAATCCAAGCGTCAACACATTGTGACTCTTATCGGCCAGCTTCACCAGAAAAACACCAGGATCGCGGAAACGGGCAATTTTGCGGAGCGTCTCCATTTCCCGTGAACTGCCGTCACGCGGATTACTGATCTTGGTGACACCATCCACGATATGCGCCACTTCCATTCCTAACACCCCTGGGAAACGTTGCCGAATAGTTTCAAAACTGCTTTCCTGATCTTCAACACTATCATGCAGGAGAGCTGCAATCGTCCAGGCTTCCACACCAGCCAATTTGTCAATTAACCCCGCCACCCAGGCACAATGGGTTTCGAAATACGGTTCACCGCTCATGCGCAGCTGTCCGGCGTGTAATTCTTTGCCCCAAAGGTACGCTTCGGCAATGGCAGGTGTTCTGGGAACGAACTCACCCGGTGAAAACTCTGCATCAAAACTGGGGCGAATCTCGTGTATACTCTCAATCCGAACCATTCAACTCTCCTATCAAATCCTCAGATCCAGGATAAATTAAAGTATACCGAAAATTAAGCATTTCAGGAAGCTGTCCGGTCGTTCTTCAAGTACAATGTCATTTTGAGTGAGAGATGATCATCGATCCCAAAATTAAATCAATCGAGCTCCTCAAGCCTGACACTCTTCCACGTTTTTTCGCGCGCCGATTGTTCGATCGCTTCACTCACCAACATGCCATAATGTCCATCGGTAAAAGTGGGAAAATCAGGTTTTTGATGATAATCCCCGGCCAGTAAATAAGAGTAAACTCTGCGATAGAGTTCGTTAAATGTGTCCGGTGAGGTTTGTTTTTCATCTTCAGATGACAATTCTTTTTTCTGGTCATTTTTCAGAATCTGATTCTCCTGATCCCGGTGACCCAGCCATAATTGATCCCCTTGTTCCGCATTCCAGGCAATCGAAGCTTTGCTGCCATTGATTTCAAAGAACAGCCGGTTCTTGTGACCGGCACATAATTGTGAAATACTCAAAACACCCTGAACTCCTTTTTCAAAATGAATCAGGATTGAGGCGTAATCCTCGGAGTCGATATTAATTTCCTGGTTTCCTCCACCCACGAGGGGCCTAAAACGCTTATCATGGAAGGTCTTGAAATCGGCAAATACTTCCTGAATCCGCAAGCCACTGATATACGAGACCAGGTCCAACCAATGGGAGCCAATATCCCCAACTGTACGTAGTTGCCCCCCAGCTTTGGGGTCCAAACGCCAGTTCCAGTCGGTTGGATATAAAAGCCAATCCTGGAGATATGAACCATGAATGATGTAGGGGTCTCCAATTTCACCATTGCGCACCATTTCGCGCGCTTTTTGTACCATGGCGGACATTCTGAAATTAAAATTAACTGCCGTGACCAGGTTCCTCTGCCTGCCCAGTAACATCAACTCTCTCGATTCAGCAGCCGTCATGGTGAGTGGTTTCTCACAAACTACATGTTTCCCAGCCAGGATGGCAGCTTTCGCATGCAGATAATGGAAATGGTTGGGGGTGGTCAAATGGATGACATCAATCCGGTCATCATTTAGCAGCTGATCAAAAGATTGGTAAGCCTGTGGAATCTCTAATTCTGCAGCTTTCATCCTCGTCTTCTCATAGCTACTACCGAGGATTCCTGCTACACGAATGCCATTCCATTTTAATGCCCTGGTATGCGCCACACCCATCAAACCAGTGCCAACAATTGCTACGTTTATATTTTCAAGTGTTAATGTTTTCACGAGCCATCCTTTTCCATCTTAAACCATTTATGATTGTAGCATTACTTAAATAACGATGCCTCTTTTCTAAAAAATGAAATTTGATGTTTGATGAGGGGTGAGTTTTCAATCAAGCTCATGCTTGTCATGATTGAATCTGGTGTAACAATTTCATATAATTGGTTTGAGAGACAGTCTTTAAGAAGGAGGAATTTATGGATAAATCCATTCTTATTAATCATCTATTTATTTCATTGGTTGCCTGGCTTGTTGGAATGGCCCTCGGTGGCAGTAGCGGATATTTATTCGTTCACAAGTTTTTTGATCAAACCAATAAAAATCCAATAGCAGATTGGAAAACAATTCTATTTCCTTGGCGATCTCTAATTTTTGTAATCATTTTATTTGTTTGGTCTCCATTCCTGGTAATCTGGTTAGGTCTTGGAAACTTAACTGGTACAGTAATGGTAGGATTAACACTCAGTTTATTGGCTTTGACAATGACAATGATAACGATTTTTCATAATGAGCATCCATTAACAACCAGGGTATTGTTCATTTCAAACGCCAGATCACTCATATTAATCGCTTTATTTGCAACTCTCGGGGTTGGGTATGTTGGTGCTGGTGGCTTCGGATTTTATTTAAGCCAACAATTAAATTTATTAAACTATGACAAGTTGATTGAGGGTATTTTGATTTTGAGTGGGATTGCGCTAGCCCTTGATCTGATTCTCGGTTTCGTCCAATATTTGGTAACTCAAAAAACAATGATTTCCCAAAAACAATAAATTTTGATTCAATTTGCTACAAAAATCAACAAAATCCTTGCATTATTTTTAAAATCATGTAAAATATAGTCAATCAAACGCTTGGGTGCCCCCCTCACCTTGGCGTTTGATTCTTAAATAGGAGGAATGAAATGGAAACTTTAAATCTAATCTTTTTGACCTTGCATAATATTAGCCGCTGGGTTGTTCTTGTTTTGGGCATTGTGTTGGTGGTGCGTTCATTTTTAGGCTGGTTCAAAAAATGGGAATATCAGGAACGGGATAAACAATTAACCCCGTTTTATGCTGGTGTTTTCGATTTACAAATTTTATTGGGCGTTATCCTGTTTTTCACCAAAGGTTGGGGTAACGTACTGATGAGTGCTCCCGGCGAAGTGATGAAAACCTCAGCCTTGCGCTTCTTTGCTGTAGAACATTGGCTGTTGATGATCGTGGCGGCTATTGTCATTCATGTTGGCTCGGCTCAGGTAAAAAAGACGGACGAAAGCTTAAAAAAATACAAACGAGCTGCCATCTGGTTCACAATTTCATTGGTATTAATGCTGGTGTCCATTCCCTGGCCAGGCATGTCAGCCGCTCGCCCGCTGTTACGCTTTTTTGGTCTGGTATTTTAACAAGTCTTTCAATTAATAACAGAGCTCAGGAAATATTGAGCTCTGTTTTTGATTGAGCGACCATCCGCTTTATTTAAGAATTGTCATCAATTCATAGGTGTGGTTCAAAATCATATCTGCCCCTGCCCGACGCAATTCTTTTTCTGTCCCAAATCCACACAAAACACCAACTGTCTGTGCTCCGGCTGCTTTTCCAGCCCGGATATCCACCGTAGTATCCCCAACCATCAGGCAATTTTCAGGAGGAATGCCTTTGTCCCGCGCAGCCTTTAAGATCGGATCTGGAAAAGGTTTGGTAAAAGTGCAGGTTTGGGCAGTCACGACGCTATGAAAAAAGTGTTTTATTTCAAATTGATTTAAGAAAGCCAGTGTACTTTTTTCATCTCGGGCGCTCACGATGGAAAGCGGGTATCTTTGGTGGCAATATTGAATCAATTCCATTCCCTGAGGAACCATCCAGAAGTGTTTTGGCTTTCTTCCGGCTTTCCGTTGTGCCAGCCAGTTATAAGCATTGGCTACTTCATCATCCAGATGGATGCGATCAAACATCTCATAAATCAAATTCCCAGGCGATTCCAGAACCATCACCATCCAGCGTGCGAACGGTCTCAAATCTTTTTTGGTGGAAAGAATTTTTAGAAATGCAAGCCTGGCAACAAAATTTGTGACCCATAAATCGTCCGTGTCACTCAAGGTACCATCCACATCAAAGCAAATTGCCTGAATCCGGTTAATATCCAGGGGCATTTTTCCTCCTATGGAAACAGAGGAAATTGATTACTCAATTCCTGTGCCAGTTTCGGGTTGGGCGCAATGATCCACAACACCTGATCTGCCTGACGGCTGATGATCACTGTTTCAGATGCCAGCTCCCAAACCATTTCAGTGCTGGTTTTCTGAATAGTGCTGCCCCAACGCTTCAGGGCATACCGGGTGAACGCCTGCCAGTATTCATCCGCATCCGTTTGGGTATCCCATTCACTCACAGAAATGAGCACATCTTCATCGTTTTCAACTTGATGATAGACCAGATATTGATCACCACCCCAGCCTTCGGCTGCAACCAGCGCCTCATCTTCTTGCAACGCCCATGCACTGGATAAAGGTTTCGCTAACATGAGGTACGTGTACCATTCTCCCAATGTATTACGCTCAATTTCTTCCCAGCCAGCGCCCAGCGAAGAAGTAAAGTCATCCAGGGTTATCTCGATGGGCAGATCTTGCGGGTATCGTTCCGGATGTAAAATTTGCTCGGTGGTAACAGGCGGATTGAGAAAAGCATCATCCACAGCAGCATAGCCACCTTCTTCAAACAAAAAGGTCACAAATTCCAATCCCTTTCCGTAAGGAAAAATTAAATCCTCCTGCAAAAAGACCGGTGTGTTATCAAATATAGGGCTGGTGTAATCCTGATAATATTTCAGCACTTCCTGTTTGTCTTTCAGACTGGAATGCTCCAAAAACCATTGGGTTTCTGTAAAAGACGCATCCCCTTCCACCAATGCGGTGACTGCCGCACAGTACTCAGAGTCAATTTTACAGGTTTCCTCGTTCAAATTTAAGCCATCACTTAAATCGTATTGGGCATCCTGGAGCGCATGAGTGTATTCATGTGCATAGGTCATGCGTTCTGGTCCGGCAAATTCCTCACCCTGAATAACAACCATTTCCCTGGTTTCATCATCATAAAAACCAGCAATCTGCTCACTGTATAATTCCACAAATAAATCATAGAGGTCATAATCGCGCTCAATCAAGCCAAATAAATTAAGGATCAACGCATCCTGGCGAACATCCTCTTCCGTGTAGTCACTGAAGAAATCATCCATCACCTTCTGCCGCAGCTCTTCGGGGCTTAATGTTTTTCGATCCAGATCGGTCGCCCGCGGCAATCCGCGCAGAGTCTCCACTTCCTGCTCAATTTTTTCCATCTGTGACAGGATATTGGGGAGAATATTGGTCTGGTTATTCTGGGTGCTGGGCGGGCTATCCTGCCCTTCGTCATCTGGATTAAGATCGATCGTTGGTAATGCGATCGCTTCTCTGGTGGGAGAAACGATTGATTCGGTAGGCACTTCGATGCTTTGGGAAGACGCATCTGTTTGTAGTATTGCATAGGCAGCGCCAGAAGCCACTAGAATCGCACAGCAACAAATCAACACCAGTGCCAGAATTATGATTAAAACGATCCAGATATTTTTCTTTTCCATTTTCTTTCCTAATTTTCGTTGACGTAATTAATAGCATAGGTAGCATCTTCATATCCCGGATGGGCTTCCAGCGCTTCCAGAAACAGTGCAAGAGCTTCCTGTTTTTTGCCAGCCCGGTACATTCCCCAGCCCTTCCACAATAAGGCTTCTTCAGAATTTGGTGTTCGATCCAGCGCATACTCAACCAACACCGATAAATCTTCATTTCGTAGTGAATGAAAATATGCCATAAAGGGCGTGAATTGATATCGCAGCATGCGTTGTGGCCAGCCAATCTCTCGCGCACGGTCAAACGCGAGAGTCGCTTCACGATATTCGCCAAAGTATGTCAGGTTGGTTCCCAGATTAAACCAGGCGAATACATTTTCGGGATCAGCCTCAGTTTCCAGGCGGGATTTTTCCAGAGCAAATTGGCGGTTTGTGTCCCGGTCCCATTGGTCAGCGAGGATATTCCTGACTGTCTCTTCCTGACCCGGGAGATTAATGATGATATAGACATAATTGAACGCCTGCCATTGTCTAATCAGGTCATCATAATCCACCCAGCGATCGGGTCCATAATAGGAATCCTGCCCCATGAAAGCATCCAGTTGATCATCATATCCATTTACCAAAAAGTAATGGCCTGCCCATTTATCATCATTGGGCCAATAACTTTCATCGAACTTAAATGCTTCTTCGATCATGACCGGTATGCCGGCAGCAATCAGTTCTTTCAACAAACCGATATCACCGCCCACCCGGTAATTGATCTGCAGCCAGCCGGCATAATTCCGCACATAATGATCCAACTCCTCCACATTGACGTTTCTATCCTGTGGAATGGGTTTTATTAAATCCGAGATGGTAAATTGATCCCCTTCCCAGCCATAATAGCGCAAATACAATGCCAGGGTGGCGGGACCACAATTATTGATGTCCTGTTTTTCATATGCTGGTGAGGAGAGTATCACGCGTTGCGGGATGGGCGTACTGGTTGGCGTCGGTAGCGCTGTCTCAACCACGATGGGAGTTTCGGTCATGATGGGTCTGGTTGCTGTCAGCGCAGCAGTGGGCAGAACATCAATGACCGTCAGATTTTCTTCCGTTGCAACCTGTACAGCCGTGGGAATGGAACCAACCGGATTAATCACACCGCGCACATAGGTTTGGAAAACTTCCCAGCGCCAGGAGGAGCGCAAGTTCAACGCTAACACCAAAATCAAAAGCATCGCTGCTACCAGTATGATTGCAGCCAATCCATAGATTTTTGAAGGAGTCCACCTATTCATGGGCTCGATTCTAACAGGGTTTTATAAAAAAATGCTGTGTTTATAACATCTTTGACGTCTGACTCAATCACCAGACTGCTCGTCAAATTGTTGGTAAGAAATATTTCAGCCCATTTAATGGTTTTTTTGCAGAAATTCTATGATCACGGGAGTAACCACATCGGCTTTTTCATACTGCGGTAAATGCCCAGCTTCTCCAACAAAGTGATATTGCGTGTCTGGTAGACGCTCCAGCAGCGCTACAATTGCTTCGTAAGATACACTTTGATCCTCCTCACCCCAAATCAAGAGGGTCGCTATCCCGGTTTTTTGAAGGTTTTCGTAGATTTCCAACGGATTAAATTTCACCAGGTTGCGAATGGTGGAGAGAATGGCGTATTTAAAACCCTTGTATTGCAACTGCTCACGATATTGTTCCTCCCAGCCAGGAAAATCCTGCGGACGGTAAAAATCATCCAGTTGGGATTGCGGTAGATTAAATGGAACCAGGTAAGTCCCTACAATCCATTCTCCTATCAATGGCACGTTCATCGGAAATATATCTTTTTCGGTGACCGGCAATACCTCTGGCGCGATGAATGTGACACTTTTGATTAAGTCCGGATGATGATTCGCATAGGAAGCCACAATCGGACCGCCCATCGAAAGACCTATGATGTGAAAGGGCTCCCCAGGGACAAGTACAGTGGTCAGGTCTGAGATTTGCTGCTCAAAAAATACCAGATCATACTCAACTCTTGGGCGATCCGAATACCCTCTTCCATACAGGTCATAGCGTAAAACCCGGTAACCCTCTTTCAGCAATTCATCTACCGTTGGATCCCACACATAATAAGGCACCGAAAATCCATGCACCAAAACCACCAGATCCCCCTCAGTGGCACCACTCAACTCATAATGAACAAAACCTGCGGGTAATTCCACAAATTCACCCACTGCCAGTTTGCGAACATTCGCATCCAACTTTTGCTTTTCCAGGTTAAGGAATAGAAAGGCAGCCAGCAGAACCAAAATGATCAGGTCAAATATGACAAATATTTTTAATAATTTTTTTGTTTTCATGAGTTTCCTGTTGAATAAATTCGCTGTGCGCCCAAAGAATCAGGGCGGATACGAAATTGTCAGATAATACGATCAAAGAAATTTGATGACTGAATTAATTATAGGCCACACATTTATTTTTAATGAGGAAAAAGGGGGTAAAGCTAAATAGGACTGATTTAGTAAACTTATTTCTTGATTCTGTTATAATAGCGCACATGAAATATCATATTTGGACAGAAGGTTGCCAGATGAATGTCGCCGATTCAATGCGGGTGGCATCCTCTCTGGAGAAATTAGGCTATCATAACACGGCAAAACCAGCCGATGCAGATGTTATTATTCTTAACACCTGTGTGGTACGGCAGAGCGCGGAGGATAAAGCCATTGGCAGGTTGAGCTCAATCAAACCTCTTAAAATGAAAAATCCTGACCTGGTGATCAATCTGATGGGTTGTCTGGTCGGTGTTAAAGATAATCCACGTTTGAAAAAACGCTTCCCGTATGTGGATGTATTTTCCGCTCCCAGTGATCCGTTGCCCCTCATTCAACATTTGCTGGAAAAAGAAGGCAAAACCCTCGAACTGGATGAAACCCTGCAGCGCTTTGCCTACATGGATGGTGATCTGGTTATCCCTGATCGTGATCAGGGCAATCTGGTATCCAGCTTTGTACCGGTGGTATTGGGTTGTTCCCATGCCTGCACCTATTGCATCATCCCCTATCGCCGCGGTATTGAAAAAAGCCGGCCGCCTCAGGATATTATGGCCGATGCACACGCCCTGGTGCAACAAGGCGTTAAGGAAATCACACTTCTGGGTCAGATTGTGGACCGCTACGGAGCAGATCAAACCGATTATCCCACGTTGGCAGGCATGTTACGCCGCTTGCATGGGATTGATGGGTTGGAACGGATCCGGTTTTTGACATCCCACCCCAATTACATGACCGATGAGCTGCTGAAAGTGGTGGCTGAATATCCCAAAATCATGCCGCATATTGAGGTTCCGATCCAGGCTGGCAATGATCAGGTTCTTGAAAATATGCACCGTGGCTACACCAATCATCAATATCGCGAGCTGGTTGCGCGCATCAGAGCGCATATCCCGGACGTTTCCATCGCCACCGATATTATTGTTGGTTTTCCTGGTGAAACAGAACAGCAATTCCAGGACACGTTTGACCTGTTGGCAGACTTGAAACTGGATGTTGCCCACCTGGCGCGCTACTCCCCCCGAACCGGAACCGTCTCCGCACGCCGGATGGAAGATGATGTTCCCGATGAAGAAAAATGGCGCAGGTTCCGCTTATTGGAAGACTTGCAGGAAAGCATCGTAGCGGATATCCACGCCAGGTACCTCTCCACAACAGTACCGGTTCTATTCGAAGAAAGAAGCAAGAAAGGCCGTTGGCGCGGACGCACAGAAACCAACAAACTTGTTTTTGTGGAAAACCCGGATAACTTGCGTGGACAAATACTTCCCGTTAACATTGATTGGACAGGCCCATGGTCAATGTTAGGTCATCTCAATCCTTGAAAAAATATCTAATTGTCATCTTCTCTTTCTTCTTTGTTGGTCTGGTCGTTATAGCCTATTTTTTCCTTATCAAACGACCAGAATCAACTTTACGTTCCAGCCGGGTCATGGAATGGATTCGCTATCCCGAGAAACATCCCGAATGGGCAATTCAGGCCGCTGAGCGCTGTGAGAACGCCCCCTTCAGCATGCCCACCAGCGGCTATATTGGTTTTCTATGGGACGATTCCTTTCGCCCTGGTCATCATCACACCGGGCTGGATATTTTTGGCGGCACGGATGTGGGCATCACTCCCATCTATGCTGCTTATGATGGCTACCTGACCCGGCAACCAGACTGGAAATCAACGGTCATCATTCGCATTCCGCAAGACCCCCTGCAACCAGACCGCCAAATCTGGACCTATTACACCCATATGGCAGATCAACAGGGCAACGATTTCATCTCGGGTGATTTTCCACCAGGTACCAGTGAGGCTTTTGTGCCAGCCGGGACTTTACTGGGTTATCAGGGAAATTTCTCTGGCACCCCAGGTAACCCAACTGGCGTGCATTTACATTTTTCCATTGTTAAAGATGATGGAGATGGAAATTTCCTAAATGAAACCATCCTTGAAAACACCCTCGATCCTACCCCTTATTTCAATATCGTTTTGAATGCCAATCAATCTCCGTCAAATATTCCTCTCTGCCCCTGAGGTGGAACGTAAATTCTGGTATCGCAATTCCATTCTGATTTATAATTAACCCGACAACCAGATTTGAGCATGCGTTTCTCCAGGAGGGAGTGTCAGTGCTTTCATATCGTGATTTAATGATGGGCTTTAAGCAATTGGGAATCGATCAAACCAAGCCGGTCATCCTGCATGCTTCGCTCTCATCATTTGGAGAGGTGCGTGGTGGTGCTGAAACCCTTTTGGGCGCAATTCTGGCGACTTACCCATGCGTGATCGCACCCACCTTCACTTACAGAAGTATGATCACTCCCGAAACTGGCCCAGAAGGCAACGGGATCGATTATGGATCAGGCCGTGATCAGAACAAGATGGCCGAATTTTACACACCTGACATGCCAGCTGATCGTTTGATGGGTGTCTTGGCTGAGAAAATACGTCTACATCCTCAAGCAAAGCGCTCAACCCACCCGCTGCTTTCTTTTGCAGGCATTCAAATCGCTGAAGCTATTGAAACGCAAACCCTGGAAGAACCACTGGCACCCATTCAATGGTTGCTGGATCACCAGGGCTATGTGCTATTGCTGGGGGTAGATCAGACCGTCAACACCAGTATTCATCTGGCGGAACAAAAAGCTGGCAGAAAATCATTCGTTCGGTGGGGGCTTACCCCACATGCCATTTATGAATGTTCCGGTTTTCCGGGTTGCTCAGAGGGATTTAATCAGGCAGCAAAATATCTAACCGAAATGACCAGCGTGACACAGATCGGGAACGCAGACATTCAGGCAATACCCATTCAGGGGATGGTAGAAGTTTTGCTCCCTGTTCTAAAAGCAGACCCATTGGCCTTGCTTTGTGAAAAAGAGAATTGCCCACGCTGCCAGGCTATCCGCCATCAACAAAATGATTACATGGTTAAGGCCAGCAATGCTTAATGCCCTTTATGCTATACTAAAACTCAGAAAACAGGTTCGAATAATCAGGTAAATTTCACGTGAAACCAAATCTAAAAACAAACGATCCCCCCTTTTTTCTGGTTGTGTTTCTTAACGATAGGGATGAATGATGAGCCAACTTAATACACAAACTTCATTGGAATTAATTCTAAGGGTTAGCCGGGAATTGGCTACCACATTGGAGCTTGAAGAAGCTTTATCCAAGGTGATTCAATTATCAATGGAGAATGTCGGGGCAGAACGTGGAAGCTTAATTGCTGTCAATAACAATCGCGAACCTATTGTAGCAGCCATTTTTGCGGATGGACATTTGATTCCCTACACAACCGAACAGGTGCGAACGATTTTAAGTTATGGACTTGCCGGACAGGTGATTAAGAGCCAGGAGCCGGTCTGGATCATTGATACCAGCAAAGATGAACGCTGGCTGCGCAGACCGGACGATGCCGCTAATAAGACCGGCGCAAAATCTGCCATCTGTATTGCCCTCAAGGCCCGTGACCAGCTGGTTGGTGTGTTAACCATCGTCCATCCCAGACCAAATTTTTTCAATCAGGATCAATTTGAATTATTACAAACGATTTCTGACCTATCAGGGATCACCATTCATAACGCAATCCTGTATGATTCTCTGACCGAGAGCAATCAGCGCTATCAGGAACTATTTGATGATAGTATCGATCCGATCATCATCACCGATTGGGATGGAAGAATCATTGAAGCAAACCGGCAAGCCCGCAATTGCGTGGTATCTGGCTTTAATGGTCCTTTTTCGATTTCCATGCAGGATATTCATCTGGTCAATTGGGAAGAAGTGGGAGAAAATTTTAGTCACCTGCAAAATGGTGATACAGCTAATTATGAATCTGAATTTCTATGTGTAGATAAAAAGATGTTGCCGGTGGAAATCCATGTGCGCAAAGTAATGATCAATGAAAAAGAATTAATTCAATGGACATTGCGTGATATCTCCGAACGTAAAGCCCTGGATGCCTTACGGGAAGATATGATGTCCATGATTTATCATGATCTGCGCTCTCCGCTGGCAAATATTATCTCCAGCCTGGATATTCTGGATACCCTGCTGCCAAAAGACGCATCCATCGCACCCGTTTTCCAAATTGCGGTTCGATCCACCGACCGCATGCAGCGTTTGATTAATTCATTACTGGATATTAAACGCCTGGAGGCAGGCCAACCCATCACCAATCCAAAATCAGTCAATATGAACATCCTCATCCAGGAATCAATTGAGGCAGTAGAACCAACCATTACCAGCAAGCGCCAAAACTTAGAATTAGATATTCAGGCTGATTTACCGCAATTATCCGCGGATGAGGGCATGCTCAAACGGGTTATTATAAATTTATTGGAAAATGCGATAAAATTCTCTCCTCTGGATGGAACCATTGCCCTCTCAGCCAAATCGGAGGATCAACAATTGTTTATCTCGATCAAAGATAGTGGCCCTGGTATACCAGATGAAGCTAAGGATCGCATTTTTAACAAATTTACCCGTTTGGATGCGAAATCATTCCCGAAAGGAATTGGGTTGGGACTTGCTTTTTGTAAACTGGCTGTCAATGCCCATGCTGGCAAACTCTGGGTAGCAAGTACAATAGGACAGGGCAGCCAATTCAACATCCTGCTGCCGCTACAAAAAGATCAAACAACCTGAAGCATAGAGGTAATTAATGCAAGAAATAGTCAATCGAGTCTTTATTGAAACCCATTATCCGGGCGTTACACTGGGTGCCATCAGCCGTGAACACGGTCTGATATTGGTGGATTCACCCTTCCGGCAGGACGATACCCGTTCCTGGCGCTCATCACTGCACAATCTGGGTGGGGGAATTGCTCGCATCCTGGTGCAGATGGATGCCCATATCGATCGCTCCATGGGAGCCAAAGCCATGGAATGTACCATCCTCAGCCATATTGAGGCCGCGAATGTGTTTCAAAATCGTCCTGCTTCGATCAAAGCACAAACACTCGATGCCGGCGCTGAATGGGAAAATTATAATGGGCTGGGCAGCATTCGCTGGGGTACACCCCACATCACTTTCAGTGACCGTATGTCCTTGCATTGGGATGAAAACCTGGTGGAGATTGAGCACCGCCCCGGTATCGCCGACGGTTCTATCTGGGTTGATCTTCCGGTTGAAAAGGTACTCTTCCTGGGTGATGCCGTAGTCAGTAAGCAATCACCATTCCTGAGTGATGCCAATCTACCCCTCTGGATAGAGCATCTGAAATCCCTCTTCTCGAAAAAATACCAGGACTACTTTCTGGTGAGTGGTCGTGATGGGCTGGTGACCCTGGAAGATGCACACAACCAGATTGAATTTCTAAGCGAAGTGAATGAAAAAGTACAGGATCTTGCCTCGCAAAAATCAACACTGGATGCGGTGGCAAAATTGGTTCCAGACTTGATGAAGAAACTGTCTTACCTGCCTGCCAAGCATTACGAATTACACGAAAAACGATTAACCTATGGTTTACAAATGTACTATGCCCATCGCTATCTGGAAAAATCATCCAAAAAAGAGGCGAGTTGAATCATCCTTCCATTCAAACAAATCCAAAGCCAGTGGTTGACCCACAGTCCTTTTTACCGGTCGTCTATGCCACGCGTGGAGATCTGATTGAATCCATTCATTGGGGAGCCATCGCCGTTGTGGATAAATTTGGAAATCTGATCGCTTCCTATGCTGACCCTGAACTCGTTGCCTATTTGCGTTCCTCCTCCAAACCGATTCAGGCACTGCCATTGATCGAACTTGGCGGGGCTGAGCAGTATCAATTGTCCGATCAGGAAATTTCACTGATGTGTGCTTCCCATCGTGGGTTGGATATGCATGTCGCAGTTTTAGAGAACCTGCAGGCGAAGATTGGCATTCTGGAATCCGATCTGTTGTGTGGCACACATCCAGTCAACGATAAACCCACGGCGGAAGCCATGTTATTGCGAGGTGAGAAACCAGGGCAAAACCGGCATAATTGTTCCGGAAAACACACCGGATTTCTGGCACAAGCAATCTTGCGTGGAATTACCAAGGAAAACTATATTTCTCTTGATCATCCGGTACAGGCACTGGTTGTAAAAACGTTTAGTGAGATGTCGCATGTGCCACAGGATGAAATTCAGATCGGCATTGATGGTTGTTCAGTTCCTGTTTTTGGTGTTCCGTTGCGTAATGCCGCCTGGAGCTTTGCCAGCTTATGTGATCCGGGTGAACTACCTGCTCAAAGAGCACAGGCTTGCCAAAGAATCACCACCGCCATGACCCATGCCCCCGAGATGGTGTCTGGTCCCGATCAATTTGATACCGAATTAATGAAAATCGGGCGCGGAAAAATCATCGTTAAAGGTGGTGCAGAAGGGTACCAGAGTATTGGTTTATTACCAGGTGCTTTAGGGAAAGACAGCCCAGCCTTGGGTATTGTCTTCAAAATAGCCGATGGCGATAGCATTGGACGAGCTCGCCCCTTGGTTGGTATTGAAATTCTGCGCCAGTTGGGTGCACTGGATGAGGATCAAATTCAGGCTTTATCAGCCTTTGATATCCGGCCCATACAGAACTGGCGAAAGTTAAACATCGGTCAATTGAAACCTGTTTTTCAATTGAAATTCCATGATAAATCTTTTCAAAGAAGTTAAGTCAGGAACAGGACGAATGAATGCCCGACCATCTTGATCCTTTGCGGGAAAAAGCCAGCCTCGTTTATGAGCGTCTTTTAACCCTATTCGGCCAGCCCGAATGGCGTGATCCCATGCCGGCTGTGGATGAACTGGTTTGCACGATCCTCTCCCAGAACACCAATGATAAAAATCGTGACGTTGCTTATCAGGCCCTGATTACCAGATATCCCACCTGGGAGGCTGTACGGGATGCTGACCCGCAAGATTTGATCAATCTGATCCGTCCTGCGGGGCTCGCCAACCAGAAGGGCCCCAGAATGCAACAGGTGCTGCACCAGATCACAGAAGAACGCGGTGAGATCGACCTGGATTTTTTGAAAGAATATACTGCCGAAGACGCCCTGGCCTGGCTAACCCGCTTCAAGGGGGTCGGTCCCAAGACCGCATCTATTGTTCTGCAATTCGCCCTGGGGATTCCAGCTTTTCCCGTCGACACCCATGTTTACCGGGTGAGTGGCAGGCTAGGATTACTCCCCGAAAAAATGACCGCCGATCAGGCACACCCCCATCTGGCATCTTTATTCGCACCTGAAACTTATGGGACTGGTCATCTTAATTTAATCCGCTTGGGACGTGAGATCTGCCTGGCACGCAAACCAAAATGCGATCAATGCCCCCTGACCGATGTGTGCGTTTATTACAATACAATCGTAAAACCAGCTCGAAAACCCTAGATTTCTTCCAGATCAACCCCATTCAACTGTTGCAGCCATTCTGATTGTTCCCCCATTAATTCAGGAATGGCATTCGCATCCACCCAATAACACCGAAAAACATTACCCTGATCCGATTCAATTTTCCAGTATTCGGGTGTTTGATCTTCAACCTTTAGCAGAAAAAAATGCCTGCGAATTTCACGTGTCAATGCATCTGAGGGTAACCAACCTTCCAACTCCGATAAAAGTAGCGGCGGGTCTTGATGATAGTCATACTCAGCATACCTGACGTGCGTGAAACCAACTTTCCGCTCCAGGGTCTGCATCAGCAACCCACGCGTACACAATGGCCCGTTACGCTTGGCTGCTTGTGCTGGCCAGGAATAGCAACGCAAAGTTTGCGTCAGAAATGCTTCATTTTGATCAGTAAAATGCAAAGTTTCGCCCAGCTTGCGCACTAACTTACATTTGGTTAACCCTGTTTCTTCTTTCACTTCTCTGAACAAAGCAGATTCTAAGCCTTCATTCTCTTCCACAGTCCCGGACGGAATCTGAATGCCCGCACTGGGATGTGAAAAGACCAGCAATTGGGGTAAATCATTCTTTTTTCGAACAACAAAAGCAGCAACTTTTTCAATCATCACTTACCTGCTAAAGCAACCACCGTTTTGAAGGTCTGGAAAGCGGTGGGCATATCCTCCGCAACAAAAACAATGTCTTTGGCAGAAATCCGCTGTACACCGGGAACAATCTGCGCCCGGTCAGCCAGTTCAGTCGATTTGAGCTCTATTTTTGCTTGCACGGGTTGTTTTACTTTAAACATCTCAGGTCCTTCACCGTTCTGAAAAGCTTGAATGGCCATCCGGGCACCATCCTGAATTAATTTCTGTGCTTGTTTAGGGTGCAAACAATTAGCCGCATAGCGACCGCTGGCTTGCTTGACCACAACTGTCTGAATTCCGGGGATAAGATCCCTGGCTTCTTTATTCACAGCCTGGTCACCACTGATCAGTAAAACCGGCACATTGAAATGACCAGCGAGGGCTGCATTCAAACCTGTTTCCCCCACGATCTGCTCATTCAGCCAGACATTGCCGACCACGATATTCGACCAGGTATGGTCAAGGATAGCGGCCTGAGTCCCTACCCGGGCATGAAACCCGATGAAAAAGACGGCGTCCACCCCCTGATCAATCCCTTCGACCATGGAAAGTGGTCTTGGGGTGCCATAGTTGTAGGTCGCTCTGGGATTAAGTAAATCGATCATGATGTTATCACTATTCCAATGACCATCCGACACCATGATTTCTTCAACACCTGCTTCCAGTGCCCCACTGATCGCAGCATTCACATCTTCCGTCATAATCCGGCGAAAACGCTGCCATTCGGAAGTGCCTGGTTTCACCTGTTCCCAGTTAACAACGCCACTAATACCTTCCATATCTGCAGCAATTAAGATTTTCATCGCACTCCTTCATACCATTATTGCGTAGTAGTTTTGTTCATATTCAAGTATACTACGCCCGAAGGTTTCATGACGATTCATGGATAACTCAGACTATTAATCTCCAGAATAGATTTTTCAACCCATTTTGGAATCCTCACTTCCTCCTTTTCCAGCTGTGATCTGGCTAATGGTCTATAAAATATTTGTTAGAAACAGCGGGGGCATCTTGTATTTTCCTTTTAAAGTGATACAATTTCAAATCGGAAAGTTAAGTTTTAAATAGAGGTAAAAATGCCAGTATATACCTATCGCTGTGACAACTGCGGTGTACAATTTGATCGAAAACAATCTTTCACAGATCCACTGCTAAAAGTGTGTCCAGATTGCGGTAAGAAGACCTTACACAAGGTTTACACACCTGTGGGTATTGTTTTCAAGGGCTCAGGATTTTATGCCACCGACCATCGTTCCCCCTCCGGTCAAAACAAGTCCAAGACTTCGCATGAAGAAAAATCTTCCTCAAGCAGTGCCAGTGAATCATCCAGTAGTGAATCCAGTGCCAAATCCAGCTCTGAAAGCAGCGATTCCAAGAGCACCTCACCCGCCAATACTGAAAATAAATAAACAAGGGTGATCAAAAAAATTTGATAGAACCCGGTTTCGCCGGGTTTTCTTATTAATGAAAATCTGGTATGATCCTACCCAGGTGGGATCCACCTCAGAAATTTAAAATCACCCTCCTTTTATGGAGGTATGACACTTGAAACAAATGAATCGGGAAGTAATTGTCGGTAAATGATAGTGTTTGATAGCGAATTGTGGTCATTTTGATAGTCATTGCATGGGCAAGCCCTTTATCCTGAACGAGGTTTATATGAGCAAGAAAACAGAAACAAAAAAACAATACCAGCTTACAGCAGAAGATCGTGAAAGACGAAGACGCCAGATCATGTTTGGCATCTTTGCCGCAGTATTGATCATTTCCTGGATTGCTTCCATGATCGCTGTGCTGTAAGCTCCTCGCAAAGGAGTTCCATGATCAAAAATACTTCCCGATTCTTAATAGCAGGCTTGTTCATAGCCTGGTTGGTTGATTTCTTCTTCTATAAAAAACCATTTGGTATTGCGTTTACCCTATGGGTGTTCATGGCAGTGGCCGTTTTATTCATCATTAGCTATCTGGAAAAAGTAAAACCCCACTGGCTCTCTTTTTTATTGGCTGGCTTCACCATCGCCCTCTCCAGCGCCAGCTTTTTACGCATGGAGCCCTTTACCCAGGTTATCTCAGCGCTGGCCAGTTTGGCGTTGTTGATCTTGTTAACCATTACCTTCCGCAATGGCAATTGGCCTTATTTCCGGTTGGTGGATTACGTTCTACAGGGTTTTAAATGGTTGTTTCTCATTTTTAGCAGATCCTGGCCGGTCATTTTCCAGGGTCAGAAGAAAAATCTTCCGGAGGATGCCGAAAATGCTGAACCTCCTGCTCAAAAAAAGAAGGCTGTTTGGCCCATCCTGCGTGGATTATTATTATCCATCCCCATCATTCTGATTCTGGCCGCTCTTTTGGCATCCGCTGATCCCATTTTTGAGAAGAATCTGGTTGATGTTTTGGATTTCTTCCAAATTGAAAACATAGTCGAATATATTTACCGCCTGGTTTACATCCTTGTGATGGCTTACCTGTTCATCGGGGTTTTCCTGCAAGCCATTTATCCCAAAAATCAGAATCCACGACCGCAACCCAATCAACCCTCATTTTCCAAATTTCTTGGATCTATCGAAACCAAAATTGTTTTCATTAGCATCAACCTTTTATTTGCAGCGTTTTTGGTTATTCAGTTCCGCTATTTTTTCGGTGGTCAGGCGAATATCAGCGTCACCGGGTTCACCTATTCAGAATACGCCCGCCGCGGATTTGGGGAAATCATCACCGTGGCTGTTTTGAGTTTACTCATTTATTACGCATTCCACAGTATTACCCGCCTGGACTCCGTCAATCAGAAAAGATGGTTCACCGGATTGAGCATGGTAGTTTTCTTACAGGTATTGGTGATGCTGGTCTCCAGTTATCAACGGCTGGTTTTGTATGAACAAGCATACGGCTTTTCGCGCCTGCGCACCTATTCGCATCTCTTTCTACCCTGGTTAGCCGTTTTGATTTTCGTTGTCATCATCCTGGAAATCCTGCAAAAACAGGGCCATTTAGCCTTTACCCTCATCGCTGTAGCAGCAGGATTTGTTGCTACTTGCATCATCTACAACATTGATGGTTTTATTGCCAATCAGAATATTCAAAGAGCTATGATCTCTGACCAGGAAGGTTATGCCCTGGATTTTTACTACCTATCCGAACTCAGTTCAGACGCAGTGCCGGTGATTCTGGATCGCTACCTTGCAGATGATCCCGCGACGAAAGATTTGTTGGGTGCTAATTTGTCCTGCCGCTGGCATAAAATCCAGGATCAGGAAACATTACCCTGGCAGTCATTCAATATTTCCCGCACACAATCCATAAACCTATTGCAACAGTACCAGCAGGATTGGGATCAATATCCAGTGACTCAGGACGAAAATGGCTATCAGTATGTCGTCGAGGTCAATGCTGAAACCTACTATTGTTCCAATGCCGACCTCTTCATGGACTGAACAATATTTCCCCTCTTCTTGATGCTCATCATCGCGCATTGAGTGAAATGCTTTCTGGCACCTGTTCACCTGCCTTAACATGGTAAAATCGATCTAATGAAACGTTGGCAGCTTTGGTTGGGAATTCTCATCAGTGCAGTACTACTTTACCTGGCACTACGTGGATTAAAACTCGCTGAAGTTTGGGAAACTCTAAAAAATGCCCGCTACATCTGGTTATTACCGGGTATTGCTGTCTATTTCCTGGGGGTATGGGTACGGTCCTGGCGCTGGCACTACATGCTGCGTCCGCTCAAGAAAATACCCACCCGCAGCATGTTTCCCATCGTTACCATTGGTTATATGGGGAACAATATCTATCCGGCCCGTGCCGGAGAAGTTCTGCGAGCGGTGATCCTGAAACAGCGTGAGGATGTGCCTGTCTCGGCTTCATTGGCTACCGTAATTGTTGAGCGAGTCTTTGATGGCGTCGTGATGCTGGCTTTTGTGTTCCTCAACCTGGGTGAGCTGACCAAACTAACCTCTGATTCAGGGGTCGTTGGGAATATTCAACAGGTTGCATTCTGGGGAGCGATTGTGTTCATCACTGCCTTACTTGTTTTTCTTCTGGCTGCCATGTTTCCACAATACACTCAAAGGATTGCAGATTGGTTCATTCATCGTTTGATGCCCACCCGCTTTCGTGAAAAAACCAGCCAGATCGCTGGCAAATTTTTGACCGGACTGGAATCACTGCGCTCCCCACAGGAAGCCTTGATGATTTTCTTCACTTCGGTCATCATCTGGCTGTTAGAAACCGGTAAATACTGGTTTGTGATGCATGCTTTTGATTTTGAAGTAAGTTTCTTTGCCTTAATGTTGATGAATGGTATCGTCAATCTGGCCACCACCATCCCCTCCGCGCCGGGATATCTGGGCACCTTTGATGCGCCCGGTATTGCACTCCTGAGTGCCTATGGGGTTCCCCCGGAAACAGCCACCGGTTATACGCTGGCATTACACGCTGCTTTGTGGTTCCCCATCACTGCCCTGGGTGCTTATTACTATCTGCGCCAGCCACTGCGTTGGGGTACCAAGGAAGTCAAAACCATAACGGAAAGTAATACAGGAGAACTGACATGAAAATCGCCATCGTTGGTGCTGGCATCGCCGGACTGACTGCTGCCCATGACTTGATGAAAAAAGGTCACCAGGTCACCATTTTTGAAGCTGCGGACCATGTTGGTGGACTGGCAGCCGGTTTTAAGGAGAGCCATTGGGACTGGTCGGTAGAGCGTTTTTACCACCACTGGTTCCAATCTGATTCCGCCATGTTGGGTCTGATTGATGAATTAGGTTGGAGTGACCAACTCGTCTTTCCCCGTCCGGTCACCGTTATGTATCATCAAGGCAAGTTCTATCCATTCGATTCCATTCCTTCTGCATTGCTGTATCCAGGTCTGGGATGGGGTATCAACAAAGTGCGCTTTGGTCTGGTCAATCTGGCAATCCGCTTTACCAATAACTGGCGTTCACTTGAAAAATTCACAGTCGATCAATGGATGCGGAAATACGCCGGTGATAAAGCCTATGAAGCCGTGTGGGAGCCCATGGTCATCGGGAAATTTGGCGAACGATATGCCCGTCAGGTCAATATGGCCTGGATGTGGGCCCGTTTAAAAGCACGCACGCCTCGTTTAGGCACGTTCAAGGGTGGTTTTCAGGCTTTTTCCGATCAATTCGCTGCCTATTTGAAAAACAAAGGTGTTCAAATCCTGTTGAATACCCCGGTGAAGTCCATCCGCAAAGACGGAGAATCAGGGTTGCTGATCACCACTGCTGCCGGAGAGCAGATCTTTGAGCAAAGTCTGGTGACCAGTTCACCCTCCTTGATGGCCCGCATGGCTCCCGAGCTGCCGAAAGAATATCTGGAAGGCTTGCTGAATCTGAAAAGCCTGGGTGCTGTTGTTTTAACCCTTTCCATTAAACAACAACTATCCAAAGAAGGCTACTATTGGTTCAATTTACCCAAAAAAGCAGGCTTCCCCTTCCTGGCATTGGTGGAGCACACCAATTACCTCTCTCCGGATTACTTTGGAGGTGACCATATACTATATTGCGGTGATTACCTGGAAACCGATCATGAATACTTTCAGCTCACCCAGGAAGAAATCATCCAACGCTTTACACCCAGCCTGCAACGCATCAATCCGGACTTTCAACCGGATTGGATAAAGAATGCCTGGCTCTACCGTACACAGTACGCCCAACCGGTGCCTTTTATTAATCATTCCAAAAATATCCCTGATATTCGTACACCACTGCCAGGTTTGTTTTTTGCCAGCATGAGTCAGGTCTACCCCTGGGATCGCGGTACCAATTTTGCTGTTGAAATCGCCCACCGGGCGTCCGCGATGATGGGCTAATAGTTTGGTACAAACCCGTAAGATTAAAAACCTTAAATTTTTAAATCAAAATAAGATTCAGGATTCAACATTAAGACTCAGCGATTCATCAAATAGAGTCAACCAGAAAATTTTTGGATTCCACCTGTATTTAGGCTAATTATATTATTCACAATTAATACCACCATATGTGGGGGGTAGAAAATCTCAATCAACCGCATATATGGAGAAAAATTGACTGGACAACATGACGAATTTCTTTTTTCTTTCCGACTTTTTCTTAACATTAAAATTCTTAAAGATTCTGAATCTTTAAAACTAGCGTCATGTTTTTCGCTTGTTTGACCCTCTTTTTTCTGTTAGAATGATGAGTGTAATCGGGGCAACCCAACAGCAATTTTTCTCGTCAAATTTGACGATAACAAACAACAGGGCGTTTTTTCCCACTGCGCAGTTAGCAGTGGGCTTGCTTACCTGTTACCTGTCAGCGGTTTACCTGAAAAGCATCACCAAATGGAGGAGGTAGCGTTAATGAACGCTCAGCAAGCATGGCAGAATCTCATCGGGCAATTGCAAATGGAGATGTCCAAAGCCGCTTTTGATACCTGGGTCCGCAGTGCAGAGTTGGTAAATTATGATGAAGAAATTTTTACCATTGGCGTACAGAACGCTTATGCCCGTGATTGGTTGGAAAGTCGTCTCTCGAGCACCATTACCCGTCATCTCACCGGCTTAATGAATGAAAAAATCGCTGTCAACTTCATTGTCTGGCATAAAGATGCTGTGCCAACCGCCCAAACCCCCATCGAGACAGCCCTTCCTCCAGTAAACATAAACAATACCGAAAAAACCACCCATTGCAGTTTCCTGAATAACCGCTATTCATTCAACAATTTTGTGGTGGGGCCTTCCAACCGCCTGGCGCATGCAGCCTGCCTGGCAGTCGCTGAAAACCCCGCCAAGGCATATAACCCGCTTTTCCTGTATGGGGGTGTCGGAATGGGGAAAACCCACCTCTTACATGCCATCGGGAACACCGCTCTCAATGCTGGTCTGAGTGTGTTGTATGTCTCTTCAGAAGAATTCACCAACGATCTCATCAATGCCATCCGCAGCCACAACACACAATCCTTCCGGGACCGCTATCGCAACATCGATGTCCTGCTGATTGATGATATCCAATTCATCGCCGGGAAAGAGTCTACCCAGGAAGAATTCTTCCACACCTTCAATACCCTGCATGGTCAGGATAAACAAATCGTGATCTCTTCCGATCGCCCGCCCAAAGCCATGAACACCCTCGAAGAGCGCTTGCGCTCACGTTTCGAGTGGGGACTGATTGTAGATATTCAACCACCTGATTTGGAAACCCGCACAGCCATTTTGCGCTCCAAAGCTGAACGCAGCGGGCGCCAGGTTCCGAACGATATCCTGGATTCCATCGCCAGGCAGGTTCAATCGAATATTCGCGAACTGGAAGGTGCTCTAACCCGTGTGTTGGCATACTCGGAATTGAGCAATCAACCCTTAACCATGCAACTGGTCAATGTTGCCCTGGCTGATCTTTTACCCAGACGCGATAAACTATTACCTGACCAGGTGTTATACGCAGTGGCAAATGCTTTCGGCATCTCACCGGAAAAGATTCTGGGGCGCGAACGCACCCGCGATATCGCTTTACCCCGCCAGGTCGTCATGTATTTGCTACGCGAAGAAGCAAACATTTCCCTGCCGCAAATCGGCGAGGCCATGGGTGGACGTGATCACACCACGGTGATGTACGCCTGTGACAAAATTTCAGATTTAATCGAACGGGATGACCGTCTGCGTCGCCAGCTGATCCAGATCCGCGAACAACTCTATGGCAGACACGCGCTGGCAGTCTAAAATCAGAGGTTTTCTTCACCCTTCTGGCAAATTTTGACAAAAGATGCGTGCTGTGTTAAACTTAGTTCTGCTAATGAAGAGTGGTAATTCGCCGCAGAGCGGCTTTTGACGTGAGAAGCTATTGGTTTATTTGAAATGATCGATCTAATCCCCCGGCTGAATACCACCGCGGGGATTTTTTATTCTCACCATAAATTGACCTATACACAGAAAATACTGTGATGAAATATAGAACTTTACAAATAGAAAAGGAAATTTTTACAACAATGAATTCTTTACCATTACGAATCATTCCCCTGGGAGGTATGGGGGAAGTGGGCCGTAACATGATGGTCTATGAATATAATCAGGAGATCTTGATTGTAGACACAGGCTTAATGTTCCCCGAAAATGATATGCTGGGCATTGATTATATCATCCCGGATATCTCATATCTCAAAGACAAAAAGGATTGGGTCAAAGGTATCTTCATCACCCATGGGCATGAAGACCATACCGGAGCCATCCGACATATATTAAATGAAATACAGGCACCGATTTATGCCACCCCACTCACTACCGGTTTATTGGAAAACAAACTGGCACGGGGCGGCATGTTAGACCGTGCTGACATTCACACCATTAAAGCTGGCGACATCGTGCAGGTTGGCAGTTATTTTAGCGTTGAAACTTACCACGTCTGCCACTCCATCCCGGATGGCATTGGCCTGGGCATTCAAACCCCGGTTGGACTGGTTGTTCATTCGGGCGATTATAAATTTGATCACACCCCGGTGGATGGCTGGCCCAGTGATTATGCCAAACTGGCAGAATTCTCAGAACGTGGCGTTTTGGCTTTATTTGCTGATTCCACCAATGCAGAACGAGCTGGCTGGACCCCATCCGAGCAGGTCATCGATAGCGCTTTCGACAAACTCTTTCGGGAAGCCAAGGATCGCATCATCATTGCCAGCTTCGCATCTTTAATCTCCCGGATGCAGCAGGTAGCCAACACCGCTGAACGCTATGGCAGAAAAGTTGCCTTTGCGGGTACCAGCATGGTTGACAACGCAAAAATTGCCCGTAAACTGGGTTATTTGAATATTAAAGATGAATTAGTCGTCCCAATTGAACAGGCATTAAATATGCCCAGGTCCAAAGTGGTGATCATGTGCACCGGTTCACAGGGTGAACCTACGTCTATCCTGGGTCGTCTGGCGGTTGGAAAAAACCGTCAATTCGACGTCATTCCAGGTGACACAATTGTGCTCTCCTCGCACCCCATTCCTGGCAATGAAGAGAGTGTCAGCCGCACCATCAACAAGCTTTTTGAACGGGGCGCGAATGTGATCTATGAAGCCATCGCTGCCGTGCACGTTTCCGGGCATGCCAGCCAGGAAGAAATGAAGCTGCTTTTGCACCTCACCAAACCAAAATTCTTCATTCCCATTCATGGTGAATTACGTCACCTTAAACAACATGCACGCATCGCCCAGGAAGTCGGTATTCCGGCAGAGAATATTGAAGTCATTCTGAATGGTCAGGCAATCGAATTAACCCCACACCGTTTGAAACGCAGCAATAATGTGCCCGCCAGTTACGTCTTCGTGGATGGGGCAAATGTTGGCGATATCAGCAATAACATTATGCGCGAACGGGAAATGATGTCGCAGGAAGGTGTGGTATCAATCAACCTCACCCTCACCAAAGATGGTGATATCATGGGTACACCAAACATTACCACCAGCGGCTTTTTGATGTCACAGGATGAAGAAGAGTTCAAATCCTTGGCGCGCACAAAAATTGAGGATGCAGTCTTATACGCCAATGGCCATTTGCAAAAAGATGTTGAAAAAGCAGTCCGCAACGTGATTTATTCTGAAACCCGCCGCAAACCATTGGTGGTGGTCTCAGTTAACGAACTCGAGTAAGGCAAATCCAAGCCGGATCTTCGTGGGTTGCACAATTCATAATTGTGCAACCTTCCATCATCAATGAACCATCGCATTCCTAAGCAAGCTGGATATTTAACAATTCCGCTTGCAATTTTTTTTTTATTCACTATAATTATTTTGGAGAGAAAATTATAGAAGATGAATCAACTTATTCCCGCACTTCTCCTCATTCCAGGTTTTTGGCTGGGTTGGAAAGCCATACCTCTACTCGTGGACTGGCTGCAAAACAATCCTAACCACCTCATCCAGCTTTCATCAGGCCACAAAATAATCTTGTGGTTAACGGTTGGTAGTTTATTTTCAAATACCTTACTGCGTTTGTATGGATTGCTCTATCCTTTGGTTACGATGCTCGCCATTCCGGGTTGGTGCAACACACAACCCAATTTCATGACCAGATTCGGCAGTATCGGATTTTGCCTATATAACCTCCCGTCCATTCTCATTTACCTGATCATATTTGGTATTGTCTTCTCATCTGGTTATTCTTTTTTCAGCAACCAAACAACAAAAATCAACAAATTTTATATAATTTGTTCATTGCTAACCATCTCAACCATCATCAACCAGATGGTTTACTTCCTCTTTAATCAACTTTTTTGGTCACCATAAAGGTATCGATAGGTCGTTTCAAGTGCCAGTGGGCTATTTGATAACTGAATGATTCTCTCACCCCGATCTGGTTAACGATTCATTTGACATTTATGTACAATTAATATAACCTTTCAAGAGAAGAATCCTTAATCGCTGGAGGGGCACAAGATGAATCCATTGGTTCGTTGTCCACATTGTGGTCATTATCATCAAGCAACACTCGAATATTGCCCGGATACCGGTTTACCAATCTATATCACTACCAAGCCTGAACCTCAAAAGGATAATAAAAAAGTCCTGGTTGGTCTGGCAATTGCAGCTGGTGTTTTAGCGCTGATTGCCTGCATTTTGTTATCCATTTTTGTTCTCCCTCGTTTCCTGGGTGGTAATTTTTCACCTGGTGAACAGGCACCTGTGATTGTGCCCTCTCTGACATTAGCACCTCTGGAAACCAGGTTTGCAGAAAACAACACACCCGTCCCCACTGCGACGGAGGAACCAGTCGTGGTGGCCACATCCACACCGGAGCTCTCCCTCTCTGCAACCCCAGCTGCCTGGGAAGCCTGCCCGGGGTATGATTATCTTTCCCAGCTTAGGCCCGGCATGCAGGCACAAATCGCTCTAGATCCACCTTTACCTAATCGTGTGCGTGAAAAACCGTCTACTGCTGCCGGAATCGCCGGCTATATTGACCCGGGCGGCAAAGTTGAAATTCTGGAAGGTCCTGCCTGTGATGAGGGCTGGATTTGGTGGAAAGTACGCGATATGGAAACCAATCTGGAAGGCTGGACAGCCGAAGGCGATATTAACGGATATTGGGTCATCCCCATTCCATAATTAAGAGTCTTGCGGAAAATGAATAAAATTCTGGTTTCGGGACTGATCAACATAGAAACAACTTTAAAAGTTGATCCGTTCCCGCTGGAACTCGTTATAGAAAGTATTTTCGTTTGGTAAAAGCCAACAGTAAATTCTAAATTACCTCCAAATATGTATTATTGGAATTCAAACATTGCGATTTTCTAGGTATTTGAGCATATAGGATATTTTCAAACTACTAACTCAAAATTTGATCTATATTGGATATAATTTGATCAAAATTCAAAGTCGTAAATTGTTTATTTCGCAATACTATATTCCCATTAATAATGGTATCACGCACATCATTAGAATTAGCTGAATGTAATAATTGGGCGTACACATCATTTAAAGGAAGTAAGTGAGGTTTTCTAATATCAATTATGACTAAGTCAGCTAATTTTCCAACTTCAATTGAACCTAATTTGTCCTCGATTCCAAACGCTTTTGCCCCATTAATAGTCATCATGTCAAACATCTGATGAGAATTTAGAAGATTTGGATTTTTGTTGTATCCCTTTTGCACTAAAGCGGCTAAATGAGATTCTTCGAACATATCCAGATTATTATTTGATGCTACTCCATCCGTACCAATAGTTACATTGACATTCTTTGAGATCATTACCGATATCTCAGCAATTCCACTACCAAGTTTTAAATTTGATGATGGACAATGAGCCACAGATGTTCCTGCTTCAGAAAGATAATCAATTTCATGATCATAAAGATGAACACAGTGGGCTAATAGTGTTTTTGATGTTAATAACCCCTCTTTTTGTAGTAATTCTATTGGGGTTAGTCCATATTTTTTTAAAGTAATTTCGATTTCATTTAAGGTCTCAGAAGCATGTGTTGCAAATGGAATATCAAATTCAAGTGATGCATTTTTGGCTTCTCTTAATTTATCAATTGAATCCGTATAAACTGAATGAATTTGTATTATTGGATAAATTAATGGGTGGTTTAGATATTTTTCGACATATTCTTCTGCTTGGGTGAATGAAGAACCTTGGTTCTTGTTATAACCAACTAAATCGGTAAAAATTGGCCCATCAGCCAATCTAAAACCTGCTTCAACAGCAGCATTTGCAGTTTGCTCAGGAAACCAATACATATTATTCGCGAATGTAATACCCCCGCGTATCATTTCACATATTGCTAATTTTGAGCCGTAATATACTGCATCTGGACTACAAATTTCTTGTTCTTTTTTCCAAACATCTGATAACCAATCAACTAATTTTTTATCTTCTACCATTCCTCTAAAGAGAGTCATAGGAAGATGACCATGGGTGTTTATCAGACCAGGAATAATTACGCAATTTTTTGCATCAATTGTTTCAAGGATTGAATAGTTGGGTGGTATTTCTGCGGAATGACCAATGAATTCGATCTTATCCCCGTTGATTCCAATAGAATAATTTTCTAATACTCGATGAGATGGATCTTGGGTTACAACAATTCCGTCTTTTATTAAAAGGTCGAATTTTTGATTTTCCATTATTTATCCTTAATTTTACAATTCAACAACGATGCGACCGACTATATTTCCACTGATCATTTTATCTATATAAGTAGAGAGATCATCCAAATTACACAAATTAACCATTGATGATAGACACTCAGGTTTCCAACTGCTTGCCAAATTATTCCATACCTTTTTTCTTAGTAAATCTGGAGAATAAACTGAATCGATGCCGTATAATGTGATACCTCTGAGGATAAACGGGAAAACAGTAGTTAATAATTCTTGTGAGGAGACCTGGCCACAACAAGTAACTGCCATTCCATATTTAGTTGTTTTTAATGCTGTTGCTAATGTAGGACCTCCGACTGTATCCACAACACCAGCCCACTGCTCTTTCAACAATGCTTTTTTACTCAAATCATTAACTTCTTCTCTACTTAAGATTTGTTCTGCACCTAATTCTCTGAGAAAATTTTCCTGATCTTTACCAGTTGATGCCGAAACTCTATATCCTAGTTTGGATAATATTGCTACTGACAATGATCCTACTCCGCCAGTTGCTCCAGTGACAAGGATAGATCCAAAATCAGGTTTTATTCCATGGTTAATTAATTTATCGATAGAAAGGGCTGCGGTTAAACCTGCAGTTCCATACATCATTGATTCTTTTAAGGTCATTCCAAGTGGTAGTTCTGTGCACCATATAGCTGGTACGCTAACATACTCACTGAACCCTCCAAAGGTATTCATCCCCAGGTCATAACCTGTTACGATAACTTCTTGGCCTGTTTTTAACTGGCTAACTTTACTTTCAACAACAACGCCGGCTGCGTCAATTCCAGGAATGTGGGGAAATACTCTTGTCACACCTTTGTTTCCCGTTGCGGATAAGGTGTCTTTATAGTTCAGTGAAGAATATTTTACAGCGATTAATAACTCACCATCTGGTAATTCTGATTTTGTAAGTTGTTTGACTTCCCTTACAAATTCTCCATTTATTTCTTCAACAACAAGAGCCCGAAATTTTTCCTTATTCATTTTCTATCTCCTTTATTTTTTCAGCTGCCCATTCAGACAATACCTTTTTATCAATTTTTCCAGTGGAGTTTGTTGGCCAATCATCGTGTTCTTTTTGTAGAAAATATTTTGGTACTTTGAAATTCGCTAATCCTTGCTTACAAATTTCCACACACTTTTCAGGCGAAAACCCATAATTTGGTTTACATTCAATAATTGCAGTGATTACTTCTCCCCAATTTGCATCAGGTACACCAACCACATACGTAGTACGAATTTCTTCAATATTCTCGAATAAGAAATTTTCAATCTCAAGAGATGAAACATTTTCACCACCCGTTTTGATCATATCCTTATAGCGCCCTGAGAAATGTAAACCTCCCGCAGAATCCAAAAAACCTCTATCCCCAGTTCGAAAAAAACCGTCTTTTGTTAATGAGTTTTTTGTGTTTTCTTCGTCACCGTAATAACCTTGGAACAAATTCCACCCTTTAAAAGAAATTTCACCAATTTCGTTTACAGGTTCCACATTTCTTGATTGTGGATCAATTATTTGTACATTCACACCAGGAAGTGGATAACCGATAAAATCGTCAGAAGGAAAATTATCATTTCTTTCAATAGTGTGCATACTGACTAAACCTGCACTTTCAGTTAGCCCATACATTCTTGAAAAGAACTTGATTTTTGTTTCATTTTTTATTCGTGAATGTATATCAGAGCTTATACCATGCAATTTCTCAAGACTTGAAAGATCCAAATTATTGTCTTTGGCATAATTTAATAATTTGAAGATTGTAACTGGCATGCCAGCACTGGCTGTAATTTTTTCATTTTCAATAATTTTACAAACCGAAGCTGGTGTGAAATCTTCAGGTAGATAAAGAGTACTTCCTGAGAAGTGGTTCATTCTTATACTCTGCGCAAAACCTGCTATGTGGTAAAACGGGAGTAAATTTAGATATCGATCGTTTGGTTTTATATCAAACAATTGGCTAAGATAATGTGCATGACCTGTAATATTGTGGTGAGATAGCATCACACCTTTGGGATGGTCGGTACTCCCTGATGTAAAAATAATGGCTTCAAGATCATTCGCATTACTATCTTCAAATTCAATATCTAGTATTGAATTTTTGTCTGAAGTAGTGTTAAACAAAAGTGTGGAGTCTACGAATAAAGGTGTAGTGGTATCTGCTTTCTCCGTAAATACAACTTGCAATTCGTCTAGAAAGATTTCTTGATTTGAATTAGGCGACTGAAAAAATCCTATCATTTTATTTTTTAATAATTGATCTTTATGCCCAGGGATTAGGAATAGTGCTTTGGCTTTAATTTTATTGAGTAGATGAAGAATTTCTTCTGTGATTAATTTACTATTCAAAGGCACAATAACTGCCCCTAATTTTGACAATGCATACTTTACTACAACCCAATCTATGGATGGATCCATAATTGTTGCAACTCTGTCGCCTTTTTTAATATCAAAAAGCTTTAACCGACTGGCTAAAATTGTAGATTCTTCCAATAATTCCTGGTAAGTGACGCTTTGACCAGGAGTTATTACCGCAGGATGGTTTTCATTTCTTAGTGATGAAGTTAGTAAGCACTGATAAGCAGTTAATTCTTCCCAAGACTCTTTCAACTCAACACCTACGAAAAACCTTCATCACGTTTTTTAGCTTTTTCACTCGCTGACAAATTTACCTGCGAATCCCACTCAGCAATCATTTCTGGCCTAAGAGCTGAAATTGCCCAATAATCAAATGCTTGTTTTAAATGGTTTAATTGTCCTTGATTGTCATGCATAGCATTTAAGGATTGTTTAGCCAATCGTAGGGCGAATGAATCTTGCACTGATATTTTTTTTGCAATTGAAAGTGTATGTGAATCCAAATCCTTTCGTGGAACGACCTCATTTACAAGGCCTACTCGAAAAGCAGTATATGCATCTATTTCATCACCTGAAAAAATGTACTGTTTTGCAAAAGGTAGATTTGTAAACCAAGGCAGAGCTAAATACTGCTCACTACTACCCCCCCAACGGATAGACCTTGAAATAAATTTGGCATCATCTGAACAGATTATAAAATCACAAATCATCGCTAGCATCATGCCACCCATAATGCAGTTACCATGAACTTGTGCAATAATTGGCTTGGGCAAATTTCTCCATTGGATCATCTTATCCAAATAATAATGTTTACATTCTAGATAGCGTTCTTCCCAAGATATCTGGGAATTGGTTTTCCATTCTTGCGGGGAGATGTCATGGCCACTGGAAAAGTCGGAACCTGCTCCAGATAAAATCAAAACTTTTGTTTCGGGATCCTCAATTACATTAGTAAATGCCAAATCTAATTCGTCTAACATTTTTCTGTTTTGGGCATTTTTTTTATCAGGACGATTAAGAATAATTCGAGTTACTGCCTCAAATTTTTGAACTTGTATCGTTTTAAAATTCATGTTCCCTCACAATACTGAATTTTTATACAAAAGCTTTTTCTAAAGCATGTTGACAAGAACAATCTACAACTTCGGGGTAATTTTCAATAAAGGAAGCAAATAAATTAGGGATCATTCCTTCGATAATTTTCAAATTCTCGAATACTTCCGCTGAAGAGACTGAACCTTCCATCCCAGCTGCATAATTTGAGACTATACCTAATGTTGCATAACAAATTTCCAATTCTCTGGCTAAAACACACTCCGGATAATTTGTCTGCCCAACTAATTGACCACCAAGCTTTCTTGTCATTTCAATTTCAGCAGCAGTTTCAAATCTAGGGCCATTCCAACATGCATATGTTCCACCCCGAACCAAAGAATAATTTAGTTTTTTAGAACAGGAAATAAGTGCAGCATGTATCGTTTCACAGTATGGTTCGGTTACATCAATATGTGCGATTTTTCCATCTAATGGATAAAAGGTATCTTCTCTTCCTCTTGTAAAATCTAGAAATTGATCAACCAGAATTAAAGATCCAGGACCCCACTTCAATTCAAGAGACCCACAAACACTCGTGGATAATATTCTTTTTACACCTAGAATTTTTAAGGCAAAAATATTAGCCCGATAATTAATCTTGCTTGGAGTTATTGAATGATCAGAACCATGTCTCGGAAGGAAAGCGATGGTTGAGCCTTTGAACTCTGCAATTTTTACATTTACCATACCATAAGGAGTATTTATCTCTTTTATTTCGATTTCCTTCATCCCTGGTAATGAATAAAAACCTGTTCCGGTAATGAATGCTGTTGTAACCATGCTAATTACTCCCTTTTAAGTTTTTAACCTTCAACAAGGCTTGATTGATTTCTTCTTTGATGTCTTCAATATCTTCAATGCCAACTGATATTCGTAAAGTAGACTCGGAAATTCCTATTTTGCTAAGTTCTTCTCCTGATAAGGTGTGATGAGTTGTACTCGCTGGGTGAATAATTAATGAATGAACATCGCCTAAAGACCCAGTGGGGATCAAGAATTCCAAGTTATCTAGAAAATTAAAGGCATCTTTACGGTTGCCACCACGGATATCAAAACTTACCATTCCGCCGAAATGACCATTAAGGAGTAATTGGCTGGCCAAATCATGTTGTTTATGAGAAGTAAGGCCTGGATATGAGACATTTTCTACTAGTGAATGTTGTTCCAAAAAGTTTGCCAATTCAAGTGCATTTGAGCAATGCTTTTCCATTCTTATTGAAAAAGTCTTTAAACCGCGTAAAGCCAACCAAGAAACGAAGCCATGTAACCCGCTGCCAATATGAGCCATTGTCACTTGTACTTCTCTTGTGTTTTCCTCAGAGCTGGACACTGCACCTGCAAGAACATCCCCATGACCTGCCAAATATTTGCTTATACTATTACAAACAAAATCTGCTCCATGCAAAAATGGTTTGAATAAAAATGGTGTCGTAAAGGTATTATCCACGATCACTTTCGCATTGTATTTGTGTGCCAGATTGATTACGGAAGGTGCATCAACTACTTTAATGATTGGATTTGTTAATACCTCGAACAAAATGACCTGAGGATTATATTTTTTTAAATTCTCCTCTACTGTTTCTAAATCAGTAAAATCACAAAAAATAGGGTTTACGCCAAACCTGCTAAAAAAAATTTTCAATAAATCTATGGAACTTCCATATACGTCAGTGGAACATAATACATTTGAACCGTTCTTGATCCCAGAAGAGATTAATGCCAGGTGAATAGAAGCCATACCTGAGGAGCATGCTATCGTTCCTCCTGATTCTTCAAGAGAAGAAATAGCCCTTTCAAGTGTGGCAGTTGTTGGAGATGACCACCGACTATACCCATAGCCACCTTTTTGACCATCAATCATGTCGATCAATGATTGAAAATTTTCATAATAAAAACTGGTAGATGAAAATATAGGTGCTACTGGTGATAAATAATCTGGTGTTTCCCAATTTTCTCCGGCATGGACACTTTTTGTTGAGAACCCCTTATTTGCAAACCTTGGATCTGGTCCTTGAAATCCAGTTTTTCTATTGTTTTTTTTTATTTTATTTTCCTTCATAATTTATGCTCCAACATTCTCTACCATTAAATTTATTGCAGATTGCGCCAAAACTGAAGAACCTATTGAAAGGGCATTTTCATTTATATTAAATTTTGGGTGATGAATTGGATAGTTTTCTCCATCCGGTTGAACACCTAAGAAAAACATCGCAGACGGGACAATTTGTGAATACCAGGCAAAATCATCAACTCCAAGGAGTTTTTCGACTTCCTCCAATGCATCTTCCCCGTAAAGAGAAATTATTGAATCACGAATTTGATTAGCCACATTTTTATCATTTTGTAACACTGGTACACCAGTACCAATATTGAGTTCAAAATCCCCATCAAATTGATGAGAAATCGTTAACATTTTTTTTAGATAATTTTTGATTTTCTGTCGCGTTTCTTCATCGAAACATCGGATGGTGCCAGAAATTTTCACTTCCTGCGGGACGATATTACCGCTTGTACCTGCATGTACCGTATTAATTGAGATTGTTGCGTTTCGAAGTGGATTAAGACGACGGGTTCGAATCCCATAAATGGCGTTAACTACCTGACAAGTTATGAATATCGGATCGATCGTTTCATGAACTTGAGAATCATGGCCACCTTTGCCTTTAATCGTAGCTTCGAAATAATCTCCTGATGCTAAGGTGGGTCCTGTTAAAACCCCTAACTTCCCAGCGGGTATGTTAGGAAAAACATGTAACCCAATCAATACATCAAGATCGTCAATTTGACCTGATGAAATGATATGCCTGGCTCCGGATAGCCAATTTTCATCCCCTCTTTCTTCAGATGGTTGGAAAATGAGACGAAATTCTCCTGGTGGCTTTTCTGGCAAATCAGCTAAAATGCAAGCTGCTCCTAGCACCATTGCAACATGGGCGTCATGTCCACATGCATGCATCTTTCCGGGATTCTTCGACGCGAATGGAAGCCCTGTTTCCTCTTGAATTGGTAAGGCGTCCATATCTGCACGAATACCGATGACTGGTTTGCCTTGGCCAATAGAAGCTATGAGCCCTTTGTCGTTAGCTACTTTTTTAAAGCTTATCCCTTTTTCTGACAAGACATTTTCAATAAACTTAATAGTTTGTACTTCTTCGAAACCCAGTTCCGGATTTTGATGAATACTTCTTCTCCAGTTGATAATTTCTGATTTATATTTTTCGGCCAAATTATGTATATTCATTTTCTACTTTCTTATCAATAGGTGTAAATGAAACAAAACTTACCATTCTGAAAAATTATTTATTACTCGTCACCCATTGCTTGCTTTAATGCAATCACTGATTCATGCCAGGGAATGGATAATCTTTCCATTAATGTAACAAAAGAATAAAGACCAAATGCAAAAATTGAAGTGATAAATAAGGAGACCCACAATTCATAGACATTGTACATTCCACTGGAAGTTGCTGCTGCCATAATGTAGCCCAACCCATTATTGGTACTTAACCATTCCGAAAGAATTGCACCACCAACAGCTAATATCGCGGTAATTTTCAAAGCTGAAAATATCATAGGTAAAGCTGAAGGTAAACGTAACTTCCAAAATGTTAACCATTTTGTCGCATTGATTGATTCCATAAATTCGAGGGATGGCTTGCTTGCTGATTGAATTCCTCTGAATGTGTTAACTAGGGTAGGAAAAAAGACTGCGATGACAACTATTACGGTCTTAATAAATAAATCAGTCCCAAAAATAAAATTCAACAAAGAAGATTCCTGTACTGCTGGTAAATCAGCCACTGAATAACGTAGCCGCAAGAATAAAGGGATAATTGCAACAAGGGGAATACTTTTGAGAGCCAAGGCGAAGGGCATAAATGTTCTTTCCATTGGTTTAACATAGAAAAACAAAATGGCGATCAAAAATGCAAATATATTACCAAAAACAAAGCCAATTAATGCCGTTGTAAGGGTAACTGACCCCTGGTTGAAAAAGAACTTGACTCCGCCTCTTCCACCACTCCTTTCATTCAGAAACGCATTCAGGATTTGTGAAGGTCGAGGGAGAATGTAAGGAGAAAAAGCTTTAATTTCTGGATTATAGCCTATTGATTGATCGATAGCATTGTTAATCGAATTTACATTATCTTGATTCGAAATAAGGAATTCCCATGTCATGAGGATAAGAATAATAATTATTGTATTGATGAGCCAAAATTTAAATTTAGATCGCATGTTTACCTCAAAGAAACTTTACTCTTGATTCGATATGTGCCAAGGGATTACCAATTTTTCAAGTATCACGATTAATGAAAATGCTAAGAGAGAAAAGATCGTGGCTAATGCCATAGAAGCCCAAAGAACTTCCACCTGAGCATTGAACATAGCTAAAACAATCACCGCGCCTAACCCTTTCGTGGCCCATAACCATTCAGAAATAATCGCCCCTAATATTGCTGTTGTAACTGTTACTCGCATTGCTGTAAACAAATAAGGTATAGAGAATGGAACTCTTGCCTTCCAAAATATTTGCATTTCTGAAGCATTCAATGTTTCCATAAATTCAATGGTTGGTTTGTCTAACGAAATAAGACCTTGCACCACATTAATAACTGTCGGGAAAAAGGTAGCAAGGGTTATAAGGACAACCTTTGAAGCTAATCCTGTTCCAAACCAAAGAACCAGCAATGGCATTAATGCCATTAAAGGCATACATTGTAAAAATACTAGAAATGGGTAAATTGATTTGGCGAATTTTTTGGAATAAACAAAGCCAATTGCAATTAAGATTCCTGTTGAAGTACCAATTAAAAACCCTACAACTGCTTCGAAAAGAGTTTGTTTACTGTTTGTGGCTAATAATGGCCATTTATCTATAATAGTCTGTACAATCGTTGAAGGTTTTGGAATTAATCTCTCAAAAGATGAAGAAGTTGCAAACTGCCAAAGTATAAAAAATAATATTAGCAAAAAAACTGCAATACCATAATTTTTAAACTCATTAAAAATTCGTGCCTTGTTGGCTTTACGAATTGAAGTTTGATGTAATTGATTATTTTTAATCATAGTCAATTAACTCCACTTTCGACCAGTAATGCATCCAAAGTTATTTGATTCAGCATCTTTCTAACACTTGTCGCGTAATTGAAGGCAGCTTCACTTTGTTTGATTTCAATATTCCGTGGGTGAGGGAGATCAATATTAATTTCAGCTGCAACTGTGCCTGGCCTTGGAGAAAGCATAATGATGCGATCAGATAAAAATACAGCTTCTTCAATTGAATGAGTAATAAATACCACTGAAGATTCGGTTTCTTGCCAAATTCTCATTAATTCAAGATTCAATTTATCTCGATTTATTTCATCCAGAGCTCCAAATGGCTCATCCATCAGTAATACTTCCGGTCTCATCAGCAACGCTCTTGCGATAGCGGCTCTTTGCCGCATACCTCCTGACAACTGATTAGGGCTTGCTGCCCCAAAACCCTGCAAACCAACAAGGTCTAGCATTTCTTGTGCGCGACCAGCATACTGTTTTCTTTCATTCCGGTTTAGTACCTCAAGTGGAATTTCAATATTACTTAATACATTTCTCCAAGGAAACATTATAGGATCTTGAAAAACAAACGAGTAAAGTCTTTGTTTTCTTGCTTCAAGTGGTGTTACTCCCAGGATGCTAACATCCCCTTCATCGGGTTTAAGCAATCCAGCAATGATTCTTAATATTGTCGATTTTCCGCAACCTGAAGGACCAATAACAGAAACAAATTCTTTTTCCTCTACATTGAATGAAATATTACTCAAAGCAGTTACTGGACCAGTTTTTAATGAGAAAATTTTCGTTATATTGTTAATTTCAACAGCTGGCATTTTTCCTCCATAGGAGACCTAATATAAAATAAGATTATTGGAAATAAAATCAATAAAAATGAATGATTGCACAACAAAAAAATTTTGGAGGGAATGGGGACTTCCCTCCAATGGACGCTGTGATAAGACGAAGGAGAAGTTTCATCTTAAAGTCAACAAAAATTAGAGTTTATCGACTCTTCCTTTTGCATAAACTTGATCAAAGATTTCAGATGTGGCATAGTCTGAAACCTTCATATCGGCGGTAATCTCACCCATGTCTTTTAGAATCTTGTAGCAATTTTCCCAATCTTCCATATTCATGGCAAAGAGACCTTTATCTTCAACTAATTTGGACATTTGGTATGAAACTTGTGCACCGGCTGTATATAATTCAGCTTCCTGTCCCAGACCATATTCCTCACCAAAATTGTCAATTACATAGGTTACCATTTCATCCAGATTAGAGTTCGCATAAACCCAACCTCGAATTGTAGCTCTGAGAAAGCCAGCTAATTTGTCTTTATCTGAGTTAAAAGTATCTTTGTGAGCTACCAGAAAATCACCTGGAACTTTATAACCCCATTCATAAGCATCCAAAATACCAACTTCATATCCCAAATTCTCAAGCATTTGTGGTTGACTGGTAGCAAAACACCAATAGCCTGCGACCGTACCATCCATTAATGGTGTTGGATCGAAGCTTACATTGACAATTTCCATATCTTTTTCAACATCCAAGCCTGAATCTTTACAAATTATACGCCAAGGTAAAGTAGGACCACCTTGAATGCCAATTCTTTGTCCGCGGCATTTTTCAGGGTTATCAATAACATATCCTGGTGAACCATCAGGATTTTTAATGATATACATCAAGCCAGCTGGGCTTCTTTGGTTTAATGTGCCGAAGGCTATCACATTTGCACCATCGGCTACTAATTGGGGCATTGCAATCGAAGTAGATTGCATAGCAATATCCATTTGTTTTGAATCAACTAAAGTAGCAGGTGAAATTCCTGGGCCACCAGCTACAATATCAATTTCAAGATTTTCTTCTTTATAAAAACCTTTAATATCAGCAGCATAATAGCCAATATATTGACTGTTTTTAATCCAACCAAGTTGTGCTTTTAATTTTGACATCTCTGCTGGTTTGGAAGGAGCACAGCTTGTTAATAGACCACCACCAACAGCGCTTAGCCCCATATATGCACCAAAAATACCAGTCATTTTCATAAATTCACGTCGGGAAATTACATTTTTAGACATTTTCTCTCCTCAAATTAAAACAGGTTTTTAAAATTTTTTCCAATGGGTGAAAAACAAAACAATATTATTCCTCTGAAGCTTGTAGCACCTCCTTTGCCGTTTCTGAATCTGTAATGAGACAATGAATCAAATTTCCTCGTAGTGCTCCAACTATTGCTTCTACTTTCTTAGATCCTACAGCGACTAATACTAATTGTGGAATATTGATCAATGATTCCCAATCGATGGAAATTAGCCTTGATTCAAGGGAAGAATTGATGTGATTCCCATTCTGATCAAAAAAA
>SWCH01001462.1_pt1 | contig 55815 bp, 57 predicted proteins | sample 4690051 | NCBI WGS metagenome assembly SWCH01 (sample SAMN10267282, study PRJNA491770) | bioreactor metagenome | isolation source: DHS bioreactor inoculated with | place: Japan: off Shimokita Peninsula
ACTAACTACTACCCACTAACATAAGTTTGAAAGGATGTTGGATATGGCAATTAATGTTGCTCCTACTAAGGCTAATTTAATAAAGGCTAAAAACCTGTTAGATTTCTCTCGAAGAGGTTTTGATTTGTTGGATAAAAAGAGGAATGTTCTTATAAGAGAAATGATGAGTTTAATGGATAAAGCAAAAAATATTCAGGATAGAATATCTACAACCTTTGATGAAGCATATAGGGCTCTACAGGTAGTGAATATTAGTTTAGGAATCGATAATGTAGAGGACATTGCAATTTCAATTCCAACAGTAGAAGAATTTGAAATACTATCAAAAAGTGTTATGGGAGTAGAACTACCAATAGTAAAGTATGATGAAAAAAAACTTGAAACCTACTACGGATTCTTCAGGACAAATCCTACCTTAGATATTGCAGTTACAAAATTTAGGGAAGTAAAATATTTTATTTATGAGTTGGCAGAGATAGAAAATGCAGTTTATAAGCTGGCTATAGAAATAAAAAAAACTCAGAAGAGAGCCAATGCCTTGGAGAAAATACAGATTCCAAAGTATATAGAGCAGGTAAAGCTGATCGAAGAAGTTTTAGAGGAAAAAGAGAGAGAGGATTTTTATCGTCTGAAAAGAGTTAAACAGAAAAAATAATTTATAAAAGTGAACTCGCTGTGCTTTAGCACACGAGTTCATTTGTTTTTTCCAATAAGTCAGTCCTTGTGAATAATACAAATTTGCGACTCATAAATATAAGTATACTATATAATAAAAAAATTTAGGATATGTTAATTAGAGTTTAGACGTAGTATAATGAGTATATAAGTCTACTATAAGGTAGGGTGGTTTATATGATATTTATATTAAAAAATAATAAAAGCAAAATACTTATTATATATACTTTTTTATTATTTGCCTTAACAATATTATTAGGCTTTTTTAGTATACCTATCTATGCCTTTAATCAAAACTTGGATTACTCTCAAGTTTATATTACATGTCAAAGTTACCTTGGAGAAACTTATTCTTCAGCTTTAGAAAATAATGAAAGAAATCTTATTAATCTTAGACTTGCCTTAAAGAGTTTTGTTTGTTCATCTATTTTTATATTATTATTAAGAGCTTTTCAAAAATTAAGAAAAAATATAAAAATAGAATTTAATCCAGTTATTCTAATAAGAAAACTAAGAAGGCTTTTAGTAATCAAACAAAACACAGGTGTATATAAAGTTAATTCTATTATCTAAATATATAATAGAATTAACTTTATTCTAAGGAGATGAAAAAGATGAAGGTGGGAATACCAAGAGCACTGTTATATTATTACTACTATCCTTTTTGGAAAACCATGTTTGATGAATTAAATATAGAAACTGTAGTATCAAAACCCACATCAAAATATATTATCAATAAGGGAATTGAGACTTCAGTTCCTGAAATTTGTGTGCCAATAAAGGTATATGCAGGTCATGTAGCCAGTATTATAGATGATGTAGATTATGTTTTTATTCCAAGAATGGTTTCCGTTTCAAAAAATGAATTTTTTTGTCCTAAATTTATGGGGCTTCCTGATATGATAAAGCATACTGTTCCAGGAGCTTTTAATAAAATATTAAGTCCTAAAATTCAATCACATAGCGATAAAATTGCAAATCCAAAATTTTATGGAGAAATGAAAGAAGTTTTAGGTATAAGTAATTGGGAATTACAAAGAGCATTAAGAAAGGCTGAAAAAGAGTGGGAAAAATTTAGACATTTAAGTAAAGAGGGGCATGTACTAAATGATGCCTTAGATATTTTTGATGGGAAAGAAGTTGAAAATAAAAACCAAATTTCAACCCCAGGAATTACTATTGGATTGTTAGGTTATGTTTATGATATATATGATGAGTTTATAAGTATGAATGTAGTTGAAAAACTAAAAGAAATGAATGTAAATATTATAACCTTTGAAATGCTTGATGAAAAGTTAATAAATAAAAATATTCAATTTATGAAAAAACGTTTATTTTGGACCTTCAGTAACAAATTACTAGGAGCAGGGTATTATTTTTATAATAATCCACAGATAGATGGACTGATTCATATGACAGCTTTCGGATGTGGACCGGACTCTATGATAGGCAAAATGATGGAGTTAGAGTCAAGTAATTATAATAAACCCTTTATGACTATAAGAGTAGATGAGCATACGGGAGAGAGCCATCTTCAAACTAGAGTAGAAGCATTTGCAGATATGATAAAGAGAAAAAAAATAATGACAGGTGGTGTTTCCTCAAATGAAAATATCCTTTCCATACATGGGAACAACGCTGGTATATAAAAAATTAGTGGAACTACTAGGTCACGAGGCAATTAGTCCTCCAAAGCCAAGTCAGAGAACTATAGACTTAGGGGTTAAGCACAGTCCTGAATTTGCCTGTTTTCCTATGAAAGTAATAATGGGCAGTTATGTAGAGGCAATGGAAAAAGGAGCAGAAATTATTATAACCTCTGGAGGGCATGGACCATGTAGAGCCGGATTTTATGGGGAGATGCATCATAGAATCTTAAATAATCTTGGGTATAATGTGGATGTATTGGTATTTGATTCTGTAAAACGAGATTTTAAAGGTTTCCTTTATAATGTTAAAAGATTAAAAGGAAATCAGTCCTGGAGATCTGTGTGGAAACACTTAAAGCTCACATATAAAATGTCTGTTGAGGTAGATAAATTGGAAATGCAGCTTCAAACTAAAAGAGCCTATGAAATAAATAAGGGTGATTGTACAAGAGTTTGGGGTGACATTCAACGCATTTATGAAAAAATTATTAAAGAGGAAGAGCTTATAGGAGCTACCAAGTATAGTCAAAGTTTAATAGATTCCATACCTATCAAGACTGTACCTGAAGAGAAAAAAATAAAGATTGGTATTGTTGGAGAAATTTATGTGGTTATGGAATCTTCTGTAAATATTCAAATGGAAGAAGTTTTAGGTAGTTTAGGTTGTGAAGTCAGGCGAAGTCACTATCTTTCTCAATGGATAGAAACCCACATGATCCCTAAAAGGTTTAGCAAATCTAGGGAGGAAGAAATTTCTAAAAAGGGAGAAAGATATATTGAAATACCTATAGGGGGTCATGCCAAGGAAACTATGGGACATATTATAGATTATCATGAACAAGGCTTTGATGGCATAATACATCTTATGCCCTTTGGATGCCTACCAGAATTGGTATCCCAAAGTATAATGCCTAAGCTAATAGAAGATACTGGTATGCCTGTATTGACAATTGCATTAGATGAGCAAGCAGGAATAGCTAACAATTTAACTAGAATAGAAGCATTTTTAGATTTAATAAAAAATATAAAAAATAAGAATACTGTTAAAGTATCCTAAAATATATGCAGAATACAATTAAAAAATGGGGGACTTTTGTATGGAAAAAGCATATGTGGGTATTGACGTTGGATCTGTTAGTACCAACGTTGTAGCTATAGATAGTGAATATAAGGTTATTTCTAAGCAGTATATTAGAACTAATGGACAACCGCTAGAATCAGTAAGAACAGGTTTGCGTAAGCTTAAAGATGATATAGATGGAAAGTATAAGATAATGAGTGTAGGGGCTACAGGAAGTGGTAGACAGCTTGTGGGGATTATGGTAGGAGCTGATGTTATAAAAAATGAAATTACAGCTCATGCTACTGCTACAATTAATTATGTTCCTCAAGCTAATACTATATTTGAGATTGGTGGACAGGACTCAAAAATTATATTTCTAAATGAAGGATTAATTACAGATTTTGCTATGAATACAGTTTGCGCTGCAGGAACAGGATCTTTTTTAGATCATCAATCAGAAAGATTAGGTATTCCTATTCAGCAGTTTGGCGAATATGCTTTAAAGGCAAATAGGCATGTTCGTATTGCTGGAAGATGTACTGTATTTGCAGAGTCTGATATGATTTCAAAACAACAATTTGGATATTCAAAAGAAGAAATTATAAATGGTCTTTGTGAGGCATTAGTTCGTAATTATATAAATAATTTGGGTCGTGGAAAAAAACTAAGACCGCCATATGTTTTTCAAGGAGGAGTTGCAGCAAATGTAGGAATTATTGCCGCCTTTGAAAAGGAAATAGGAGAGAAAGTTATAGTCCCTGAGCATTTTGATGTTATGGGTTCACTAGGCTCGGCAATTCTTTCAAAAGAACATATAGAGTATAATAATACGACTACAAAATTTAAAGGTTTTGAAGCTGCAGATATTGACTTTTCACCAACAAGCTTTGAGTGCACAGGATGTAGCAATATGTGTGAGGTTATTAAGGTAGAAATAAATGGTGAGGTTGTAGCTATGTGGGGCGATAAATGTGCAAAATGGACCAATAGTGTTAAAAGCATTTAGATAAATTTACCATGGATATGGATTGTGATTCCTAGACATAATAAGACCACATTTGTGTATGACATCGAGAGGAGTGGATATAATGTTTTTTAGGAATCGAAAAAATGTAGAGGAACCACAATATGAAAAGAAGATGGTGGATGTTTGGCAGTGTACAAATTGTATAGGGTGGATGCAAAAAGAGTACGCAATATCTGAAGACCCATCATGTCCTTTGTGTTCTAACTCAATGCAAGCAGGAACTAGAGAAATAAATACGCTTATACAATAAATAAAGCTACTGAGGAATTCCTCAGTAGCCTTTTTAGTGGTAAAAGATAAAGGGTTTTAAAGATGAAGAGAGAATAGGATAGATAGTAGTTAGTGGTTAGTAGTTAGTGGCAAAGAGCTAAGAACTAAGAGCAAAGAACAAAAAAAGGAGGTTTTATAATGGATTGGGAAGCTAGATTTAAAGAAGGAGAACAGCTTGTAAATAACCGAAGGGTATCTGACGCAATAGAACACTATAAGGGAATTTTAGAGGACGCAGGAGAGGACAAAAAAATATATTTTTGGGCATTAAAGCACCTAGGAGATGTGGTAGGCTATGCAGGTTTAAAGGATTACCTTCAGGCTATAGATATATACCAAAAGATTATAAATGAGTATGAAGAAGACGATGATTCATTATACAACTGGTGCCAAGCTGATATAGCTAAAGCTTATCTAGAATCAGGGCTAGAGATGTTGGATGGTTTTAATAGTATGATTGGTATATTAGAGTTTGAGGATAATAATATGAGTGAATATATACAAAAGCTTATAGATAAGAAAAATGAATATATTGAAAGAGAGGCAGAAATTATTTATAAAGAAAGATTATAAAGAAAGATTATAAAGAAAGATTATAAAGAAAGATTATAAAGAAAGATTATAAAGAAGGTTATGTCTGATAGTAAAAGTGAGATTTAAATTATTCAAATATGGACATATATTTAAGTATAATTCTTATACCTCCCGACCATTATAAAAGTAGACATTATAGAGGAGGTATAAGCATGAAGGAAATTAGGACAAATATAGATAAAAAAATAGTTGGTTTAAATAGTCGTGAGGTACAAGACATTATAGAAAATAATAATTACTTTGATGATGTTATAGACATCAGTCATGCTATCCAAGATAAGGACATTCTAGCATACCAAATAAAGCTCAACAGCTCTATTTTAGAAAAGGAAGTTGAGAAAGATCTGAAAGAAGGAGGATATACGGTAGATGATGAGGATATGTATACAGCTGTTTTAGTGGAACAGGCTGAGTATTTCATAGATGCAGCTATTGATGAGATAAAGGATAGAATAGAAATTAGATATCATCTAGCAGATGTAATAAGTGCCTATGATATATATGAAAATAGAGGTCAGGGAGAGAATATAGGATTTGTTATAACCCTGGCTTTTGGAGCTACAAATTATAGTCAGCTTCATGAAATTACTAATTCAGTTTTAGATGAGCACTATACAAGATTACAGTAATAAACCACAAGAACTGTCCAAGACCAATAAAAAATCTTTGGTTTTGTCATATTACTTGACTTTTTCACTAAATTCTATCAATAGTTGAAAATATATTGCAATTATTTTCAACTAAGTGAATATAGATAGAGAAAAGGTGTAAAAGGGGGATGACTAGACTATGGGTATAAGAATAGTTTCCTTGTCTATTGAACCAAAGTATGTATTGGAGTTACTTATGGAAGGAATACAAGGTGATTTAGTTTATGATAGACTTTATAATCTAGGACGAAAAAAGAATGCAGGTAGTATAATTTTTGAAAAATTTTATCCTAGAGAAAACCATCAAAGAATGTTAGTGATTGAAATTGAGAATATAGATGGTGTAACAAATGGGACTATTATTACCTCTTCAAGCCCTGAAGAATGGAGATATCAATTAGATGGCGATATAGAGGATACATTTATGAATGATGTTTTGGAGATATTAGATGAATATATAATTGAACAAGAAGAGGGATAAGAGACATTGAAAGTCTCTTGTTTTTTTGTTAGAATTTCAAAAAAAGGTAAATATTAAGAAATAATGAAATGTTATAATAGATTTAAAATCAAATTACTAGAGAGGAAGTTTCATAATGTATATGAGCACAGTAAATAGTATGGTTGAAAGTGCTATAAACAAAAAAAACTTTTTGAATAAGAGTTACGCAAAATATATAGTTTCAGCTATATTAGCTGGAATGTATGTGGGATTTGGAATAGTATTAGCTTTTTCTGTAGGAGCTCCCTTTGTAGCAGTAGGTTCTCCTGTAGCAAAGACAATTATTGGAGCTAGTTTTGGAATTGCTTTAACCTTAGTAATTTTTGCAGGAGCAGAACTATTTACAGGAAATACCATGGTTATGGCACTAGGCAGTATAGAGAAGAAAGTTACATTAAGAGATACAGCATTAATTTGGATATTATCATACGTAGGAAATTTAATAGGATCAATATTTTTAGCATACTTAACTGTACATACAGGATTGCTAGACGGGACTTTTTTAGGAGATTATGTTATAAGTGTAGCTGAGGCTAAAATGAGTGGACCAGCTGTTCATTTATTTGTTAAAGGTATATTAGCTAATATGTTAGTGTGCTTAGCCATATGGGCTAGCACAAAAGCAAAAGATGATATATCTAAGCTAGTACTTATTTGGTGGTGCTTATATGCCTTTGTGGCAGCTGGATTTGAACACAGTATTGCTAATATGACAGCTATGGGTATGGCACTTTTGATGTCTCATAATTCTTCAATAATATCAATAGGCGGTTTCTTCTATAATTTAGGAGTTGTAACAGCTGGAAATATAGTAGGAGGAACATTTTTAGTGGGTATTTTATATTGGTATATATCAAAGGAATGATAGACATGATATAGGGATTATGCGACGTAACATGTTGCAGGTTAAGGTTAAAGTCAAGATCAAAAGCCGGTTTGACACATGGGTCAAACCCTACGATTTGTAGTGTCGGACCTATGTGTCCGACATGGCACGGAAATAATATTTATGATGGTAGGGGCGACCTGTGGTCGCCTTGGTTTTGACATTCAATCCAGGCGACCACAGGTCGCCCCTACAACTGGTTTTAATCTTTTAACCTTCAATTTTTTCGTGTCGCATAATCCCTATAATATGCATTAAATAAAATATGATAATATATATATAAGATTCAATCTGTTAAGGAGAGGTTTTTATGGGGGAAAGAAAAATATTGATTATTGAGGACGATATAAATATCAGTGACTTAGTGGGAATGTACTTGAAAAAAGAAGGCTTTGCTATTACAAAGGCTCATGATGGAATAAAAGGAGTAGAGGCGTTTAAAAGTGAAACACCCCATCTAGTTATACTGGATATAATGCTTCCTAAACTAGATGGTTGGGAGGTTTGTAAGGAAATAAAGAAAATAAGTGATGTCCCAATAATCATGCTTACTGCAAAAGGCGATACATTTGATAAGGTTTTAGGGTTAAGAATGGGTGCAGATGATTATATAGTCAAACCTTTTGAACCTAGAGAACTTGTTGCTAGAGTAGATGCTGTATTAAGAAGAACAACTCTCCAATCATCTGGCTCAGGTCAAATAGTCCTTCCCAATCTTTTAGTAGACTTAGACCATTATGTAATAAAAATCTATGATAAAACCATGGAGCTACCTCATAAGGAAATGGAACTTCTATATTTTCTTGTTAAAAATAAAAATAGAGTGTTCACTAGAGAACAGTTAATTGAAAACATATGGGGATATGATTTTGAAGGGGATAATCGAACAATTGACGTACATATAAAAAGGCTGAGAAAAAAACTAGAAAGTGTAGCCTCCCAATATAGCATAAAAACTGTTTGGGGAGTGGGTTACAAATTTGTGGTGGAAGAACATGCTTAATACAGTGTTTAAAAAGCTAATGACCACTTATTTTGTAATTATCGCAGTTACTTTCCTTATATTAGCATTATTATTTTCTCAGCTTTTAGGAAATTATTACTTTCAAAGACAGGAACAAACTCTGCTAGAAGAAGGAAAAAAATTAAATGAATTAGTTATTGATTACTTAAATGGATATGTATCTCAAGAAAGATTAAATATAGAGTTAAGGTCTTTAGAAAAATTTGCTAACACAAGAATATGGATCTTAGATAGAAAAGGCATAATATATGGTGTATCTAGTAATGAAAAGGAATGGATAGGAACACAAATAACCGCTCAAGAAATGTTAGATGCTCTTGACGGGAAAATTATCGTAAAAAAGGGCATATATGATGAAGGTGGAGAGACTCCCATGATAACAGTAGGCATGCCTATATTTATTAATGGTGTAGTTGTAAATGCTATAATAATGCATTCCCCCATTTATGAAGTAACCAATGCAATAGCTGAGACTCACAAAATTATTTGGAGTGCCATGGGTATTTCTTTACTGATTGCTATTATTATTCTCTACATAGTCTCTAAAAAATTAGCCTCGCCTCTTCAATCTATGGAAAAAGCAGCGAAGCTTTTGGCTCAGGGGGATTTTAGCCAAAGAGCTGAGATTTATACCAATGATGAAATAGGTAGGGTTACTACAACCTTTAATTATATGGCTGAGCAGCTACAAACTATAGAAGAAAATCGTAGAAATTTTATATCTGCTATAGCCCATGAGCTTAGATCACCTTTAACACTAATAAGGGGCTTTGTTCAAGGGATTGTGGATGGAACAATTCCTTCACAGGAAAGTGATAGATACTTAGATATTATTCTAAAGGAGACTACAAGACTTAGTAAATTAATATCAAATCTACTAGATCTTCAAAAGATGGAATCAGATGAGTATCCAATAAGCCCTCAAGAGTTTGAAATAAATGAGTTAATACTTAGAACTTTAATAAAATATGAAGAAGAAATTGAGAAAAGAGAAATAGACGTTAATTTAGAACTATATAATGAAAAGGTTAAAGTATTAGCAGATAAAGATGCTATTGAACAGGTAATAAATAATCTTTTAGAAAATTCTATGAAGTTTATAAAAGATCAAGGTAGATTAAATATCAAAACTACTATGGAAGGTAAAAGAGTATGGGTAGAAATAAAGGATAATGGAATAGGCATATCCCAAAAAGATATGACAGATATATGGAAAAAGTTCTTTAAGGCTGATAAATCAAGAGATAGAAATAAAAACGGTACAGGACTAGGGCTTTATATTGTAAAAAGGATTATAGATAGACATGGTGAGGAAATAAAAGTAGAAAGTGAATTAGGTAAGGGTTCAGCTTTTGTTTTTTCCTTGAAAATAAAATAAAAAACTTTAATTGTTCACAATTTGTTCATAAATTGTTCATAACCTCCTTTTATAATAAAGTTATCAACATAAAAAAAGGAGGTTTTTTTAATGGATAATAAATTTAATCAAAATGAAGAACATAAAGTGGAAGTTATAAATTCTCCTCAAGAATTTTTTGGTGAGAGAGAATCTAAGCCAAGAAAAAAAAGAAAGTTAAGTATAACTATACTTATAACCGCATTAATTTCTGCTCTACTAGGAGGGGTAATTTCTGGATATATTCTTCCTGTATATGTTTTTGGCGATTTAGTTCCATACCCACAAAACTATTTTGGCAAGGATGTAAAACAGGTAATAAATGTAGAAAATACAAATTACGAGTCCCTAGTTTCAGCAGTTGCAAAAAAAGCTATGCCTTCTGTTGTGGGTATAACCACTGAAAGTGTACAGCAGGATTTTTTCTTTGGAGCTAGAAAATCTCAGGGTATTGGAACAGGAGTTGTAGTTGACAGTAGAGGGTATATTTTAACTAATTCCCATGTTGTAAACAATGGAAGTGTTGAAAAGCTTAAAGTAATATTTGATGATGGAAGTACTAAAAATGCACAAATACTTTGGAATGATAGTGCCATGGACTTAGCAGTTATAAAGGTGGATGGAGTTAATGTAACTCCTGCTGAGTTAGGGGACTCTGATATTTTGGAAGTTGGAGAAGTAGCAGTAGCTATAGGAAATCCTTTAGGACTTCAATTTGACAGAACAGTAACATCTGGGATTATAAGTGGTTTAAATCGTAGTATAGAAATAAATGTAAATGATAGTATAGAAGGATTAATACAAACTGATGCATCTATTAACCCAGGTAATAGTGGTGGACCTTTGTTAAATTCAAAAGGTCAAGTTATAGGTATAAATACAGCAAAAATACAGACTGGAGAAGGTTTAGGTTTTGCCATTCCCATTAACATTGCCAAGCCTATTGTGGAGCAATTTATAAAGAACGGTGAATTTGTTAAAGTTTATATGGGTATTAAAGGAGTCAATGTAGATGTGTTTGAGAAATCTATGGGAGTAGATATGTCAGTAGATGAAGGAGTATATATAGTAGAAGTGACTAAAAACTCTCCTGCATCTAAAGCAGGTCTAAGAAATGGAGATGTTGTTACTTCTGTAGAAGATAAGAAAATGCCATCAATGAGTCAATTAATAAGACAACTATATCAATACAAACCAGGTGATACCATAAAAATTGAAGTAATTAGAAATGGAGAGAAGATTAATTTAGATGTCAAACTAGAAAAAAATCCAAGTAATTAAAAAACCATGGAGACAGTTATTGAAATAACTGTCTCCATAGTTTTTTAATTTTTTATATTTCTATGGGTTATACTAAAAAAAAGAATATGATTTTCAAAATCAATAGGAGAAGTTTGTATATGGGGTTACTACATAAAGTTAAAAAATTAATAAGCAATAAAAAAGACGAAAATAAAACATATGAATATACAGAATTTGAAGGAAAGAATGTTTCTAAAAAGATTAATGAAAATAAAGAATATTTAAAGATGATTTTAGAAGGTTCCCAAGACTTAATATTTAGGGATTTTTTTGTTGGGGCTCAAAAACAACAGCTTATGTTAGTATACATAGATGGTATGGTAGATAAGAATATGATAAATGATGAAGTTATGAAATCTATGATGCTCGATATGAGTACAGAGCTGTTTAAAGAAAGCTTTACAGTAGATGGAATAAAAGATAGATTAATTACCATATCGGAGGTTAAAGAATTTGAAACCTTTGATAAGCTAGTACTACACTTGTTGTCTGGAGAGGCACTTTTATTTGTAGATGGCTTGAAAAAAAGTTTGGTAGTGGGAAGTAAGGGTTGGGACAGTAGGGCAGTAGCTGAGCCTACTACAGAAACAAATGTTAAAGGTCCTAAGGATTGTTTTATTGAAACTATTAAAAATAATATAGTACTTATTAGAAGAAGAATCCGTGATCCTAATCTGGCAGTTGAGATGTATCGTATAGGTAGACGTACAAAGACTGATATAGCAGTAGTGTATCTTAAAGGTGTTATTATGGATGCAATCCCAAAAGAGATAAAAAAGAGGATAGAGAATATAGATGTAGATGGTATTTTAGATAGTAGTCAACTAGAGGAATTAATAGAGGATAATAAGTGGACAATATTTCCTCAAAGTGTAAGTACAGAAAGACCAGATAAAGCTGTGTCAGGAATCCTAGAAGGAAGAGCTGTTATTATGGTAGACGGATCGCCCTTTGTATTGGTGGTTCCATCTACATTTTCTATGTACCTAGATGCACCAGATGACTATTATAACAGATCAATTGTATCCAGTGTAATACTACTGACTAGATATGCAAGTTTTTTTTTAGCGGCCAGTTTACCAGGAATTTATATAGCCATTACAAATTTTCATCCTGCTATGCTACCAGCAAGACTGGTATTGTCTATTACTGCTACTAGAACTGCCCTACCTTTTAGTACTGTCTTTGAAGTATTTATAATGGAGACCATATTGGAAGTCTTACAGGAAGCTGGAGTAAGACTCCCTCAAGCCATTGGCCAAACTGTAAGTATAGTAGGAGGTATTGTTATAGGAGAGGCAGCTGTCACCGCTGGTCTTGTGAGTCCTATTGTGGTAATTATTGTAGCTTTAACTGCCGTGACTTCATTTACACTACCTAGCTATGGACTGAATCTTGCTTCTAGGGTTTTAAGACTACCGTTTATAATTGCTGGAGCATCTTTAGGTTTTTTCGGTATAGTAGCTTTAGCCATGTTTATACTAACACATATGGCATCTCTTAGCTCATTTGGTATAGGTTATTTTGAAGAGTTTTCTCCTTATAGAACTAGTGATTTAAAGGATTCATTTACTAAACTACCTAAAGGTCTAATGAGTAAAAGACCTACTTTTTTAAAGCCACAGGATACCAGAAGAAATGGTGCTAAGAAGGGCAAGAGTGATAAAGATGGATAGACAGTTTAAGTTAGGCAATATTGATATGATGACATTTTTAATACATGCCTTGTTAGGAGTACGCATATTAAAGCTACCAAGAACATTAGTGAAAGTGGCAGGGACTGACAGTTGGTTATCAGTATTATTAGGTGGGGGAATAGTACTGATACTATCTATTATGCTATATTGGTTAGGAATAAAATTTCCTGGAAAAAATGGTTCCCAGATACTAGAACAGACTTTGGGGGGAGTTTTAGGGAAGATAGGGGTAGTATTAATAGCTAACATGTTTTTGGTTCTGTAGGTTTTTCTTTAAAGGTTTTTTCCAATAGCTTAAAACTGTATCTTTTATCTAAAACACCCATGTTTATGGTTATTATTATCATGCTTATTTTAGGTTTTTATGCCTTAACAAGAGGCTTAAAGACTATTGCAACCTTAATAAATATTCTCCTACCTCAATTTATGTTTTGGATGGGTTTACTATTAATACTTCCACTAAAAAAAATAGAGCCACAAAATTTATTACCATTTTTAGCAGGTGGAATAACTCCAGTAATCCAGGGATCACTAGAGATGGTGGATGCTCTTTATGGTTTTACAATTATTGCATATCTCATGCCCTACTTTAAAAATAGAGAATCAACACTAAAATGGATATTTCCAGGGGTATTTATAAGTATAGGTTTTTATATAGGTATAGTAAGTGTATGCTTAATGGTTTTTGGTGCAGATGAAGTAGTGAAACTTCTTTTTCCAACCTTAAGTTTAGCTAAATCAATGGAGGTGAATTTTGATTTAATCGAAAGGGCAGAGAGTATATTTATGATAGTGTGGATTATCAACACTTTTATAATGATGATGTTATCTCTCTTTGTGGGATATGAAAATTTAAAGGTACTATTCCCCAAAAAAGATAAGCTATGTATTTATGCTCAACTTCCAATAATTATATTGTTTTTAATGCTAACCCGAAATACTGCTCAGATTACTTTATACACCCAATATCTAAACTATTTAGGTAGGTTTATAACAGTTGTAATGATACCTGTAGTTGTTTGTGTGGCCATTATTAAAGAGAGGATGAAAAAGCATGAACTATAGGATATTAATAATATGTATATGCACTATATTTTTAACTGGATGCTGGGATAATGTGGAGATACAGGAAAGGGGTTATATACTGGGAATTGCCATTGATAAGGCAAATGCCTTACCGAAGGGATTTGAGAATGAAGAGGAATATAAGTCTGAAAGAGATATAGAGAAAACTCCTATACAACAAGGAGATCCTGAATACGTATATACTGTTCAATTACCTATTGTAGCAATGGCAAAAAACAAGCCATCAGGTGCAGGAGGTGGAGGATCATCAGATGAAACCACATGGGAATTGACAATGATGGGAAATTCCTTTATGGAGGTCAATAGGATGCTTCATACTAGATTAGACTATCCTGCTTATTACGAACATCTTCAGTCTATAGTCATAAGTGAAGATGTGGCAAGGGAAGGTATAACAAAAGTACTAGACCTTTTTTTAAGAGATCATGAAATGAGAAGAAGAACAAGGATATTTATAACTCCAGGAGAGGCGAAAAAGGTTTTGGATATGACTCCAAGGATTGAAGACTATTCGTCTATTTACTTAGCAAATCTCCTGCAAAATGCACAACGCACCTCTAGGATACCGGATTTAATGGATTTAGGAGAGCTTTCTGAAAGATTGCATAATAATATTGATTTCGTACTACCTAAAGTGGTTGCAACCAAAGATGAGTTAAAAATTGGAGGTGCAGCTATATTTAAAGGTGAAAAGATGTTAGGTTGGCTTGGAGAAATAGATACTATATTCGCTAAATTCATAGTAGACACTGTAAAGGGACAAGTAATTATAATAGAGGATCCCAGAGGCCATGGGGGATTAGCAGCCTTGGAAGTACTAAATAGTAATACTAAAGTACGACCTAAAATGGAAAATGGAAATATAAAGATGAAAATAGAAGTTAAACTATCTGCTAATTTAGCTGAAAAATTTGAAGATCATTTTATGAATGCTTTAAATGAAGAGTATCTAAAATCTTTGGAAAGAGAAACAGAAAAATATATAGAAAGAGAAATGATAGATACCATAAAGTATGTTCAAAAGGAATTTGGAGTGGATATTTTCAACTTTGGTATACAGTTAAAACGTTATGAGCCTAAGATGTGGAAACAAATAGAAGATGATTGGGATGATATTTTTATAAATTTAGAAGTAGATATAAATGTAGAGGTGGAGGTAAAGCAGATAGGAACAATGTCTTAAGGGCAGTTGCGAGTTACTAGTAAAATATTAAAACCTTTTTAACGATAAACGGTAAACGATAAAAGATAAAAATTTTATAAAGATTTTTTGGTTTGGTAAATTTGAAAAAGTTTTATAGGTATAAATAGATTCTAAAAATTAAATCATATTAAATGAACCTCATAAAACCATAACCAGGGGGACGGTTAGAGACCAGTGAAAAAGTCTTTGTTTTTGTCATTCTGAATGAAACGTAGTGAAATGAAGAATCTTGAACACCCCTCAAATACAAGATTCTTCGTTACACTCTGAATGACATTTTCGAGGATTTGTCATATTATTTGACTTTTTCACTGGTCTCGGACGGTTACCCTGGTTACCTGAGATTAGATTTTATTTATAATACTACTCCTCCATCAACACTTAAAACAGCACCAGTGATAAATCTAGCTTCATCAGAAGCTAAGAACGCGTAAGCATTAGCCACATCCTCAGGTAGACCTAAGTCTTTTAATGGAGACTTATCTCTCATCATATCTAATACCTTTTCGGGCATTTTTTTGACCATAGGTGTGAGTATAAAGCCTGGGGCTACAGCATTTACCCTAACTCCTTTTTTACCTAACTCCTTAGCCCAAGTTTTAGTCATTCCAATAACTCCCCATTTAGTTGCGGCATAGTTGGTTTGCCCAAAATTACCATAGACTCCAACAACAGATGATGCATTAAGAATTACCCCGCTCTTTCGTTGTGCCATGACTTTGGCTGCTACTTGAGTGCAGTTATATACTCCTTTTAAATTCACAGCGATTACCTTATCAAAATCTTCTTCTGGCATTTTAAGTAATTGATTATCTGCAGTTATACCAGCATTGTTAACTAATATATCAAGCTTATTCCATTTTAATATAACATCCTGAACTACTTTTTCCATTTCATCCTGATTTACTACATTAGCAGCGAAGGCTAAAACTTCTGCACCTAAAGCCATTATTTCCTCCACTGTCTCATTAAGAAGATCTAAATTAATGTCTGTTACAACTATTTTAGCACCTTCATGAGCAAATTTTATAGCTGTTGATTTTCCTATACCACGTCCTGCACCTGTTATAAGAGCTACCTTGCCTTTTAATTTCATGTTAAATTCCTCCTCTTTTTAGTTAAACTAGATATATAGTTTTACACAAAATTTTGTCTATATTAATCCTATGCTAGCTAAGATAATCCCACTGATTACTGATAAAACAGGTATAGCAGTAGCTACCATAAAGATATCTTTATAAGAATCCTTATGAGTCATGGCAGTAACAGCTAATAGTGTTAAAACGGCACCATTATGGGGTAATGTATCAAGGCCTCCACTAGACAAAGAAGCTATTCTATGGAAGGCTTCTGGAGAGATACCAGTGGCTGTTGCTAGCTCCATATACTTAGAGCCTAAAGCCTCCAACGCAATACCCATTCCTCCTGATGCAGACCCGGTTGCTCCAGCCAATATATTGACAGCAGCAGCCTCTGATATTAGGGGATTTCCCTTGATACCAAGAACTAAGTCTGTTAATGAAGTAAAGCCAGGTACAGCTCTAACGACAGCACCAAAACCAACAGCAGCACTGGTATTAATAATGGCTAACACTGATCCAGATGCTCCAGCGTTAATAGTTTTTACCACTTCATTTATCCTATTAAAGTTTAATAGGAGTGCCAGGATAATTCCTGCAATTAGTGAAATTATAATATCTAATTCCAACAAATTTAAAGACACAATAACAGTTATTAGGGGGAGGGCAGATAATATAGGACTTGGTAAATTTTTATAATCTACCGTATCAACCTTTTGTTCTAGCTCTACAAACACTTCACCAGCTGCAGTATATTTTCTTTCTCTATAAGTTAGCCACAACATACCTACACCAAACATAATTGCTGCACCAACTGTACCTATTATAGGGGCAGCAGTAGGAGTAGTTCCAAAATACTCCGTAGGGATTAGGTTTTGTATTTGTGGTGTTCCTGGTATAGCTGTCATTGTAAAGGTAAAAGAGCCTAGTGCAATGGCACCTGGTATTAACTTTCTAGAAATATTAGCTTCTCTATATAATTCTAAAGCTAAAGGATACATGGCGAAAACAACTACAAATAAAGATATACCTCCATAAGTTAAAACTGCACAACCTGCTACTACGGCTAATATTGCTCTCTTAGTTCCAATTTTAGAAGTGATCCAATGGGCAACGGATTTAGCAGCACCAGATTCATCCATTATCTTTCCAAATATAGCTCCAAGCATAAAGACTGGAAACCACGACTTTGCAAAGCCTACGAAACCACCCATATAAGCATCTTTATATGCAGTTAATAAATCTAAACCTCCTGTTAAGGCAACTATACCAGCAGCTATTGGTGCTACCCAAATAATAGACATTCCCCGATAGGCTAAATACATTAATAATGCTAAACCTATTATAATTCCGAACATATATCACACTTCCTCTCTTAAATTTTTATGCCCATTTTTTCAGGTTTAAAAATTTTTGCATCCATTAACTGTAGGTCTTCACTAATAATCGGTTTAAAGCTCATATGAGCTAGTACATCCTTTTCAAGATCAATTCCAGGGGCGATTTCAGTTAAAACTATGCCTTCATCGCTCAATACAAATACAGCTCTTTCTGTAATGAATACTACCTCCTGACCAATTTCTGCTGCATAATCTCCACTAAAGGTTATTTGCTCCACATTTTCAATAAACTTTACTACCTTACCTTCTTTGACTATATTAAGTTTTCCATCTCCAGTTTCAATTTGTAGCCCGCTTGCTGTAAAAGTTCCACAGAATATTACTTTTTTAGAATTTTGAGTTATATTGATAAAGCCTCCTGGACCAGTAATCTTAGTACCAAATTTACTAACATTGATATTACCCACCTTATCACACTGAGCTAACCCAAGAAATGCAACGTCTAAACCACCACCGTCATAGAAATCGAATTGATTAGGTTGATCAATAATGGCTTCTGGGTTTATAGCAGCACCAAAGCTAAGTCCACCAACAGGAACTCCCCCAATAGGCCCAGGTTCAATAGTGAGTACCATCTGATATCCAACGCCTTCTTCATTTGCAACATTGGAAATTCCTTCTGGCATACCTATTCCTAAATTAACTATAGCATTAGGAACTAACTCCTTTACTGCCCTTCTGGCTATGATCTTTCTTACATCAAGCTCCATAGGTGCAACACTGTTAACAGGAACTTTGATATTTCCTGTATAACTGGCATTGTATTGTTCTCCAAAGGTTTGCATATGATTTTTCATATCCTTTACCTGTACTACTATATCTACATATATACCAGGTATTTTTACCAGCCTAGGATCCAGTGAACCAGGTTTTACCACCTTTTCAACTTGAACTATTACCTTACCTCCGGAATTCTTACAAGCCTGAGCCATAGACAAAACTTCCAGTGACCCGGCTTCTTTTTCCATAGTGATATTTCCTCGTTCATCAGCATAAGTTCCTCTCAAAATGGCAAAATCTATAGGAAGAGATTTATAGAATAGATATTCTTTACCATGTATTTCTATAATCTCAACTAAGTCTTCTTTTGTAATGTCATTTAATTTTCCACCCTCAATTCTAGGATCAACAAAGGTTTTTAAGCCTACATGAGTAAGTGTACCAGGTTTTCCTGCTGCAATATCTCTAAATAAATGAGCTATAACACCTTGAGGGAACGTATAACCCTCAATCTTGTTTTCTAATGCCAGCTTTTGGATTTTAGGTGCTAACCCCCAATGTCCTCCAACTACCCTTTTAAGTAATCCTTCATGACCAAAATGATTAACCCCTCTGTCCTTACCGTCTCCTTGTCCTGCTGCATAAACAAGTGTTAAATTTTGAGGTTCTCTTGTTTCTACGTATCTTTTCTCCATAGCTATTTCTAATTCTTCTGGCACACAATTTCCAACGAATCCACCTGTTGCTACCGTACTGTTAGACTCTATTATGCTAACTGCCTCTTCTGCCGTCAAAAACTTTACAGCCATTTTTTTTCCCCCTTTCTATTTTAATCTACCTACTAATTTTGCAAATAATATGCCAACTAAAATTAATAGTTATTATGTAGGCTAAAAAGCAAAAAAAAGGAGCCCTTATAGGGCTATTGAAAAGTATTTAAAGAACAAGGGGTATTAAGCTAGTGCAAATTAAATTTTGTTCATTTATTGAACAACAACAAGAATAAATTTTCGAAAATTCAAAACATTGCTCAAGTGAGTTGTGCTTTATCAAGGGGTAGGATATGGAAAAATTTTCACAATAGGGTTGTGTTCAGAACTCTTACACTGTACACTTTCTGTGCATTTATTTTTATATTTCTAATTTATACTTTTGTATCTTTTCATACAGGCTTGTTCTACTAATTTTCAATTCTTTAGCCGTTCGATATTTATTACCTTCATTTTCCATTAAGCTTTTTTCAATCACATTTTTTTCTACATCTTGAAGAATGGTTTTTAATCCAGCACCTTTACTGCCTATACTGTCTAGTTCACTATTAGTTATATAATAAGGCATGTGTTGAAGTACTATAGTTGTTTCCTTGTCAATTATATTAAAAGCTCTTTCAATAATATTTTCTAGTTCTCGTATATTTCCTGGCCAATCATAGGCTATTAACGAGTCCATTGTGGTTGAAGAAACATGAGTAACAAACTTATCCATTTCTTTTGAAAACTTTGCAAGTAAATGTTTGATTAAGTAAGGAATATCTTCTTTGCGTTCTCTTAATGAGCGTATCTCAATACTTACCACATTGAGTCTATAATAAAGATCTTCTCTAAATTTCTTCTGCTTTACTAAATCCTCTAAATTTTGATTGGTGGCAGCAATAATTCTAACATCTACTTTTTGATTTTTAGTGCCTCCAACTCTATCTATTTCTTTTTCTTGAATAACTCTTAGTAGTTTTGCTTGCATACTTAATGGTAGTTCAGCAATTTCATCTAAGAAAATAGTGCTCTTATGAGCTAGCTCAAATTTACCAGGCTTGCCTCCTTTTTTTGCTCCAGTGAAGGCTCCCTGTTCATAACCAAACAATTCTGATTCTAAAAGATCATGAGGAATTGCAGCACAATTAATTTTGATTAGGGGGTAATCTGCTCTTGAGCTATAATTATGGATTGCTGATGCAAATAAACCTTTTCCTGTACCACTTTCACCTAAAAGAAGTACATTTGACTTAGTTTTTGCTACTTGTTTTGCAAACTTTTGAACCTTTTTAAGACATTGACTTACACCAATGATATTATCAAAGGTATGATCACTGCCTAAAGCTTTTTTTAACTCTTTTTTATAAAACTCTAGTTCCTTTTCCATCCTGTGAATTCTATTTACATAAGCTTCAAACTCAACTACATCTTTAAATAATACAGTACCTATAGCACCAATAATTTTTCCGTCTTCAATAATAGGAATTCTGTCAGCTATCATTTTATTACCCTTGATTTTCTGAATATCTCCTATTTCTCGTATGCCTGTTTTAACTACTATATGCATTCTACTATTTTGAATAACTTCAGTCACATGTTTGCCAATAGCCTCTTTCTGAGATACTTCTAAAAAGTCACTGTAACTCTTATTAATCATTCTAATAATACCGTTGGTATCCACCACTACAACCCAGTTATATACAGTTTCAAATATGATTTGGTACATTTTAAGCAAAATGTCCTTATCTCTAAAATAAAAATGATTTTTTGTTTTTTTATCCATATTTAACACCCCCTTTTATTTTATTACATTTTTAAAAAAGATAACAATAAATTTTAAAACAAGTAACCTGGGGGACAGTTATTGAGGTTGCGTTTTTTCGCAACCTCAATAACTGTCCCCCAGGTTTATTAGATTTATTTCTTGACTATAACAGAAGTACCCATTCCTCCACCTATACAGAGGGTAGCTAAGCCATACTTTGATTCTCTTTTTTTCATTTCATACAACAGGCTGACCAAAATTCTAGCCCCACTAGCACCTACTGGATGACCTAAAGCTATAGCCCCTCCATTTACATTAACTTTTTCTGTATTCCATTTCAATTCCTTTTCAACTGCTAAGGATTGAGCAGCAAATGCTTCATTAGCTTCAATAAGATCCATATCATCTATGGTCAATCCTGATTTCTTTAACGCCTTTTGTGTGGCTGATACAGGACCTATGCCCATTATTGAAGGCTCTACTCCTGAATTAGCATAAGCTACTATTGTTGCTAAGGGGGTGATTCCAAGTTCATCGGCTTTTTCCTTAGACATTATAACCAGTGCGGCAGCTCCATCATTTATACCTGAGGCATTCCCAGGGGTTACAGAACCTTCTTTATCGAAGGCAGGTTTAAGAGAACCTAGTTTTTCAATTGTAACACCATCCTTAGGGAACTCATCAGTATCAAAGATAATGGAAGCTTTCTTTTTTTGAGGTATTTCAACAGGTACTATCTCGTCTTTAAATCTACCCTCCTTTATAGCCTTTTCTGCTAGGTTTTGGCTTTTGGTAGCAAATCTATCTTGATTTTCTCTAGAAATTTCATATTTCTTAGCAAGATTTTCTGCAGTTACGCCCATATGATATTGATTAAACGCATCTGTCAACGCATCATTGATTAAGGAATCTACGAGTTTACCATCTCCCATTTTATGACCCCATCTGGCTTTTGGGATTAAGTAAGGAGCTTGACTCATATTTTCTGTTCCTCCCGCTACAACTATATCATTATCCCCTGCAATGATTGTTTGAACAGCCATAGAAACAGTTCGTAAGCCAGAACCACATAACATATTGATTGTAGTAGCTGGAACTTCTACAGGAAGTCCAGCTTTTATGGCTGATTGTCTTGCCACACCTTGACCTAGTCCAGCTTGAAGTATACATCCCATATAAACCTCATCTACTTCATTTGAACTAATACCAGCTCGTGTAATAGCTTCTTTGATTACTAATGCACCTAAATCCACAGCAGATATATCCTTTAGAGCTCCTCCAAAACTTCCAATTGGTGTTCTAACAGCACTTGCTATTATAATTTCTTTCATAAAACATACCTCCTCTTTAATTTATCATTTTTTATATTACGCAAGAAATATGCCAAGGTATAAAAAAATAACCAGGTAACCAAAAGCAATCACAAGAATTATCCCCCTAGTTTAAAAATTTGATAAACATTTTTTATTTTGGTAAATATGAAAGTTTTTTACAGGTATAAATAGACCATAAAAATTAAATTATAATATATGAACCTCAAAAAATAGGGAGGGATATTTGTGAGAAGAATGGAGATTATGGAAGGAATGATTCCTACTGTTCTTGGGACTGCTGTTACTGCCACTGGAGCAATAATGAAAAAAAGACGTATGGCTCCTATGATTGCTGCAGGTATTGTAGGATTTGGTTTAGCACATGTAGTTCTTGGAACTATGGATATTGTTCAGCATAGAAATGATGGACCATTAATGTAGTGAATAAGTGAGGGTGTAAAAGCCCTTACTTTTTTGATATTGACATACTAATCACGTAAAACTATTAATATCTTATAAAAACAGATATTTTCTGTGATTATAATATATGTAGATGGATATATATAATACATAGAAATAAGGCGAAGGAGGCAAAAAAATGAATTATACGAAAATCATAGAGGATATAAGGAGTATAAGAGATTTTAAAAAGGATACAGTGGATAATGGTATTATTCAAGAGATTTTAGAGATAGGAAAAAATGCAACAGGTCTTGGAGAAGGTAGAAATGTTTCTATTTTATTTATAGATAATGGTAGAGAATTGGTTGAGAAACTTTCTGGAAAGGCAGGATACTTTGGAAAGTTAATTGAGGCACCTCACTATCTTGTATTAACTTCATCTGAATTTCCAGGATATGTGGAAAACAGTGGATATATAATGGAATTAATGAGATTAAAGGCGTGGAAAGAAGGTTTGGGAACCTGTTGGTTAAGTATTGAAGATGAAGATGCACTTAAAGGAGCTTTAGGTATAGAAAGTCATACCAGATTGGTAGCATTTACTGCTATTGGACATCAATATAAAGGTATTTTTAAAAAAGATTTATCACCTAGATCTGATAGGCATGGAGTTGAAGAAATAGTTTATTTTGAAAACTGGGGAAATATATGTCCAGTGGATATACTTGAAAAAAGAGGGCTTATGAATGTACTTCACTATACAAAGCTAGCACCTTCATGGGGTAATAAACAACCTTGGAGATTTATAGTTGATAATGATAAAATTATACTAACAATTAAAAAAGATGAGAAAAAAGAAGTTAAACTAGATGCAGGAATTATTATGTTGTATTTTGAAAAAGCTGCCCACGAAGAAGGTATACAAGGTGATTGGAGCATAAACACTGATAAAGAATTAAAATATAATATACCTGAAGAATATGAAGTTATAGGCTACTTTAACATATAAAAAAAGATGATGCCATCATAAAGTTGTAGGGTAGGACCAATGTGTCCTACCGACCACATATATAAAAGAAAACCTGAAAAGGATGATACTATCATAAACCAGATAGTGCCATCCTTTCATCATTATATTCCGAAAAATCCACCGTTGAAAATAAGTATTAGCACTAAGAAGAAGAATAATAATGATGTGTCATCACCAAATCCTCCGAAGAGATCTCCTCCAAATATGACAATTAATAACAAGAAGAAGAAAAGAAGTGATGAGTCGTCACCATATCCAAAAAAACTTTTTTTAACGTCACTCATACTTGCACCTCCATTTTAAAAGATTTTGACTTCAAAAACCTTAGCCTAATAATATAATATGGTAAATTTTTTAAAGTGTTACAAAATATATTTCTGAATATTTTACTGAGAAAAACTTGTAATCATAGATAAATATACATGAGATATAAATGTAAACTAGGTAAATAATAAAAATGTGAAGTTCTCAAAAAAAATTAATAGAAAGGAGAATTATTTTGTTAATAAAAAAGAGGATTTCTAAAATTAGCATCCTTATTTTTGTTTTATCACTAATTATTATAGGCTGTACGCCAGCTCAAAGACCTATAGACGAAAGAGATAGAGTAGATATTAATCAAGACAGAATAAATGGAGCTGTAATAAATGATAGAGATAATCAAAATGAAAATTTATTTGATACCAATAATTTAGGGTATGAAAATATTCCTAATAATTTAAATTTGGACTACAGCTTAGAACAACATATTCAAAATATAGATGGTATTGGAGAGGCTGTTATTATTACTGATGGTAATACAGCATATGTAGGCTTAGAAGCCGAAGAAGGAAACAACCAAAATGATTTGAGAAAAATGCAAACAGAGGTAGCAGCTAGAATAAGAGCGCGAGTTTCTCAAATAGAGCGAATATATGTTACTTCGGATATAGCTCGTGTAGAAGAAATAAAGAAACTTAGAAACAGTTTAAATACTGGAGTACAAAAAAGAGATACAATAAATAAATTGAAAAAGATCTTTTCATAAAAAAAGGGACTTCTTCAGTTATTTGAAGAAGTCCTTTTTTAAATTAATCGAAACACCTTTGGGCTCTTTCTTTGCAAGCTTCAGCTTTTTCAGCTAATACTTTATATTTACACATATATTTTTTGTAGCAAGCTTCTTTTTTAGCTAAGGCTCTTTCGTCTACACAATGACAATTATTATAGTTTGGCTTATCATATGCAGGCATAGTGCCAGTAGGGTAAGGCATATTACAAGGCATCATACCTTGCATTGGGTACATAGGCATATCCATAGCAGGCATAGTGCCAGTAGGATAAGGCATATTGTCCATAGCAGGCATAGTACCAGTAGGATAAGGCATGTTATCCATAGCAGGCATAGTGCCAGTAGGGTAATACATGTTATCCATAGCAGGCATAGTACCAGTAGGGTAATACATGTTATCCATAGCAGGCATAGTACCAGTAGGGTAGTGCATGTTATCCATAGCAGGCATAGTGCCAGTAGGATAAGGTGAATTCATAGCAGGCATAGCACCAGTTGGATAAGGCATATTCGGGTAATAATTTGAACCCATTACATCTTCATCATAATCATAATCGTCCATATATCTGTAGTTAGAATAATCTTTATGATCCATGGTAGTTCCCCCTTAATTTAAAATTTGAGTGTTATTATCTCTCAGTTATAAAATATGCAAACAAAGGGTATTATGGTACTAATAATAAGGAAATTTACAAATCTAAGAATTTTGAAAAACAATTTAGTACAAGACACTAAAATCCAGTAATCCTTTACTAGTCTACATTAGAAACCAATTTGAAAGATTAAAAATAAAAAATTAAGTAGTGAATTGTTTTCTATACATATATTAGGGAATAATAAATATATATTGTTGACATTAAAGTAAAAGAAGTGTAATATAAAAATATACCCCTAGGGGGTATGCCGAAAGGAGGAAATAATGAAAACACAAAGTCTTAAGATTATAGGAATGACCTGTGCTGCTTGTGCTAAGGCATCGGAGAGGGCTGTACAAAAGCTAGATGGCGTTAATGAAGCTAATGTTAACTTTGCCACTGAAAAAATGATAATAACCTTTGATGAGGAAAAAGTGAGCTTGAGTGATGTAAAGGAAGCTGTAAAAAAAGCAGGCTATGAGGCTAAGGAAGAAGTCAAAGCAAAGGAAATAAGTATACCTATAGAAGGAATGACTTGAGCCTCTTGCGTAAGCGCTGTTGATAAGGCTATCAACAAACTTGAAGGTGTTCAGTCAGTTAATGTAAATATAGCTACTAATAAAGCTACAGTTTTATATAATCCTGAAATAGTGAAAATATCGGATATAAAAGGTGCTATATCTAAAGCTGGATACAAGCCATTAGAAATAGAGAAGGCTGAAAAGGTAGATGAAGATAAGGAGAGAAAGGAAAAAGAAATTTCTATTTTAAAGAAGAAATTTATAGTATCTGCCATATTTTCAATTCCACTTTTCTATATAGCTATGGGGCATATGATAGGATTACCATTACCAATGTGGCTACACCCAGGGGAAAATCCATTGACCTTTGCTTTAACACAGTTAATATTAACACTACCAGTAGTCATAGCAGGTTATAAATTTTATACAGTAGGAATTAGTGCAATTTTCAGAAGAAGTCCTAATATGGATTCTTTAGTAGCCATGGGTACCGGGGCTGCCATATTGTATGGACTTTATGCAACTTATCGCATAAGTCAGGGTGACTTAAGCTATGCAAAAGATCTATATTTTGAAACTGCAGGAGTTATTGTAACCTTAATATTATTAGGTAAGTATTTAGAATCTGTTAGCAAAGGAAAGACTTCAGAAGCCATTAAAAAGCTAATGGGTTTAGCTCCTAAGACTGCTATAGTAGTTCAAGGAGATAAGGAAATTGAAATACCCATCGAAGAAGTAGAAGAGGGAGATATAATTGTTGTAAAACCAGGATCTAAAATCCCAGTAGATGGCGAAGTCACAGAAGGAAGTACTTCTATAGATGAATCGATGCTAACAGGAGAAAGTATGCCTGTAGAAAAAAAGGTTGGGGATAAGGTAGTAGGTGCAAGTATAAATAAGCATGGAAGTATAAAGTTTAGAGCTACTAAGGTTGGAAGTGACACTGCATTGGCTCAAATAATTAAATTGGTGGAGGATGCTCAAGGATCTAAAGCTCCTATTGCTCAAATGGCAGATGTGGTGTCAGCTTATTTTGTACCAATAGTATCATTAATTGCATTGTTATCTGCTATAGCTTGGTATGTAGCTACAGGGGATACAGTATTTTCATTGACTATATTTATATCTGTAATGGTAATAGCCTGTCCTTGTGCCTTAGGTTTAGCAACACCTACAGCTATAATGGTGGGTACAGGAAAAGGTGCAGAATATGGGGTGCTTATAAAAGGTGGAGAGGCATTAGAAACAGCTTATAAGATAAAAACTATTGTATTTGATAAAACGGGAACTATTACAGAAGGGAAACCTCAGGTTACAGATGTAATAACCACTGATTTAATGGACAGAAAAGATCTATTGCAATTAGCAGCCTCAGCAGAAAGGGGATCAGAGCATCCTTTAGGAGAAGCTATTGTAAATGGTGCAGAAAAAGAAGAACTTAAAATCTTAAAGGTAGATTCATTTTCAGCCATACCAGGTCATGGTATAGAAGTACAATTAGATGGAAAAACAATTCTTTTAGGAAATTTTAAACTAATGAAAGATAGAAAAATAGATATGACTGTCTTAGAAGAGAGTTCAAACAAGCTAGCATCAGAGGGAAAAACACCAATGTATATAGCTGTAGATGGCAAACCTGCAGGAATTATAGCAGTAGCAGATGTTGTGAAGGAAAGCAGTGCAAAAGCTATAGAGAAACTTCATGAAATGGGCATACAGGTTGCTATGATTACTGGAGATAATAAAAGGACAGCAGAAGCCATAGCTAAGCAGGTGGGGATAGATAGAGTTTTAGCAGAAGTTCTACCGCAGGATAAGGCAAATGAAGTGAAAAAGCTCCAAGAGGAAGGACAAAAAGTGGCTATGGTTGGAGATGGTATAAATGATGCTCCTGCTCTTGCTCAAGCAGATATAGGTCTAGCTATTGGCTCAGGTACTGATGTAGCTATGGAGTCCGCTGATATAGTATTGATGAAAAGTGATTTGATGGACGTACCAACAGCTATTCAGCTTAGCAAAAGTACCATTAGAAATATTAAGCAAAATCTTTTTTGGGCATTTGCCTATAATTCATTAGGAATCCCACTGGCAGCAGGATTGTTATATGCTTTTGGTGGTCCTAAATTAAATCCTATGTTTGCAGCAGCAGCAATGTCATTAAGCTCTGTATCAGTTGTGAGTAATGCTTTAAGATTAAGAAGATTTAAACCTTATAAATAGGTTAAATAATAGATAATGGAGGGAGAAAGTATAATGAAAAAATTAATGCTTATTGAAGGAATGAGTTGCGGTCACTGTGTAAATCACGTGAAAAACGCTTTGGAGGATATTGCGCAGGTTAGTAGTGCAGTTGTAGATTTAGAAAGTAAGAATGCAGTAGTTGATTTAAAAGAAGATGTGGACGATGATATATTAAAAGAGGCTGTAGAAGAAGCAGGCTATGATGTAAAAGAAATAAAGAAAATATAAAGCATAAAGACCCAGACAAGGGGACAGTTCCTCTGTCTTGAACCCCGAAGACAGATGAACCGTCCCTTTTGTCTGCCTTTGTGCCTTTTGTCTGCCTTTGTCTGAATGTGAATGAAAAAAAGCAAGTTTGAGAACCGTCCCCGAACTTGCTTTTTTATTTCTTTTTTTGAAGACCAATCTTAATAGTGGATTGTGTTTTGCTGGTATATTCATAGGGTTCATATGCCATGGGTACACCACAACCCTTGGATATTAACTCACTTAAGGAAAATAAATCTTCTTTATTTACATCTTGGAGTTTATCCTTTCCTAAGGCTTGGATTCCCTTATCTAGCTCTTCTTTACAAGAGGTGAGATAGTTTCCTAATGTGTTAGCACCTTCCTCAATATCAAATTCGTCCTCAAACTGACTTCCATGCCATACCAACTGGGTCACTGGCTCAAAAGGTAAAGTTTTAGCGGCTTGAGTGTGTGCTAATGTAAATAAGGCAGCATTTCCTACATAACATGCATCTGCTCCCAAGGCACAAGCTTTAAGCATATCTCCAGGGGCGCGGATTTTTCCAGATGCAATAAAAGTAACACTATCCTTAAAACCATGTTCTTTCAGCCAATTCCCTGTTCTGGCTATAGAAAAGGGAGCAGGCACACCAAAATCATCTTGGAGTATAGGTACAGAACCCTTAGTTCCAGCTGCACAGCTACCAACACTTATAAAATCTACTCCTGCACTACATAGTATATCTAAATCAGCTTCTAAAAACTTTCCTGCGCCAATCTTAGCTCCTATGGGCTTTCCATTAGTAATATCCTTAAGCTTTTTAACAAGCTTTTCGAGATCCTTTGGATTTTGTACCTCCGGCTGTTTTGAGTGGGCAATTAAATCATGACCTGGAGGATATCTAAAAGCTCTATACATTTCCTCATTTATATTTTGGGCTAAAGTTCTACTACCTATTCCTCCAATGGCACCTTGACCAAACTGAATTTCTATGGCATCAGCTAGATTAAGCTCTTCATCTGACTTAAACCAGTCACCTCTATTATACTGTAAAATGCAGTGCTTAGCCGCTTCCCTTTCTTCTTTTAATAAGGGACCTTCTCCAGTAGTAGAAGCAGTTCCAGCTTTAGCAGAGGCTTTTGCCATAGCAATTTTCACCTTCTTAGACAGAGCTGTTCCATAGGCCATGGGAGCTACCATTATAGGTATATCTATAGTAAATGGTTTTTTTGACTTTTTACCAATAATAACTCTTGTATCTACAGAAGCTTCAAAATCAGTGGGCATTACATGAAGCTGAGCTATGTTAAACATCAAATCATCCAGACTTGGAAATTTACGAGGACTACCTAAGGGACGATCAATAGCTCTACCGCTTTCAGCACGAAGTTCATTTTCTATGGCAGTATTTACTCCCATCTTATATGTAGCTGCGAATGCTTCCCAGAGATTTTCATCATATTTATCACTCATCATTACTTCTAGGGGAAGATTTGCTACTTCCTTTATTATTTTTCTTAATATATATCGAACAGGATGTAGAATGGGATTATAAGCTCTTTTTTTAGATTTATTAGTCAAATAAACTCCCTCCTTTAGTTCTAATATAGATATTTTTCTTTAATACTCATTTAAATATACAGAAGTACCTTTAATTTATTGTGTAGCTTAAGTAAAAATAGGTAATAATTATAGTAAAAGGTATTAAGGTGTAAATGCAAATAACTTGCATTTGCATTTATGATATGTTATCTTATTAAATAAATAAATGACTTTATTGAGAGGTGTTAGCTGTGAAATTAAGAAAAATATATTTTTTATTAATTGTAACCTTACTCTTAGGAGGTTGTTCTATAGTTTCTAATTCAAATAGTCAAAAACCCATAGATGATGGTAAACCATTAGTATATACAAGTATTTATCCTATGTATGACTTTACGGATAAAATAGGGAAGGAAAATATAGATATTAGATTAATGGTACCTTCAGGAGTAGAGCCTCACGATTGGGAGCCATCAGCAAAAATGATGGCAGAAATGGAGCAGGCTGATGCTATTATTTATAACGGTGTGAACATGGAACCGTGGATTGATAAAATCTTAGCTGCATTAGATGGAGATATTGCTATTATCGAAGCATCTAAGGATATAGAATTGATTTCTCTTAAAGAACATATTCATGAGGGCGAAGATGAACATTCTCATGGTAGTTATGATCCTCATATATGGTTAGATCCAATGAAAGCTAAAAAACAGGCTGAAACCATAAAAAGTGCTTTAATTACATTAGATCCTGAAAGTAAGGAATATTATGAGTCTAATTATAAAGAATTTTCTTTAGAGCTTGATAAATTAGATAAGAAATATAAAGAAGAGCTAAAAAATATAAAAAATTCAGAGATAATAGTCTCCCATAGTGCATTTGGATATTTAACCCATAGGTATGGATTAGAGCAAATTAGTATAATGGGCTTATCACCTCAAGAAGAGCCTAGTGCAGCAAAGATGGCTGAGTTGACAAAGGAAGTAAAAAGGCATAATATAAATACTATATTTTTTGAAACCTTGACAAACCCTAAACTATCACAGGTTTTAGCCAAGGAGGTAGGAGCGAAAACAGCAGTACTACACCCTATCGGAGGCTTAACCCTAGAAGAGCTTGAAGAAGGTAAAGATTATATAAAATTAATGGAAGAGAATTTAATAGCTTTAGTTAAGGCGTTAGGGGAGTAGATTATGCAGAAGATAGCACAAGCTAGGAGTCTTTACTTTGGATACGATAAAAACACGGTATTAGAGGATATAAACCTAAGTATATATAAAGGGGATTATATAGGAATAGTAGGTCCTAATGGTTCGGCTAAAAGTACCCTTATAAAATTGTTTCTAAATATATTAAAGCCAAATAAAGGAACAATAGAACTTTTTGGCAAAAGAATAGAAGAATTTAATGATTGGGGAAAAATAGGCTATGTATCCCAAAAATCAAATGCTTTTAATACTAGTTTTCCTGCTACAGTACAAGAGGTTGTTGGGGCAAATTTATATCCAAAGATAGGCTTATTTAAAGCTTTAAAGAAAAAGCATATAGATAAGGTAGATGAAGCTCTTAGAATAGCTGGTATTGAAGAGTATAAAGGTAGGTTGATTGGAAATTTGTCTGGGGGACAACAACAAAGGGTTTTTATAGCTCGAACTCTTGTAAGCTCTCCGGAGCTTATTTTTTTAGATGAACCCACAGTAGGGATTGATATAAACTCTCAAGAAGAATTTTATAAGTTAATGAAAAAGCTAAATAAGGAGATGAATATAACTATAGTAATGGTCTCCCATGACATAGGAGCTATAACAGAAAATGTAAGCAAAGTGGCTTGTATGGGAGATAAAAAACTAATAACTCATAATCAATGCAGTGATATTCCATTTGGAGAGGTGTTGTCAAGGTTTTATGGAGATAAAATGAAGTTATTAGTACATAAGCATGATTAGGGTTAGTAGTTAGTGGTAAGTAGTTAGTAGGAAAATCTAAGACAGTTAGTAGTTAGTGGTTAGTTGCAAAATCCAAAACCAATAAAGAGTATTTTCTTAAAAAGTACGAAGTACTTTTTATCTTCACTAACCACTAACCACTAACCACTAACCACTAACCACTAACCCATCCGGAGGTTTTATATATGTTAGAAATATTTCAATATGGATTTATGCAAAGGGCAATGTTGGCAGGTGTTATTGTAGGTGTTTTATGTCCCTTAATAGGGATATATTTAGTTTTACGAAGAATGTCTCTTATAGGGGACAGTTTATCCCATGTGGCATTATCAGGAGTAGCTGCAGGGGTACTTACAAATATATATCCCCTAATTATGGCATTGATATTTTCTATATTTGCTGCATTGGGAATAGAGAGATTGAGAAAAACTTATTCTCAGTATGCTGAGCTAGCTATTGCTATAATTCTTTCTGCTGGTTTAGGAACGGCAGTAGTATTAATCAGTCTTGCTAAAAATGTAAATATAGACCTTATGGGTTATTTGTTTGGAAGTATTACCACTGTGCTCAAAGAAGATATTTGGCTTATAACTATTTTAGGTATATTAATAATGTTTTCCATTAAATTATTATATAAAGAATTATTTTATATAGCCTTTGATGAGGAAGGGGCAAAATTGTCTGGAATACCTGTTAAAAAGATAAATATTTATTTTATAGTAATAACCGCAACAACTATAACCTTATCTATGAGAATAGTTGGAATATTATTGGTTTCTTCCTTGATGGTTATTCCAGTAGCTACAAGTCTACAATTAGCAAAAAGCTTTAAACATGCAATGTTTTTATCTTTAATATTTGCAGAATTAGCAGTTATTTTTGGAATAATTATTTCATACTATCTTGAATTGGCATCAGGAGGGACTATTGTATTATTATCAGTTGGAATTTTATTGTTAGTAATGGGGGGGAAAAGACTGTTACGAGTTACGAGTTACGAGGAAAAGCTTAAAGACAGTTAGTAGTTAGTAGTAAGTGGTTAGTAGCAAAAACCAAAACCAGTAAAGATAAAAAAGAACAAAGTGCTTTTTTATCTTTACTAACCACTAACCACTAACCACTAACCACTAACCACTAGCCACTAATAATATTCATTAATAAAATTATTTTTCTTGATAAAAACTTTTGATAACTCATCTAACTTTGAATTTAGTACAACTAAATCAGAGTCTACTGCTTCGTTTATATTTACAGCCCCCATAAACAACTGAGTTAAAGCATTAATACTACACTCTAAATCAGGTTCTAAAGAAGTATCTTCTTCAACTTTAACCTTACCATCTTTAATTCTCACATGAAAGGTGGTATTATTCCAAGGTGCATAGGTATCTTCTACTTTCATACTAAAATCAGCTTCTACATTTGGATACTGACTGTGTTCTAGGGCCTTTTTAACATCTATTATTCTACTGCACATAAAGGGTCTTAAGGATATATTATTAGTAGGAGAAGGCTTTATTGTGTCTCTAAGATATAAATAGGTTTTATCACTAGTAGGAGCAGGCCATTGAACTTTATTGACTTGAGAGTAGTGACTATATAAAAAACCAAAGATAGCTTTTTTAGCCCAATTATTAGTATATGCCATTTCTTGAACAATAAGCTTATCAGCTTTGAGTAAGTATTGAATATAGCCTACAGGCTCCCCATCATCATCTTGTACCATTGTTGTAAACCCACCATAATGATATAAATCCTTAAGTAGAACTTTCCAGTTTTCTTTGCTTCGTAGTACATAGCCATTATGATTTTTTAAATATTCTCTATAAATTTTATCAAGAGAAAGTAGATCGTCATCCCATTTAATCCTTTTAAAAGAACCTTCTCTACTTCCTACATTTTTTAGCATAGTAAGAGGAGTTTCATAGATTAATTGACTATAGCAAAGCTCCCAACCATAGGGTTTATAAAAGAAGGTATCAAAGGGCATAAGAATAGAAATAAAATGATTTCTAGAATGTATTTCCTCAAGGCTTTTTTTAATTAATGTTTTCATTATTCCTTTATTTCTATGTTCAGGAGATGTAATAACACCAACTAAGTAAGAACTATTATATGTATTTCCGTTGATATATAAATCATAGGTAGGGATTTGCAAACAGGAGACTAATTGACCTTCAATAAAAACCCCTATACTATTTTCTGGTTTAAATACATCTTTAAAATACCAACTATAGAAGGGTTCATCCTTCTCGAAAGCATATCCCCATAGCTCCTTTGCGGCAGAAATTTCATGGTCTTGAAGTAGCCTAATCTCCATTATTTTTCCTCCTCTGCTAAGGTAACGGTGTATTTTTCAATCATCTTTTCTGGACGATAGGACTTTTTTGCTTTCCTAAGGTATTCAAAGCCCATATCTTCTTCTCGATTCACATATTTAAACTCTGAGCATTCTTTTTCACAAAATTGTTGATTAATAGTTTGATATAGGCCTTTAATATTAGAATTAGCCTTTTCAATATGTATTACCATGGTTTCAGGATTTAAAGGCTCTCCAAAGGTAAATGCCTCCATTTTATCATCTATAATTATAGCACCACCCTTGAATTTCAGCTTATCCATATTATGTAGTGCATCATATATAGCCTCTTCTTCTTTGTCTAGCAGCATTGCTTGAACAGGAGTGTAATCTCCTTGTTTTAACTCTTTTACTAAATTCATACAATCATCTACAAGATCTTTGGTTAAAGGAACATATTTATGAGGTATATTTTTCATAAAATAATTCCAGTGATTTTTTTTAGAGTGGAGTTTTCTGCCACTAAGGTTTATTAATTTTTCAGTTAAATATACATAATCAAAGTTATCTCTATCTGCTGTAAACTCATATCTTCCAGGATGAACAGTATCTAAAAGATAATTTATATGCTTAGGGGATACTCTCATAATAAAAGGTTTGTTTTTTTCCTTGAATCTTTTTTGAATAATATCTAGTGTATCTCCCAATGAAGGAAGATCATAGTCTTTTTTTGTTAAAGGAGGAAGAACCATAGAATTACCCTCTACTTCACCAGCTATACATAAATAGTCATTTATGACCTGGTAGGTTAGCTTATTAAAATTTTTCCACATATAAAGACAAGTAAAATTCATGCAAGATATTTCATAAGGAAAAGTGAAAACATATTGATCAAATAATTCTTTATCCTCTAAAGTAATTTCTTTATTAAACATATAAAATTTGCAACTCCTAACATGATGTAGTTAATTATTAATAGCGCTTTTAATTATACCCTATTCTATGTGGGAATAAACAATAGACTTTTAAATATATATTTTGATGAATATTATCAAAGTATAGTTAGTGGTTAGTGGCTAGTAGTTAGTCAAAACCCTAAGGCTACTTCCACTGTTTTGCTACTAACTACTAACTACTAACTACTAACTACTAACCTCTTTTCTCACACTTTTCACAGTATCCATATAGTTCGAATTTATGGTCAGTTAAAGAAAAACCTTTATGTTTGGATTTTTTTATGATTTCTTCCATAGGGCAAAAATCTACCACTTCAGTCTTGCCACAGCCCTTACATATAATATGATGATGATGGGATTCATTACAATTAAGACCGTAGGAAGAAGACTCATCTGATATATTAATTTTATGAATAATATCTAACTTCACAAACACTTCAAGATTTCTATAAATAGTGGAGAAATTTGTTTGAGGCAATATCTTGTCAGTTTCTATATAAATTTCTTGTGCTGATAAAAAGTGCCCTTGATGCTTATATAAAGCATCTAAAATAGCTTTTCTTTGATTAGTAAGCTTATATCCATTGGATTTTAAAATTTTTTCTGATTTTTCTCTATGAACCATAAATTTCACCCCTACTTATATGCTATCCATATTTTATAATACATTGCAAAAGTATTCAAATTTGTATGTGAAAAAGTTAGTAGTTAGTGGTTAGTAGTTAGTAGCTATTAGCTATTAGCTGAATATTTTATATTAAATATGGATAGTATCTTAATAGAAATCTATAAAGAGGGTGGATTTGTGAAAGAATATCAATTATTAGAAGATCTTATTGATGAATTAGAGTATACAGATGATGTAATAATGAAATCCTACTACTGCAAAGATTGTGGGATGTTTATAAAATATCATGAAGAATGTAGTAACTGTGTAATTTAGCTCCCAAAAAATTGGGAGTTATTTACTTAAAGGCTATATATTATGGTATAATAATTAGTATACTGTTATAATTAGAAATGCTAACGAAACTTTTATAGAATTATAATTGTATAATAAAAGTACCATAGACTATTTTATATGCAAGGAGGTAATGAGAAATGAATATTGCATTTTTTCTTACGCCTAAAAGTGATGTAATATATGAAACACCACAATCCACTATGAGGCAGGCTTTAGAAAGGATGGAGTACCATACCTACACAGCCATACCTCTATTAGATAAGGATGGAAGATATGTGGGGACTTTAACAGAAGGAGATTTGCTCTGGAAGTTAAAAAATACTCATGGGTTAAGTTTTAAAGATACTAATAAGGTTTTGCTGAAAGATGTGGAAAGACATATAAACAATAAAGCAGTTTCAATAAATTCAGATATAATAGACCTTCTATCATTAGCTGCAAGTCAAAACTTTGTTCCAGTGGTAGATGATCAAGCTATATTTATTGGTTTGATTAAGCGGAGCGATATTATTCATTATTGTTATAAACTACTAAATGACAAGGGGAAATTATAATTAATGCACGGGAGGCTCTAAAATGAAACAGTTTGCAGTAATAGGGTGTGGAAGATTTGGTTCTAGTGTAGCTAAAACTCTATATAGCCTAGGATATGAAGTTATGGCCATAGATAGAAATGAAGATGTAGTTCAATCTATAGCAGATTCTGTTACCCATGCTATACAGGCAGATGGAACAGATGAAGCATCTATCAAATCACTGGGGATAAGGAACTTTGATGTGGTTGTAGTAACCATCGGTTCAGATATACAATCTTCTATTTTAATCACACTTATTGTAAAAGAAATGGGAGTCAAGTATGTGATTGCTAAAGCTCAAAATGAGCTTCATGGCAAGGTTTTATATAAAAGTGGAGCAGATAGAGTGGTATTTCCTGAAAGAGACATGGGAGTTAGAGTAGCTCATAACCTAGTTTCATCAAATATTTTAGACTACATAGAATTAGCACCAGATTACAGTATTATGGAGATTGCTGCTTTAGAAGAATGGGAAGGTAAAAGCTTGTTAGATTTAAATATGAGAGGAAAATATGGCATAAATGTGATTGCTATTAAGCATGGAACTGAAATTAATATTTCTCCTGAAGCATATGATAGAATTTATAAGGAAGATGTATTAGTGGTTGTGGGAAATAATGATGCTTTGCAATTTATTGAAAAAAAGATATAATCTCACTTAGAAATATACCGTTGCTTTTTACAATTTACTTTGCTATAATTACAGAAAACTTATATATGGCGTTAAAGGGAAGTAGTAGGATATATTATGCTTTTAGAGAGCTATCGGCTGGTGGAAGATAGTAGCAGAGTAGTCTGAACTCATCCTGGAGCTATTAGGGTGAAAAAATTAGCCTTGATCGGGTCAAACCGTTATATTTGATGAGTGGACGGCTGTGTATGTGCTGTCAAATAGAGTGGTACCGCGATCCTTCGCCTCTATATGAGATGAAGGATTTTTTGTATTTTTAAATATAGAAAGGAACGTGAAAGAAATGAAAGGATACGAACCAAAGAATATCGAAAAAAAGTGGCAGGATATTTGGGAAGAAAAAGGAGCTTTTCATGCTTCAAATGATAAAAGCAAACCTAAATACTATGCTTTAGTGGAATTTCCTTATCCTTCTGGTCATGGATTGCATGTAGGGCATCCTAGATCATATACAGCTTTAGATATTGTATCAAGAAAAAGAAGACTTGAAGGATATAATGTATTATATCCTATGGGTTGGGACGCTTTTGGACTACCTACTGAAAACTATGCAATAAAGAACAAAATTCATCCAAGAATTGTAACAGAGCAAAACATAGCTCGTTTTAAAGCTCAACTTCAATCTTTAGGATTGTCATTTGACTGGTCAAGAGAAGTAGATACAACAGATCCAAACTATTATAAATGGACCCAGTGGATATTTCTTAAGCTTTTTGAAAAAGGTTTAGCATATAAAAAAGAAGCATCCATAAACTGGTGTACTGATTGTAAGGTAGGTCTAGCAAATGAGGAAGTAGTCAATGGTGTATGTGAGAGATGTAGTTCAGAGGTTGTTAGAAAAGTCAAGAATCAATGGATGCTTAAGATCACTGAATATGCTGAAAGATTGATTAAGGACTTAGATATAGTTGACTATATAGATAGAGTAAAAATACAACAGAAAAATTGGATTGGCCGTTCAACAGGAATGGAGATTGACTTTACTGCCACAGGAGACTATAAAATAAGAGTATTTACTACAAGACCAGATACTTTATTTGGAGCAACTTACATGGTTATAGCTCCTGAGCATCCTTTGGTAGAAACTTTAAAGGATCATATTAAAAATATGGATGCTATAAATGAATATAAAGAAGAGGCAAATAAAAAGTCTGATTTTGAAAGAACAGAAATGGCAAAAGATAAGTCGGGCGTTAAGATAGAAGGTGTTCAAGCCCTTAACCCTGTCACTAATGAATATATTCCTATTTTTATTTCAGACTATGTATTAATGTCCTATGGAACAGGAGCTATTATGGCAGTACCTGGACATGATACTAGAGACTGGGAATTTGCTAAAAAGTTTAACTTACCTATAGTTGAGGTTGTTAAAGGTGGAGATATCGAAAAAGAAGCCTATACTGATACCAACACAGGTATTTTAGTAAACTCCGGATTTATAAACGGTTTAGAAGTAAATAAAGCTAAAGAAAAAATTAGTGATTGGCTAGAAGAGAAAGGTCTAGGTACTAAAAAAATAAACTATAAGCTAAGAGACTGGGTATTCTCAAGGCAAAGATACTGGGGAGAGCCTATACCTCTAATTTACTGCGAAGAATGTGGTTGGGTGCCAGTGCCAGAGGATCAACTCCCCTTAGTTTTACCTGAGGTGGAAAGCTATGAACCTACAGATAATGGAGAGTCTCCTTTGGCAAATATTACGGAATGGATAGAAACAACTTGTCCTAAATGTGGAGGAAAAGGGAAAAGAGAAACTGATACTATGCCTCAGTGGGCAGGTTCATCTTGGTATTTCCTAAGATATACTGATCCTAATAATAATGATGCACTTGCAAGTAAAGAAAACCTTGATTATTGGTTGCCAATAGATTGGTATAATGGAGGAATGGAGCATACAACCCTACATTTATTATATTCAAGATTCTGGCATAAATTCTTATATGACTATGGAGTGGTTCCTACGTCAGAACCTTATCAAAAAAGAACTTCCCATGGAATGATATTGGGAGAGAATAGTGAGAAGATGTCTAAATCTCGAGGTAATGTAGTTAATCCTGACGAGATTGTTAATGAATATGGAGCTGATACTCTAAGGGTATATGAAATGTTTATTGGAGATTTTGAAAAAAGTGTACCTTGGTCTCAAAATGGTATCAAAGGCTGTAGAAGATTTTTAGATAGAGTTTGGAAGCTTCAAGCCATGGTAGAAGCTGGAGACGAGATTTCAAAGGAGCTTGAAACTAGTATTCATAAAACCATTAAAAAAGTTAGTGAGGATATGGAAAGTTTAAAATTCAATACAGCCATAGCAGCATTGATGACCTTGATAAATGAGTTTAACAGTAAGGGCTCTATAAATAGAGGTGAATTTAAGATTTTCTTAACCTTATTAAACCCTATTGCTCCTCATATAACTGAAGAGATATGGGAAAGCATGGGTTATGAAGGAATGATGGTGCAGCAACCATGGCCTAAATGGGACGAAGATAAGACCAAAGAAGATGAGATGGAAATAGCAGTTCAAATAAATGGTAAGGTTAGGGGTAAAGTAGTTGTTTTCATCAATGAATCTGAAGAGGAAGTAAAAGAAAAAGTAATGGCAGATGAAAAAATTACTGAATTATTTGAAGGAAAGAAAATAGTAAAGGAAATATATGTGCCAGGTAGAATTTACAATATTGTAGTTAAATAGTGCGATTAAATGAAGGACCTCTAGGGGAATTAAGTATCCTAGGGGTTTTTAGTGAAGAAGAGTAAGAACAGTTAGTGGTTAGTGGTAAGTGGTTAGTGGCAAAAACCAAAACCAGTAAAGATAAAAAAGAACGAAGTGCTTTTTTATCTTTTACTAACTACTAACTACTAACTACTAACTACTAACTACTAACTACTAACTACTAACTACTAACTACTAACTACTAACTACTAACCAAATTATTCATCCTTACCATCTTCTTTAAGAAAATTTTAATGTTTATTGATCAATCATATGATATTATAGTGTTAACTAATAGGACAATGGATGGAGGGCTAAGTATGGATTACAAAGCCTTAGTTGTAGATGATAGTCGTCTTAATGTACAATATATGACGGATATTCTCCAACAAAACGGATTAAAAGTATATAGCTTAAGAAGTGGTCTAAATGTGGTAGAGAAAACTCATGAAATCAAACCAGATATTATACTTCTTGATATTGTCATGCCTGAAATAGACGGATTTGAGGTTTGCAGGCAATTAAAGGAAAATTATGAGATCAAAGACATACCAGTAATAATGGTTACATCTATTACTAATAGTCAGGACTTGAAAAAGGCATTGGATCTGGGTGCTTTTGACTATATAAAAAAACCAATAGATGAAGATGAGGTTTTGGCTAGAGTTCATTCAGCACTACGGTTTAAACAGTATTTAGATAAGCTTAAGGTTATGGCTACTAAGGATGGACTTACTGGTCTTTATAATCATGCCCTTTTAATGGAGTTGTTAGAAAAAGAATTTGCTAGAAATGAAAGAAGTGAAATAGCCACAACATTTGTAATGATAGATGTAGATCACTTCAAAAAAATTAATGATAAATACGGTCACTTAGCTGGAGATAATGTACTAAAACAGCTGGCTCAATTACTAGTAGAGTCAGTTAGAGTTGTAGATATTGTAGGAAGATATGGTGGAGAAGAATTTGGAATCATAATTAGAGAATCTGACGAAACTATGGCATATGAGGTATGTGAAAGAATAAGACAAAGCGTTGAAGAGTTTGATTTTAGCTTAAAAAATGATAAAATACATATTACCATAAGCATGGGTATATATCATAAGCCCTATGAAGAAAAAATTGATTTTATGGAAGTTGTTAGAAGAGCAGATAAGACTCTTTATAAAGCGAAGAATAGTGGGAGAAATAGGGTGGAGATTTTCAAAAAACAAAACAGTTAGTAGTTAGTGATAAAACCCAAAAACGGTAAAATTATTCTCGAAAAAAGCACAAAGTACTTTTTTACTAACCACTAACCACTAACTACTAACCACTAAGCATACATACTTTCTAACGCCTCTATATCCCTAATAATTATTTTCTTATATCCAACAAGTTCAATTATTCCTTCATCTTGTATTAGGCTTAACTTTCTACTTATAGTTTCTCTAGATGTTCCTATATGATTTGCTATGTCTTCTCTACTCAAAGGAATATCTAAAACTATTCCGTCATCAGAAGGAGTACCAAAGTCTTTTATAAAGCTTACAAGAAGTCCTGCAAGGCGAGCATCTACTTCTTTTATACCTAAGGTTAGAAGTAATGTTTCTAATGTAGTTAATCTGTCATGAAATACTTCCATTATTTTTAAAGCTAATTCAGGATTTTTTTTCAATAAAATATCTAAATCTTCTTTCCTAATTATGCAAAGAATTGTGTCTTCTAGGGCTTGAGCATTATTAGTGCAAATTCCTTTTTTAAGAAGGCTTAGATCTCCAAGATAATCTCCTTCTGAAACTACATATAACAGTTGTTCATATCCATCTCTACTATATCTGGACAATTTCACTTTACCCTTAGTAACAAGATAGAACTGATCTCCAATATCTCCTTCTCGAAATATTATTTGACCTTTTTTAAAATCTTTATGGATTATAATTTCATTTATTGATTGTTGTTGTTCAGAGTTTAGTATTCCGAATATAGACATTTTTTTAGTGCAATATTTACCTGTACAATTTTTGCAGTATTCACACATTGACATATAGCTTCACCTCCTACAAAATAAATGTCTAAAAATATAGTACTATATTAATACTTAGTTTACAATGGAAACAAAACTCAATTTTGAAATATGGTATTCTGAATAAGCTATGAAGGAATTGATTTTCACTTGTCGAATTACTAATAATAACAGTAAATTTTATAATAGGAGGCAATTAGGAATGAATTTTTTGAATAGCAGATCAAAAATATATTCAATAGGGGGAGCTATTTTTGGATTAGGTGCAATTATACCTAATGCTATTGTGTTCTTTGGAAGTAATAAAGATATGGCACAATCAGTTACACTGTTAAATATAGGTCAAGGCAGTTTAGGTCTTTTGTTTATGTTGTTGGGAACACAAACACTTTTTGCAAATAGAAAAAAGATAGGCTACATATACTACATATTAGCTGCTTTTATTTTTTCAGTACTTTTTGCAAGAATTATTTAAGTTTAATTAATACAAAATATTATCAATTGATAATGAATTCTATTTTGAAAAAGATGTTTACATTTAGGATTGTAATGAATATAATAAAGAGAAATAGTTTTGTGTTCATTTCAATTGATAATGAGGTGATATAAATGGAACTAGAAAAGAAGTATGAATTGGGGATAAAGATATCTAAAATAACTATTGTCAGTAACACACTACTAAGTTTAGGAAAAATACTTACAGGATATATAGGTAAAAGTTCCGCTATGTTAGCAGATGGAGTCCATACCTTATCAGATGTACTTAGTACTATGGCGGTCATCTTTGGTTTAAAAATGGCAAAAAAACCAGAGGATGAATGTCATCCCTATGGGCATGAAAAAATTGAACCTGTAGTATCAAAGTTGTTAGCAGTATTGCTGTTTATCACAGCTATGGGTATAGGCTACAGTGGATTAAGAACTATCATTATTGGCAAGTATACAGAGCCTGGAAGTATAGCAATTATAGCTGCTATTGTGTCAATACTGACTAAAGAATGGATGTATAGATATACATTAAAGGGAGCAAAAAAGATAGAAAGCTCAGCCCTGATGGCTGATGCCTGGCATCATCGTTCTGATGCTCTATCCTCTGTAGGAACCCTACTGGGTATAACTGGAGCAAAACTAGGGCTCAGGATTTTAGACCCTATTGCTGCCATTATAGTATCTATTCTAATAGTAAAGGTTGCAATAGAGATATATCTTAATGCCATAAACCAACTAATTGACAAGGCAGCAGATGATGAAACCCTTTTAAAAATAAAAAAGGAGATACTTAGAACAAAAGGAGTCATAAGATTGGATGATTTAAAGACTCGAGTTCACGCCAGCAAGATTTTTGTAGATATAGAGATAGGTGTAGATTCTGAATTATCACTAAAGGACTCTCATAACATAGCAGAACAAGTACATGATAATGTAGAGACAGGCTGTAAAGGTATAAAACATTGTACAGTACATGTAAATCCTGTGGAATTATAGAAAACGGGCGATGGTTAATCGCCCCAGACTGTTGAAAATCCCTCATCTTCTTCGTTGCTTCAAAAAGTCAGTACCCTTACGTATTTCTATATATGCTGGGTTAGCTGACTTTTCTTACGCCTCGAATCTGAAGAATTTTGAACAGTCTGTAATTTGTTGACTTTTTATTTTTAATTTCCTATAGGTACGAATGAATTCGTACCTACTTTTATTTTAGGGTGTTTTTTAAAATTGGTTTAAAAGGTTCGCCATTTCAATGGCAGTTACCGCAGCATCATAGCCTTTATTTCCAGCCTTAGTTCCTGCTCTTTCAATAGCCTGTTCAATAGTGTCAGTGGTTAACACCCCAAAGATCACAGGTTTTTCTGTCTCTAAGGAAACATGGGCAATTCCTTTGGTGACTTCGCTGGAAACATAATCGAAGTGGGGGGTTGAACCTCTAATTACAGCACCAAGGCATATTACACCGTCGTATTTTTCCATCTTAGCCATCTTCTTTGCCACCAAAGGAATTTCAAAGGCACCAGGAACCCAAGTTATTTCAATATGTTCCTCATCTACTCCATGTCTTTTTAGAGCATCTAAAGCTCCAGATAATAACTTACCTCCAATAAACTCATTAAACCTGCCTACAATAACCCCAAACCTTAGCCCTTGGGCTATTAATTTACCTTCATAAATTTTCATTTGTTACTCCTCCCATTTTTAAAGTAAATGTCCTAATTTTTCTTTTTTTGTTTTTAAGTAATATTCATTTCTTTCATTATGATTCATCTGTATAGGAACTCTTTCTACTATCTCTATTCCATAACCATTTAATCCTGATAATTTTTTTGGATTATTTGTCATAAGACGGATGTTTCGTATACCTAAGTTGTATAGAATTTGAGCTCCAATACCATAGTCTCTCATGTCTTCAGGAAAACCTAGCGCTAGGTTTGCTTCTACAGTATCCATGCCTTTATCCTGTAGGGCATAGGCTTTAAGTTTATTTATTAGACCTATTCCTCGACCTTCTTGTCGCATATAGAGTAGAACTCCTCGGCCTTCCTCTTCTATTTTTTTCATTGCAGAGGCATACTGTTCGCCGCAATCACATCTAATGGAACCAAAGGCATCACCAGTAAGACATTCAGAGTGAACTCTAACCAATACAGGCTCAGGGCCTGCTAAATCTCCCTTTACTAGTGCTACATGATGCTCACTATTTAATTTATTCTGATAACCTATAATATGAAAATCTCCATATTTTGTAGGCATATTTGCTTCAGTGACTTTTTCAATTAGAACTTCATTAGCCCGTCTATAAGCTATCAAATCAGCAATGGTTACGATTTTCAAATCATGCTCTTTAACATAATCCATTAGCTCGGGAGTTCTGGCCATGGTTCCATCCTCGTTTAAAATCTCGCAAATAACTCCTGCTGGTTGTAGTCCTGCTAATCTGGAAAAGTCTACAGCAGCTTCAGTATGACCAGCCCTTCTTAAAACTCCGCCTTCTCTGGCAGCTAAGGGAAAAATATGACCAGGACGCTTGAAGTCCTCTGGTTTTGCAGACGGATCTATTGATTTTTGTATTGTCTCAGCCCTTTCATAGGCAGAAATTCCTGTGGTGGTTTCACTGGCATCTATGGACACGGTGAAGGCTGTCTGATTAGAATCAGTATTATAGGTTACCATTTGTCCTAAATCTAGCTGTTTTAGTCTGTCCTCCGTCATTGGTAAACAAACTAAGCCTCTAGCATATTTGACCATAAAGTTTATTGCATCTGGAGTGGCTTTTTCGGCAGCCATTATAATGTCACCTTCATTTTCTCTATCTTCATCATCTACCACAACTATCATCTTTCCTGACTTTATATCCTCAATGGCTTCTTCAATAGTGTTAAATTTAAACATTTAATTCACCCTCTCTTATTTTTTACAAAAATCCGTGATTGCTTAAAAATTCCATATTAATATTTTCTTTTTGTGGAGAAACCTCTTTGAAGGTAAGAAATCGCTCAATATACTTTCCTATCATGTCACACTCTAAATTCACTTCATCTCCTGGTTTATTATTCAACAAAGTGGTTACATCCTTAGTATGAGGAATAATGGAAACCTTGAAAATTTCTTTATCTACATAGGCTACTGTAAGGCTAATACCATCAATTCCTATACTTCCCTTAGGGATAATATATTTAAGCACCTCAGGAGAAGTGGATATAGAAACCCATATAGCATTATCTTCCTTTTCAAAGTCCCTAATGAATCCCAAACCATCAATGTGGCCACTTACTAAATGACCTCCTAGACGGTCTCCTAGTCTTAAGGCACGTTCTAAATTGACCTTGCTCCCTGAAACTAAATTCTTTAAGTTAGTTTTTCTCATTGTTTCTGCCATAACATCTACTGCAAAGCTGTTGGAATTAAAGTCTGTTACAGTTAAACACACTCCATTAGTTGCTATACTATCTCCCAGCTGCACCTTATCTAAAACCTGTTTTACATTTATAATGATTTTTGCAGATTTAGTCCCTTTTAAAACTGATTGAACTGTACCCACCTCTTCCACAAGTCCAGTAAACAAGAATTATTCCTCCCTTCTTATATAGGCTTCAATCATTAAATCTTCTTGTAGATTTCTAATATGCATGTCTCTTAGCAAGATAGAGTCTTTCATAAATGGTAAGCCCTCTCCGCCGATAGGAGTTTTAGCTTTAGCTCCTCCAATCAACTTTGGTGCAATATAGGTAATAACTTTATCTATAATTCCTTCTTTAAGGGCGGAGTAATTTAATGTAGATCCACCCTCTAAAAGAATACTATCTATTTTTAAATCCCCTAAAACTTTCATAAGGTAGGATAAATCTACTCGCGAATCCTTTATAGGGATTATTAAAACCTGTGCATCTGTTTCTTTGATAGCTCTGACTTTACTTTCTGAAGCCAGTTCTGTAGTGGCTATAATTGTTTTGTGGTCTTTATCACATTTAAGAACCTTAGAGTCTAGTGGGATTCTCCCGTGGGTATCGACTATCACCCGTATGGGATTTTTACCTGCCATACCTTCTAACCTAGTGGTAAGCATTGGGTCGTCGACTAGGACAGTTCCTACCCCAACCATTATGCCAGCTGCTTTGTGGCGAAGAAGATGTACATTTTTTCTTGATTCTTCACCCGTAACCCACATAGAATCACCAGTATAGGTGGCAATTTTTCCATCTAAGGTCATGGCAGTTTTCATAATACAAAATGGTAGTTTGGTACTTATATATTTAATGAATATTTCATTAAGGTCTTTAGATTCTTTTTCCATTATCCCTACAACTACCTCTATATTATTTTCTCTTAATATTTGAATACCTCTGCCAGCCACTGTGGGATTTGGATCTTCCATGGCTATAACAACTTTTTTTATACCTTTTTCAACTATGGAATTTGCGCAGGGAGGTGTTTTGCCATAATGAGAACAAGGCTCAAGGGTTACGTACATAGTGGCATTGGAGGGGTCTGAAATACAATTATTAAAAGCGTTTACTTCAGCATGTGGACCTCCGTATTCTTTGTGATACCCTTGCCCGATAATTTTATTGTTCTTCACTATAACAGCACCAACCATGGGATTAGGGTTTGTATATCCTACTCCCTTTTTAGCAAGTTCTAAAGCTTTTTTCATATATACTGTATTCATAAGATGCCTCCAAAAACTAAAATAAGCCCTAAAAATATTATTTTCAGGGCTTTAATAAGCTATACCAAATTACAAAGAAATTCAATGCAATTCTATATTTCTCCTTCTCTCATCCAGACTTTACTGTCGGTACTGGAATTACACCAGTTCAGCAAATAATTGCTCGCGGACTATACCGCCGGTCGGGAATTTCACCCTGCCCTGAAGGAATATTCTTTTGTTAATTTAAATACTAACATAAAGAATATATTAATGTCAATAAATTTTAAATTTTTACTGAACACCTATAGTTTGTAGCATAGCATAAAATCCTGGTACTATTTCACCAGTATCTTCAACACTTGGAAAGTGCATGTTAAATCTAAATAAAGCTCCGTCGATTTCCATAACAACTATATTTTTAGTGACTTCAGCATTTGTGGCATAAAGGAAGAACTTTGAGTCTCGGAAAAATGGTATTGCAATGTTTCTGCCTGAGATTTCTATAGGAGTTGCAATATCCCTAAGTTCAGTTAAAGCATTAGCTTTAAGATCATCTATATCTACATCATCAGGAAGTTTTTCTATACGAACAAAGAAGCTATCATCTATAGTTGAATACAGTTGATCTTTTCCAGGCTCTTCAGGTGTAAACTTATAATTATCCAAGACATAAATATAATAATCTTGAGGGCTACGCTTAAGGGTAGCCTTTAGATTTTCTGTAACACCACCTATAGTTACAGGAATTTCCTTGGTTTTAGGCAACTCAGATTTAGGAACACATATTTTTTGACCTACTCTTAATGAGTTAGGATTTACATTAGGATTTAGTCTTCTCAATTTACGTACTGTAGTATTTAATCTACTTGCTATACCATAGAAGGTATCCCCAGCTTTAATAATATAAGGCTCGGAGTTCCGAGGACATTCTTCAGGCATCTCTTCATCTTCATAAGGAATACAAATTGTTTGACCAATTTCCATTCTATCAGGGTTAAGGTCAGGGTTTGCTGCAAGTAGTGCATCTAATGAAACATCTTTAGCTTGTGCAATTTTGTAAAAGCTATCTCCAGCTACTACTTTATATGGACTTCCATCTTCACAATCTACTGTAGGAGTTGTTGAAGGTATACATAGTACATTACCTACCATAAGCATGTAGGGATTAAGTCCTGGATTAGCTTCAATTAAATCATTTAATGAAATTTCATGAACACGAGCTATTCCATACAAGGTATCCCCTGCTTTGATAGTATAATATTCACCATCAGGACAAGCATGGAAAATTGGTTGTCTAGGAACACAAATTTTTTGACCTATTTGTAACATATTTGGATTAATACCAGGATTGACTAACATTAAAGCAGCTACTGTTGTATTAAATCTTTCAGCTATTTGATATAAAGCATCTCCCGCCTTTATTACATAAGAATCTGTTCCGGGAGGACAAAGTTGACGGTACATAGTATTCACCTCTTTTTTATAATAGAGCATTAACAAATATAGCTAATGCACTGGATAATATATATTATGAGAAGCATATATGTCCTAGTTACATTTTAAAAATAAGCTTTTAAAAAAAATTCCAATTATGGATTTCTTTAAATATTATTTTAAAAATTACATGGGCTATAAAACTAAAATTAGAAAAGACTAAATAAGAGATAAAAAATCTCTACTTTAGAAGGGAGAAGTGTTATGAAAATTAAAAAACATTTTATTCTTGCTTTAACGTGTTTGATGATAGTGTCAGTATTTTCTATTGGATGTACACCAGCTAAAAGACCATTAACAGATGATCCGTATAATAACTCTGAAAATAATACCATGAGGGCACCTAATGGAAATCAAGAGTTAGGACAAAGAGATTATAATGGCAATAGTGTAGACAGAATGTATGATAATTTTAATGGTATGGATAATGGTATAAATGAATATGGTGTAGGCGATAACAATCTAAATGGAATGAATGGTCGAAAAAGTATAGGCATGGTAGGTGGGCAACAAGCAGAAGATAAAATTAAAAGTGATGTAGAACAAATAACAGGAGTACAAAATGCAGTAGTTCTCATAAATGGTAATACAGCTTATGTGGGAATAGATGCAGAAGGTAGTATAAGTGGAAATAAAATGAACGATCTAAAGGATCAAGTAATTGAGAAAGCTAGAAGAAGTAACAATGATATCACAAGAGTATATGTGTCAGCTGATATGGATGTTACTGACAGACTTAAAGGATATGGAACAGAAGTCAGAGAAGGAAAACCTATTAAAGGTTTAATTGATGAGATCGAAGAAATGTTCAGACGTCCAATGCCAAAGTCATAGTAAAAAAAATTGAGGGATTTTTCCCTCGATTTTTTTATGTAATTTTGAACATTATAGGGATTATGCGACACAAACGTCGCAGGTTGAGATTAAGGATAAGGTTAAAATCAAGAGCAAAGACTGGTTTGACACATGGCACGGATATTCATAAACATATCCTGTAGGGGCGACCTGTGGTCGCCTTGGTTTTGGCATTCAATCCTGGCGACCACAGGTCGCCCCTACCGTTGTCTGGTGTAGTGGTCGATGCCCACATCGACCCGGGAATGCGTATATCCCCGCGGGGTGATGTGGGCATCCCCCCCTACACACGTACCATTATGTTTTTATGTTTTAACCTAAACCTCAACCTTAACCTGCGACGTTTACGTCGCACTTTCCCTATATTATGCAATATAACAAATCAAAATATCCTCAAATAATCCTCCAATATATCAAACCTTCTATTCTTATGGTATCCAGTGAAAACTACTCCTTGATATTCTCTTGTACGTTTTTTTTCGTTAAGAACTTGAATGGCTTCAATACAATCCCCAATGATAGTCTTAGTAATTTGATTAGAATGAGCTTCATCTCTAATGGTAGTGGGTAAAATAGAAACAGGGATATTAGTAACAGTATCGATTGCATATCCTTTCATGGTACTAAGCGCTAAAGAAACTGGTGGAATAGCTAATTCCTTTAAATCTAAATTGGTCAACAAATTTTTAGAAATTCCATGAGGACCATGACTTGGTATTGAGTATCCAATTCTTTCATATAAACCTAACTCTATATTCAATAACTTTCTATAGTATAGATGTAGCTTAGCAGTAGAACTTAAATTTTTGATGTTTGTATAGCAGTTAGTTAAAGCCATATCTGTAGACCCTTTTTTAAGAGCAAGTACTATATCATTTATTTGTTTATTAATACCATCTTTCATATCTCCATCTACAAAAACAACACCTTCCGTATTATCCTTTAGAGCCATATGTGCCCCTACTACCCTAGGAATATCCACACCTAAAGCTTTGTTAAAATAAATAAAGTCTACTCTTTTACTCCTGTGCTTTTCTATTATTTCAAGAGAATTATCATCACATCCATTTAATACCACAATTACTTTATCACAAAGGCTTGATAAAAGCATTTCTAAAGTTTGAGCAATTTTTAGCACTTCATTTTTAACAGGTACAACTGCATGAATCATTATAAAAACCCTCTCTTAAAAAGATTTATCCATTAATATATTACGAAACTTATTAATTAAGAGTGATTATGCACCCTTAATATTATTTCAACATACAATGTAATACAGAATATATTATCTAGGAGGATGTTTGTTAATGGGGAATCTGAGAATAGGGGATTATGTAGCAAGAAAATCCTATAGATATGATATATTATTCAAGATTGTTGATATTATTAAACGTCCTAATAGACCAGATCAACTTATCTTGAAGGGAGTGTCTTTGCGAATTATTGCTGATTCTCCAGAAAATGATTTATATAAAGTGCCATTGAGTAAGATGGATAATTTTAAAAATTCATTTGATAAAATAATAGATAATTCTATTGATAAAATAATGGACCAACGGAAAAAAGAAAATATTAGTTCGTCTATGGAAAGATCCCTTGGAAATCTAGGTAGAAGAGACGCTGCCTTTGGCAAAGCGGGGAAGGTACTCCATATTGATGGAGATGGAGAATATCTTGAGCTTTGTTTAAAAACCTATAAGAAGCTGGAAATTGAAGCTGTGGGAAAGCAAATTTCTGAAAGTGAACAACCGAAGGTAATTAAAGAGTTACTTAGGGAATATATGCCAGATATATTAGTTGTTACTGGACATGATGGCCTAGTAAAGGGATTTAAAGATTTTAAAAATATACACAGCTATAGAAATTCTAATTATTTTATAGATACTGTTAAAACTGCACGAAAATATGAATCTAATATGGATGATCTAGTTATTTTTGCAGGAGCATGCCAATCTCACTATGAAGCAATATTGAATTCAGGGGCAAACTTTGCAAGTTCACCCCATAGAGTATTAATTCATTGTTTAGATCCTGTATTTATTTGTGAAAAAGTAGCATATACAAGTGTTGATAAATTTGTATCTATGGAGGAAGCTTTAGAAAATACCATAACGGGAGTTAAAGGTGTAGGGGGGCTGCAAACAAGGGGTAAATACAGACATGGACTTCCTAAGTCCCCTTACCAATAAATATACCTTAAACAAAAGCATGTACCCAGATAAAATTCAGGAAAAACACACTTGCTTTGGAAAAGGAGGGTAAGAAATTGGATGAGGATAATAAAACTATTAATATGAAAATATTTCAGGAAAATAAAATTATATCCAAACCCATGACTGAGATAATTAAGGAAATGGTAGGGTCTCAAATACCTATATCCTTTGAAATAGAAGCTATAAAGGCACAAGCAATAATAGCTAGAACCTATATAGTTAGAAAATCAAGGTTGTTTGGTGGAGATGGATGTACTAAATATAAAAATATAGATTTGTGTACAGATGGACATTGTGGAAATTGGCTCACAGTAAGCCAATTAAAGGAAAAATGGGGAAATGACTTTGATTATAATTGGAGAAAAATAAGCAAGGCCGTAGAGGAAACCAAAGACTTGATTATGACAATAAAAAATAAGCCAATAGAGCCTAGATATAATTGTACTTGTGGTGGATCAACTGAAAATTCAGAGAATATTGATGGCAATAGAACTGTTTATTTAAGAAAAGTACTGTGTGATTATTGTGTAGACTCCCCCTATTATAAAGAATCTATAGAAATGAGTTTAGAAGATATTGAAAAAAAATTGCAAATAGCTACTGAAAAGATTACGCCTACAAAAGGTCTTTGTGTAGAAGGCATGATTGAAGACGTGGTTAGAGACGAAGAAGGAAGAATAATAAGTCTCAAATTAGGTGGGAAAGTATTCAAAGGAACTGAAGTGATGTCCATGTTAGGTTTGAATTCTACTAGATTTGGCTGGAAACCTACTGGATTTAAGATAGAAATGCAAGGAAAAGGTGACGGGTTAGGACTTTGTCAATTCGGAGCAAATGCCATGGCAAAGCAGGGAAAAACTGTAGAAGAAATTCTAAAATATTACTTTACGGGAATAAAAATAAAAGAATTAGAAAAACCTAGTATAAATCAGCCACTTTGTGGGAAAATAATTGTGATTGATCCAGGTCACGGAGGAGACAATACAGAAGATGTGGTTGGACCATCAGGAATTAGAGAAAAAGACATAAATCTAGCAATATCCTTAGAGCTGGCAAAGCTCCTTAGAGATGCAGGGGCAACAGTTTATGAAACTAGAACAAAAGATATATATGTTTCTTTAAGTAAAAGAGTAAATCTAGCAGATCAAGTAAGACCAGATTTCTTTATAAGCATACATCAAAATTTCTTTGCAAATCCCAATATTTCAGGTAGTGAAATTTATTATTATAGAGGGGATATAGAGAGTGAGACTTTGGCTAATCTTATTTTACAAGATTTATCCCAAAACCTAGGTACAACATCTAGGGGGGCTAAGATAGCTGATTTTTATTTACTAAGAGAAGTAAGAACCAGTGCTCTACAAATAGAAGTAGGTTTTATTACAAACCCTGATGAAGAAAAAAGGATGGCAGAACCTGATTTTCCATCTAAGGTAGCAAAAGCTATTAGTCAAGGGTTGAAGAGATATTATAGTTATGAATAGAAGGGCGAAAGTTCTTCTATTTTTTTAAAAAACATGGACAAGGCATGGTATATAATAGATAATGTGAAAAAATTCCTTGTTAAATTTGTAGTATTTGTTGACATGTGGCAGTAATCCATTGTATAATAATTGGTCATGCAGTTGACTTTTTTATTAGGATATGGTAATATAATACTGTATACTTTGAAAGAAGGTGATTAGGTGGCAAACAACAACACTTTAGCCGAAATCAGAAAAAGCGTTGAGTCCTGCGTAGGGGAAAAGGTGCGTTTAAAAGCAAATAAAGGAAGAAAGAAGGTATCGGTAAAAGAAGGTATATTGGAAAAGACTTACCCTAACATCTTTGTAGTTTGTGTTGACGGCGGATTTGATTCAGTCAGAAGAGTATCCTATAGTTACTCAGATATTTTAACAGAAACAGTTGAATTAACTGTATGCGATAATGAAAAAAGAATCCAAGTAAGCTAAAGAAAAACAAAGTAGAATAAGGCAGTGGACCTGAAGGGGTTATCTGCCATATTTTATTTTTTGGACAAAAAAAGAGCATTGGGAAAAAACCGATGCTCTTTTTCTATTAAATATTATTTCTAATATTAGAAATAATATTTAATAGTATGGTGCATGGAGGTGTTAATATTTCTAAGAAAGTAAAACGTAGAATGAAAATAGGATATGAAGTTTTTATTACTGTTCTGGCAGTTGTAGCTGTTACAATGAGTTTTTTAGATTTAACAGAAAGAATAGACATTGCTGATTCTAAAAACTTAATAATCCTTGAAAATAGCATCTTGCTTATTTTTTTTATAGATTACTCCGTGGGACTATATTTAGCACAAGATAAAAAAATATATATCAAAAAACATATTTTCAGCCTTATAGCTATTATTCCCTTTAATTCATTTTTTAGGGCATTTAGAGTAGTTAGGACATTAAGAGTTTTAATGTTATATGAGGTTTTGCAGGTATTTAAATTTCTTAGAGTACTGGCGTTTAGCAGAAAAGTAAAACATGATATAAATAATTTTTTAAGAACCAGTGGGTTTATCTACATTATCTTAGTTAGTATAGCAGCCATCTTTTTTAGTGCAGGAGCTATTTATTATGCAGAACCTGATATAAAAAGCTTTGATGATGCTCTATGGTGGAGTGTAGTAACAGCAACTACATTAGGATATGGAGATATTACACCTCAAACACATCTAGGAAGAATAATAGCATCATTACTAATGTTTGCAGGTATAACCTTTGCGGGAATATATACAGGGTTAATCACCATGTATTTTATTAATAAAAAAAGGAAGCTTAATTCCCTAGAAGATGGGAAAATAGATATATCCCACTTAAGTGAAAAGGAAGTTAGTGAGGTTAAAAAGTACATAGAGTTTATTGTTAGCAAGAGAAAGTGAAAAAGAGTTAGTAGTTAGTGGTTAGTAGTTAGGAAAAAACAGGGACAAGGGGACAGGTACATCGTCCCACCTGAATAATTGAATTTATAAAAATACATAAAAATGTATTGAAAAACATCTGTAAAAGTATTAAAATATACAAATAAGCGATATTTACGATTTTAAAAAAGTCTGAGCATTATAATTATACATATATATTAAGGAGGGAATAGCATGCCAGTAAATTTAAAAGGTAGAAATTTTTTAACATTAAAGGATTTTACATCTAGTGAGATAGACTATCTACTAAAGCTTTCCAAGAATTTAAAGGATAAAAAGAGACTTGGAGGTAAAGAGAAGCTTTTAGATGGGAAAAACATAGTTCTTTTATTTGAAAAAGCTTCCACAAGAACTAGATGTGCTTTTGAAATAGCTGCTATGGATGAAGGGGCAGGGGTAACCTTTTTAGGCTCTTCAGACAGTCAGATAGGAAAAAAGGAGTCTATAGAAGATACAGCAAAAGTACTGGGAAGAATGTTCGATGGAATAGAGTTTAGAGGGTATAAGCAAGAGACGGTAGAGATATTAGCTGAAAATGCAGGAGTCCCTGTATGGAATGGTTTAACTGATATGTACCATCCTACTCAAATATTAGCTGATTTTTTCACTATACAAGAGCATATAAATAAACCTCTCAACAAGGTTAAATTTGTATATGTAGGAGATGCTAGGAACAATATGGCTAATTCATTGATGATTGGGGCGGCAAAGATGGGAATGGATTTTGTGGCATTGTCTCCAAAAGAATTATCTCCAGATAAAAGCCTAGTTGATGAAATGTTACAAGTAACAAAAGAAACAGGAGGAAGTATATCTATTACTGATAATATAGAAGAAGCTGTAAAAAATGCCGATGTTATTTACACCGATGTATGGGTATCCATGGGAGAAGAAGATCAATTTGAAAATAGAATCAAACAACTTAAAGATTATCAGGTAAATATGGATATGATTAGAAAAACCAACAATCCGGATATGATTTTTATGCACTGTTTACCTGCTTTTCATGATTTGAATACAAAGATAGGCAAAGAAGTATATGAAAAGTTTGGATTAAAAGAAATGGAAGTTACAGATGAAGTTTTTAGAAGTAAATATTCAGTTGTATTCGATGAAGCAGAAAATAGATTACATACAATTAAAGCTGTAATAGTAGCAACTATAGGATAGAAGATCAGAAATGATCTTCTGTTTTTTTGTGTGCAATATAGGGAAAGTGCGACGTAAACGTCGCAGGTTAAGGTTGAGGTTTAGGTTAAAACCTTAATCGAGTAGGAGGCAATTAATTATTTTAATTACCGTCCTCTCACACCACCCAGCATACCGT
>SWCH01002768.1_pt1 | contig 55538 bp, 51 predicted proteins | sample 4690051 | NCBI WGS metagenome assembly SWCH01 (sample SAMN10267282, study PRJNA491770) | bioreactor metagenome | isolation source: DHS bioreactor inoculated with | place: Japan: off Shimokita Peninsula
GCGAATGCGCCTGTCGAGATCACCACCGGCACCAGGAACTGCATGACGCTGACGCCGAGATTTCCAAGCCCCGCATTGAGTGCCAGCGCATTGCCTTTCTCCGACTTCGGGAAGAAGTAGGAGATATTGGCCATTGAGGAGGCGAAGTTGCCGCCGCCGAGACCGCACAGGAGCGCCAGGACCAGGAAGATCAGGTAAGGCGTTTCGGGGTTCTGCACCGCGTAACCGATGCCGAAGGCCGGGATCAGGAGCGAAGCGGTCGACAGGGTCGTCCACAAGCGCCCGCCGAAGATCGGCACCATGAAGGAGTAGAAGATGCGCAGCGTTGCGCCCGAAAGCCCCGGCAGCGCCGCCAGCCAGAAGAGCTGATCGGTCGTGTAGTCGAAACCGATGCCCGGCAGCTTGGCCACCACCACCGACCAGACCATCCAGACAGAGAAGGCCAGAAGCAGCGCGGGAATGGAGATCCAGAGATTGCGTCGGGCGATAGCCCGGCCCTTCTCGTTCCAGAAGGATTCATCGTCCGGACGCCAGTCTTCGAGCACGCCCGACATGCCGCCATGCTTGTCCTTCTCGTGGATGGACTGCATTTCGGGCAGTTCGGGCAGCGCGCCGAGTTCACGCGACAGCGCTGTCTTTTCCATCTGCCGGATCGAGAAGTGCATCCACACGAGCGACACCGCGACGATGGCGAACATGAGCATGAAGCAGGTGGTCCAGACGCCCGTCATGTCGAGCAGCACGCCGAAGGCGATGGGCAGGATGAAACCGCCAAGGCCACCGATCATGCCGACAAGACCACCGACTGAGCCCACATGATCCGGGTAATAGACGGGAATGTGCTTGTAGACAGCTGCCTTGCCGAGCGACATGAAGAAGCCCAGAACGAAGATCAGCAGAATGAACGGCACCAGGCTCAGGCTGGTTGAGAAGGTTATCGGCCCGCGAATGCCATGGATGGTGTAATCCGTGTCCGGATAGGACAGCATGAAGGTCGCCACCATCGCCACGCCGAACGTCCAGTACATGATGCGGCGCGCGCCATAGCGGTCGGCGAGATGCCCGCCATAGGCGCGGAAAATGGAGGCCGGAATCGAGTAGAAGGCGGCGATCATGCCAGCCGACTTGATATCGAGTTCATAGACGCCGACCAGATAGCGTGGCAGCCACAGCGCAAGCGCGACGAAGCCGCCGAACACGAAGAAATAGTAGATCGAGAACCGCCAGACCTGGAGGTTCTTGAGCGGTTCGAGTTGCATGAACGCACCGCGCGCCTTCGCACCCGCCGCGCGCCGCGCCTTCAGGTCGGGATCATCATCGGTGGTCAGCCAGAACACGATGGCCATGGCAACCAGGACGGCGGCCCAGACCTGGGCGACCATCGTCCAGCCAAAGGCCACCATGACGAAGGGAGCGACGAACTTGGTAACCGCCGCGCCAACATTGCCAGCGCCGAAAATGCCGAGCGCCGTGCCCTGCTTTTCCTTCGGATACCATTTCGAAACATAGGCCACCCCGACGGCGAACGAGCCGCCGGCAAGACCAACGCCAAGCGCGGCAACCAGCATCATTTCGTAGGTCGTGGCGTAAGAGAGCGCGAATGTGGCCGCCGCTGCTGCCAGCATCGTCAGGACATAGACGATGCGCCCACCGAACTGATCGGTCCATATCCCAAGGAATATGCGGGAAAGCGACCCGGTCAGGATCGGCGTGCCGGCAAGCAGACCGAATTGCGTGTCAGTCAGGCCCAGATCCGCTTTGATCTGGACGCCAATGATGGAAAAAATGGTCCATACGGCAAAGCACACGGTGAAAGCCAGTGTGCTCATGCCGAGAATTGTGTTTTGCTGTCGGGGAGTAACCCCTTGGAGGAAACTCATGTGTCCGCCCTCTCCTCACAAGCGGCGCGCGCCGCTCCGATGGCTATGATGGGGCGAGTTTCAGGGCTTTCGTCCAAAGCGGCTTGATGCAGATCAAACCCGCGAGTCCGGCGATACGAAATAAGCTGCCAGCGGAAATGTTTCGGCAAACGACAGGAAATCATCAAGTTTGACGAATCCGCCAAAGAGGCGTCAGAACGACATTTATCAATTGAAAGATTGATAATTATCAAGAGGAAGACATGCGGCCCTCAGACATCCCGGAAATCAGATCGTTGCGCATCTTCAACAGCATGTCGGATTCGGCATTCGAGGCGTTGATGCAGGCTGCATATCACCAGACCTTCCCGGCGCAGCTGGAGCTGATCCGCGAAGGCGATCCGGCCGATTTTCTCTACGTGGTCACGGAGGGCCGGGTCGAGCTGTTCGCCCGTTCCAACGGACGCGAAGCGACTTTGGCTATGGTCAACCCTATCGGCACCTTCATTCTTGCCGCGGTCCTCAAGGATGCCGTCTATCTGATGTCGGCTCGGACCTGCCAGAAATCGAAGGTGCTCATGATTCCGGCGGAAAATGTCCGCGCGGCCTTCGAGGCGGACGACGCCTTTGCACGGGCCATTGTCGTGGAACTGGCCAGTTGCTACCGCGCCGTCGTGAAGGAACACAAGGATCTGAAACTGCGCAGTTCTGTCGAGCGGCTGGCCAACAGGCTATTGCGCTACCATGCGGACCAGGGCGCGCACGGTACGCTCGAGCTGCCCCATGACAAGCGCACCCTCGCCTCGCTTCTCGGCATGACCCCGGAAAATCTTTCGCGCGCATTCAACATGCTGAAACCATACGGCGTGAAGGTCGATGGGATGAAGGTCGAGCTTTCTGATCTCGAAGGTCTCAGGTCTCTGGCCAAGCCAAACATTCTCATCGATGATCGACTGAACTGATCCCTATGAGAATCCCGGTGCACGCGGGCTCACCAGGAGATGTGGTCCCTTGAGATTTCCAAGATAGAGCAAATCAGAATGTTGTCGTGGCTCCGGTCGCACCGGCAGGCTTGGCCGGCGCATCATGGAGCGGCCCGCAGGCTTTGCCGCCACGGACCCGCGCTCCTTCGCCCAGGTTCGGACGTGGTGCCGGACGGGCGCTGCGATGATCGCCCTCGCCGCCGGGTCTCGCGGGTCCCCGACTATCCGGATCAGCGTCAGCCGCTCGCGGGAGCGATCTGGTCTCATTGGCAAGCAGCACTCCAGCGGGCCGACCAGTTCATCTCCGGGACGAGAGCAAGCCCGCCGCCAGAATAACCATGCCGATCCGGCTGATATGGCTAACGACGACAAAAGCCACCTCCAGATTCAAAGCAAGTGCAACAAGGCTCATTTCAGCAAGCCCGCCGGGGGCGAAGGCCAGAAGAATGCCTTCAACCGGGACGTCGATGACACGATGGAGAGCAAAAGCGAAGATAACGGCTACCAGCAGCAAGATTGCTGTGGCGCCGGCAGATGTGATCAGAATGTGCAGGATGCGCCTTGGCGCGGTGCCGGCGAAACGGCAACCCACGACAGTTCCAAGCACCACTTGCGCAGCAGCCATTACCGTACTGGGGACCACAAAGCCGGAGGTGCCCGTCCAATGCAGCCCTGCGCTCACCAGCATTGGACCTATCAAATACGGCGCTGGCAATCGCAGCAGTTTGCCCAGCCCGATTCCTGCTCCGAGCGTTGCGATGAACCAGGCCACATCGGCAGGCCCCATATCGGAGATGGGCCGCCAGGTTGCCACGCGTGCCCCCGGATCGGCCCCGGTGATCAACGTCATCAATGACGGAAGACTTAATACGACAAGAAAGATGCGTGAGGAATGCATCAAGGCGATGGTCCGCTCGTCGCCGCCCTTCTCCGCGCCAAGCAGCACCATATCAACCAGCCCGCCCGGCATCGCAGAAAAGAATGCCGTTTGTCGGTCGAGATGAATGACGCGACGTAAATACAAATTGCACAATACGGCCGCCACCGCGAGATATGCGGCCAGGGCAAGGAGTGCCGGCCACCACATCGCCGCACTCTCAAGAGTGTGCGGCCCGAACTGCGAACCCAGCATGGTGCCTATCACCGCCGACATGGGCGGGCGAGCCAGTGTGGAACCGCGAACCGGCAGGCTCATGATTGAGGCGATCCCGCAGGCCGTCATCGATCCAAGCATCCACGACAGCGGCATCCCGATCCAGGTGAAGAGTGCACCGCCCGTGGCGCCCAGGAGCAACGCGAGGAAGAAGCCGGGAAAGCGTCCTATCCCTTTCATGCCGCCTGCCTGTCGTTCAGATGGCATGCTGAAATGTGTCCCGGTGCAATCTCACGTTTTTGCGGAACTTCAATCCTGCAACGGTCGTGCGCGTGAGGGCATCGCGGATGGAAGTGACACCCCTTCGGGGGCTTCAGAGGGCTCGGCAATTCACCCTTCATCGCTGCGAAGCGTCGTTTTCCAGGTCTGATGCGCGGAACCTCAGCCAGCAATTGCTGGGTATAGGGATGGTTTGGCCGGGAGAAGATCTCCGCCACGGGCGCTTGCTCTATGATCCGCCCAAGATACATGATCGCAACCCGGTCGGAGATATGCTCCACGACACCCAGATCGTGGCTGACAAACAGATAGGTCAGATCCAGTTGCTCTCTCAGATCCATAAACAGGTTGAGGATTTGCGCCTGGATGGAAACATCCAGGGCTGCGACGCTCTCATCACAGACAAGGAAATTCGGCTGTACCGCAAGCGCCCGCGCGATGTTGACCCGCGCTCTCTGACCACCGGAAAACTGGTGCGGCAGGCGTTTCTTCATCGCCGGATCGAACCCGGCCTTGGTCAGGTAGTCGTCCACATAGCTGCCGGCGTTGCCTTTGATGAGGCCGTGCATATTTGGGGCTTCGGCCACCAGTTTTTCGACCGTCATGCGTGGATTGAGGGCTGCCATCGGATTCTGGAAGATCATCTGCGCTTCGAGATCGGCATCCCGCTGCCGGCGTCCGCGCAACCCGGCTCGGTCCTCGCCCTTCCAGATAACCTGACCCTCGGATGGCGACAATATTCCTGCCGCGATTCTGCCGAGCGTTGACTTCCCACAACCGGACTCACCGACAAGGCCCAGCACCTCCCCCTTGCGAATGGTCAAATCCACTGCATCCAGCGCGTGGATAATCGGGAAGGGCTTGGCCGCACCCACCGCAATAGCGATCCGGGCAGCAAGATCAGGATGCGCGCCGAAACGGCAGGAGACCTTGCGCAGTTCAAGCAATGGGGTAGAGGCGCCGGCCATCGTCTCCGCCGTTTTCATGCCAGAGCCTCCTCGTGGGGATGAAAGCACCGGTGATAGGCCAGTAGATCGCCAAACCGGCCCGGACGCGCGGTACAGACTTCAGTGGCGCGCTCGCAACGGGTACGGAACGCACATCCCTCAGGCATCCGCGCGAGGCTTGGAGTCACGCCCGGAATCTGCGCCAACCTGTGGCCACGACTGTTTTGAGAGGGCACAGAGCGGATCAGACCGTGCGTGTAAGGGTGCTTGGGCGCCACCAGCACATCCTCAATCTTGCCGGTCTCCACGATACGTCCCCCATACATCACCACAATGCGATCGGCGAGGCCGGAGACAATGGCCAGGTCGTGGGTAATCCAGATGACCGCGGTCCCTTGATCTTCCGTCAGTTTCTGGAACTCGGAGATGATCTGTGCCTGGATGGTGACGTCGAGCGCGGTAGTCGGCTCATCCGCGATAATGAGATCGGGTCGATGCAACAGCGCGATCGCAATCGCCACACGCTGGCGCATGCCGCCGGAGAATTGGTGTGGATAGGCATCAAGCCGTTCTTCCGGGCTGGGTATGCCCACAAGTCCCAGGGCATCACGGGCCCTCTCCCGCGCCGCGCGGCTGCCGATCCGTTCATGGGCATGCAAAGCCTCGGTCATCTGGGTGCCGATCCGCAGAACGGGATTGAGCGTCATCATTGGATCCTGGAACACCATGGCAATGCGCCGCCCGCGCAAGGAACGACGGGTTTCCGCATCGGCTTTGGCAATATCCTCACCATCAAACAGGATCTGCCCCCCTGTTATACGGCCGGGCCAGTCCACAAGGCCCATGATGGAAAACCCCGTGACACTCTTGCCGGAACCGCTTTCCCCCACCAGGCCCAGTACCTCGCCGCGCCCCAGGCGAAATGATACGTCATCCACCGCGCGCAACCCGTGACCCGCCTCACCGGGAAATTCGGTGACGAGGTTGCGAACTTCAAGCAGCGCGGTCATCGGGCGTTCCTCGGATTGAGCACATCACGAAGCCGATCACCAACAAGATTGATGGACACGATCGTGATGAGCAGGGCGATGCCGGGGTAAAAGCTGATCCAGTAGAGACCGGACAGAAGATACTGATAGCCGTTGGAGATCAGCATTCCCAGAGAAGGCTGGGTGACCGAAGCGCCCAGCCCCAGAAAGGAGAGCGTCGCTTCAAGCCCGATGGCACGGGCGACCTGCATTGTGGCGATCACGATGATCGGTGCCAGACAATTGGGCAGAAGGTGGCGCAGAAGCACACGGTAACCGGGGATGCGCAGACAGCGCGCCGCGTCGATGTACTCCTTCTCCCGCTCCACCAAAGCCGTGCCGCGTGCTGTGCGGGCATAGGTGGCCCATTCCGCGACGATGATTGCCAGCACGACATTCGTCACGCCGTTGCCCAGGATCGCCAGCACCATCAGTGCCATGAGAATGGTGGGGAAGGAGAGTTGCAGGTCCACCAGGCGCATCATGAAACTCTCGGTGCGCCCGCCCAGATAGGCAGCCATCAATCCCAGGGTGGTCCCTATGAGCGCCGCGACAAACGCCGAAGCGATGCCGACGATCAACGAGGTTCGCAGTCCATACATGATGCCGGACAGGATATCGCGCCCCTGTCCGTCGGTTCCCAGCAGGTAAGGCACGCCCGCAAAACTTTCCGAACCGGGTGGCAGCCGGCTGTCCATGATGTCGAGCTGCAGGAGATCATACGGGTTCTGGGGAGCGATCCACGGCGCAAAAATGGCGGTGAAGAGCACCAAAACCAGCCCGATAGTTCCGACAAGCGCAGCCGGCGACGCAAAGAAGTGCCGCAGCGCAGGCCAGGCTCGCCTCATGATCGGAATATGACCGGTCTGCGCGGTATCGGAGCTTTCAGCATGAGTGGCGATTTTCGACTCCATGGCGCGTCAGCCTTTGCCATCCAGCCGGACGCGGGGGTCCAGCAGGGTATAACAGACGTCAATGATGAAATTCAGCGAGACGAAGAGCACCACCATCATCATCAGGTAGGCAACGATCACGGGGCGATCGAGCAGGTTGATGCTGTCGATGATGAGTTTCCCCATGCCCGGCCAGCCAAATATGCTCTCGGTGACCACCGAGAAGGCGATCAGCGAGCCAAACTCCAGGCCTATGATCGTCACGACAGGTATCATCAGGTTTTTCAGTATGTGCACCAGGATGATGCGGTTCTCCCGCAGACCCTTGGCGCGGGCAAACTTGACATAGTCCTGCATGACCACCTCCTGCACTCCCGCCCGGGTGAGCCGGAGAATGAGCGACGTTTTGAAGAGGGCGAGGTTCAATGCGGGCAGCAACAGATGCGACAGCCCATCCCGCGTCAGGAAGGACCAGCGCACACCGAACAACAGGGCGGTCTCACCGCGCCCGTTGGACGGCAGCCAGCCGAATTGAACGGCAAACAGCAGGATCAACATGAGTCCGACCCAAAAAGTGGGCAGCGAGAAGCCAAGAATGGAACCGGTCATGATGACGCGCGAGGACATCCGGTTCGGATATAGGCCGGCATAGAGTCCCAGGGGCAACCCCACGACTATTGCGATCACCATCGCACAAAGTGCCAGCTCCAGCGTCGCGGGCAACCGCTCCAGGATCACATCGAGTGCTGGCTTGGAATAGACAAAGCTATTGCCGAAATTCCCTTCCGTGAGACCATGCAGGAAACTCAGATATTGCTGCCACAGTGGCCGGTCCAGCCCCAGGCTCTCGATCACCCGCAGTCGCTCTACCTGGTTCAGGTCGGGATTTATGAGAATGTCGACCGGATTGCCGATCACATTCACACCCAGAAAAACGATCACCGTCATCGCCAGAATGACGAAACCCGCCTGAATGATGCGCCGTATGAGGGTGGTTACCATGGTTTGTGTCGCTTTCCGGATCAGTCGACGCTGATCGCCATACCGTCGCGCTGCGGATCTGCAGCCCCGGAAGAGACCCCGTCGGTTATCCGGATACCATGCAGCGCGGCGAACGCATAAGCTTGTGGTGAGCGCAACACCTCATACCCCTGACCACGCAGTTCCTCGGCCACGGAACGGCGAATGCGATTGCAGATGTCTATGCTGTTGGACACACCGACCAGCCGCGGTGCCGAGACCGCGGCATGAATGTTCATGTCGAAGTCGATCATGTTGATGATTCCCTGGGCGACAGTGGGCGCGATATAACTGCCGCCGGGCGCGCCAATCACGATTGACGGTTTGTCACCTTCAAATACGATGGTCGGTGCCGCTGAGCTCGCCCTGCGCTTCCGGGGCGCGATCGAAGCGGCTTTGCCCGGCCGCGGATCAAAGCGGCTCATCAATCCGTTATACATGAAGCCCAGCCCCTCTGTGATGGCACCCGAGGGACTGCCCAGCGAATGCGTCAGCGCCACCGCGTTGCCCTGCTTGTCCACCACCGAGATATGCGTAGTGTCACGCTGCGACATATCCAGCCGCTCGACACTGGCGCGTTCTCCCCGTTTGATCTGCGCCGCGAGTTCTGCAGCGTGCTCCTTGGACAGCAGATTTTCCATCGGAACATCCACATAGGCGGGATCGCCCATGTGCTTGTCCTTGTCGATGGTCATCCGTTTCATCGCCTCAAACAGCGTGCGCACATACTCCGTTGAGCCATGCTTCATCGCGGCGAGATCAAAGTTTTCAAGAATGTGCAGCAACTCGATCATGGGGAAGCCGGAACCCGGCGGAGGGCTGGAGGCAATCCGGCGTCCGCGGTAGCTGCCCCAGACCGGTGCCGCTTTGGTGATCTCGTATTGCGCCAGATCATCAAGCGCGATCAATCCGCCATGGGCCGCGAAATCCGCGGCAATCTGCTCGGCGATTTCACCATGATAGAATATGTCGGAAGAGCCGCTCTCGGCTATGCGTCGCAGCGTACGCCCAAGATCAGGGTTGCGCAGAAGCTCGCCAACCTCACGAAGCCGTCCATCGCCGTGAAAATAGACGCGCTGCCCGGTTTGCGAATATCGCAGCTTGTCGAGCGTATTCACCTGCCCATCGCCTGACTGGTCCTTGGTCCAGTACCAGTGCATATGCGGCCGTATCTTGAACCCCTCTTCCGCATATTTGATGGCTGGCGCGATGAGGTCGGCCCAATCCCACGTGCCATAATCCTTCAGGGCGCGCTCATATCCCTTGAGCGAGGCGGGGGTGCAACAGGCAAGGTAGCCAATCTCAGAGATATTGTTCTCAAGGATAAAGCCGAAACCATCGCGGCTCTGTCCCAAAAGCTTGTCGAGCCACATATCCGGCGTCGCCGCGGCAGGGGCGAGCGCGTAAAATTCCAGCATCTCGTGGATGCCCCGTCCCGGCATATAGACCTGCATAGAACCGAAGCCGCCGATACCGCACATCTGCGGGTCGACCACGCCCTGGACGAATGCGCAGGCAAGGGCCGCATCGATGGCGTTCCCACCGCGTTCCAACACCTCGGCTCCGGCTTCCACGGCCTCTGGCTGCGGAGCGACGATCGTGGCATTGCGATTCATGCGCGCATATCCTTCAGAGTGCGGGTCAGGAAGGCTTTCGTATGGCCTATGCATTTCATCCGGTCGTGCGAGACGCCTGGAAGCTGGTCAAAAGTCACAGTCACCCCGGCAGCCTCGAATGAGGCCTTGAGACTGCGTAATCGTTCCGGTCGGGTAGCGCCGGCGTCATTGGCGCCTTCCATGAAATATTTCGAACCGGGCCCGTGCGTGATCTCCCAGGTCTCCAGATCCGCCTCCCCTACGACCATGTGAACGGCGACGCGTGCCAGGGCTGATGCATCGAAGGGCTTGCCGAAGCGTTCGGCAACGTCCCGCACGCCAACCCACCAATCGCGATCCGGATCAAGGAGCGTTACCGATCCGGGTGCACCAATGCTTGCGGCCCAGAGTTTTTCTGGATGAAGGATGGCGAAACGGTGGGCAAAATGCCCGCCGCCGGAATAGCCGAAAATCGCAAATTTCGACCAGTCCTGCCCGTACTTCCCAGCCATCTCGTCGACCATGGACAACAGAACCCTGTCGTAACGGATGTCGCCTTCCTCAATGTACTTGTATCCACCCCTGGCCCCATCACCACGCACATTGACCGGGAAGATCGGGCACAGGATCGCGCAGTCATTGTAAAGACCGAACTCAGCGAAACCGTCACGAAACTCAAAAGCCGAGGTGCGGCCGGTTCCGTGGACGGCGACCAGCAGATCGACCGGCTTCCCCTGGGCGGCTGCCGGGGGCACGTAGAGCATCATGTGGAACCGGGGATCGATAGTGGAGGCAAAGACTGCGGTTTCACCATAGTCGTAGACAGCGCGCGCGCGCAAAGCCGCACCGCTGGATGCAAGCTCCTGCATGTGTACTCCTGAGAAGGTTAAGCGAGGCAAGCCCCGGAGGTGCCTCATCGTGGGTGAAGAGAGCAGGAGGCAACCCATGTGCCTCCCGCAAAATCGGTATCACTTGTCCGAATTGTGCACTTCATAAGCGAGGGTGTACTTGTCCCCGCGCGGCTTGAACTCGATGCCTTTCTTTGCACCCATCACCACATTCTCGTAGTGCATCGGCAACAGCCACACATCGTTGAATGTCAACGCCGAGACTTTCTGGAGAATGGGCTCCCGCGCCGCTTCGTCGAGCGTGGATGTCGCCTGATCCAGGAGTTCGTTGATCGCGGGAACATTGATGCCCCCGCCATTATAGCGTCCGGTGCCCTTCTCGGCATCGCGGCCCGCGGCCAATGCCAATGCCGGATTGGACACCTCTCCGGTATTCACGCCCCAAGAACCGAGGAAAAGCGAATACGTGCCCTCGGAATATTTGCCTGAATAGACCGACCAGGGCATCACTTCCACCTTGGTGTCGATGCCGATGCGCGAGAACATCTGGCCAGCGGCCTGCAACACCTCGCTGTCATTCACATAGCGCCCCGAGGGGCCGTGAATGGTCAGGGCAAAACCATCCGGATATCCGGCTTCAGCCAGCAAGGCCTTCGCAGCCTCTGGATCGTAGCCGACTTCCGAGACCTCGTCGGAATGTCCGAAAAAGCCTTCTGCCACATATTGATGGGCAACCGTGCCGTTCTTCTGCATGACGCGGTCGACGATGGCCTCGCGATTCATCGCCATCAGCAGTGCCTTGCGCACGCGCGCATCCTTGAACGGGTTGCTGCCCAGCGGCGACCCGTCCTTTGCGGTAGCAAAGGGGGTTTGATCACGCGAAACGTCCATACCAAGATACACCAAGCGGGTGGACTGGCCGCGAATGATCTTCAAATCATTATTGGTTTCGACCCGAGCCACGCCCTCTGCAGGAAGGTTCTCTATCAGATCCAGATCGCCAGCCAGAAGGGAAGCGAGGCGGCCGCCCTCATCGGGAACGAGTCGCAGGGTCACATGAGACCAGTCGGCGGGACCGGCGAAATAATCGTCATTCCGCTCCAGCTCGATCCGATCACCCGGTGTGTAGGAGACCAGTTTGAAAGGCCCGGTACCCACGGCCGCCGGGCCGTTCTCGAATGCGGAGACCGGCGCATCGGCAAACTCCGAACTGATAATGCGGATACGGCTGAGTGAATTCAGAATCATCGGGTCTGGAACGGTCGTCTCAACCAGAACCGTATGGTCGTCCTCGGCCGTCACATCGGCGATGTTGCGGGTATAGGAAGCAAATGCCTGGCTTTCTTTGTCCCGAGCCCTGATGAGCGAAGCCACAACGTCCTCGGCATCAAAGGACGAGCCGTCATGGAAGGTGACGCCCTCCCGAAGCTTGAAGCGCCAGTGTGTGTCGTCGACGACCTCCCACTCCGTTGCAAGCTGTGGCTTGTTTTCCGCGGAGCCACCGCGATTGATCAGACTGTCCCATATATGGCGGCTGGCGGCATTGTTGGGCGAGTTGGAATCTTCATGCGGATCAAGGGAGGTAATTGGCGCCGCCATGCCGATGGAAAGCCTTACCTCCTGCGCAAATGCCGGCAGGGTGCTGGCGGCCATGAGGGCTATCACCGAAGCATGAAAACTCCGTCGGGTCATGAAATTGGTCAATATCTTCCTCCCTGGTTGTTTCGCGACGGCCTGTGACGGGCCGTGATTTTTCGCCGTTTCGTATTCTCCATCGCGCCTGAGTAAACAGAGGCCTCAACGGAGCTGTCAAACTTATTCTTCGCTTGTTTTGCTAGGCAAAACACATAGAATTCATCGAAAGAAGCTGGTTTCACGCGGGGTCTATATGCAGAATTATATAGTAGAATCAGTTGATAAGGCGCTCGACCTTCTCATGGAAGTAGCCCGGAAGCCGAATATTGGCGTGACGGATCTCGCCCGAAAAACAGGCTTGAACAAGTCGCGTGCCTATAGATTGTTGCATACAATGGAACAGAGGCAGATCGTCAAAAGGACGAAAGACGGCGCCTATGGCCTGGGTGACGCCATGCTGGTTCTGGGAATCACCGCCAGTTCGCAAACGGATATGATCCGTCTTGCAACGCCGATTCTCGAGGAGTTGTGCCAGCGGGTGAATGAGACCGTGCAGCTACGGACAATTGACGGCATGGAAGCGTTGTGCGTCGCAAAAGCCGAGCCTTCACGAGATTTGCGGGTGCATGCGAATGTGGGGCGTCGCCGCCCCCTCTACGCCGGTTCGCCCAAATGCCTGCTGGCATTCCAGCCACAGGCTTTCATTGATAAATGCGTTCCCTTGAGGCCTGCGGCGCTTACTGCCAACACGCCACGTTCGCGCAAGGCAATCCTCGAGGAGCTTACCCGGATTCGCCGACAGGGCTATTGTGTCAGCCGGGGCGAGGTCAGCGACCATCAGGTTTCCTGCGCCGCCCCTGTCTTTGCTCTGGACAATTCGGTCATAGCGACGGTGCATGTGGTGGCGCCTGCGTTCAGGATTCAGGAATCCGAACTGGAGCACATTATCCGACTGACGACGTCATCTGCGGCTCGGCTTTCCCGGGCTTTGGGGTGGACGGATGAGGAGGGAGGCGATCGCACCGGTGTTACCGGAAGCTCCAACTCCTGAGCAGGGTGGAGCATGGCGGGGAATATCCGTCGTGCCGAGCGGCCGTGGCTTCGGTTTGCCCGAAGACCGGCACGCTGGCATGCCAAGCGAAGTGGCCGAGACGCTCAAGGTCTGGAGCGGAAGAGCCGGGAAGGTCTGGCGGCAGATGCAGCGCGAACGGTTCAATGTTGCCAGCTGCACGGTGCAAAGGCTGATGCGGGAGCTCGGTTGCAGGGCGTCATTCGTGTCAAACCGGTTCACACAGCGATAGAGGCAGCCAATACATCTCCACCAAGTACACCAGGCGGCCGGCCAAGACCGGTATCGAACCCTCAGGGGCGAGCGTTGGCACGTCCTGTCGCAATGCCCCTTGGCCGAGATCATCAACGGCCTCCACAATGGCGCGGTCATTCATCAATGCCGCCCCTGGCGCGGCTGTACAGCTCGCGGTTACGCACTCCACAGCCTGACACGGTGATTGCGCACTCAAAACTGGCCCTTACCGCACCATTTACGTTGCTCGATCACACCTGCCTGAGAGAGGGGCTGAACATCAGCACGCTAAGGAGCTCAAAAAGCATCTGGGCTGCAATGTGCGCTGTGTTGGTCGACGGGTCATATTGCGGGGCAACCTCGACGACATCACCCCCTACAAAATTAAGTCCCTTCATCCCCCTTATCAGTTCAAGCACCTCGCGGCTGGTCAGGCCGCCTACTTCCGGCGTTCCGGTGCCGGGAGCATAGGCCGGGTCAAGGCTGTCCACATCGAACGAAAGATAGGTCGGACCATCACCGACAATCGTACGCGCCTTCTCGATGACCGAAAGGATGCCCATTGCCGAAATTTCCTCTGCATGAATAACCGTCATTCCGGACTCATAGGAGAATTCCCAAAGATATTCCGACGAGCCACGAATACCGATCTGCACCGTTCTTTCAGGATCGAGAACGCCATCCAGAACCGCGTTCCGGAACGGACCACCATGATGGAACTTGGTCTGGTCGTAAGCCCCGCCCGTATCGCAATGCGCGTCAATATGGATCATTCCGACCGGTCGTTCATGGCCGACAGCCCTAAGGATCGGATGGCTCACGGAATGGTCCCCACCAACCGACAACGGTATGACGCCCCGCTCGACCACTTTGCTGACGAATGCTTCAATGTCCACATGGCTTTGCTCAAGGCGATACCGGCTCTTGAAAGGGACATCACCGATGTCCGCCACTTTCAGTTCATGGACCGGCGCACAATCGAGGACATGATTGTAGGGACCGATGCGCTCGATCGCGCGAAGCGCCCGTGGCCCGAAACGCGATCCCGGCCGATTCGTAACGCCAAGGTCCATCGGCATGCCGATCAGCGCGACCTGGAGATCGCCTATGTCGAAGTCAGCACCGGGATTGCGATAAGGAGCGTCCAGCAATGTCGGCATTCCCGCATAGGGCGCCGTGCGCGAACCGTCGCTGGAAAAGATCTTGTCCGCCACCCGGCGAAACTGGGGATTGAACAGCTCGCCGCCATGGCTTTCGCCATATTTGCCAACCAGCGCATCCAGCTTTTCCTTCGACCAGCTCATTATCTTGCCCTTTAATTTGCAATGTTCAATGCGATGATGATGCCAAGTATCGATGCGGCATCATTGAAGAGCAATTGATATTGTTGTAGTGTTTCATGTGAGTTTTTCTCACATAAGGAGCCGTGGTGGTTCGCCTGCCTCCCCTCAATCCGCTTCGCGCCTTCGAGGCCACCGCCCGGCTCGGCTCGGTATCACTCGCAGCCCAGGAATTGAACGTCACACACAGCGCCGTCAGCCATCAGATCCGCAGTTTGGAAACGAGCCTCGGGGTCCGGCTTTTCGAGCGTGGTGCGCAAAGGCTGAAGCCGACCGCCCAGGCTGCAACCCTGCTTCCCGCTATCACCTCGGCCTTCACAGAAATCGCGGCGGCGACAACGAAACTCACGCGGCCCACAACCAGCGGCAACCTGACCGTGGCCTGCACCCCGGCGCTGATGTCCTTCTGGCTCATGCCCAGGCTAAGCCAGTTTTTCGGTCAGTATCCCGAGGTGCGGCTTACTCTGATATCCTCGAATGACCCGGCAAACATCGCAAATCCCGCGATAGACATCTGCGTGCTGTATGGCGCCGGCAACTGGATGGATTGCTGGCTACGGCTGTGGAGCAATATCTCCTTCTTCCCGGTTGCGAGCCCGACCCTCATCAACAATCTGCCATTGCGAACGCCTCGCGACCTCGCAGACCACATGATCCTGCATGGCGATGCGGACGGCCATGAATGGAAGACGTGGCTGACCGCTGCCGACGCGCGTTCGTTCGCGCCCAAAAACGCTCAGCATTTCCTCAACGACGCACGGCTATCGACCGAAGCGGCATTGCAGGGCCTTGGTATAGCTCTCGGGGACACGATCACTTCGCGGAACATGATCGCCCGAGGCGAGTTAGTCGCACCATTCAACCTTTCCATGCCGGCCAGCGACGCATTCTTCGTCGCATGCCGCGAGGAGATACGCGACACGATGATCGCGCGCATTTTCATAGACTGGCTGTTTTACACACTCGAACAGAACGGTCCCTACGATCCGCATCTCTCAGCGCGGCATTTGCTGCGCCGAAAAGCCGACAGCTCTGCCAAGTCCTGATTGCGTCCTGCGGTCGCCAGACGGTTTGCGGGGCCGCCCCTCCCGTTTCGCCTGATCGATGAACATCCGGCGTTCGAGTCCATGGAAGTATCGAAAGATGTATCCGATGCCGATCAAAGGATTGTCCCGACCGCCGGACAGCCACGACAGAGGGGCCTTCGCGCTGTCGGCGATATCGACTGGTACGAAGGCCGGCAGGGTATCGTCCGGCCTTCACGGTCGTTCCAGTGACCGCAGCAGCGCGTCCGAGACTTCCGGACGCTCGCCCATCGCCGCGCAAGATTCTCGCCAGGCAGTGGTGGAGCCGCCTCCGCGGTCGCCGGAAAGTCCCGCCAGTGGCATATCTCATCCCCCGGCAAAAAATCCGTCACGTTCGAGCCGGCATCAAGCCCCCCAAGGGCAATTCTCGCTTCGGCACGCCGAGCAAGGGAATGACGCTTCATTTCGTTCCGGCAGGTCTCGCCATCCACCTCTTCCAAACCTGGAAATGGCCGAACGCCCTGACAGCTCTTGCGCTGCCTGTCGGCGGGATCATGGCCGCAGCCTATCTGGCCGGTGCGGGCGCCTATATGCTCCTCTCTCGGAACTCCCTTGAATTATTTCGCAATAATGTCACGCTTTTGTAACTACAGCCCGAACGCGCTGGATGCGCGAGTACTCCCCGCCGATCGGACATTGTTACACTCACCCTGTTCAGATAAATATACCTATGCAAATTCTGGCACTTTCCACCTTCGGTGAACGCTGCGGCATCGCGACGTATAATGATGCGCTGGTGCAAGCCATTCGGGAAAAGGGGCATTCAGTCGATATCCACCCCGTGGATGTCACCACCGCCCGCAAGCTCTCCGCGCGCGAGCTGCCTCACTGTTTCGACGATTTCGAAGCCAGGCTTGCCGGCTACGATGCACTCGTCATCCAGCACGAATACGGGCTTTTCGGCGGTCGTTTTCCATCGGGCGTCGCACAGAAAGTCTTTGCCCAGGTGATGAAGTCTGTGGTTGCGGCAGGCAAACCCACCGCCATCATCTTTCACTCGGAGCCGAGGACCTCGCGCCGCTTCCTTTCCAAGAAGCGTCACTACTGGAAACGCATTCGTACGCTCATCAACCAGAACCCGCGTATCTTCACCGTGGTACACGGCGAGACCGCGCGGCAGCAATATCTGGAAGCGGGATTATTGGAGCCGGCGATCCGGTCAATCCGCCACCCCTTGCCTGAACCGCGCAAGATCAAGAAAAAGAAGTCCTCCGCCGACTTTACGCTGACGATCTTCGGCTTTGTCGCGAAGTATAAGGGATATGATGAAATTCTGGCCGCGCTCGATCTGCTGCCAGGCAAGTATCGGCTTCTGATTGCCGGCGGAGAGCATCCGGGAAACACGCTGGACGACACATATCGCCGCCTGCAGGAAGCCCAGGACCCGCGCGTCGAGATAACCGGCTGGCTGGAAGAAGAGGATATCCCCGCGATCATGGAGCGGACGGACATCGTTCTGGCCCCCTATCACGAGAATGGACCGGCCGGCTCGGGCGCGGTCACATGGGGTATTTGCCATGGGCGCCCGATCGTCGCATCCCGCACCATCACCTTTCGCGAAATTCAGGAGGAGGCAGGCTGCTTCGAGCTGGTGTCGCCGAAGGATCCCAAAGCGCTTGCCGAGGCAATCGAGAGAGTGGCGACGGATAAAGCCTTGCAGAAACGGCTGGCCGATAACGGGCTTGCTTACGCCCGCGATCACAGCTGGACCGCGATGGCCGAAGGGCTTCTGGAACGTCTGGGCGGGAGCTGATCGTTCCGTAGCGCAAAACATGAAAACCGGGGGAACAAAACATGTTGCAGGGTGCCATGAGGAAATTGTCATCGAGCTTAAGCAGCAAGCGCAATCAGTCGACGGAACCCGGCTCCGTGCAGGAAATCCTGCGCCTTGCCGAGCAGAAGCTCGAAGGCTGGTGCAGCCGTGAAAAAGCAACGGCGCTCTTCGATCTCATCGAGCAGGAAAAGCCCGGCATCTGCGTTGAAATCGGCATTTTCGGCGGACGCTCGATCGTTCCTTGCGCGGCGGCATTGCGGCAGAACGGCAGCGGCGTGGTCTACGGCATCGAAACATGGAGCCCGACGGTTGCCACCGAGCACTTCACCAACGAGGAAAACGACGCCTGGTGGAAAGAGGTCGATTTCCCCGGCATTAAACGCGCTTTCCTCGCCTTCATAGCGAAGCACGATCTCACCGGGCAAATCCGGCTGCTCGAATGCCCTTCGCGGGAGGCATATGTGCTTTTCGACAGGATCGACTTTCTGCATATCGACGGTGCCCACTCCGTCTTCAACGCCGCGGAGGATGTCGTTCTTTATGCGAAGAAGCTCAAGGTCGGCGGCATCGTCGTTCTCGATGATATAGACTGGCCCACCACCGGCCCCGCACACGACATTCTGAAGTCTGTCGCCGATCCCGTCATGACGCTCACCAACAAAGACGGCGTGCCGGCCTGCGCCTTCATGCGCAAGGTGCGCAACTGATCTTGCCGTTTCCTCGCCGCATTTCACCTCTATCGGCGCGGCAGGATGTTGGATCAGGGATAAACTTCATGAAGCATCATGGAATGCATCGCCGCGCGGCGATGCCGCTTGCCGTGCTTTTGCTCGGGACACTTGCCACGCCCGCCTTTGCCCAGTGCGGCAGCGCCTCCTGGTATGCGCTGACCTCCAAAACCGCTTCGGGGGAACGCATGAACCCCGCCGCGATGACTGCCGCCCACCGCTCCCTGCCCTTCGGCACGAAGCTGCGCGTGGTCAACAAACGCAATGGCCGTAGCGTCGTCGTGCGGATCAACGATCGCGGCCCGTTCGTGCGCGGGCGTATTCTCGATCTCTCCAAGGCGGCCGCATCGCGGCTCGGCTTCATCAAGGCCGGGCACACAAAGGTGTGCATCGAGGCGCGCTAGCTTACGACTTTCCCGCATTCAGGCGGGCCTCACGTCATCGCGCCCGATGACAGGGTGCGCGTAACTCACTCGGCATTCCTCACACCGGAATGGAGGCGGGGCGGGGCATAGACGTGCGCGCTGATTTTCTTTCAGGGAAGCGTGCCGTAACCTCGCTTGACATAAGGGGGCTTGCGCCGTCATCTGCCCCTCTTATCTGTTGGTCTCAGCCGCATTTGTGCGACGCCGGTGATTTAGCTGGCCGCAGAATGCTCTAGTCCTCGTCTCAAGCTCCCTGCGAGCGCCCCTGCCCGGAGTCCCGCCCATGTCGCTCAAAGTCGCCATCCAGATGGACCATATTTCCACGATTTCGATCGCCGGCGACACAAGCTTCGCCATGGCGCTGGAAGCTCAGGACCGTGGCCATGCTCTCTGGCACTACACGCCCGACCGCCTTTCCATGGCGAACGGCAAGGTCATTGCCTGGGCAGAACGCCTGACGGTGCGCGATGTGAAAGGAGATCATTTCACCCTCGGCGAACCGGAAAGGCTCGATCTGTCCACGATGGATGTGGTTCTCCTGCGCCAGGACCCGCCCTTCGACATGAACTACATCACCACAACGCATATCCTGGAGCGCATCCACCCGAAGACGCTCGTGGTCAACGATCCGGCCTGGGTGCGCAACAGCCCCGAGAAGATCTTCGTCACCGAATTCGCCGACCTGATGCCCGAGACGCTGATCACCCGCGACCCGCGCGAGGTCGACGACTTTCGCCGTCAGCATGGTGACATCATCGTCAAGCCGCTTTACGGAAACGGCGGAGCGGGCATCTTCCACATGCGCGAGGGCGACCGCAACCTTGCCTCGCTTCTGGAAATGTTCATGCAGGCCTTTCGCGAACCGTTTATCGTCCAGCGCTATCTGAGCGAGGTGCGCGGCGGCGACAAGCGCATCCTGCTGATCGAGGGCGAGCCCGTGGGGGCGATCAACCGGGTGCCCGCCGAACATGATTCCCGTTCGAACATGCATGTGGGCGGCAAGGCCGAGCCCTCCGAACTGACCAATCGCGAGCATGAGATCTGCGCGCGCATCGGCCCCTCCCTGCGCGAACGCGGCTTTACCCTGGTCGGCATCGATGTCATCGGCGGATGGCTGACCGAAATCAACGTCACCTCGCCCACCGGCGTGCGCGAGGTGAAGCGGTTTGGTGGCGCCGATATCGCAGCGCTCTTCTGGGATGCCGTACAGGCCCGCCGCGCAGCCGCATAACCATATCCGCACAGAGCGCTCAGACACCGCCCGGCCGGCAACGGCCGGGCTTTTTTGTTCTCCCGGAACAACCCCTCGCAACCCCAATACAACCCAAGCGCAAAATTGTTCTCTTAATGTTCTTGATTTGATCGATCAAAGCTGCTTTTGTATGGTTGTATTTAATGATCAAGCGCCTGTTATGCGTGCATTTCGTGCAAATGCCGCTGACGGCCGAGTGGTGTTCCGGGGGCGAGTATGGTTTCGCGGGTTCGCACGATTGCATTTCAGGGCATTGAGGCCATTCCTGTCGACGTCCAGGTGATGGTGGCGCCCGGCAAGATGGGAATGCAGATCGTGGGACTCGCCGACAAGGCGGTGGCGGAAAGCCGTGAGCGCGTACAGGCAGCGCTTCACGCTTCCGGCCTTTCGATGCCGCCCAAGAAGGTTACCGTCAATCTGGCACCGGCGGACCTTCCCAAGGAGGGCAGCCACTACGACTTGCCGATCGCCCTTGGGCTGATGGCGGCGCTCGGCGCGGTGCCGGCTGACGCATTGTCCGAATATGTGGTCCTGGGCGAGCTTTCCCTGGATGGAACAGTGGCGGCGGTGAACGGTGTTCTTCCTGCCGCCATCGGCGCCAATGCCATGGGCAAGGGGCTGATCTGCCCCCATGCCTGTGGACCGGAAGCCGCCTGGGCCGGTGCCGATATCGACATTCTGGCACCGCGCAGCCTGATCGCCCTTGCCAACCATTTCCGGGGCACACAGGTGATGGCAAGGCCGGAGCCGTCCATGGGGCCCCAAGCGGCGAGAGGCCCCGACCTGGCCGACGTAAAGGGGCAGGAAACAGCGCGCCGCGCCCTTGAAGTGGCCGCCGCCGGGGGGCACAACATGCTTATGATCGGCCCGCCCGGCGCCGGAAAATCGATGCTGGCACAGCGTCTTCCGTCCATCTTGCCCCCCCTTTCGCCAAAAGAGCTGCTGGAGGTGTCCATGATCGCCTCCATCGCCGGCGAGCTTGCGGAGGGCAAACTCACGGACCGGCGCCCTTTCCGCGCGCCGCACCATTCCGCATCCATGGCCGCGATCGTCGGTGGCGGGTTGCGGGCGCGGCCGGGTGAGGCCTCTCTTTCGCATCATGGCGTGCTGTTTCTGGACGAATTGCCCGAGTTCTCGCCGCAGGTGCTCGATTCGCTGCGCCAACCCCTCGAAACGGCCGAATGCGTGATCGCCCGCGCCAACCACAGGATCAGCTATCCCGCCCGCATCCAGCTGGTCGCCGCCATGAATCCGTGCCGCTGCGGCATGGCAGGGGAACCGGGGCACCGATGCCAACGTGGACCGCGCTGCCAGGCCGACTATCAGGCGCGCATTTCAGGCCCGTTGCTGGACCGGATCGACCTGCGCATCGATGTTCCTGCCGTATCCGCGACAGATCTTATCGGCGCATCCTCCGCCCCTGCGGAGACAAGCGCCATGGTCGCCGAGCGCGTCGCACGCGCACGCGAGGTACAGAGACAGCGCTTCTCCGCGCTCGGCCTGCCGGACTGGACCACGAATGCGGCCTGTTCCGCCTCCATGATCGAGGGCATCGTGAGCCTGGATACAGACGGCGCGCGGCTGATCCGCGAGGCGAGCGAGAAACTCGGGTTTTCGGCCCGTGCCTATCATCGTGTGCTGAAGGTGGCCCGCACGCTTGCCGATCTCGACGGCGCCGGAACAGTCGGGCGTGTTCATCTGGCAGAGGCCATTTCCTACCGAACAGCCGGCGCACGGCTGCCGCAGGCAGCGTAAATTGCCGGACGCCCATCCAGGGTTATTGCGTTGTTGCAGCCGTAGTTGGCACGCGAGGTGCCGTTCAATGTCCCGCCGCGCGCATGCGGACCTCACTTTGCCCCAGCAAGCGCGTCCCCCCCGACGGGTGAGGCGGCTCGTCCGTTGCGCGCCATGCCTGTTGTCGAACGACGGAAAGCCTCGGTCGGCACGGTCGATATCCGGAGAAGAGCGCCTCTGCAGGAGCCGCATCTTCGGGCTGGCCCGTGGTTGTCGCTCCGCAAGCACTCTTTCCGCCGATGCGAAAGCAGGGTATCGCTGCGCGAAAGGTTTGTGATCCTGTTTCGGAGTGCATCTTGACCAATTCTTCCAGCAGACTGCGGATTGCTGTTCTCTTCGGCGGGCGTTCCGCCGAACACGACGTTTCGGTTCTATCGGCCACCAACGCCGTACGGGCGATGGATCCGGAAAAATACGATGTGGTGCCGGTGTTCGTCACACGCGAGGGGACGTGGCTGCTCAGCCATTTTGAGAACGGGGAACTGGCGCGACCCACATCGGGAACGGAAGTCTGCCTGGTGCCGGGGGGCCGGGGACGTTTGCTCGCGATTCCATCGGAGGAAGGCACACCATTCGAGCTTGCCGCCGTTTCAGCGCTCTTTCCCGTTCTCCATGGCCTTCCAGGCGAGGACGGCGCCGTTCAGGGTCTCGCGGAAGTGGCCCTCGTTCCGCTGGTCGGCTGCGGCGTTCTGGGGTCGGCTACCGCGCTGGACAAGGACATCGCCAAACGCCTGCTCGTCCAGGCGGGCCTCCCCGCGGCCCGCTCCATCACCATACGCCAGGCAGAGGTGCCTGATTTCGCAACACTTTCAGGCCAACTCGGCCTGCCTCTCTTCATCAAGCCCGCCCGGCAAGGGTCATCCGTCGGCGTAAGCAAGGTTACGGACGAGGACGACTATCATGCGGCGCTCGAACTGGGTTTCCGGCACGATGGCAAGCTTCTGGCCGAGGAGTTCATCAAAGGCCGTGAGATCGAATGCAGCGTCCTTGAAGACCCATATGGCGAACTCTTCGTTTCACGCCCCGGCGAGATCGTGACCGGTCAGGGCCACGGCTTCTATAGCTATGAAGCGAAATATATCGATGAGGCCGGAGCCCAACTGGTGGTGCCTGCCGTGCTGCCGGAAGCGGTGGAGGCGGCTATCCGCGAAACGGCGGGAAAAGCCTTCCGAGCCCTGGGCTGCGATGCCATGGCTCGCGTGGACTTCTTCGTGACCGAGGATATGCGCTTTCTCGTCAACGAGCTCAACACCATTCCCGGCTTCACGAATATCAGCATGTACGCCAAGGCGATGGCAGCGAGCGGCGTCACCTATCCTCAGGTGATCGACCGGTTGATCGCTCATGGTCTGGCACGCGCCAACCAACCGTAACGGCCAGAGCGTTTCGCAATCAGGTGACACGCCTGACTGCGCATGAATGCCCGAAAATAAAGAGGGCGCGCACCGACGCGCTGATCGCCCCGGACACGTGCCCCGCTTCCGCCGAAGCACGGCAGCCATGCATGCCGGTTATCCTCCTGACTTTGCCGCAGGAATGGCCGCTCCCATTCCTGCGGCGAAAGCAAAAACCGCCCCATCATCGCATGATCAGGCGGCAATTTTCGAACAGAGTTCATCACCCGCCGGCGACTACTTGCTGACGGCGCCCACGACCGGGTTGTAGTCTTCACGCAGGCTTACCCACATGCCTGTGTGGTTGCTCGCCTGCCGCTTCAGATAGCGATAGCCCGTCTTATTCCAGAGCTTCACCGTGTCGTTCAGGTTGTCGAGAACGAAGTCTCCGCGGTCCGTGCGCACCGTGAGGATTGCATGCCCTTCACCATCAGGCTTGCGCACGACAGTGATCAGAAGATTGGCGAGCGAGAGCCCCTTGCGCATAAGCGCACGGCGCTTCTCAAGCACGTAATCCTCGCAGTCGCCAACGCCCGTCGACGGGTAGGTCCAGACTTCTTCCTCGCCGTAAATATCGATGTCGTTCATCGGCTTGACGGCCTGATTGACCGATTTGTTGACGGAGATCAGCTTGAGCCAAAGCGCCTTGTTCATCTTCTCCGGCCCCGTGTCCCGCGGGCGCAAAGAACATTCCAGGGGATTGGCCTTGCAGAACTCGTAATGGCCAATGGGCTGCGACGTGAGCCCGCCTGCGGTCATGCTGTTTCCGGCTTCTGCCTGCGTGGCGCCGATGGCCAGCAGCGCACCGGAAAGCGCGGTCAGGGCAAGGCCTGACCGGGCGCGAAACGCGTCCCTGCATAAGACGGATAAGATTCCGCGAGATAACGCGGCCACATTCCGCCCGTAGCCTCCAAAGAGGAAGCCCCCCCGCCAAGCAGCCATCATGCCGCTCTCCGCTTCTTTCTATCGTTAATGAAACGTTAAGAAGCAGAGTGGCCGGCTGTCAATCGATGCGGGGATAAAGTTTCAAGGATGGTTACCGCCAGAGCGGAAAGGAACCGTTTTTGCGCGGTGGCTGTTGCGAAAATGCAAATCGCCATGACCGCAACCCGTATCATGAGCGACGCCACGGCGGGCGTCGCCCTTCCCCGGTCGATCCAGCCGTGGCTCAGGCCGTCTTGGGGCCACTTCGCCGCGTGGCGGGTTTGGTCTTTCCGCTCCTGGCACGCGGGTGCGCCGCCTTGGCCGGGGTTGTCTTGCCGGATGTTGCCGCAGCGGACCTTTTCTGTGCCGGAGCCTGCGGCCTGGGCGTCTTCGTACCTGTCGCGGCTGTCTTTTCAGCCTGTCCCGCCGGGTTGCTGCGCATGAAATCGAGGATGCGTGGCGCGATCTCCGACCGGAAACGCGAGCCATTGAAGACCCCGTAATGGCCCACCGCCGGCTGAAGATAGTGATGGCGCATGTCTGCCGGAATATTCTCGCACAGCTTGTGGGCCGCTTCCGTCTGGCCAACGCCGGAAATATCGTCGTTCTCGCCCTCAACCGTCAGGAGGGCCACGCGGCGAATTGCCTTCGGATCGACAAGCTTGCCGCGATGCTTCATCTGCCCCTTGGGCAGATCATGGCGGATGAACACCGTTTCCACCGTCTGCAGATAAAACTCGGCGGTCAAATCCATCACCGCCAGATATTCATCATAAAAGTCACGGTGCTTCTCGGCGGAATCGCCATCGTTCTTCACCAGATGCATGAAGAAGTCCTTGTGCGCCGTGATATGGCGGTCGAGGTTCATGCTCATGAAGCCGGAAAGCTGCAGAAAACCGGGATAGACCATACGCATGAAACCGGGGTTCGGCCACGGCACCGGCATTACGGCGTTCTCGCGGAACCAGCCTATGCCCTTTTCTTCCGCCAGCTTGTTGACGGCGGTAGGGTTCTGGCGCGTGTCGATCGGGCCACCCATCAAGGTCATGCTGGCGGGGACGCATTTGTCCTTGCGCGCTTCCATGAGAGATACGGCAGCCAGCACCGGCACGGAAGGCTGGCAAACGGCCATCACATGGGTATCGGGCCCGAGATGCTGGAATATTTCGATCAGGTAGTCGATGTAGTCGTCGAGGTCGAACATGCCCTCGGAAAGCGAGACCGTCCGGGCATCGGTCCAGTCGGTGATGTAGACATCCGCATAGGGCAGCATGGTTTCCACCGTGCCCCGCAACAGGGTCGCGTAATGGCCGGACATCGGTGCAACCATCAGGATGGTGGGGCCGCGACGCGCGGTTTCCGGCAGGTCGCGCTTGAAATGCAGGAGCTGGCAGAACGGTTTCTTCCAGACGATCTCCTCGTGCACCGCGACGCGCACGCCATTCACATTGGTTTCGGCAAGGCCGAATGCCGGCTTGGTGTAGCGGCGGGTGGTGCGCTCGAAAAGTTCTGCACCCGCAGCCAGCGTACGGCCCAGATAAGTCTGCGCCATCGGGTTTAACGGATTGCTGTAAAAAAGCCGCATGGCATCGGCATAGGCCCGCGCCGGCTGCAGCGCGGCGTGGTTAAATTCATAAAGCTGATAATACATTGCTTGGGTTCCTGGGCGACCTTCGCTCAAGCCGCGCCGCTCAGCGGTTCGGGAGACACAGCGGCGAAGCCTTGGTCATTTGCTTGACCTCTAGACTACCCCACTTTTGCTGCGTTGCAATAGAAGCGCGACCTTTAGGCATCCGCGGAAAAGGGACATATCTCCCAAGCAGCTGATATCCAAAAGGAAAAGAGCCTTCAGGCAGGATTTTTGGTGTTGCGTCGCAGCATCAAAACCCGGCTCTGCGGTGCGACACCGGGTGGAATTTCGGCAAAAAAACGCTTCTTCAGGGCTTCAGGTGCTTCCTCCAACGGCAATTCCAGGAAGCCATGTCGCGCATAGAAGGGCCCATTGAAGGGTACCGTGCGAAACGTGCTGAGTGATACGCCTTCAAAGCCCCGCGCCCGGCTTTCCGCTATCACGGCCCCCAGCAGCGCTCCGCCCAACCCGCGCCGCCCATGCTCCGGCGCGACAGAAAGTTCGAGTATGTGAAGAAACGAGGATACGGGGCCGGCGATCGCAAAGCCTGCCGGTCCATCCAGTTCATGCGCGGCCACGAAAATCCGGTTCTGCGAGGCAAGGGCGCAGAAATCTTCCGCCCTTGTTGCCGGCGCTTCCGCAATATCGGGGTATCCGTGCGCGGCAAAAAGCCGAGCCGCCCGCTTTTCGACATCGGGCAAACACACCGCATCGCTGGCGCGATAGAACCGGATCTCATAATCCGGGCCGGGTTCAATCACGGTTCTGCCCATGCCCATTCGGCGACCTTGCCGGCCGTCAGGATTATTCCGCGCCTTCGACGAGGATCATGTCCGCCTCGGCCACGGTCGTGCGGATCGCTTTTGCCGCCTGATATTCAGGTGAATTGTAACAATCGCGCGCGGCTTGCAGAGAAGGAAACTCGATCACCACATTGCGCCCGCGCCCGGTGCCTTCAAGTCCGTCCCATGCACCGCCACGCGCCAGAAAACGCGCTCCGTATCGCTCGAAAGCGGGCTTGGCGGTCGACACATAGTCCTTGTACCGCTCAGCGTCGCGGACATCCACATGCGCGATCCAGTATCCCTTGGGCATATTCGGTTTCCTCCCTCTCCTATAGCGGTTTTCCGTGCTCAGGCGGCCATCATCTCCTCGAGAATGGCCTGCGCTGCCGCTTTCGGATCTTCAGCGGCAACAACCGGGCGCGCAACCACCAGATGCGTGCTGCCGGCGCGAATGGCGTCGGCGGGCGTCATGACCCGCTTCTGGTCGCCGCGCTCGCTTCCTGCCGGCCGGATGCCTGGTGTGACCAGCGCCATACCCGCGCCCGTGATGGCGCTCACTTCGGCAACCTCGGTCGGCGCGCAAACGATGCCGCCCATGCCTGCGTCCCGCGCCTGCACCGCGCGCTTCAGCACCAGGTCCCGCGCGTTGACGGCATAACCGGCTTCCTTCAGGTCCTCATCGTCCATGGATGTGAGCACGGTGACACCAAGAAGCGTCAGACCCGAGCCCCTGGCCGCCTCGACCGCTGCCCGCATGGCCTTGGGATAGGCATGAATGGTCAGCATCGACATGCCCATGCGTGCGATGTTCTCCACGCCCTTGGCCACCGTGTTGTCGATGTCCAACAGCTTCATATCGAGAAAGACCTTCTTGCCAGCACCGGTAAGCTCGCGGGCGAAGCCCAGCCCGCCGGCAAAAGCGAGCTGATGGCCGATCTTGTAGAAGGACACCGTGTCGCCAAGCGTGGCGACGATGCGGTCTGCCTCCGTGAGGGTCGGAACGTCGAGGCCGACGATCAGGCGATCACGCATGGCTGTCGTCATCCTCAGGCCTCCACCCGGCTGGACAGAAGTCGCGCATGCTCGATGACGGCGCGACAGACGCCCTGCATCATTCCACGCGTGCGCTCATCCTTGAAGTTGCCTTCTTCATCGAAGGCTTCCTGGGCGCGCGCCACGGAGCATTGCGGCGTCACGATTTCAGCGCGGCAGTTCATCAGAACCGCCCGAAGGTGATAAAGCCCGCGAATGCCCGCAAAATTGCCATCGGAGGACGAACAGAGCCCCACAACCTTGCCTGCCCAGGGGCGCACCGGTCTTCCATCGATCTTCGAGATGCGGGACACCCAGTCCACGGTGTTTTTCAGAAGAGGTGGAATGGAGGCATTGTATTCGGGGCTGGCGATCAACACGCCGTCATGCGCAGCGATGAGGCCGCCAAGCTTCAATGCGCTTTCGGGAATGCCTTTTTCCTTCTCCAGATCCTGATCCATGATCGGCAGCGGATAATCTGCCAGCGATATGCGCGTCACCTCGGCGCCCTGCTCGGCAAGCTCCTTGGTTGCGGCATCGGCGGTACGCCCGCTGAACGCGCCTGTGCGGGTCGACCCGGCAAAGACCAGGATTCTGGGGATCATCGGCAAGCTCCTCTGTTTCGAAGAGGGGTATAGGCATTGCCGATATCAATCAATGGCCTTCAGGAAACCGCCCTGTCGGAAGCACGGAACATGAAAAAGGGAAAGTGAGGGGGAAAGATTAGTGCCTTGCCCTGCGGTAGACCCAAAGCCGCGTCGGCGGGATGTTGCGCAGGATGAAATCGAAATGCTCGACCGTGTAGTTTCCACGACCGGGCGGAACCGGCGATTTCGGGCCATAGGTGAGCTGAACCACCGGGCGCCCTTCGGGAATGCGCGCTAAGAGGCTTTCCAGATAAGCAACCCGCGCTGGAACCGGAAAATTGAGCAAGGGGACACCAGAGACAACGCTGTCGAAGAGCTTCGGCCCGTCATCGCCCAGCGTCCCATCGAGATTGAAGGCATCGCCCTCGATCACATTGACGCCGGGATAGCACCTGCGCAGGTGCTTCACGAAATCAGCGGAATATTCGACCGCGTAGAGATTTTCCGGTTTCACGCCATGAGCGAGGATCGCCCGCGTGATGACCCCGGTGCCCGGTCCGACCTCGAGAACCGGAAGGCCCGACTTCGGGTCAATAATGGAGGCCATTCGCCGCGCGGTTATGCCGGATGTGGGAATGATGGAACCTACGGCCTTCGGCTGGTCGATCCAGCCCCGGAAGAAGCGCAACTCGTCACCGAAGCGATCCGCGATCACCTTGCGCATACCCAGACCCTTGCTCATCTTCCCGCTTCCTCCTTCGCAAAAAACCCGCCGGTTGAGTTCCATGGCGGGCAGGCGCTGTCCGCCACCATCAGGCTCCGGGACACTCGACCGCAAGCGCGCGTTTCTAGCACGGTTTGCTTACTCGCCGAAGGACTCGAAGAAATCTTTCATACGTGAAAAGAAGCCAGCCGATTGGGGGCTGTTCTCCTTGGATGAAATCTTCTCGAACTCCTCGAGAAGCTCACGCTGCTTACGCGTCAGGCTCTGCGGCGTTTCCACCGCGACCTGAATATAAAGATCGCCCACCTGCGACTGGCGCAGAACCGGCATGCCCTTGCCCTTGAGGCGGAACTGCCGGCCGTTCTGCGTGCCTTCGGGCACCTTCACGCGTGTCTGGGTTCCATCGAGGGTCGCCACCTCGAACGAGCCGCCAAGGGCGGCCGTCGTCATGGAGATGGGCACCTTGCAATAAAGATCGGCACTGTCGCGCTGAAAGAATTCATGCGGCTTCACCGAGAGGAAAATATAGAGATCGCCGGGCGGTCCACCCCGCAAACCGGCCTCGCCCTCGCCGGCAAGGCGAATGCGCGTGCCGTCCTCGATGCCGGCAGGAATATTGACCGAAAGCGAACGCTCCTCGGCAACCCGGCCCTGGCCCGAACATTTCGTGCAGGGATCGGAGATGATCTCGCCACGCCCCTGGCACTGCGGACAGGTGCGCTCGATGGCAAAGAAGCCCTGGGCCGCCCGCACACGTCCAGCCCCCTGACACATCGGGCATGTCGTGGGGGAAGAGCCTGGCTTGGCGCCGGAACCCGAACATTCGTCACAAGCGACCGCCGTGGGTACACGAATCTGGCTCGTCTTGCCGGTGAACGCCTCCTCAAGCGTTATTTCCATGTTGAAGCGGAGGTCAGCGCCATGCTGACGGCCGCTGCGGCGCTGCCGCCCGCCGCCCATCACGTCGCCGAAAATATCCTCGAAGATATCGGCAAAACCGCCGCCGCCACCGAAGCCACCGCGTCCGCCCATGCCACCATTCTCGAAAGCGGCATGCCCGAACTGATCGTAGGCTGCGCGCTTCTGCGGATCGCGCAGCGTCTCGTAGGCCTCGTTGATTTCCTTGAACTTGTGCTCGGCTTCGTCATCGCCAGGATTGCGGTCGGGATGAAACCGCATGGCCAGTTTTCGAAACGCGCTTTTAAGTTCTTTCTCGTCGGCGGTTCTCGACACGCAGAGCGTCTCGTAAAAATCTGCCTTCATGGAAGAGTCCCGCATGGTCTAATTAAAACGAACACCATCCCCCCGATCCGTGTCCGCTATTTAGGTATTCGCAAGAGCGAATGCCATAGTTCGCGTCAGATTGCCAGCCATTCGCAGTGGCTCAATGCCGCTTTTACGCAACGGCAAGGGTTTTCGATGACGGCGTTGTCAGGCAGGTGCGGGCCTGGCGCGCTTGGGCTTGGCTATTCCCATAAACTGCAAGAGCCTGCCCGCCACCGCGTTTTCGAAGAAGCGGAATGAGAACACCGCGATGAATACCGTCAGGAGCATCACCAGCGCGGTATACGCGAAAAAGACGATGCTGGAGGGCGAGCCGATGAAATGGCTCCAGACAAAGGAAAAAAACAAGCTCTCCGTGACCGGATGCCAGAGATAGATGCCGAAAGAGACCGCGGCCGCTGGCTGGAACATCGCGGGATAGGTGTAGCCTTCGGGATCGTTTCGCTCGATGACGCCGGCAAGGAAGACCGCAAAGCCGAGGAGGGCAAGCGTCACATAGATGTTGAGCTGCAATACCATCGCCGCACAGGCAACAAAGATGGCGACCCAGGCCGGCCCGCGCGAGGTGATGCGCAGGCGCGAACGCGCCGCAAGCACGGCAAGCAATGCACCCAGCGCGAAATCGGCAAAGGCACGATAGGCGCCCCACGTATCGGCCTTGACCCAGCTTTCAAAGGGCATCAGCCCCGTGCGGATCATCGCCTCCAGAGCGGCATAGGACAGAAGAAGCAGGAAAACGAGGCCCATCAGCCCGCCAAAACGATAGGCAAGGATGATGACCGGCAACAGCAGATAAGCAAACCATTCCGCCGAGAGCGACCAGGACACGAAGTTGAAGGTGAGATGGTCGTTCACCCCCCAGGCCTGAATGAGCAGGAGATTGGCCGGCAACGCATCCCAACGATATAGTGCAGCCTCGCCGCCGGTGCGCAGATAACCGAAATGGACGGCGAGCCCGACCAGAATGAAATAGGAAAGCGTCGCGAGATGCAGCGGATAAAGCCGCGCCAGGCGCTTGCAAAGATAAATCAGATAGCTGCGCGTATCATGGACCTGATCGGCATAACGGCTGAAGATAAGAAAGCCGGATATGATGAAGAACATGTCCAGCAATGGCCGCAATGCGGAGAGCTCATCCTTCACCCACTGGCTATCGCCGGGTGCGAAATGCCCGAAATGGTAGAGCATGATGAGTAAAGCGGCGACCAATCGCCAGATTTCAAACAACCGATAACGGATCACGGCCCCCACCACTTCCGCTGGATTTCATCAAGCAGACATGTTGGGGGCAGAGGCTTAAAAAGCCATGAAAAAGCCCGGATCGATGATCCGGGCTTTTCCGCTACATTAAAGGGAACGATCAGGCCGACTTCTTGTCGTCCTCGTCAATCTCCTCGAAGTCGGCATCGACGACATCCTCGCCATCGGCCTTGGCATCGGCCTGGGCGTCGCTTTCAGCGGCTTCCGCCTGGCTGGCCTCATACATGGCCTGGCCGAGCTTCATGGACGCTTCCGCGAGAGCGGTGGTCTTTGCCTTGATGTCTTCGGCATCGTCACCTTCGACGGACGTCTTCAGCGCGGCAAGGGCATCCTCGATGGCCTTCTTGTCCTCTTCGGAGACCTTGTCGCCATAATCCTTCAGCGACTTCTCGGTCGAGTGAACGAGCGCTTCGGCCTGGTTCTTGGCCTCGACAGCCTCGCGGCGCTTCTTGTCGGCTTCGGCATTCGCCTCGGCGTCCTTCACCATCTTCTCGATGTCGGCGTCGGACAGACCGCCCGAAGCCTGGATGCGGATTGCCTGTTCCTTGCCTGTGCCCTTGTCCTTCGCGGATACGTTGACGATGCCGTTGGCATCGATGTCGAACGTAACCTCAATCTGCGGCACGCCGCGCGGTGCGGGCGGAAGGCCAGTCAGGTCGAAGCGGCCAAGGCTCTTATTGTCGGCAGCCATTTCGCGTTCGCCCTGGAACACATTGATGGTCACCGCGTTCTGGTTGTCCTCGGCGGTCGAGAAGACCTGGCTCTTCTTGGTCGGGATCGTGGTGTTGCGGTCGATCAGGCGCGTGAACACGCCGCCCAGTGTCTCGATGCCCAGCGACAGCGGGGTCACGTCGAGCAACAGCACGTCCTTCACATCGCCCTGCAGAACGCCGGCCTGAATGGCAGCGCCCATGGCAACGACCTCATCCGGGTTGACGCCCTTGTGGGGCTCCTTGCCGAAGAAGTTCTTCACCGTTTCCTGAACCTTGGGCATGCGGGTCATGCCGCCGACCAGAACCACCTCGTCGATTTCGCCGGCCTTGAGGCCAGCATCCTTGAGCGCTGCCTTGCAGGGCTCGACGGTGCGTGCAACCAGGTCTTCGACAAGGCTTTCGAACTTGGCACGGGTCAGCTTCATCGTCAGGTGCTTCGGACCGGACTGGTCTGCCGTGATGAAGGGCAGGTTGATCTCGGTCTGCGCGGACGAAGACAGCTCGATCTTCGCTTTTTCGGCAGCTTCCTTGAGGCGCTGCAGGGCAAGCTTGTCCTGCTTCAGATCGATGCCCTGTTCCTTCTTGAACTCGGCCGCCAGATACTCCACGAGCCGCATGTCAAAGTCTTCACCACCGAGGAAGGTGTCGCCATTGGTCGATTTCACCTCGAACACGCCATCACCGATTTCCAGGATGGAGATGTCGAACGTGCCGCCGCCAAGATCGTAGACAGCGATGGTCTTGCCGTCCTTCTTGTCGAGGCCGTAGGCGAGCGCGGCAGCTGTCGGCTCGTTGATGATGCGCAGCACTTCCAGACCGGCGATCTTGCCGGCGTCCTTGGTGGCCTGGCGCTGGGCGTCGTTGAAATAGGCAGGGACGGTGATGACCGCCTTCTCGACCTTCTCGCCGAGATAGGCTTCCGCCGTTTCCTTCATCTTCTGCAGGATCATCGCCGAAATCTGGCTGGGCGACAGCTTCTTGCCGCTAGCCTCGACCCATGCATCGCCATTGTCGCCGTTGACGATCTTGTAGGGGACGAGGTCCTTGTCCTTCTTCGTCACCGGGTCGTCATAGCGACGGCCGATGAGGCGCTTGATCGCGAAAAGGGTGTTTTCCGGGTTGGTGACCGCCTGGCGCTTGGCCGGCTGGCCGACCAGCCGCTCGTCGGAATCCGTGAATGCCACGATCGACGGTGTGGTACGCGCGCCTTCGGCGTTCTCGATCACCTTTGCGTCCTTGCCATCCATGACGGCAACGCAGGAGTTCGTTGTTCCGAGGTCGATACCGATAACTTTTGCCATGTCTTCTCTCCGCTAAGCAGGCTGTCGGGACCCAATCAGGCGTTCCACGTGACAGCCCCTGTTCACACGAATTTGCCGTGGCGAAGCCCATAGCGGGAACACGCCGAACGGCATCGAGACGTATATAAGAATGGGACTTTTCAGACGCAAGGCACGATTGGCCGGGACGACTTTTTAAGATGGAGTGCAGCCGGCTTCAAGCTGGTTTCATGCTGGTTTCAATAGCTATGCGGGCAAAGTTTAAATCATCGCCTTTCTAATACGAATTTGATCATAACAAAACTTCTGTTTAGTAAACTTGCAATTGTTCCGAAAAATAAACCGTGCCATCTGGATATCGTGGGGCATATCGCACATGGCCGGCAGCCGAATATCATATGAGAATTCGATTAATTCTTTCTGGTGGATTTATTCTTGCGCTCCTTTTGCATTTTCAACTTGCAAATGCCATGTCCACACGTGCGTGGTATTCGGGCGCTGAGCACCCTTCGAAATACGCTGTACAATTCGACTGGTTGGAAGATGCCGGACAGGCGTTGACAAGGAAGATTTCGATTTCTCAGATTCTGCTGAGCGTATGTGCCTTGCCATGGCCATCTATTTCGAGGCGCGCAGCGAACCCGTAAACGGACAATGGGCTGTTGCCATGGTCATCCTGAATCGCGTTCAATCAAGAGGTTATCCACCATCTGTCTGCGGTGTGGTCTTCCAGAACGCGCGATGGCGAAACCGTTGCCAGTTTTCCTTCGCTTGTACAGGGATTTCCCTGCTTCCGAGGGAAAGCAAAGCCTGGAAAGTGGCGCAGAACATCGCAAATTCAATTCCGGTCTGCACTTCGGATTGCAGCTCCGACCCAATCCCAGACGAAGGGCCGTCGCTTGCCGTTTCAAATGCGACGCACTACCACGCGACATATGTAAGGCCGAAATGGGCCAGACAGATGCGAAAATTGGGACGCATCGGGAGTCATATCTTCTTTGAAACCGGGGTCCCCCCTCGAAACGGCTCTTGATCCGCCGTCGTGCAAGGCGCTCAATCTCCTTGTTGCACTGAACCTGTCGGACCTTAAAGACCCCCAACCGGAATGCACAGGTTTTCAAAAAACCGGCTCAGACAACTTCCCAACCCTCGCACGCCGCAGCGCGATAGATCGCGTCGATGAACTTCTGGTTCCGAACGGAATCTTCCAACGTGAAGATTTCCGCAGGTTCACCGCGTGCGGCGCGCACAAAAGCTTCCGCCTGCAGGCGATATTGGCGCGCAGCGGCGAACCGATAAACATTAGCACTGTTATGACTGAGGTCATGAACCGTCACCCGCGCATCGCCGTAAGCAGGCGGATTGAACGGGGCCTCAACTTCGATAAACCCCTTATCGCCATGAAAGACCATGGCCTGGCGCGCCGCCATCTGGGTGGAGACATAAAACGAGAGTTCGAAAGAACCGAAATCCGCTCTGACGCTCGCATGGACGTCGGTACCGAAGACCGGGTCGCGCTCGATCGTCGCCTGCGCCCGCACGGGTTCCACGCCAGTAGAGAACCGCGTTGTGACGGCAGGATAGACGCCGATATCCGGTAGGCCACCGCCGCCCAGCTCCAGCTTGTTGCGCATGTTTTCCGGGTCTACATTGTGATAGCAGAAGGCACCCTGCACCTGGAGCAGCTCGCCTATGGCCCCCTCGGCAATCAGCGCACGCACCTTGCACCACTGTGGATGGTGGATCACCATAAAGGCTTCAGAAATCACAACCCCATTGCGATGGCCCGCCTCGATCACTCGAGCGATGTCGTTGGCCTGCAAGGCAAGCGGCTTTTCCACCAGAACGTGCTTGCCCGCATCTGCTGCGCGAACCGCGAATTCCACATGATCGGAAGTCGGCAGCGGGATGTAGACGCCGTCGACGTCTGGCGAGGCAAGCAGCGCGTCGTAGGAAGAAAAAGCCTGCGGGATGCCGAAGCGGGAAGCGAGTGCCTCGGCTTTGGCTGCATCACGGCTGGCTATGGCCGTCACCACCCCGTTTTCCGAGTCCTGGATTTGCGGAATCACCTGCTCGCGACCGATCTTGGCCGTCGAAAGAATACCCCAGCGAAACATGATCATCTCCTCGTTCGAGGCGACCATAAATCAAATCGAAGGTGGGAGAAAATCTGGCAGGCGTTCAAAACAAAAGGGCGGCAATTGCTTGCCGTCCCTTGCTTCAACTGCATCCACGAGATGGCACGTCCTCTTACCCGCGCAACGCGCCGCCTGTCTGCTTGCCGACATTCTCCACGACCCTGCCGGCGAGCGCTTCGAGTTCCTCGTCGGTCAGCGTCTTGTCGCGGGGCTGGATCGCCACCTCGATGGCGACGGACTTCTTGTCCTCCCCCAGCGAAGCACCCTCGAAGAGGTCGAATACCCGCACAGCAGTGATCAGCTTCTTGTCGGCTGCCGCAGCAGCACGCTCGATCGACGCGGCTTCGACGCCCTTGTCCACCACGAAAGCGAAATCGCGCCGCACGAGCTGGAAGGGTGAAAGGTCAAGACGCGGCTTGGTGCGCGTGGCCTTCGCCTTCGGCTCGGGAATGGCATCGATGAAAACTTCGAAACCGCAGACCGGGCCGTCAGCATCGAGCGCTTCGAGCGTGCGCGGATGAATCTCTCCGAAGGTCGCAAGCACGATCTTTGGTCCGAGACGGATCGTTCCAGAGCGGCCAGGGTGATACCATTCGGGGCCACCTGCAACCACCTGCAGCTTGTCGGCTGGCGCGCCCGCCGCCTCAAGGGCTGCAAGCGCGTCTGCCTTGGCGTCGAACACATCGACAGCGGGGCTGTTGCCGCGCCAGTGACGCCCAACCCCCTCCATCCTGGCCGTGCCGCGCCGAATGCCGCCGGCAACGCGCCGCTGACCCTCATAACGGTCGTTCTCATAGACGCCGGAGACCTCGAACAAGGCCACATCCGCGAAGCCGCGCGCCGCGTTGCGCTGGCCGGCCGCAATCAATCCCGGCAGGAGCGAGGGGCGCATGTCGGACATGGAAGCGGCAATGGGATTCGACAGCTTCAACATCGGATCGCCGCCGCCGAAAAGCTTCGCCTGCTTTTCATCGATGAAGCTCCAGGTCACCGCCTCCATCATGCCGCGCACCGCAAGCGCGCGGCGCGCCGAGCGGGTACGGTTCTGCAGAACGGTCAGGATCTGCCCGTTGACCGCGCCATGCGAAGGAAGCGGAGCAGGCGCAATCTCGTTCACGCCATGTATGCGCATGACCTCTTCCACGAGATCGGCCTTGCCGTCGACATCGGGCCGCCAGGAAGGCACGGAGACCTCGAGAACGTCGCCCTCGCCCTTCGTGGCGAAACCGAGGCGTTCCAGAATTTCGCGACTTTCGGCGCCCGACACTTCGAGGCCGGTCAGGCGCTTCACCTCAGACACCGGGAAGGAGATGTTGCGCGGCTCATACCCACGGTAGCCAACCACGCGCGTTTCGCTCGGCTCGCCACCGCAAAGGTCGAGAACCATCTGTGTGGCGAGCTCCAATCCGGGAACCATCATCTCGGGATCGACGCCGCGCTCGAAGCGATAGCGCGCATCGGTGATGATGCCGAGATCGCGGCCCGTGCGGGCGATGTTCATGGGATCCCAAAGCGCGGATTCGACAAGCACATCCGTGGTGCTCTCGTCACAGCCCGAATGCTCACCGCCCATGATGCCGGCGATGGATTCGACACCGTTTCCATCGGCAATCACGCACACATCCGGCGTCAGCCTGTATTCGCGCTCGTCCAGCGCCAGCACTGTCTCGCCAGCACGCGCGCGGCGGATGGTGAGGTCGCCCTTCACCTTTGCGGCGTCGAATACATGCAGCGGGCGGCCGCGGTCGAAGGTCACGTAGTTGGTGATGTCCACCAGCGCGTTGATCGGGCGCAGGCCTATCGCCTTCAGCCGCTGCTGCAGCCATTTCGGCGAAGGGCCGTTCTTGACGCCGCGCACCAGGCGCAGGCCGAAGCCCGGACACAGGTCCGGCGCCTCGATGACCACATCGACCGGACAGGCGCCCTTGCCGGCGACCGGCGGGATGGCTGCATTCTTCAGCGTGCCAAGCCCGGCGGCAGCCAGGTCGCGCGCGATGCCGAAGACACTCGTGCAATCGGGACGGTTCGGCGTGAGGCCGATCTCGATCACCGGATCGTCGAGTTTTGCCCAGGCCGCGAAGGACGTGCCGACCGGAGCATCCTTCGGCAGGTCGATGATGCCGTTGTGCTCGTCTGAGATTTCGAGCTCGCGTTCGGAGCACATCATGCCATGGCTTTCCACGCCACGAATCTTGCCGACGGAGAGGGTCACATCAATGCCGGGCACATAGGCGCCGGGGGCCGCGAAAGCACCGATCAGGCCGGCACGCGCATTGGGCGCGCCGCAAACGACCTGTACCGGCTTGCCGTCGCCCGTGTCGACCGAAAGCACGCGCAGACGGTCGGCATCGGGGTGCTGCTCGGCCGTCAGGACCTTGGCGATGACGAAGGGCTTCAGCGCCGCCTTGTCGTCCACATCCTCGACCTCAAGGCCGATCATGGTGAGCTTCTCGACGATCTGGTCGAGCGTGGCGTCGGTCTCAAGGTGTTCCTTGAGCCAGGAGAGCGTGAATTTCATGGCATCATTCCTTCGGGTCTTGCCGTTCCAGGATTTTCACCAGCCGGAACCGCTCGCAAACCAGTTTCATATCGGGGCTGAAGTCGCCATTTCGTCGGAAATAGGCCTCATGCCCCTCGCGCCAGCATGTCAGCGAGAGGTCCCCCTCGCCTTCGGCGCGCGCAAAATCCTCGTCCACTTCGCTAAAGGCGCGAATGGTGACCTCTACCGTCTCGATTACGGCAGCAGGGTGTCCCTTCCCGTCAAGGACGATATCCTGCCGCCCAACCTGTGGCATCGGCTCACTGCCGGCCTCGAGCTCGCTCAGGGCTCCGCAGGACGCCGTCTTGCGTCCGGCAAGCACGAGCCCCAGCAGTTCATCTGCCAGTGCCGGGCTGTCACCGAATGCGAAACGGATCGCCTCGCCGTGGAGGTCGGGCGAAGTCATCAGGCACTCAATCCGCCAAACAGCGTCGGCAGGTCGAGCGGGCGGAAGCCGTAATGCTCCAGCCAGCGCACATCGGCATCGAAATAATCACGCAGGTCCGGCATGCCGTATTTCAGCGTCGCGATGCGGTCGATGCCCATGCCCCAGGCAAAGCCCTGATATTCATCCGGATCGAGGCCGCAGGCGCGCAGCACATTCGGATGCACCATGCCGCAACCGAGAATTTCCATCCAGTCATTGCCCTCGCCGAAGCGCACCTCGCCCGGCTGCGAGCGATCGCACTGGATGTCCACCTCCAGGCTCGGTTCGGTGAAGGGAAAGAAGGACGGACGGAAACGCATATTGAGATGCGGCACCTCGAAGAAGGCCTTGCAGAATTCCTGCAGCACCCACTTCATGTTGGCGACATTGGCGCTCTTGTCGATCACCAGCCCTTCCAGCTGGTGGAACATGGGTGAATGGGTCGCGTCCGAATCCTGCCGGTAGGTCTTGCCGGGGATGACGATGCGGATCGGTGGTTCCTGCTTTTCCATGGTATGAATCTGCACGGGCGAGGTGTGCGTGCGCAGAAGCTTGCGCTCGCCCTTTTCGTCCGGCGGAAAGAAGAAGGTGTCATGCATCTCACGCGCGGGATGCCCTTCCGGGAAGTTCAGCGCGGTGAAATTGTAGTAGTCTGTCTCGATGTCCGGGCCTTCAGCGATGGCGAAGCCCATATCCGCGAAGATGGCGGTGATCTCGTCGATCACCTGACTGATCGGATGGATGCGGCCACGCTCGGCGGGCGGACGGCGAACCGGCAGCGTCACATCCACCTTCTCGCGCTCAAGGCGTGCATCGATGGCCGCATCGCGCAACTCTGTGCGGCGCGCCGTCAACGCTTCGGTGATGCGGGCCTTCAAACCGTTGATGGCCGGGCCCATGACCTGGCGTTCTTCCGCAGACATGGCGCCAAGGGTCTTCAACTTCTCGGAAACCGAACCCTTTTTGCCGAGGACTGCAACGCGCACGGCCTCGATCTGCTGCTCATCGGCAGCGGCCGCGATCTCCGCGGAGATGGCTTTTTCCAGTTCTTCGAGTTCACTCATCCCTCGTAGCCCCTTTCGGCATTCATGTCCTGCCGACGGTTTTCCGCCGGCGCTTCGATCGTCCGCTCGACGGCCGTCTTCAAAAATCGCATTGCTTTCAACACGCGCCTGCCATCGCTGCCAAGCCCCCTGTACTCGATTGCACTCAGAAGAGGCATAAGGACAGCAAGAAAACCAACGATCCGCCTTAACTCAGCTCCCACGCGGAGGGGAGACGAAGCAAAGTAGGAATCGAAAGCCCTATCCGCCGTCGATTCCAGCCTGGCCTGACTGCAAACTTGCAAAAACAGAAGCCACACATCGCGCGCCTGCGCCACGGCAAGAGGCATGGCGGCTTCCGGTTCCTCTTCAAAATCCACGAAACCCCATTCGCCATCTTCGCGGATGAACATGTCACGCGGATGAGGGCGCCCATGGCAAAGGCCACGCTCATGAACCTTGCGCAATGCCTGCGCGGCATTGACGAGAAGCCGGTCGTGAGCCTCGAAGTCGCCCCTGGCGGCAAGCTTGTTCAGGAGGCCCTGCGCAATGGGCGAGACGTCGGAAAGCACAAGAACCTTGTCGTTGCCGAAAAAGATCTGCGCGGTCGGCAATCCCGCAGCTTCAAACGCTGCGAGCTTGCGCATCTCACGCTCAATCGCCCCCTTGCCGTCGACACATGGCGAGGCCCGCAGGAATGCGGCCGGCATCAGCCTCGACAGCTTCTCATGCAGGCATTTGTAGGCCGGCGTCCGCTCCACGTCATAACGCTTGATCCAGACCGTGCGGCCATCGAGCACAGTGGAAGAAACACGATGGCGCTCGCCGGCGATCAGCAGATGGAGAAGTCTCTCCATCGCAGCTGGCGAAAGAACATCCCTCGTGTCTTCAATCGTGCGGTTCATGGAAACGCTGGCCCCGCCAACTCCTTGCCTTTGCATTTATGCGGACGTCAGGAGAGGCCGCCCGACTGCAAAATGCCCGAATTCCAAAGAAAAACCCGCGCCAGCCCTGCCAGCGCGGGTTTCCCGAACTAAACCTGTTGCTTCGGGAAGCGCTGGCCTTAGGCGACAGCGCTTTCAAAAGCGTTCGGCGTCGTGTCCTTGAGGTAGACGAGCGCTTCCTTCGCCTTGCCAACGATGGCGGCGAAAGCCTGCGGCTCGTGCACCGCCATGTCGGCGAGCACCTTGCGGTCGATCTCGATACCGGCCTTGTTCAGACCGTCGATCAGACGGCCATAGGTCAGGCCGTGCTCACGCGCGGCCGCGTTGATGCGCTGAATCCACAGGGCGCGGAAATTGCGCTTGCGGTTCTTGCGGTCGCGATAAGCATACTGGAGCGATTTCTCGACAGCCTGCTTGGCGATGCGGATGGTGTTCTTGCGACGGCCATAGAAACCCTTGGCGGCTTTCATGACCTTCTTGTGCTTGGCGTGGGCGGTAACGCCCCTCTTTACGCGTGCCATGACATGATCTCCTTAAAACTGTTCCGGGTTCTGCCGATCAGAAGCTGTAGGGCAGGAACTTCTTCACGATCTTCGTATCGGGATCGGAAAGAACCATCGTGCCCCGCGCATCGCGGATGAACTTGTTGGAACGCTTGATCATGCCGTGGCGCTTGCCTGCAGCAGCGACCTTGACCTTGCCGGTGGCGGTAACCTTGAACCGCTTCTTGGCAGAAGACTTCGTCTTCATCTTGGGCATTTTGCTTCTCCGTTCTACTTGCTCACACCGGTTCGCGACCGGTTTGCGGGGCAAACGTCGCCTCATCGGACCCCAAAGGGCCGTCTCGATGCGGCGTGCTGTGCGGCGTGAGCTCATTCAGCATTAAGAACCGCCACGGCATGCCCTGCCGGACGGTTCGGGAACGCGGCCTTATAGCGGCGGTCCGCCGTTTGCGCAACTCCTGTTTTGCGGTGCGCGAAACCTGATGCGGCCGCTCAATACATCCTGAACAGGATCGGCAGCATTGCGTGCTCCTGGAGATATTCCACAAACTCGAAAGCCGGCATCGCCAGGAAGAAGACAAGGCCATCCGAGAGCGTGCGATAAAGGCGCCTGGGCAGCACCGTCAGCGTTTCAGGATCCCGGAACAGCCTCGGATTGGGAAGAAAGGCCGGAACCCGGGCGGCATAGGCATCGTAATTTGAGCCGAATTCATCGCGCAGGAAAAGCGCCTCGCGCCGCATGGTGACACTGAGAATGAAGACGGTGATCACCGCGCTGGCAAGCGCCATGACCAGACTGCCTGTCTGAGCGCCAACCCCCGCGGCCCCGATGGACGAAAAGAAATAGAGCGGATTGCGGGTCATCGAGTATGGCCCATCCTGCACGAGCTCGGACGACTTGCGCCCGCCGATATAGAGCGTGCACCACATGCGCCCGAGAATGGCGATGCCGATCAGGCCCAGGCCGAAAAGCTCGATGGCTTCCTCGACATTGAAGCCGAAAGGCCGGAAATGCTCCCATCCCGCGCGGGTGAAAAGCACAAAACTGCAAAGGATGATCGCAATGATCCAAAAGCTGGCGATGCGCAGCTTCTGGAACTGCCCGAGGGCAATCTGGTAAATCTGCATCCGCTGGTAATCCCCACCACACCAAGTCATGAGCCGGTTAGGGCAAGATTAAGGCACTTTTTTGGGTCGCCCGCATAAACGCGACCGCGGCGACGCAATGAAACGGGCTGCGGACACCGTTTTGGCAGTGTCCGCAGCCCGTTCGCTTACAGCCTCGCAATGCACGTGCCGGGCAAGGGCCAGGCAAATGCTGGTTGCTCGCGCGCCGGCTGGCGCACTTGCAATGGCGTCGACCGCGTCAGACGCGCGGCGCCAGAACCATCATCATCTGACGGCCTTCAAGCTTGGGTTCGGCTTCGACCTTGGCGATCTCTTCCACTTCCTCGCGAACGCGTTTCAGAAGCTGCATGCCAAGCTCCATATGGGCCATTTCACGGCCGCGGAACCGCAAGGTCAGCTTGACCTTGTCGCCTTCCTCAAAGAACCGGCGCACAGCTTTCATCTTCACCTCGTAGTCATGGGTGTCGATGTTCGGACGCATCTTGATCTCCTTGATCTCGATGGTCTTTTGCTTCTTCCGCGCCTCAGCAGCCTTTTTCTGGCTCTGATATTTCATCTTGCCAAGATCGCTGATCTTGCAAACAGGGGGTTCTGAGTTGGGCGCGATTTCAATGAGATCGAGACCGGCTTCCTCGGCAGCAGCGAGCGCGTCCTCAATGGAAACCACGCCGCGATTGTTGCCGTCGTCGTCGATCAGCTGAACCTTGGGAACCCGGATGTCACGGTTTGCGCGCGGGCCTTCCTTCACCTGGGCCTGCGCTTTGAACGGTCTGCGAATGGTCGTTATCTCCTCGAGTTATTGAACCATCGAATTTCTTGTAGCCGGCGTTCCGCCAGCCCTTCGTGAGGCGTATGTCGTCTCTGCACGCGAAGTGTCAATAGCATATAAAGGTGAAAGAATCACGCCGCCCGTTCTGCATTTGTCGCGAAACGGCCATTTGATGAAGGAGATCGCCATGTCCGGCACGCCGACAAACTGCCCGCCGAACTTCCTGACGGTGGACGGAACGAGCATCGCTTATCGGTACCGGACAGGCAAGGCTCCCGGTGCCGTCTGGCTCGGCGGGTACCGCTCCGACATGCTGGGCACGAAGGCGGAAGCTCTGGATGGCTGGGCGGCAAGGACCGGCCATGCGTTTCTGCGCCACGACTATTCCGGGCACGGCGAATCGGGCGGGGCGTTCCGGGACGGCACGATTTCGCGCTGGCTCGGCGAGAGCCTCGCGGTCTTCCGCGCCTTCACCGAAGGGCCGCAGATCCTCGTCGGGTCTTCCATGGGGGCGTGGATCGCGCTGCGCATGGTCCAGGAGCTCAACCGTGCCGGGGAGGGGGGGCGGCTTGCGGGCCTTCTTCTTCTGGCGCCGGCACCGGATTTCACCATGGAACTGATCGAACCGGAGCTGACGGAGGCGCACCGCACGGCGCTTGCCGAGCAGGGGTTCATGGAAGAACCGTCCGAATATTCCGATGAACCCTACATCTACACGCGCGCGCTCTTTGAAGACGGCCTCAATAACCGCGTTCTGAACGGAGTTCTCGACACCCATTGCCCCGTGCACATCCTGCAAGGCAAGGCCGATCCGGACGTGCCATACACCCATGCGATGCGATTGACGGAGCATCTGCCCGCCGACGATGTTACGCTTTCGCTTGTCTCCGACGGAGACCATCGTCTTTCGCGACCACAGGATATCGCCCTGATCCTGCGCACGCTGGAAGGCCTGATCGAACGGCACGGATAGGCATTCTAGAACGCGCCGGGAAGCAAATCCTCCACGAAAAACCCTTTCTTTTCCAAAGGGTTCATTGAATCCCTCAGGTTGCATTCTTGAAACCGGAGGTGGCGCTTCCCATTTCGAAATCATGCAACTGCCCGGGAGTTGCACGCTCAAACAAAGGAACGGGTGACCATGACAAATTCTGCACTTATCCGTCCCGCTTGGACGCCTGCAACGATTGCCCTGATGGTGGTGGGCTTCATGGTGTTTTGGCCGCTCGGCTTCGCCATGCTGGCCTACATCCTGTGGGGCGACCGCCTCGGGGATTTCAAGCGAGACGTGAACCGAAAGACCGACGACTTCTTTACCGGCTGCCGCCGTGCGTCGAACCGCCATGCCTTCACCGGCAACGTGGCCTTCGACGACTGGCGTGACAAGGAGCTGGAGCGCCTTGCCGAGGAACGCCGCAAGCTGGACGAAATGCGCGACGAGTTCGATACCTATGTCCGCGAGTTGCGCCGCGCCAAGGATCAGGACGATTTCGACCGGTTCATGAACGAACGCAACAAGGGCCGCAAATCGGGCCGCGGCAAGTCCGTGCCCGATATTACCGACGAAGCGTGACGGCTCTGCCTGCGCGATGATCTGAACGGCATCTCGATGAGATGCCGTTTTCTTTTGCAATCAGCAGCCGGACCGTTCCCTGCTCCGCCGACGCGGCGAATCATCTATCCTTCTTTCCATGGCGCTTGGTTTTTTCAAACGGATCGGCCTCAAGGTCACCGCCCCGCCGGCAGAACGCGTGCATCGCGTCGCCGGGCGCGAATTGCCGTTGCGCATTGTCGAGAACAGCCGCGCCAAGCGCCTCACGCTGCGTATCGAGCCAGGCGGCAAGGGGCTGCGCGTCACAGTGCCGCCGGGGCTCGCGCGCTCGCGCCAGGTGGAGGAATTCCTCGACAGGCATGAGGGCTGGCTCACCGAGCGGCTGAAAAAGCTGCCCGACCGCCCGGTCGTGCGACCCGGCATCAAGATTCCCGTGCGCGGCAAGCCGCATCTCATCGTGCACGAACCCGAAAAGCGCGGCGCTGCCCGTATCGGCGAACGGGATGGCGAGCCTGTCCTCATCGTCTTCGGGGATATCGATCACCTGCCGAAACGGGTTGCGGATTTTCTCAAGCGCGAAGCCAAACGCGACATCGAGGCGCTGGTGGCCCGCCACACGGCCGCGCTCGGCGCGCGGGCGCGCTCCATCCGCTTTCGCGACACCAGGAGCCGTTGGGGCTCCTGCACCTCGGACGGGATTCTCTCCTTTTCCTGGCGCATCATGATGGCGCCGGCGCCGGTCATCGATTATCTGGTCGCCCATGAGGTCGCGCATCTCAGGGAAATGAACCACAGCGCCCGCTTCTGGAAACTGTGCCGCGAGTTGTGTCCTGAAACAGACCGTTGCAAGGACTGGCTGAAGCGCAATGGAACTGCCTTGCAGGCAATCGGCTTCGAATGACCCCGGCACCAGGTGCGGCGGCCATCTCCCTCGACTCCGCCGCTTTTTCGTGCCACTTCCCTCTCCATGACACTCGACATCAAGATATGCGGCCTGAAGACGCCCGAAGCGGTGGACGCAGCCCTTGCGGGCGGGGCGAGCCATATCGGTTTCATCTTCTTTGAGAAGAGCCCCCGCAATGTAAGCGCCGAAGCCGCGGCCAGGCTGCGCAAGCGGGCGCTCGGAAAGGCGCAGGCCGTCGCCGTCAGCGTGGATGCGACAGACGACGTTCTCGATGCGATCGTCGAGGCCATGAAGCCCGACATGCTCCAGCTTCACGGCACGGAAAGCCCGGAGCGCGTGCGCGCCGTCAAGGCGCGATACGGCCTCTCCGTGATGAAGGCCTTTTCCATTCGCGATGCCGCGGATATTGCCGGCATCGACCCCTACCGTGGTATCGCGGACCGGTTTCTTTTCGATGCCAAACCGCCCAAAGGCTCCGAGCTTCCGGGCGGCAACGGCATAGCCTTCGACTGGCGGCTGCTCAGCGGACTTGACGATAAGGTTGATTACATGCTTTCGGGTGGCCTGAACGCGGCCAATATCGGCGCTGCCCTCAGCGCCGTGTCGCCACGTGGCATAGACATCTCGTCAGGCGTGGAAAGCGCGCCGGGCGAAAAGAACCCGGATCTGATACGCGAATTCTTCAGCGCCGTGCGGACGGCGCTTGCGAATGATGCGGCTCTGACATGAGGAGAGCGCTTTGAACAAGCCGGCCGAGCTCAATTCCTTCCGTAGCGGTCCCGACGAGTCGGGCATGTTCGGCATCTTTGGCGGCCGCTTTGTCGCCGAGACGCTGATGCCGCTCATTCTCGATCTCGAGAAGCATTGGGACGAAGCCAAGAACGATCCGGCTTTTCGCGCCGAGCTCGACAATCTGGGCAAGTATTATACGGGCCGTCCCTCGCCGCTCTATTATGCGGAGCGGCTGAGCGAACATCTCGGCGGCGCCAAGATTTATTTCAAGCGCGAAGACCTGAACCATACCGGCTCGCACAAGATCAACAACTGTCTCGGCCAGATCCTGCTCGCCAAGCGCATGGGCAAGACCCGCATTATCGCCGAAACAGGCGCGGGGCAGCACGGCGTCGCCTCGGCCACCGTTTCGGCGCGCTTCGGCCTGCCCTGCGTGGTCTATATGGGCGCCACCGACGTGGAGCGGCAAAAGCCCAATGTGTTCCGCATGAACCTGCTCGGAGCGCAGGTGAAGCCGGTTTCTGCCGGCCACGGCACGCTCAAGGACGCCATGAACGAGGCGCTGCGTGACTGGGTGACGAATGTCGAGGATACCTATTATCTGATCGGCACGGCCGCCGGCCCCCACCCCTATCCCGAGATGGTGCGTGACCTGCAATCGGTGATCGGCACGGAAGCGCGCGCCCAGATCCTGGAACAGGAAGGGCGCCTTCCCGATGCGATCGTGGCTGCTGTCGGCGGCGGGTCGAACGCCATCGGGCTTTTCCACGCCTTCCTGGATGACCGCGATGTCGCGATCCACGGTGTGGAAGCGGGTGGCCACGGCCTGCAGGGCGACGAGCACTGCGCATCCATGACCGCGGGCCGTCCGGGTGTCCTGCACGGCAACCGCACCTATCTCCTGCAAAACGAGGACGGGCAGATTCTCGACGGCCACTCCATTTCCGCCGGTCTCGACTATCCCGGCGTCGGCCCCGAGCACAGCTGGCTCAAGGACTCCGGCCGCGTCACCTATACACCCGTGCTCGACGAGGAGGCTCTGGAGGCCTTCCAGCTGACCACGCGTATCGAGGGTATCATTCCCGCGCTTGAATCGGCCCACGCCATTGCCGAAGCCATCAAGCTGGCCCCCAAGATGGGCAAGGATCAGATCATGATCGTCAACTTCTCCGGCCGTGGCGACAAGGACGTCCACACCGTTGGCAAGATGCTTGGCATGGAAATCTGAGACGCGAATTTCTGGCAGGGCGCGGCCCTCGCGCCCCGCAGCTTCGGTGTCGAGCGCTGAAGCCGTTGCAGCAACAGGAATGCAAGACGGCGTGGGGGCGCCGCGCTGGATGAACGAGGACAAAACACCATCATGACCACCCGCATCGACCGTCGTTTCGCACGCCTCAAGGAAGAAAACCGGCCGGCGCTCGTCACCTATTTCATGGGCGGCGACCCCGATTACGACACCGCGCTCTCCATCATGAAGGCGCTGCCGGAAGCCGGCAGCGACGTGATCGAGCTCGGCATGCCCTTCTCCGACCCCATGGCGGACGGACCGGCCATCCAGGCCGCCGGCCTGCGCGCCCTGAAGGGTGGGCAGACGCTGCGCAAGACCCTGCAGATGGCGCGCGATTTCCGGGCCGATGACGACGACACGCCCATCGTCATGATGGGCTACTACAATCCGATCTATGTCTATGGCGTGGAGCGCTTCCTCGTGGATGCGCGGGAAGCGGGCATCGATGGTCTCATCATCGTCGACCTGCCGCCGGAGATGGATCAGGAACTGTGCGTGCCGGCGCTGAAGGCCGGGCTGAACTTCATCCGCCTTGCCACCCCCACGACCGATGACAAGCGCCTGCCTACGGTTCTTCAGAATACGTCGGGCTTCGTCTACTATGTGTCGATGACGGGCGTGACCGGCTCGGCGCTGCCCGACACAAGCCGGGTTTCGGGCGCCGTGAAGCGCATCAAGGAACATACGGACCTGCCGGTCTGCGTCGGCTTCGGCGTCAAGACGGCGCGTCAGGCCAAGGCCATTGGCGAAGCCGCCGACGGCGTGGTTGTCGGTACCGCGATCGTCGCGGCGATCGCCCAGTGCTACGATGCGGAGGGAAAGCAGCTCGCCGATCCCGCCGAAGCGGTCGCCACACTCGTGCGCGGCCTTGCCGACGGCGTCCGCGAAGCGCGCCTTGCTCCTGCCCGATAGGCGCGCCAACCTGCGATACCCGTCTCAGATCATGAGAAAGAAGGCACAGCAATGAACTGGATCACCAGCTACGTCCGGCCCAAGATCAACTCGATGCTCGGTCGCCGCGACATGCCGGAGAACCTCTGGATCAAGGATCCGGATACCGGCGAGATGGTCTTTCACAAGGACCTGGAGGAAAATCTCTGGGTTATTCCGGCTTCCGGCCATCACATGAAGATTTCCGCGCGCGAGCGGCTGAAGTCCTTCTTCGACGAAGGGGCCTACGAAGCGCTGGAAAACCCCAAGGCCGCCATCGATCCACTGAAATTCCGCGACGAGCGCCGTTATACCGACCGCCTGCGCGACGCCAAGGCCAAGACCGGCATGGAAGACGCCGTCCTCAACGGTATCGGCAAGGTCGAGGGACTGGAGCTTCTTGCCACCGTTCAGGACTTTGCCTTCATGGGCGGTTCGCTGGGCATGGCTGCCGGCGAGGCGATCATCCGCGGCTTCGAGACCGCGCTGGAACGTCGCCTGCCGCTGGTGCTGTTCGCTGCCTCGGGCGGGGCGCGCATGCAGGAAGGCATCTTGTCGCTCATGCAGCTGCCGCGCACCACCGTCGCGCTCGACCGCCTCAAGGAGGCGGGCCTGCCCTATATCGTCGTGCTCACCAACCCGACCACGGGCGGCGTGACCGCTTCCTACGCCATGCTGGGCGATGTGCACATCGCAGAGCCTGGGGCGCTGATCGGCTTTGCCGGTCCCCGCGTGATCGAACAGACCATTCGCGAAAAACTTCCTGAAGGCTTCCAGCGCGCGGAATATCTCAAGGAGCACGGCATGGTGGACATGGTCGTGTCGCGTCTTGAGTTGCGCGAAACGATCGCGCGGCTGCTCAAGATCCTGCTCAAGGAAAGGGTGGCTGAAACGCCCGTTGTCCTGGAACCCGCCGAAGACGTGTTGCCTGCTCCTTCAAACGATGAAACCGTTACGGCTGAGAAGCCGGAGGCGTGACCGGGCAGGCAGGCCGCCAGCAATGCCTTTCCGCCTCATGAGGTGATACGGAAATGACCACTGTTTCCGCAGCCGAGCGAGAGATCGAGCGTCTTCTGTCGCTGCACCCGAAAGGGTTCGACCTGTCGCTCGACCGCATCAGGCGCCTGCTCGACCGGCTGGGCAATCCGGAGCGGCGCATGCCGCCCGTCATTCACGTCGCCGGAACCAACGGCAAAGGCTCGGCGACCGCGTTTGCCCGCGCGGCCCTTGAGGCTTCCGGCCGGATCGTGCATGTCCACACCTCGCCTCATCTCGTGCGCTGGCACGAGCGATACCGTATTGGCGAGGATGGCGGCGGCAAGCTGGTGGAAGATGCCGTTCTGGCTGACGCTGTGGCGCGCGTTGCAAAGGCCAATGATGGCGAGCCGATCACGGTTTTCGAAATTCTGACGGCGGTCACCTTCGTGCTTTTCTCGGAAGATCCCGCCGACGCGGCGATCATCGAGGTGGGGCTCGGCGGCCGCTACGACGCCACCAATGTCATCGAGAAACCTGCGGCGAGCCTGATCATGCCGATCTCGCTCGACCACGAGGCCTATCTCGGCGACCGGGTGGAGCTGATCGCCGCGGAAAAAGCGGGCATCATCAAGCGCGGCTGCCCGGTGGTCGTGGGGCAACAGCCCTTCGACGCGGCCCGTGAGGTTCTGGCCGACACGGCGGAACGGCTTGCATGCCCGCTTGCGATCTATGGCGAGGATTTTCTCGCCTTCGAGGAAAATGGCCGCATGGTCTATCAGGATCATGATTGCCTTTTCGACCTGCCGCTGCCCCGGCTTGCCGGCCGGCACCAGATCGCCAATGCGGCCGCAGCGCTGGCAGCCGTCAAGGCAGCAGGTTTTCCCGTCAGCCTGCGCTCCGCCGAAACTGCCATGGAACGCGTCTCATGGCCGGGGCGCATGCAGCGGCTGGCGGCGGGACCGCTTACCGAACTGGCACCGAAGGGCGCCGAGATATGGATCGACGGTGGCCATAATCCAGGCGCGGGCGAAGCCATCGCCGAAGCTTTGGCAGCCGAGGAGGATCGATCGCCGCGCCCCTTGTTCCTGATCGCCGGCATGATCAACACGAAGGACCAGCGCGGCTATTTTCGCGCCTTCGAAGGCATGGCGCGGCATGTCTACACCGTACCGGTGGACTCCAGCGATGCCGGCGTGCCCAATGCGGAACTCGCCGCCCGCGCCATGGAAGCCGGCCTTTCCGCCGAGCCCGTGCATTCGGTTGCCAATGCGCTGATGCTCTTGCGCGATACGCTCGATCGTGGCCGCGACGGCACAGAGCCGCCGCCTCGCATCCTCATTTGCGGTTCGCTTTACCTGATCGGTTCCGTTCTGGCCGAAAACAACACCCCGCCTGTTTGAGCGCTTGCTTGAGGCGGGGTCCTTTGCATCGGCCTGTATGCGGTTCGACACGCCCAACGTCATTGCAGCCCGAAGGCAAAATGCCGTCAGCCGCGCCGCCAGCGGCGGCCCTGCGTTTCCACGCCGAAACGAACGGGTGTGCGCGCAAAAGCGGCGAGCCCGGTCAGCGCCGCCATTGGATGTGTGATCACATAGGTCGGGATATCGCGCATCAGGGCTTCATGAGGAGCCTTGTCCTCGAAGGCTGCGCGGAACTTGCCGTTCTTCAACGTCGGCACGATTTTCTGGGCGATGCCTCCCGTCAGGTAGACGCCACCACGGCTCATGAAGATAAGCGCCATGTCACCGGCCAGCCGGCCGAGATAAGTCACGAAAAGATCGAGCGTTTCGACCGCCACGGGATCGGCGCCAGAAAGCCCCGCACCCGTGATCTCGGCCGGCGTTTCGTGGATAGCGTCCTTGCCGTCCGCTCGGGCAATCGCCCGGTAAAGGTTGACCAGACCGCGCCCGCACAGGACCTGCTCCGCCGAAACGCGGCCCTCGATGCGCTCGATATGCGGAAAGATCTCCAGGTCGCGTTCGGTACGGGGGCCAAGGTCGACATGGCCGCCCTCGCCGGGGACGGGAAACCAGGTGTGCTGTGCGTGGACAAGGCCGGCCATGCCAAGGCCCGTTCCGGGGCCGAGCACCACACGGCTGCCAGTGGCTTCGGTCCTGCCTGGGCAAACCATTTCCAGATGCTCGTCGCCAAGCGCGACGGAGGCCAGCGCCTGTGCTTCGAAATCGTTGATGACGACGATGTCGGAAATGCCCATCGTTTCCATCATCTGGCGCGGCCGCACGACCCAGCCGCAATTCGTCAGATCGATCTCATCGCCATCCACCGGACCGGCAACCGCCAGAACCGCCGACCGCGGAAGGATCGAGGTACGGTCCAGAATGGCCGACTGGATCGCTTCATCGATCGTCTCGAAATCAGCCGTCTGGACGATCGGGAACGTCTTCGGTTCGGCGTTTGAATCCAGAAGAATCGCAAAGCGGGCATTCGTGCCGCCAATGTCGCCGATAAGAACCGGAAATCTCAGTGCTGCGTCGTTTTCGTTCCTGAAATGCATGGCGATGGTCAAATCCCGTCCCGGCTCCTCCAGCGCCCGATCCACCCAGCCGGGCGCGCAATCCTTTGCTTTTCCGCATCAATGCGGAGGTCAGGCGGAACCGCCCGACGGCAAAAGCTTCTAGCGGCTTAAATCGATTAAAGCACCATGGCAAGCGACCGTGCCGCAAAACGCGATGAGCGACCGCGTTTTTTCACCTGCGAACACGCCGGGTTATTGCAAGGCCGGTCGTTCGCTCGGGCGCGGCACCTGATTGGCCGGCATGGATGACAACACGCTGGCCGGATCTTCCGCACGATAACCCAGAACCGGAAGCGGCGCGGAAGCGGCCTGTGGGGCCGCCCCCTCACCCGTCACGGTAACGGCCATCTCGGAAGCAGGCGCCGGGGCGCCCAGCACGGAGCGGCAGGCCGAAGGCAAGGCGGCTATGGTCATGACGTCGCGCGCCTTGGGTTTGGCTGGACCTTTGGCCGGACGCCAGGGCTCATCGGTGAACCACCAGTCGAGCGACTTGTCGCAACCCTCTCCCGGCGGCGGGGCGGCCTGCGCCTTGCAACCGGTGGAGCCGGCAGGGCAGGCGATGCGCAAGTGGAAATGATAGTAATGCCCCCAAAAGGGGCGCACCTTGCGAAGCCAGCTCCGGTCACCCCGAACCGTATCGCACAGCTTCTTCTTGATACCAGGATGAACGAGAATGCGTTCCACCTGCGAATAACTTGCCGCGCGTCGCAGCACGGCTTCATGCGCCGGCGTCCATTTTCGGTCGTCCACATAAAGCGAATCGCCCTTGAGCATGGACACCGCACTGACATTCTCCCGCTCCGAATTGGTGAAACGGCGCGAAGGCATGGGGGTAAACCAGATGTCGGCGTCCAGGCCGATCTGATGGGATGCATGCCCCGTCAGCATGGGACCGCCGCGCGGTTGGGAAATATCACCCACAAGAAGGCCGTTCCAGCCATCCTGCGCAGCCTCACGAGACAAGCGTTCAAGCGTGGCGATCAGCTGCGGATGACCCCAGCGGCGGTTGCGCGAAAGGCGCATGGCCTGCCAATGAGGGCCATCCTTGGCGATCGCCATGCCGCCTGAAAAACATCCCTTGGAATAAAACCCGAAGGATTGGGGCGCCGTGGCCGCCGGCAGCTTCTGGGCGCCGAAAAGCTCCTTGGCCAGCGGCTCGGCGCCGGCCGGAACCGCAAGCGAGGACAGGCCGACCAAGGCCGCGGCGGCCAGCTTCAAAAGGCTTGGGAATCGCATTTCTTCCTCGTCATAGACCCGCCCTTCCAGGTGCGAATCATAACACAGCTTGCGCTCCGCCGGGGCTGGCTCTTCAGGAATTTTCCGGTCGCCAGTTTCCCTCCGCCCACATGGCATCCAGGGCCGCGCGATAATCGGGATGGCGCATGCGATAACCGGTCGCCTTGAGACGCGCATTGGAAGCACGCTTGCATTCCCCATAAAAGGACAGCGCCATGGGACCGAGTCCCGCTTCCTCGAAGGGCGTTTCAGGCGGCGGCTCAATGCCCATCAAATGGGCGGCATATGTCACCACGTCGGGTGCGGGCGAAGGTGCATCGTCGGTGACATTGAAGATTCCGCGTTCAAAACGGCGCGCCAGATGCGCGGTTGCACCGGCAATGTCATCGGCATGGATGCGATTGAAGACCTGGCCCGGCTTGACGATGCGCTGGGCTTTTCCAGCCGCGAGATTTGCAAAGGCATTGCGGCCAGGGCCGTAAATGCCCGACAGGCGCAGAACCGCGACAGGCAGGCCCGTCTCTTCCCCAAGACGCAGCCATTCCTCTTCCACCTCGAGGCGCATTCTGGAACGCTCGGAAACAGGATTGCAGGGGCTGGTCTCATCCACCCAACCGCCCGCGTGATCGCCATAAACGCCAATCGTGGAGAGATAGCCAATCCATTTCAGCGCCGGCATGGCGCCCTTGACGGTTTCGCGGGCGAGATTGAGAACAGGATCGCCGTTCTGCTCCGGCGCGATGCTCACCACGAGATGCGTGGTGCGCGAGAGCGCATCCGTCACACCTTCCGAAAGGTTTGAACCGTCGAAGACAAATGGCGCGATTCCGGCGGCTTCAAGCGCGCCGAATTTGGTCTCGTCGCGCGTCGTGCCGCCCACGAACTCAGTGACATCGGCAAGCTCGCGGGCAATGGCACGTCCGGAATATCCCGCGCCGAATATGAAAAAGGTCTTGGTCATTATCGTTTTCTCCACTCAGCCCGCACCGCCAAATCCTTTTCCGATGCATACAAACGCTCTGCGAGCCTGGCAAATTCTTCCGGGGCGAGAAGTTGCTCAAGCGCCCAGACCGCGGCACCACGAACCAGCGGCGAAGGATCGGCAGCCAGTTCCTCGCAACGGGCGGCAAGCCCATTGTCACGGGAATTTCCAGCGGCGATCAGCACATTGCGGATGAAGCGATCGCGCCCGATACGCTTGACGGGCGAGCCGGAGAAAAACGCCCTGAAAGCCGCATCTTCGAGAATCAGCAGGTCGGCCAGGGCCGGTTCGTTCAGATCGTCGCGCGCCTTGAGCTTGGCTTCGGCCGCCGCGACGGCGAACTTGTTCCATGGACACACCGCAAGACAATCGTCGCAACCGTAAATCCGGTTCCCCATGCGGGCGCGGAAGGGGCGGGGAATGGGGCCCTTGTGCTCGATGGTGAGATAGGAAATGCAGCGCCGCGCATCGAGCTGATACGGTGCGGGGAAGGCATCGGTCGGGCAGATGTCGAGACAGGCGCGGCAGGAACCGCAATGATCGCGCTCCGGCTCGTCTGCCGCAAGCCGCGCCGTGGTGAAGATCGACCCGAGGAAGAGCCAGGAGCCGAATTCACGGCTGACCAGATTGGTATGCTTGCCCTGCCACCCGAGTCCGGCTTCCCGCGCGAGAGGCTTTTCCATCACCGGGGCGGTGTCGACGAAAACCTTCACGTCCTCCCTGGTGCGCGCAGCAAGTTTGCCGGCAAGCTGCTTCAGCTTGCCCTTGACCACATCATGGTAGTCACGGTTACGCGCGTAGACGGAGATCGACGCCTTGTCCGGCTTGTCCAGAAGGGCGAGCGGGTTTTCATCCGGGCCGTAATTCATGCCCAGCATTATGACGGAACGAGCCTGCGGCCACAGGTCACGCGGATGCGCGCGACAGTCGGCGGTTTCCTCCATCCACTGCATGGTGCCGTGGCGGCCCTCGTCCAGAAAGTGGCGCAACTCGACGGCGCGCGACGGCGCTTCCTCGGCGGAGGCTATCGCCACGGCATCGAAGCCAACCGCACGCGCCTCCTTTTCTATGAAGGCGCGAAGCCGGGCGGCTTCAGCGCCCGGCATCAGAAATCCAGATCTGCATAGTGCGAAACGGGCGTAAGCCCGCGCACACGATCGGCCAGAATGGGACGGAAGGACGGGCGCGATTTCATGCGGCTATACCAGTCGCGGGCAGCCGGGAAATCGTGCCACTCGACCTCGCCCAGATAATCGAGGACCGACAGGGCGCCTGCCGCGGCAAGGTCAGCATAGGACAATCGTTTGCCGGCAAGCCAGTCCCGCGTCCCCGCCAGCCAGTTGGTGTATTTCATGTGCTGGCGCACATTGGCACGCGCGGCACGAATGGCGGCGGAATCCGGCGATCCGCCCCCC